>Ga0105158_1001073_pt1 | contig 10783 bp, 5 predicted proteins | sample LHCtaG_FD_81567 | JGI IMG/M metagenome (GOLD analysis project Ga0105158, IMG submission 81567) | Hot spring microbial communities from Little Hot Creek, USA to study Microbial Dark Matter (Phase II) - LHC4sed_matched | ecosystem: Environmental > Aquatic > Thermal springs > Hot (42-90C) > Sediment... | reverse complement strand
CGGCGATGCGGGGCAGGTTATCCTTGTCAAATGCAGAAACATAAGGGTTGAAGGCTTAAACATCACCAGAGCGAGCATCGGCATACAGCTATGGATGACAAACAGCAGCACCATAACAGGAAATAATGTAACAAACAACGTAATTGGCATAGACCTTAGATATTCTTCAAACAATGTTGTAAGTGGAAACAACATAACAGCAAATCAAGAAATCAATTATGGTATACAGGTTTCTTATTCTTCAAACAATATTATAAGTGGAAATAACATAGCGAACAACTATTTTGGTGTTCAACTTCTTTTATCAGAGGACAACAGCATATCTGGAAATAACATAGCGAACAGTAATGTGGGCATCTGGCTCGAAATTTCTTCAAATAACATTATAAGTGGAAATAACATAGCGAACAGTAATAGATATGGCATACAGCTTAGATATAATTCAAACAATAGGATTTTTCATAACAACTTCATCAACAACACCTTTCAAGTATATTCCATAGAATCTGCAAATGTTTGGGATGACGGCTACCCAAGCGGCGGCAATTACTGGAGCGATTACGCTGGTTACGATGGTAATCTTGACGGTATCGGCGATGCTCCCTACATTATTGACTCCAATAACGCTGATAACTATCCTTTAATAAGTCCTTTCAGGTCAACATATCCTAAGGGTTACGCTGTTGTGAGGGGGTTAGGTGGGGAAATATGGTTTAGGGAACTTGACGATAACTGGGGCGGATGGACGTGTATTGGAGGCATTACTCCTAATGCTCCAAGCGCAGCTTTCTATGATCGCATGCTCCACGTTGCAGTTAATGATGGAAATAATGGGATATGGCTTGGCAGAGTTGATCCCCATACCCATATATTCACGGGCTGGAGCTCTATTAGCGGTTTAACTCCCTCCAGGCCGACGCTGGTTTCAACAGAATATGGCTTAATTATGGTTGTCAGAGATATTAGTAACGGAATATGGGTCTACAGGTTCAGCGACAACTCTTGGATGCCCATACCAGGTTTAACCGTGGATTCCCCTGCAGCAACGGCTCTTGGAGACGCCCTGCATCTCGTCGTCAGAGGTAGCGATGGCATCTCTCTATGGCATGGGACGCTGAACCTAAAGACTAACGCTTTCTCGGGCTGGACTCCGTTGAACGGTTTGAGCAATGCAACTCCAGAGCTCTCGAACAACAGCAGCCATATCCATCTCATCGTTAAGGCCACTGGAAACGACGTCTGGATGAATACCTACAACGGCTCCTGGCTGGGCTGGCAGCCTTTACCTGGAGGTCTCACTAACATCGGCCCAGCAGCGATGACTTACGACGACAAGATAATGGTGATGGTTAAAGACCTTAACTACGGAATATGGATAAACATCTATGAGGGAGGAGCATGGAAGAGTTGGATGCCAATAGATGGATTAACCGACGCTCAGCCGGAGCTCACCAGTACAGGCTGAAAGCAAAAAACCTTTCCACCTCCTTTCTTTTCTAATCTTTTTATATATACGGTTCTTAAATTGATTGAATTGGTGAGCGTTAAGAGGTGGTTGGAACATTCTAGACGAGCTTGCGGCTGAGACTGGAGGGAAAGATTCTTGAAAATCCTTGAAATAGCGACTAGTGCTCCTCCATATAAGGGAGGTGTCAGCCGTCTCGTAGGCATACTTTACGAGGGTCTTATATCGAGAGGCCATGAAGTTCAAGTGTTAATTCCTCGAACTAAATTTAAGGAGCTTTCCTTCAGCAGCATACCGTTTCGACACTACAATGATTATGATGTCATACATCTGCATGGACCAACTCCCTTCTTATCTGACTTAACGCTAATCACTAATGGCAAGCATCCCATAGTCTACACCCATCACTGTGAACCAAGCTGGATCTCGGAGAAGGTTTCAAAGATCTATAGGTTTCTTCACAGGTTTTTAGTAAGAAGGGCAAAGGCAATTGTAGTCCACTCTAATGATTATGCCCGCCTATTTAGAGAGAAGAAAGTATATGTTATTCGCATGCCCTGTAAATTTAAACCTATTAACGTTAATTTCTCTCAGAAACCAGATGTTTTCACAGTTCTTTTTGTAGGACAATTTAGGCCGTACAAGGGAGTCGATGTTCTTTTAAAGGCAGCTTCTGCATTAAAAGATGTTAATTTCATTCTTACTGGAGAAGGTTGGCTGAAACCCAAGTATTCGGCGCTGGTTAAGGCTCAAAATCTTAGCAATGTTAAAATTTTGAATGAGGTTGACGATAGTAAGTTGATGGATTTATACAGGCGTGCACACGTGATATGTCTTCCCTCAGTAAACACCAGCGAGGCTTATGGACTCTGTCTATTAGAAGGAGCTCTATTCGGATGCTTGCCCCTAGCGTCTAATCTACCAGGCGTTAGGGAAAACGTTTCCAATCTAAAGGGTCTGCTTATAGAACCACAATCCACAATTTCTCTTATAAAAACAATAAGGATGCTTTCAAGCGATAAGGAAAAATGGGCTGCCCTCGCTAAGAGTTCCCAAAATGCTGCATATAAATATGTATCTCTTTACACTCCAGAGTATTATATTAAAAAACATGAAGAGGTTTTTAAAAATGCCGTTAACATATAATGGTTCACGTGCGCCCTTACCAACAACATCTGTAAAGAAGCTTTTTCATCATGCTGATGGCTTAACGCGTATCATAGGTGGTTTAATCGTCATTTACGACTTAGTACTATTCTTACTATACTTAACATTTAAGCCCTTCATATGGTTCTTTGATGACAATTTTGTTGTTGAAAATGGGCTCCTACACTATGTTGACTTCAGGCCGGGTTATCCCCCCCTAGGTAAGCTTCCCTATACTCTATTGTATATTTTTTTCAGAGATCATATACCCTCAATAATCTATAATATCATCGTATTGGATGTTGTGCTTTACGTTCTTTTTAAAACGCTTAGCAACATAACGTCTTTGAGAAGGGCAGCAATGCTAACAATAACTGCTGCTATAAACCCTATTATAATTTTGGCAACCATCTGCTGCAATCATGCCGATTTACTAGCTTTATTATTCATGCTTCTTAGCATAAATGCTCTTGTAAAAGGTAAAGCTTCGCGCGTAGGTGTTTATTGTGGTCTCGGATTCTTAACGAAGATCTACCCGGCAATATTATTGGTTCCAGCCTTTTTCAAATATAACTTGAAAGAAAAAATGTTGTTGGTAAGCACTTTTATGCTTTCTGTGACACTAGTATCACTTCCCTTTTTGATGTTAGACCCCTCCATGTATGCCTCCACGTTTGCTCATCATTTGCTTAGAGGACCAAGCGAGTCGATTTTAGCGCTTTTAGATGGCTACTATTCTCATACAGGCTTTCTCCACCCAACTTATGAAGCTGCAATATATGCTTGGCAATTCTCCAAGGTTTACCAGCCATCTTCCTACGACCACTTCAGATACGGCTGGAATAATCCCTACCTAAAATATATATTCTCACTGCTTCAAGCGGGTCTATTTCTCCTATTCTCCTTAATGTTTAGAAAAAGCCTTTCCGGCATTGAGAGCATGAAAAAAGCTTCACTCACAGCACTAGTTTACTTTACCCTTTCAGCTTTCTGGAATCCTCTAGTCGCTATTCCCGTGTTTCTCCTTATAATTTTTTCCACACTAGAAAGAGGTTTGATTTACCAACTACTTATAATTACATTATTTGCTATTGTCGATTCTCTACACTTCTTCTTATGGTCTTCCGGATTACCCCTTGACTTTAAGCTGTCCCTGATTATGGTTGTAAGCCTAAGAGCAACCCTGCTTTCCACTCTCTTTATTACTTGTTTACATAGGTGAGAATATGAGGCTTGAAAGTCTGATTACTGTAACCATCCTACTCACAGTGATTAATGTAAGCGTGCTTTTCTGGAATCTTTATGAGTTTATTAAGACGGATACGGCGCTTCTAACGCCGCTGGTAAGAGTTAAAGCTGGAAAGCCCATCGAGTTGGAGATCCCGAATCTTAACAAGTACGATAGGGTCTACATGCTCCTCCCCGCGAATATCATTGTAGCCGACATAATTATACAGCCAAATATATTGCATCCCCTGCCACTAGACGTAGAGGGCTTTGAGCATGATGCTACTTACCCAATAATGCTTCAAAGAGGCTTCTTTTATATTGCTAACTCTTCAGGTACGGCCCGAATAAAGTTAACTTTATCGTCTCAAGCTCCTTACGCCATAAAGACAATCGAGGGAAAAGTAAGATATGTTCTGCACAATGATTCTGATGAGTTTTTATCTTTAACGGTGATGATTGAAGAGTTCAACCCAACAAACAACTACAGTCAACTTATGCTTATCCAATCATATGAAAAAACAATTGAACCGGATTTTCAGGTAAAAGGAACCTTTAAACTTGTTGAGGGCAAAGTAGCTTATGTCAATCTCGTATTAATAAGTGATGAAGCGTGGTATGCATTTAGGGTCGCGCCAGATACTTTGAAGGAGGGAGAAACAATAAACTTTAACATCAATGCCGGAAGCATGGAACTATTCGGGAGAAACGGCGAGTTTCTCGGGAAAAAGATCCTGTTTATCTTCTTGGGGATAGGTTTTTACAGGGAGCAATGGGGTGCTGATGAAAAGCCTTCTGCAACTATAAGTGTGGGCGACCTCTCTGTACTAAACGGTGGTGAGATCTATCTCGTTAAGGCAAAGGTTTTCGACGAATATGATCTAAAACCCCGTATTTATATTTTCCGTAAATTTACTCCGACACATGTGCATGTCCTGCTTATTACTGCGCTGGCTTCTGAAATCACCGCGCTAACCTATCTCGCTTTAAGGTGGTTGCAGCTTGATGAGAAGAATAAAGATTCTGCTGACCACAATAGGTGATTCTGACCCACGACCTCAAACATACTTGGCTAGGCTTTTCCACAGGCCCAGATACGATGCGATTGTGGGAATTATCCGCGAACTCATGGGCGAGAGAGTAAACATAATATTGGATGTTGGGTGTGGTAGGGGAATTCTCTACAAATGGTTATTAAAATCTGGAGTGAGCCCAAGCATATTCGTCGGCTGCGATTTAAATAAGAGCCTTCTTAAGAGTGCTAATTGTGAAAGGGTTATGTGTGATGCTTGCAATCTCCCATTCAAAAATTTAGCAGCAGAGTGCATAGTATGCAGCGAGGTTTTGGAGCACATTGAAAAGCCTTTACTCCTTTTCATTAACCTTTTAAAGGTTTCTAAAGAGTTTATTATCGTAACTTTTCCTGATGAAAAAGTTAAGAACCTCCTTGGATTTAGATACCCAGAGCATATTTCAACACCAGATTCCAAGGAGCTTGTTGAAGCAGCGAAACGTTTTGGTTTTATGCTTTTGATACATAAGAGACTGTATTTTGCGTTTCCGCCATCTGTGCTTGATAAAATAATGAGTTTTTCACCTACAAAACTTAGGTTTATTTCAAGATTCTTCACAATTCTCTCATTTCTTCTTGGAAGGCTCTGTCTTATTAAAACGGAAATATTTGTTTTTAAAAAACAAAAATAAAAGGGGGAAATAAGGGCGCTTATAAGCTCAGCTGGCGGTGCTTATAAGCTCGGGTTGGTGAGGGGTAAGTCCATCGATTGGCTGCCATCCAGCCCATGTTCCATCCGGGTTCTTTAGGTTAATCCAGATACCTTGACTTAAGTCCTTAATCATAATTATTAAGTGATCGCTTGCTTGAATTGCCGGGCCTTTATCAGTAAACCCTCCAGCTACGTTGATCCATCCATGCCAGCCTAAGGACTCCGTATATATATTAATATAGATTCCGCCGTTCAGCCCCTTCACAGCAAGGTAAATAACTTTACCTGCATTATCGGCACATAGGTCTAGTGTGGCGTCTGTTAGTCCAGCAATATTAGTCCATCCTGAAAAGCTCCACGTGTTTACATCTAGGATGCCGTGCCATAGGCTATAATTGTCCAGGCCTCTCACAACAATATGTACTCTATCACCTAAGGCGGTTGCCGCTGGCGAGTCAACTGTTGCTCCTGGCAACCTGATCCATGAGGGCGCAGGTTGAGTTAGCGGGTAAGCCCAAATATCGTTTTCGAGACCTCTAACCAGCATTAAGACGCCATTAGATGTGGATACAAGTGTAGGCCTTGACGATGTTAGGCCAGGTACAGGGATCCATCCACTGAAGGTGCCAGATGCTACATCTATATAACCGTACCAGATACTATTGCTATCACCTCTCACCGCAACATACAGCTTGCCATCAAAGAAGGCAGCGCTCGGAGAATCCAATGCTATACCCCCAAGTAATTTCCATGAACCCCATATCTCGCCATCAAACTCGCGATACCATACTTCGCCCCCTAAGCCTGTAACAAACGCATAGAGTGGTGAAATTGCACTTATAGTTCTTATATATATTGCTCTTGTTATGTTCTGCTCCATTTCATTGCCTTTAATGTCCCTTAGGCATATTGAGAAGTCAACGAAGGCATTATTAATCGTTTTGTCAAGTGCGAATGTGAGCTCGTGGTATCCGCTAGTGAGGGAGCCGGATAGGAGGGTTGAGTTATACCATGTGTCGCCTAACCTGTACTTTAGTACTGCGTGGGTAAGATTATAGTACGAGTAGGCGTAGACTTTAACGATTGCGGGCTTTATGGTGGTGAGCGTGTTATTTGCGTCAAGACCAACGACCTCGATTCCCCTCTCATAATCAAACTGCAAGGGTACGTGATAGTACCAGCCGTCGCCCCAGTTTTCAATTATGAACGTGTGCTTTGCGCTTATGCTGTTTGAGAGCGTATGGATTCGGGTGAAGTTGTGGAGAACCTCCACCTTGGCTGGAAGGCTAAAGTTAATGCCGTATACCCGCGCTTCAATGTAAGATCCACCCCACCACCAGTACTTCGAGACTAGATCTGTAATGTCTGTTCCATTAATGAAAACCTTAACATCATAGTAGGTTGCATCCGACAGACCGGTTAACGTCCAGTTAAGCGCCCCCTTCTGCCCGCTCCAAAAATTGATACCAGTCAGCCTACCATTACTTAATTCAAAGCCGGAACCAGCTACTCGATACTCTGGCTCAGCGGTGAGGTAGAGCCTACTCTCATATTTTCCAGCTTCGTACAGATATTTTAATGGAGCATATGAGTAGTAGCTCCAGTATGGCGTTATAACTCCCGGAAGGTCCCGATATTTCCTCACATATACATCAAGCTCCGCCAAATCTAAACTAGTGCCAAGCCAGAATGGGTTCATCCTCACCTTTACAATCTTAGGTATATTCACCTTATAGCTAAGAGACCAGGTGTAAAGATAATACCAGCTTCCGTTATATTGTCCATCCATCCATTGAGTCCAGCTTGTCTCAGCGGAGACCATTGGCGTTGCATAAGTTCTATATTCTATACTTGTCGACATTATGTAGTCTGGGCTGAGTATTTTGGGTGAAGTTACGTTTTCAAAGAATGCTGTGGGCATGTAGAGTATGTCGGATTCAAGTAGGTCAGGGTAGGATGGGTTAACCTTATCGCTTGGGACGAGCCTATAGCTTAGGATGGACGGGTATGGCGTAAGCATATAGTCGCTGAGGGATGAGGGGTAGTATATCAACCAGCCAAGCATATACATATATAAGTAAGTCCATCCCGGATAAACCTTGTAGATTGGTACGCTGCATATGATCATTTTTTCGGTTGGAGTAAGGCTTTGGCTGCTTGCAAGCCTAACCTCATTTGTCTCCCTTTCATCGAGAACTATTGTCACGTCAGATGCTAATTGGACCTGCCTTATTATTGCGTATACTTTCCCATCCTCATATCTGGATGTCGCCACGTTATAGAAGCCTTCCGGCAAGTATACGCTCATCATTCCGTTGGAATCGGTATAACCATACCACATATAGTCCCCAGTTAAGGGACGATAACGAGACTCATTATAAAACACGATCACGATGTTGTCTCCAGCCGGGTTGCCATTGATATCTATCTTCTGTACAGTTAGCCTGTGCCAATTGAAGGCTGAAAAGACACCGTGTGCTAAAATGTTTCCTCCAGTAGCGTTTATAGTATTTATTAAGCCCCAGAGGTCGCAGCTTGGAAGCGACGTGAAGTTTGCCACGAACGCCACATTGGCTTTGCCTCCAGCCGGGAGCACTATGGTTTCGTTGGCAATATAAAAGGCATCGCTTGGAATATCTAATCCTGGATTATCCACGCTAGAGACAACTACGTCAAAGCGTAAAGTAACATTCTCATTCCATAGGCTGGTTAAAGTTATCGTAGTATTGACTACACTTGCGTTGGGGGTTTTTAAGTTTATTTGGGCTGGGCTTAAGTAAAGCACTGGGCTAACCGCATATGAGACGTTTAATCTTCCAGAGCCCTGCTCATACACGTTATACGCAGGAAGCCAGTTAGCGGTCGACAGCAGGATGTCCTTAGCATCTGCTGGATTTAAGTCTGGGAACTTCTGTAGTAATATTGCCGCTGCGCCTGACACGTGCGGGGTTGCCATACTTGTCCCACTGAGTTGAACATAATCATAGCGCCCATCGCCGTCCACATCCATACCGGGGATCCAGGATTGATTAGCCCAATATTCTATAAGGGAGTTTTTAGCCAAAGCCGCCCAGATGCCCACGCCTGGAGCAACAATGTCCGGCTTAATCCTAAGATCAAATGTTGGACCCCTACTACTGAACCATGCTATTCTATCATTCTTATCAGAGGCTCCGACGGTTATCACATTAAATGCTGTTCCCGGAGCAGTCGTCGTCCAGTAGCTGGGTCCCGAGTTTCCAGCAGCAACCACCACAGTAACCCCTTGGCTAACGGCCCAATCGCACATCTGGGAGAGTGGATCATCACCAGAAGTATAGCCGTCTCCAAGACTCATTGATATTACATCAGCTCCATTTAAAACCGCCCATTCCACTCCATTTATCACCCAGCTCTCCCATCCCCACCCATACCTGTTTAAGACTTTCACGTTCATGAGTAAGGCTCCTGGGGCAACCCCACTTAGAAAAGCGCTAGAAGAAGATGGTGTAAAGATTCTAGTGTCGATATAGTTAAGGTTGTTTAGGTCCTCCGCAATTATGCTGCCACCGCCGTTTGAAATTCCAACAGTTGCCGATACAAAACCATTACTGGGACCGTAATTGAATTTTATTGTGCCATTGCGGTAAAGCACCGCTTCAAAGTTCGCCTCTATGCTATTATTATAGAAGGCAATAACTTTCCACCTAATGATCAGAGAGTCAGGGGTAGGTTGCCAAATGTAAATGTCGTCTCCGGGCCGTCTGTCTGTACGCCAGTCATCCCAGGCTGGGGCAATAGCTAGTCTATAGGCTAAATCGTCAATACTATTTGAGCAGCTAGAATCCGGCCCGAGGAAGGTTATTAACCCATTACTCGAAATATATATCTCAGTATAATTTACACCGTAGAAGGCGAATGGGAAAGGCAGCGCATACTCCCAGCATCTGTCATCCGCATGCCAACCCATAGGAGCCCCACCTTCAATCCACTCATTTGGAATATATTCACAGGTGTAGTCGATTACTGGAACTATTACTCCTATACCTGCCGCTATACTTGCGACATGAGTCCCATGACCGAAGTAATCATAGGGGTCGTTGTCATCGGTGAAATCTACTTGGGCAACAATTTTCGAGGTTCCGTTTTCAAAATAGAAGGACTTGTGGGAGGGGTCTATCCCAGTGTCAAGTATTGCAATCTTTATTCTGGAGCCGTTGTAGCCTAGATTCCAAGCATCGGGCGCTCCTATCAATGGAACGCTTACGTAAAGATTTGTATGCACCCTTCTGTCAAGCCAAACTTTCTCTACGTCATTAGATTCTAAAACTTGATTAAAGAGATCAGCTAAAGAAGCCTTTTCATTTCTCACTTTTATAGAAGCCAAATTCAGAGAACTTGATACTAATTTACCTTGCGCCCCCACCTTCTCCGCGTTACTCAATATTGAGGCTGAAACCCCCTTATTCAGGGTTTTAACTATTATTGGGTAGTAGCTTAGATTCCCGTAGTTTTCCTTAACTAAGTAACCTACGTCGAAGAGGCCCAAATCGTACTTTTTAATGTTTACATAGCTTGGAATAACATAAAGGTGCTCACCTAAAGACAGTATTTGGAAACCTTGGCCCATCTTAGATGGATCTGCAGGGTCTACTGAAACCACATGAAGACCTCTTGAAGTATTTGTAACGTAAACAACATCCCCAGTCACTAAAGATACTCTGAATGTCTCATTAACTTTAATCTCAGACCCACGTATTGATTCCTGTTTTTCTACTTGCTGCCAATCAACACCATTTCTGCTCTCTGAAGGACTTGAAAAGCTAGTTAGAGGGCTTGGATTAAAGCTCACTATAGTAGTTAGGGTAGATGCCGCCAGCAACATTGTGATCAGCACAAGTGATATGGACATGTTTTGCCTCATTACCTTAAAGCCTCCTTTCCAATATTTTTCCCAAAAGTAATTATATTTCCAATTATAAAAATATAAAATTTTGCTTTGCTTTGTGGTTTAATTAATTTCTCTGTTTAGCTCTTTTTTCTTTATGGATTGGAGGCTTGTTGGTGAGAGACTTATTAGGCGCGGTGAGCTCCTGCTCAGCCTAGACTTCCTTAAAGGCTATGAGTTTGAGCTTAAATCTATGAATGATTGTAAGGTTGGGCGGCCGTTTAAGCTTACGGATGGGTATATTGTTTTCTTGGCTGTTGTCCGCTACTTATTCTCCATGCCTTATAGGCAGCT
>Ga0105158_1001069_pt1 | contig 10793 bp, 9 predicted proteins | sample LHCtaG_FD_81567 | JGI IMG/M metagenome (GOLD analysis project Ga0105158, IMG submission 81567) | Hot spring microbial communities from Little Hot Creek, USA to study Microbial Dark Matter (Phase II) - LHC4sed_matched | ecosystem: Environmental > Aquatic > Thermal springs > Hot (42-90C) > Sediment... | reverse complement strand
TACTCATTGTAATCTTGAATGGGCGCCCAACCTTACCATCATTCAAGAGGCTAAAATCATGATCATCAAGAAAATCTAGGCTGAGCAGGAGCTCGCCGCGCCAATAAGCCTCTCATCAACAAGCCTCCAATCCATAAAGAAAAAAGAGCTAAACAGAGAAATTAATTAAGCCACAAAGCATAAATTGATTGTAAGCTTTTTAAGGAGTTTTCGCCATCCAATAAATATGGTGATTGTTGTGAAATCTAATTTCAATCCAAGCATTGATTTGATAAATTGGGAGATGGCTAGTTTCATACCGTTTCGGGATATGGAGACTTGCAAGCGTGTGGCGAAGATAACGAAGGAAGATCTGTGTAAACATCCAAACCCAGAGTTTAAGATTCGCATCCTGCCGATAAGCGAGTTTCACCTTGAAATGGCATTAGACATTTTAACTCGAATAAGGAAGGCGGCTGAAGAAGATAAACCGTTTGTTGGCATTTTCCCCGTAGGTCCAATCTTTCAATATCCCATTCTGGCAAAAATCGTTAACGCGTTGAATGTTTCGTTGAAGCATGTGCACTTCTTTTTCATGGATGAATACGCTGATGATAAAGGTAACGATATAAATCCGGAGTGGCCGGGGTCTTTCCACTACACAATGAACAGGGTGTTTTTCTCACAAATAAAACCAGAGCTTAGACCGCCTAAAGAGCAGATACATTTCCCATCTAAAGAAAACATTGAATATTACGATGACTTGATAAGAGAGGCCAGAGGCGAAAGGGGGGCTAAGGGCGCTCACATATGCTATGGAGGAACTGGGCTTTCAGGACATTTAGCCTTCTGGGATCCCCACCTAGCATACGAATATAATAGTTTAGAGGATTGGAAGAAGGCCGGACCTAGACTTGTGGAGCTGCATCCAATATCTATAATGCAGATGACTTTTACAGATATGAATGGTGCTTGGGCTTTTGTCCCACCAAAGGCTTACACGATAGGCCCAGCTCAGGTGCTTAATGCAGATTACCGGGGATGGTGGAATGACGGCTGTGGAATAACTTGGAAAAGTGGATATGTTGCCGGATTAACTTGGCAAAAGTTTATAATCAGATTAGCAGCACATGGTCCAGTAACGCCGCTGGTTCCATGCTCCATCCTCCAGACAGTACCGACGGACTTTGTGATAATCGAACCCTTAGCTGAGGATGTGACGATAGAGATAACGGCATAGAGTGGTAGCATGGTCGACATTAAGATCAGTATTATTGGCGCTGGCAGCGCCGTGTTTTCGCTATCTCTAATTAGAGGTCTCTGTGCAACGCCAAACCTTGAGGGCAGCACAATTAGCTTCATGGACATAAATAAGGAAAGATTGGATGCTGTTTTTTCAGTCTGCAGGAGATATGCCAGTGAAATGAATGTAAAATTGAAGCTTGAGAAAACTGTGGATAGGAGGGAGTCTCTGAAAGATGCTGACTTCGTGATAAACACGGCCTTAGCTGCTGGACACCATAGACTTAGAGAGGGCTGGGACATAGCTAGGAAGCATGGTTTTAATTTTGGAGGCAGCCACCATATTATGCACGATGAGGCATTCTGGATAAATTTCTACCAGCTTAGATTATTTGACTCTATAATAGGCGATATTTTAGACCTATGCCCGGACGCATGGTATATTCAGCTTGCAAACCCGGTGATGGCGGGAATAACATACTTGGGGAGGAAACATAAAAGTGCAAAAATCATCGGTTTATGTACATCAAGTACAGGAGGCGACGTTTACCATCTTGCTAAAACTATCGGGCTTGAAACAGAATATATAAGTTTTCAAATACCAGGTTTAAACCACTTCATATGGCTGACACACTTCTATTACAAGGGGGAAGACGCATTCCCAATTTTGGATGAATGGTTAAACAGAGAGGAGGAGAAATTATGGAGGACTTTAAAGGCTCCGACAACTATGCTCATAGCCATAGACCTTTACAAGAGATTTCACGCATATCCAATTGGAGATACATGTAATCCTGGTGGAGGAGCATGGCCATGGTGGTATTACGCAAATGATGAAACCAGGAGGAGGTGGAAGCTGGATGCTGAAGAGAGCTGGAGAAGATACTTCCTTCACTTGGAGAAGGATTTGGAAAAGTTCTTTGAAGTATCCAATAATCCATCGATAAAAGTTACAGATGTCTATCCTCCAACGGGTGATTATGAAAGGGAAATCGGGGGAGTCGTCGCCATAATTGAGTCTATAGCCTGCAACATACCTAGAACTTTCCAAGTTAATATTCTGAACAGCAACTACTTTGTTCCAGGCATTCCTCAAGATTTCGCAGTTGAAATTCCAGCACTTGTAAGTAAAGCTGGTGTTCAGGGAGTTAAAACTTATGGATTACCTAAACCCATAGCCGTTTATGCACTTAGGGATAGAGTGTCGCCTGTCAATATGGAGCTCGAAGCATATGAGGCGGGAAGTAGAGAGATGCTGCTCCAGCTGATACTCATGGATCCATGGGCGAAGTCAGAAGAACAGGCTAAAAAGTTCTTAGAGGACATACTAGCTTTGCCATATCATGCTGAGATGAGAGAGCACTATAAATAGAAATATCACTGTTTCAGGGGGTCTGCTTGAGAGCATTATTTAAACCTTATAAAGTCCTATTGGTCATTTCAGATCAGTGGAAGGACCCATCAAGCTACATCATAGAGGATGATGGAGAATTCGGGACCATTGTTTCTCTACTAAAGATGTGGGGTATACCGTTTGACATATTGAGGCTTGATCAGCAGCATTTGACTATCAACTATTTTCTTGATGCTAACGCAGAACCAGATTATGGATGCATAGTATGGGACGCTGACCAGTCTTTGCTTAAAGACCAAGATTTCTCTATCCTCGAGACGGCCGTTAGTAAATATGGAATAAGCCTCTTAGCGCTCTTCGATAGGATTAAAGAGCCTATAATTCAGAGAATCCTAGGGGTGAGATATAAGGGGACTTATCCAGTTTCACTCCAAAAGGGAGATTTCCACCCCATTAGAATAGTACGTGACCACTTCATAACTAGGGGAATGGTTGGTGATTCAATGCCATCTGAGGAGATGCCTTACTGGCTTCCAGGAGCAAAATGTATGGCCATATCAGTGCAGGCGACTGTTGATAATGCCACTGTGCTTGCGACGCAAGAGAAATATGCTCAAATAACCGTTAGAGATATAACTGAATCAACGAAGGCCGTATGGATAGGAGGGGAATTCAACCAATACCGAGAATACTCGAAGATGAGGAGGATTCTAAGAAGAGCGTTGGCATACTGCATTGGCTATTTAATATATAAAGATCTATCGAACACGGCAATAATTTACATGGACGATATGGGATGCGCGCCAACCGCTTATCATAAGTGGTGGCATTTTCCGACATTGAGTAAAAAACAGATTGAAGAGCATTTAATTAAACCGCTTCAAGAGAAGGGAGGAATACTTGTTTTAAACGTCAACCCGGGATTTGTCGATCTTAATTTAAGGATGATAGTGCCATCATGGAGGCAACGATTCATAGACCCCTTTGGCACATACCAGGATTATGTTTCCACAAAGGAGGGGATTGACGAAGGCTTAGCCTTAGGCGTGTTTGAGATTCAAAGCCACGGTTGGACTCACATGCAGCCCGACCTCGACTCTCCTCCAGGTCCATGGTGGGATGCCCCAGTTGACGGTGAGAAGGCTTGGGAGGAATGGTATGAAGAGTTTGGAGATAGAAGGCGTGGGAAAGAGATACCTGCAATTACGCAAAGGTATCATATGAAGAGGTCAATAGAAGGTATTAAATTGCAGTTTAACGTAACTCCGCTAGAGCTCCAATTCGGAGGTTATGGTTGGTCAACGAGCTACTATAATCATAGCTGGAGGATCGCCGCCTCCGTTGGCTTCGGATGGTGTGCAAGAGGCTACTACTTGGGGAGAGACTACGTCATTAAGATGGCTGGCACATCCTTAAACTCATTATATAATGTTTACATAGAGGGGCCTCTGGAGATAGGTATACACGACCTAGATATTACGATAGATTCAAATCGTTTAAGGAATATTTTAAATGAATTGGGAGATAGAAAGTGCATAGGATATAATGAGTTAATTGCATACACTCATACACAAATAGAAGTCGTCGACAATCCCTCAATCCAAATAAGATTTAACTATGATCCACACTACTGTCAATACTTTAATAATCATACGTCTACGTGGATACTACACTTGTCTGATGACTTGAGGATGAAGCTGTCTAAGATTGGAAAAATGATGGTGCTTGTAGATTCGAAAGAAATGGGGGAAATAGATCCCGCTACATATTTCACAGAAACCAGGGAGATAGAGGTGCCTAAAGGGACAGGGCTACACGTAATCGAGTATGTTGTAAGAGACTAACACTAAGTTCAGGTTTGAGAGAGGTTTATTGGACGTCTACTAGACTCTATATTTTCCATATTTCTTAGATGCATCTATAAATGTGCGTATATTTTCCTCTGGCGTTTTCCAGTCTAAGCAAGCCGTACCCATTATAAAGCCTCCTCCCGGAGCCATTATCTCCATTATTCTTCTACACTCCCTCTCAACATCTGCTGGTGTCTGAGTCAGCATTAAACTCGCTTCGTATGCCACTTTTATCCACGCTCTTCTAGGCGTGAAAGTTTCCTTAAAGAGTTTAAGATTCGAGAAGCTTGTAAGATAGCTTATATATTTAGTCGGTAGCTCGCTCATTATCTCTATATATGGGTCTAAAATGCATTGGCTAGAGATAGTCCAATACCTCCACCCATACTTTTCAGCCCACTCGCGGTAATAGGGCAGAATAAACTTCCTTATGAGTTTTGGAGAGAAGTGCCCTAAAAAATTGTCATATAAATCGACTACTTCAACCTGTAATAGTTCACTCCCTAAAAAGTCTCTGTAAAAGTTATGAATAGCTTCACCGACTTCACACATTTTTCTAATGAGTTTATGGGCGAGATCTGGGTTTGTATACATGTCTTTTACAAGGTTGCTGTAGCCTCTAGCGTAAACGGCCATCTGAAGTGGGCATTCGGGGACGCCATCTCCAGGATATATGGTGACCTCTGCTAAATCTCCAACCATCTTCACCATCTTCTCGTAACGTTCAATTATTTGAGGCATAATTCCTGCCTCAGCTATTTCAGGGACTTGAAAGTCATCTATTTTCTCAGGTGTGTTAAGCGGATGATATCTTAAATCTATCCATGGCCAATCATCTTCAGGGAAAACAATCTTGCAGCCTATAACTGAAGGGTGGGATACAACTCCCCCCTCAACTCCAACCTTCGTCGATACCTCAAATCTATCATCACCCAACTCTTTAAACGCATCTACTCTTTCCTTAAGCTGATAGATGGCTTGAAGCTCGGGGCTTCTAAAATATTCAGCCATGTTCAATCCATATTTCCCCCTCAAATACCAACCTGACATCCCCTCAACCCAAACCTGGATGGGGACTCTATCAGCCTCTTCAAAGTTCATAACAGCTTCAAGCCGCCTCTTAGACTCCTCAATCCTATCCTTGTAAACACGGTTAAGCTTTTCAGCCTCTTCTAAAATCTTCCTAAATTTCTCCCTCAATAAGCTAACCTCCAATTTATCGACTATTCATGTATTAGAAGATAGGGGAAATAAAATTTAATGTTCTGTGACTTAATTATTTTTGTATTGTTATTTTTCCGCTTTAGAGAATTTTTCAGCAGTATTTGTCGGAGGATGAATTTTCCTCCCCCATCATATATGAGCGAGATTTCCACAAAAATGGTCAGATTTAACTAAAAAATAAAGTTAGATTACAAGAAGGCGGTAGAGAAAGAGTGGAATTGAGAAAAGATGGAGAAAACTTCAAAAATCGACCAGAATTAAGCCACAAAGCTAATTTAACCTTTTTATTATCCTCGCATTCAAATTTACATACTTCTAAAACCATGCGGTATGAAGGATTAACTAACCATCAATATCTAGATTCCAGTAAGCCTTTTTGCATTTACTACATTTTCACCTTATGATAGGCTATGAAGGCTGTTTTGTAGTTGATTGCTATAGTAGGTTAAGTTTATAAGAGAAGAATAGAAATCTACGTTAGATCAGAACGGCTAATGTATCTGTGGTGGTGCTTTTGATTAGGATTGTTGAGCCTGTTGATGGCGCTATTCTGAATAGGAATGATGGAAAGTTGACGTCTGACGGCTTGAAGATAGCGGTTAGAGGTGTTACATCGCGGAAATATGATAAGATTTTTGTTAATGAAGAGGAGGCTGAGGTTGACGGGGATAGATTCACCTGCCACGTCACCCTACGGAGTGTGGAGAATAGGATTGTGGCTTTCACAAGGGGCTCTGATGGCGGGTTTGGATGTGCAGACGTCGTCACGGTCTTATGGGATAGAAACTCTATGAAACGCTACAGGCTTTCAGTGGACGATAACATACTGTTTCTAAAAGACTTAGCGTTAAACAGTTGGAAATACGGTTCCATCTTCGACAACGACTTCCTCAGCTTTTGGAGGGATGTTCATGAGAAATACGGCACTAAAGTACAGTTCAACATCTTCTACCAGACTGAAGGCTTCAAGCTTTCCAAAATGCCTGATAAGTACAAGTCTGAGTGGTTGGAGAACAGAGACTGGCTGAGACTTACGTTTCACGCACTACAGGAGAAGCCCGACCTACCGTATAGAAACGCCACATATATGGAGATGAAACGTGACTACCTTCTAGTCACAAGGGAGATAGAGAGGTTTGCAGGCAGAGAGCTTTTAAGCAGTTTTACTACTATTCACTGGGGTGAAGCACCTATAGAGGCGTGTATAGCTTTGAGAAACTGTGGAGTTGAAGGCTTAGTTGGATACTTTACCTGGAACTATAGAGGTCCATCACCCTGCGAGACCGTTATAACGGATAAGCCCTGCGTATCATATTACCTCGACAATGAAAGGGTGAAGTATTTGAGCAGACATGACTACTGGAAAGATATGAAGACTGGGATAGTCTTCATAAGACACGACATAGTCATAAACACGCTTGAACTAGGCGAAATAGCCAGCCATCTCAACAGGGTGGCTGAAGACCCGCATCAATCGGAGATAATGGAGCTTATGATACATGAGCAGTATTTCCACCGTAATAGGCCAGAATACCAGCCAGACTACGAAGAGAAGGTCATCGAAGCAGTCAAATGGGTGACGGATAAAGGCTACAGGCCAGTATTCTACGATGAAGGATTCATAGGAGCGTAATCCATAGCTAAGTGAAGCCCATCACAAAGCCCGCTTAAAATCTAATAAAAACTCAATAATAATTGCTGAAATTAAAGTCGCTTTAACTGTGGGGAGAGTGTCAAGTTTTCAATTCGCAAAAACTTAAATGTGAAGCGATAATACATTTTCGGCTAAAAAGGGGTGAAATATTTGCTGAATAAAGCTCAGCCAAAGGCAAGTATGTGGACTAGGCTGACTAACGGGGACTTCCTGGTTTTAACAGTTTGGCCAGGTAAATCCGACCCATCAGCCGACGTTATAGTAGTGCAGATCCGCCGCCCTTCAGGCGATCGGTGGGAGACAATTGGGAGACTGGCTGCATACAGAACCGCAGACGGAAAATATACAAAGCTGCCGGAGCGAAGACAGCAAGCGCAGGAAAGTGGGGAGCCAACTATAGAAATTTAAGTTTCACTGCATGAAGTAGCCCGCTTAATAGTAAGATAATGTAGCTCGCCTATTCGTTGCCTTACTCGTTTTCTGCATAGTACGCTTTTATTCCTTTTCTCTGCAAGGGCGTGGCAACTTGGGGAATTATTGTTTAACTGATCAGGTTAAAAAGTTGCCTGATGCCCTTAAATGATGGAAAACGCGGCCATTTTAAAATATGCTTGAGGCGAAGTATAAGCGTGACATTTAACTAGTCAACAGCCAAACTCAAGTCGCCGCGTCTTTCTCCTTTATAGGAAGATTATTAAATTTATGGCGATGAGAAATGTTAATCGTTGGCGAGACATTTATTTTTGTCGGCAATTTCTGTTAATTAGATTCTTCTGTAAGAAGAATCCTCTTCTGTGAGTTGTATTAATGCAAATAAACCTCCTTTGGGTGGGAACAGTATGGCAAGTGTTATTTGGCGCCGGCAAACGTGGGCTTTGAAACTGCTTCTGTTTAGCGCTAAGTTTGTTAACTTTTAGTGATTACTCTATTAGTGATGGAAGTAGTCTTAGGAGTGTCGTTCGGCTACGAGCCGAATGATGAGGTTAAGAGGATCCTACTGGGCCTCAGGGACATGGTTAACTTCCGTATAGATTGCGCCTACAGGAAGAGGATAACATCCTATGCCAAGCTTAGGAGGGGCGTTTACCAGGACTGGAAGAAGCGTTGGGAATACTCAACCCACTTCTGCCACTTAGCCTCCAAAATGGCCTATCCACACTGAAGACGTACAGAAGAAAGAATAAAGAGGGGAAGCTTGAAGCCAAAAGATCTTCATGCAACTAGACCTGCAGCTCTACAAGTTCTACGGAGACAAGATCAGAACCTCCGTTAAGCCCAGAAGTTTCATCTTCATAGATCTGAAGTACGGCAGCTGGGGACTGTGACGGAGAACTTGAAGGGAATAAGGGAAAGGATAAACTACGAGAGGAGACTTAACAGAAGGCTCCACTCATGAAACTTTAGGCGACTGCGGTTTGAATATGTTAAGCCGAACGGGGCTTCAAGCTTATGCCCAATATGTGGTGGAAAGCTGATAGCATCGAATGAGCGTAGGCGATTGAAATGCAGATGCGAATACGGGAACGATGGGGATATAATTGCATGCCTGAACATGTTCAGGATGAGGGGGGGCTCCGTTGAACCAATAATGGTGAGGCTGAAGGTCTGGTTATGAAAGTTAACGCTAGGTCAGAACGAATCAGATGAAAATAATAGCCTGTTATATTAGATGGCTTATTTTTCTTTTTGAGCCACGCCTTGAACTGCACCGCATTCTTTGCAGAAGATTATTATTAGTAGTGTGGGGCCCAGTGGGTAATCTATGTATGTGAAGGATGAAACATCAGCCCCACATTTGAAGCATACAGGTCGATTTTTCAAGTTTTTCACCTCCTGAAATTCTTTTGGGGCAGTGATGCTTATTAAAGTCTTTTTAGGAGGTATTTATGGACTATTAGAACTCAATCTATGCGGGTTTATGCCCCGAAATTTGAGAGATACCCCTCTGAGGGATTCGCGTCGCTCACCCCAATATCCAACGAAACCGCCCTAGAGGCGCCGTCAAAGGAGGAGTGGAAGGAAGACCCTAGATGAACCCCGAAAGACCGCAAAATGACGGAAATAACCGTTTAGGGGCAAACGAATCATTATGTTTCCTCTATCTCTATTATATATTGCTGGCTTCTTGATTGCTGATAATCTTCGTTCCCCTCAAATTTAGCGTAAACCTCAACAGTATTGTCATGTGCATCCATTTTCTTCGCCCTCCATGTAAAAGTAAATCTTCCCTCGCTGTCGGTGACAGCTGAGCCTATTAGGTCATCTTTTCCCACATCGCTTTCCATTATGCGGACAATTGCATTCGGAATAGGTTTCCTACTTTCATACTCCAGTAATCTGCCGGCAAACGTCACGTATGAGCCGGATTTGAGTTTTTTAGGCGGGTTCTCCATCTCCAACAAACTCTTTATGGGCTTTATTTGCTGCGGAGGTTTCTTTTTCTGGATTATCTGCGTCACAACGGTGCCAGATGGAATAAGTATCTCAGTCGTCCCGTCTAGCGATTCCAGGACAAGATGCATAATTCTGAAATTCTTAACTACACCTGTCTGACCTGCAACGGTGACAACATCGCCAAATGTGTAAGGTCTGTAGATGAGAAGGAAAACACCAGCTACAACATGGGTAAGAATCGTCTGGGTTGCGAATCCGACAACGAGGCCTCCGAAAGAACCTATCGTAAGGGCGGCTGCACTGCTAACATTGAATAATGAAGCCATCGATGAAAGTAAGACGGCGAATCCAGATATCTTCACTATCGTCTTAACAGTCATAGCGGTCGGATGGTCAGTAAACCTCCGCATGTAGGCATACGTCATATCGCTTAGCGTGTTAACAGCTAAGTATCCTAGGGCGAGAACTAGAACCGCTTGGACATATGGCAGAAAAGGGTTAACAAAGAGTATTACATTACTAAATGGCTGCAAGAAAACCGGAATGCTCTCTTGAGAACTCCAGCCAAATATAAAATTTAGAATAAATAATGAGACTACGAGAACAGTAATGTAGAAAATCATCCTAAAACTTTCACGGCGAAAACTAATACCCTTCTCCATTTCCACAGTCACCTACTATTATGGAATATAAACTAGCGTTAAAAGATTATCCCATACAAGACCAAATTTTCATCCATAATCGGGAATAATTGAGGATGACAGGGGACTATTAAAGGAGGTCAATAGCATGCTAGAACCTGCTGATAAAACTATTTCACACTATACTACAACCGCCTAAGGAGGTGAAGTTAAGTTGCCGCGCCCCCTCTAATACAGGGGCGTGTCCAACTTATTCATAGATCCATCTTACTATGATTTTTAGGCAGTATATTGTGATTCTTAGTGGTATTCTTGTTTCGGTTGACTCCCTCCTCTTCGCTTTTATTCTGTCTCCGAATTCTACTGTTAATGCTCCGAATATTCCCTCTCCAACGCTTCTATAAGCGTACAATGATTCAACGTATGCTCTGTCTCTTATCCTTGCTCCATATCCC
>Ga0105158_1001068_pt1 | contig 10806 bp, 13 predicted proteins | sample LHCtaG_FD_81567 | JGI IMG/M metagenome (GOLD analysis project Ga0105158, IMG submission 81567) | Hot spring microbial communities from Little Hot Creek, USA to study Microbial Dark Matter (Phase II) - LHC4sed_matched | ecosystem: Environmental > Aquatic > Thermal springs > Hot (42-90C) >... | reverse complement strand
AGCTTTAAAGTAGCCTCTGTTCCATTCAGTCTTGTGCATTTTCTGTTTAATTCTTTCCAGTTCGCGTTCAGCTTCTGCAAACTGTTTGTTGAGGATTAGCTGGAAGAAACGCGTAACCATGGCCGATGGGACGGGCATTTTAACGCCCACTGGTTTTGGCTCTGTCCTCTTCAGAAACGTCTTCTATACCGTTCTCCGTTATTTTAAAGACTTCCTCCCCCTCCGGCAGGTAGGGGCTCGAAACTAGCCGAGCTATGCGGACTGGCCCATGGGAAGCTTTCCGGAGGTATATACGCGTGTGGCTTGTGTGTCCCACTATGTGTCCGCCGACGGGGTGTATGGCGTCTCCGAAAAACATGTCGGGTTTTGCCATAACTTGATTTGTTACGACCGCCACAGCGTTGAAGGCTCTTGCTAAGCGTATGAGCTTATGCATGTGTTTGTTGAGTTTTTGTTGTCTAACAGCGAGCATTTCGCGTCCAAGATATTCGCTTCGGAAATGCGCCGTCAAAGAGTCAACTATGATAAGTTTTACATTGTTTTCCTTTATTACTTCGTCAGCGTTCTCCAAAAGAAACATTTGATGGTCAGATGTGTAAGCCTCAGCGTAAATAATGTTTTTTACAACATTTTCGGGGTTAAGTCCCAAATGTTTCGCCATCTGCACAATGCGTTCAGTTCTGAAAGTGTTTTCGGTGTCAATGTATAGGGCTGCACCGTTTAAGCCGCCCCTTTCCGGTGGAAGCTGCACGTTCACACAAAGCTGGTGACATATTTGGCTTTTTCCACTTCCATATTCACCGTAAAACTCCGTTATGGTTTGGGTTTCCAGTCCACCGTCTAAAAGCTTGTCCAAGGCTTTGCTTCCGGTGGTAAGCCTTAACACGTTCTGCCTCATTTTGAGGAGTTCGTCGGCGCGGATGAAAGATATGCCAATAGACGAACGGGCAGCGTTAATTATTGCAAGGGCTTTTTTCTCGCTTATGCCGGCTGGCTCCAGCTCGCGGACTGTCGCCATAGCCAAAGACTCAACTGTATGAAAGCCTAGTTCCCTAAGTTTTTGAGCTGTTGAAGGACCAACCCCTGGAAGGTCTTCAAGGCATTCATATCGTTGTTTGGGGTTCTCTGCTTCCTCCTCTGACATAGGTTTCCCACAAAATAGTAATCCGGGCAGTATTTAAATCAAACGAGAAACTGGGCGTCCAGTTCTATGGAGAGATGAGTTAAAGTGTTTTAGAAACTTTTTTAAATCTTTTAGACAAGACTCAAGGAGCACTTAAGAGGGAAGCCTTTGAAACCCGAAATCGTTGAAAATGTGGCTTTTAATCTCATAAGGCAAGCGGTGATATACCTTCCAGAGGACGTAAAGCAAGCTTTGAAGAAGGCTTATGAAGAGGAAACAAGCGAGGCTGGAAAAACCCAGTTGAAGGCTATTCTCGATAACATTGAACTGGCGGAAAAATACCAAGCCCCCATATGCCAAGACACAGGCACGATAATTTTTTATGTCACTGCAGGCGCCGAGGTGCGGGGCTTAGACAAAGTGGAAAATGCACTAATAAACGCCACCAGAAAAGCCACCAAAGAAATCCCCCTAAGACCAAACGCCGTTGACCCCTTCACACAAAAGAACAGCGGAGATAACACTGGACGGTTTATACCATACGTACACTGGGAAATTGTGCCTGGCGAAACGCTTGAACTAACCGTGATGACAAAGGGAGGAGGCTCCGAAAACGCTTGCTTAACTGGTTTGCTTCTGCCAGGCGAGGGCATAAACGGACTGAAAAAATTTGTGATAGAATCTATCATAAAGGCCGGCGCTAAACCTTGTCCACCCACCATTGTAGGTGTTGCCATGGGCGGCGGGGCAGACATTGCTATGAAGCTTGCCAAAAAAGCGCTTTTAAGACCTTTAAACGAGCCAAATCCAAATCCGGAAATAGCAAAGCTTGAAAAAGAACTTTACGAAGCGGCCAACATGACTGGGATCGGTCCGATGGGGCTCGGCGGCAAAACTACTGTTTTAGGCGTACACGTGGAATACGCTCATAGGCACCCAGCGTCTTTTCCAGCGGCCGTGGCCTTCAACTGTTGGGCTGCAAGAAGAGCTACTGCAAGAATTCACGAGAATGGAACTGTTGAATATTTAACCCATAAGGATAAAGATTTGAGGTGAAAATTATGACGGTATATCATTTAAGAACTCCTATATCGGAAGAGGAAATCCGCAAACTCAGAGTGAACGACGTAATCTACATAACTGGCACTATTGTGACGGCTAGAGACCAAGCCCACCGGCGAGCTTTAGAATACCTTAAGGAGGGCAAGCCTTTGCCAATAAACCTTGAGGGTTTAGCAGTTTACCATTGTGGTCCAGTGGTCAAAAAAGAGGGTGATAAATGGGTTGCTGTGGCAGCGGGTCCAACAACAAGCACCCGCATGGACATTTTTGAGGACGAATTCATCAAAAACTTCAAGGTTCGCGTCGTAATCGGCAAGGGCGGTATGGGCAAAAGAACAACGGAGGCCATGGCGAAGTATGGGGCTGTTTACGGCGCTTTTACGGGCGGGGCAGCCCTACTGGCGGCGAAAGCCATCAAAAATGTTAGGGGCGTGGAGTGGCTTGACCTTGGAACACCAGAAGCCTTTTGGATTTTCGAGGTCGAAGACTTTGGTCCATTAACCGTTGCCATAGATTCGCATGGCAACAACCTTTTCATGGAAGTAGAGAAAAACGTTGAAGAAAACCGGAGAAAAATATATCAAAAGTTGGGTCTACAAATTTAACTCTCTTTTTCCTAATTTTTCAGCCTAATTTTCGATAAAGAGCCTAAATTCTGTTTTTCACGGCGGAACCCTTAATATTAAAGCTTCAAAATACAAAAGCGAGGGAAAAACATGCTCAAAAGCTTAAAGGAGAAAATCACATTTTCAGGCATGCTTGTTCTAGGCGTTGGTGTCGCTCTCTTAATATTCACGTTTTTAAGCGCCTATGGTTTTCTAATTCAAAACCTCTCAATAGCCAGCTCAGACGACTTTGTGCAAACTTTCGGCGCAGCCTTTGCTCCATTGATTGTCACGTGTATACGCCTAATGTATCTTGGCGTCATGGGATGGATTGGCTCCCTTCTAACCATAAGAGGAGTAACCATCCTAATTCACGCACCAAAAACCGAGGTTATACCAGCCCAAGCAAAAACAGTAAAACCACAGCAACAAAAAGCTGCCATTGCCAAAAAAGTGATGTCTGAACCCAGAGATGAGCAAAAGAAAGAGCCAGAAGTTATTGTCATACCTCCGGAACAGTTAACCCAAAAAGCAGATTCACAACAATCTAATTAAGTCCGACAAGGATTTCAGCCGTTCACGGGCGAGATGTGGTTTTTATGGACTTTTCAATTCGTATAATAGGTGTGGCATCAACCGTTTTTTGGATTCTTCTAGCAGCATTTTTTGCCTCAGCAGTTTACTCCGTCAAAGACCTGCATCTAAGCCTTGGAGAACCCCAATTAATCTTGACGGCTAACAGTTCCGTCATAATTTCCATTCCGATAAACATCGAAAACGGAGGCTACTATAATTTAGGCGATTTTAACCTTACAACAACAGTTGCAGACTTAAACGGCACAAAGATTACGGAAGGCTCCACCTTTATACCAACTATAAAAAGAGGCTGCGAGCTTATCACACTTCACAACTTAACCTTCAGCACGGATGTACTGCTGGAGAAAGGCATCTATTACTTGTTCAATGACTCCAGCTTTACAGTAACCGCCCTAGTAAGCGTGAAATTAGCTGAAGTAATTCCGGTTAAAGCCTTATCAAACTTTTCTGTTCCTTGGGGTGCACCATTCTACAACTTCCAGCTTGGACAGCCAATCTATAAACCAATAAACCAAACTCACGTAGAAGTGGTTGTGCCCATAAGTTTTGAAAACCATGCTCCAGTCGAGATCAACGGTGAAATAGTAATTTTCATGTACAATGGTGAGGGTACGCTTGCCGGTCAAGGCGTGTCCTCAATTAAAGCACCGCAAGGAACATTGTATACAGGAGAATTTATGCTTTATGTTCAAGTATCCGAAATTGCTCAGAAAGGTTTCTTTGAGGTTTATTTTTCAACTCAACTTCTGTCTTATGGACCGTTGGTGATCCCCTATGGCTGAAGAAAGTGGCGTGAGAAATTTTGCGAAAAAGTTTGTCTTTAATGCAATAAAAGCCGTGTTGAAAAGTTTCATTCTCTATGGGTTGTATCTTTTTGTTTGGAGCTTTTTCGCCATGTTTGAAAGTTACGTTCCAGATTTACATCAGATGGTTGAAAACTTTGTTATCGTTTACATCTCATTGGGGATTTTTAGAGACTTTGTGTCTGACACGGTTTTCCAGTACTTCTTTGACGTGGCGAAAGCGTTTTTCGTGATTGGCTATCTGATTCTAGCTCTAAACGGTGGTATAATCAACCTACTTTACATGGGGATAACCTTAACCATTGATCTTCGCTTTTTCTTGATGGTCGCCATATTGCTAAGTTTGCTTGGGCTGTCAAGGTCCATTCTCCAAGCCGTAAACTACGCGAACAAAAAAGCCGAATTGATCAGCCCCTAGCTTTTAGAGCTCTCTGCTCATTACGTAGGCGTCTTCGCCATCCGAATAGTAGCCGTGAATTGTTCGCGTAACCTTAAAGCCTAGCTTTTTGTATAGGCTTATGGCGGGCATGTTTGAAACTCTAACTTCTAGGAAGGCTTGTTTTGCGCCATACAAACTCATTCCTTCCAAGGCTTTAGAAACTAAAGCGTAGCCTATGCCCTTCCGTCGATGCTCGGGCATGACGGCTATTGAAACGATATGTCCCTTTTTAATGAAGCCGCTGAAGCCGAAGTTAGATAAGCCAAGCTCGATTCGGCACATAATATAGCCTATAACTTCGCCGTCAACTTCAGCCACTATGAATGTTTCTGGAAAACGGTTGTACAAGTCCATGAAGAAGTAGTCGCCATAATTTTCCGGTAGACAGACGCGGTTTATGTACATGACGCGTTGCAAGTCTCTAGGTGTGAAGTTGCGGAGGGTGAAGGTTTGCTGCAAACCTTTTCCACCGTATGGAGCACGTTTGAGGCGTAAGTTAGTTTGCAGCCAAACTTTAAAGGTTTTCTCATCAAGCCATATCAAATGCTTATTCGCCTGCCTTAACCTCTGGAAGGGTGTAATTCCCAAAAGGCATAGCCCAGACTTTAGCGTTTCCTCCGGCAATTTTGAACGCTTGGCTTAAGGCTTCATTGACGGTTCTCGCCGTCTTCAACCTAAAAACGTTCATGGCGTAGTAATCCGGCATGGCTGATACTAGAATTATTTGAGCTTTCTGTAAAGCCTTCATCAAGTAGTAGGCTTTATGCCCACCTAAAACGAAGTTGCGTTTAATCTCCCGCTCAACAGCCTTCAAATCCTTAAACTTGACCATCCAATCGTAAAAAACTTGGTTTCCATAGCCTTCTGAACACTCAGCAACCAAAACAATGACACCGCCCCGCTTAACAACTTCTAAAGCGCTGTCAACACCCTTATAGGCTTGATAAAGGTTCATGTCAGCTGGATATCCACCAGGACTTACCACGACTATGTCCGCTCTTCTATCCACAAGCAGACGGTACATTTCGTCAACAAGCTTAACCCCCTCGTAGAAGGCTTTCTCTAAGTCGCCGGCAAAAGCTCGAACAACCTCACCTTTAGTGTTAACTACGACGTTTAGGATGAAATCCACTTTCGCCATTCTGGCGGCTTCAACCATGTCCTCGTGGACAGGGTTGCCATCCAAGACACCCGTCTTTGCGTTTGGATGCAAAAGCATGGCGTGATTTGCCCTTATAGTCTCTTCACCAGCAACACCGGGCAAGACGCTTTTCCTCCCGCCGCCATAACCCGCATAGTAATGGAAACAAACATCCCCCGTCAGAATTTTTACATCAGCCTCTGCAAAGACACGATTTAGGTAAACCTTTGTTCCATATCTTGTTGTGCCAAAGTAGACAAGGTCCTTGGCTTTACAATCGTGGCTAACAACCCTAACACGTTTCACAACGGTCTCTCCTAAAAGCCTAACCGCCTCTTCATCTGTAACAGCCCGGTGAGTGCCGCATCCAAAAATGACAGTTATATCCTCGTCCTTAACGCCAGCACCGTTTAATTCATTAAGAATTGGAGGCACCATAACATGGCTTGGAGCAGGCCGTGTGGCATCGTCAACAACTATTGCAATCTTATGCCCAGACTTGGCGATCTCGCAAAGCCTCTTGGAGCCAATGGGCTCCCTTAAAGCTCTCTCAACCTCCGCCTTAACGTCCAAGACTCCGGGCTTCTCTTTAGGCTCTATAACGCCCAAAAAATTTCGAACTGGAACCCTCAAACAGACTTCAGTCTTACCGTAGGGAAGCCAAACGTCAACCATTTGAGCATCACTTTACGAGACGCTTATAGTTTCCACTATTTTAAACCTTTTATCAAGACCGTTGAGTTTCAGTCTGGTGAAACACAAGTTCTTTAAGGACATGACAGCCATTAATATGAATTTGAGGAACCTTGTATGGCTATTGAAAAAGTTCCTGGAAAAAATGAGATACTGTTTGTATGGTTCAACCGTTATGCCGGAGTTACCATAAAAACTCCCTCGAAAACCCTTGTTGTAGACCCCGTTGATATTAAGGCTAAAAACCTTCAGAAAGTGGATGCTGTGCTAATAACCCATGAACACTACGACCACCTAGATCCATCGTTAATTGCAGAAATTCATAGGCTTTCCCAGTGCATGGTCATAGCTGACCCAACTTCAGCGAGAAGGCTTCACAATACGGTTCCAGCAGAAAAACTTCATGAAGTTCAGCCGGGCGTAGAAGTTAAAGTGGGCGACGTTTCCGTTAAAGCTGAAAAATGTAATCATCCACCAGCCTCCACACCCGTCTCCTACATAATCACAAGCGAGGATGGGGTCAAAGTTTTCCATACGGCGGACAGTCTTCCATTTCCAGAAATGGCAGCTATAGGTGAAAAAGAAAAATTGGACGTAGTATTCTGCACCGTAGGGATTGCTCCCGGTGCTTCGCCTGAAACAGGCTTAGAAATAGCGAGGCTTACAAAGCCTAAAGTGGCTGTTCCATATCATACGGGATCCAACGCTGATCTGAAAAGGTTTAGCGAACTTTTGAAGAAAGAGATGCATAAAACCACTTGTTTAATTCCCGAGATGGGCAAGGTTTACCAAGTCTCCAAAAAGGTGTAGCGGATGCTGCAAGGCGACATGAAAGCCGAAGTTTGCAAGATTTTGAATAAGATAGGCGCTTTGCAGTTTGGAACCTTCAAGCTTACCAGTGGCAAAATAAGCCCATACTATATAGACCTCCGTGTAGTTCCAAGTTTTCCAGACGCCTTCAAAAGAATATGCGACATTTACACAAGCTTTGTAGAAGGAGAAATAGGCACAGAAAACTTTGAAAGGGTTGCTGGGACACCTATGGCGGGCATGCCCTTCGCCACCATAATCGCCTACAACCTTAAAAAACCCTTCATATACATCCGGAAAGGTGTGCGTCTCCATGGAAGGCAAAGAAGGGTTGAAGGTGTTTTGGCACCAGGTGACCGAGTTCTGCTGGTGGACGACCTTATAACGACTGGTTTGTCGCTTAGACGGGCAGCCAAAGCTGTAATTGCTGAAGGCGGAGTAGTAAACGACGCCGTGGTTCTTCTTGACAGGGAAGAGGGGGGTGAAGAAAAACTCCGCAAAAGTGGGATTAGGCTCCATTCAATCGTCAAAATTAGCGAGGCAGCCCGCATGCTTTACGAGACAGGAGCGATAAATGAAGAACAATTGAAAACAATTTTGAAACAAGTAAAAAAGGATAAAAAGCGTTAGGTGCTGCGGATCTTACTCGTAGAATATTAGCCCTTTTTCTTCCAACATTTCGTGAAGCTTGTAGACGGCGTCGTAAACGTCTTGCTCTCTCTTTGCTCCAGTGCACACTAACTTGCCGCTGGCAAAAAGCAATATAACAACCTTTGGGTTGTCCATGCGGTAAATAAGCCCCGGAAACTGTTCAGGCTCGTACATGGTTTTTCCAAGAGTGTATGCTGCCTTCTCCAAGTCTATCATTCCGCCCAAACTAGCGGAAGCCACGATGTTCTGAATTTTAAGCTCCGGCTTGCTAATGATTATAATTCCACCCTTCTTAAGCTCCTTAATAACTTTCATTACAGCTCTTTTAGCCTCCTTCTCCGATTTGGCTCCTGTGCAAACCATTTTCCCAGAATTGAAAATCAAAGTCGCCGTCTTAGGCCTCTTAAGCCTAAAAACAAGCCCCGGAAACTGTTCTGGACGATACTCCACACCTGGATAGCTTTTAACAACAGCGTTTAAATCCACTTTCTGATTTAAAGTTGCGGAGGCAACCACGTTTTCTATGCTTATTACGGCTTTAACCTTGGGCATGAAACACCACTACATATGAAGTCTTTAAATACCCTTTATAAAGCCTTAGGTCTAAAAATTCGAAAACAAATGAAAACCGGTGAAGTGGGTTCTAGAAATTTTTAAATCAGGTTAGAGGTTAAAAATGCACTTCTCTGAGGTGAGGGATTGGGCGGAGCGCGTAGATCAAATTATGTGTTCGTGCCATCTGCAATCTTCACAACTATTCTTTTAGGCTTTTATTTAACACACAACATTTTTCCCGGGCCTGAATTTCTGTTTTTATGTTTATTTGTTTACGCCTCTTACATTGGAGATTGCAACCGTTTTGTGAAAGCTTTCTTCCCGTTCATTATTTCTTTCTTATCTTATGAAGCTTTGAATAGGCTTATTGACACAATGCCCCGCGGTATACACGTTCAGGAACCGTTGACTGTGGATTCTTGGATGTTTGGGGCTGTTCCAACTCTTGTGCTTCAACAGTTAAGAACACCAATATTGGACTGTGTTGGTGCGGTGTCTTACTCTATGCATTTCATAGCGCCGACGATTTTCGCCTTACTTTTGTGGCGGTATCATCCTGAACATTACCATAGGTATACGCTTGCTTTTGCAATTTGCACGTACAGCGCTCTGCTAACGTTTCTGATGTATCCTGTAGCTCCTCCGTGGTATGGTGTTAATGCAACCCGTGTGCTTTTTCAAATAGACAACAGTCTGGGCGTTCCTTTCTTTAAGACAATCTATGACTACATCGGAGTGAATCCATTTGCGGCTTTTCCAAGCTTACATTCGGCTTTTCCATGGCTTATTGCGGTTTTCGCCATTAAATCATGGCGGAAAAAGGCTTTACCAGTTTTGATTTTACCAACGATGATATGGTTCAGCGCTGTCTATCTTGGAGAACATTACGTAATCGATGTGGTAGGTGGAATTATATATGCAACGCTTGCCTCCATACTTGCGCTTAACAAAGAGAAAATATTCAAAGCTAAATTCATTGCCGGCCGCAATGTCCCATTATTGAACTATCCGGAGGTTAGAATTCCGGTGTATTTGAGAACAGAACAACCGTGTTTCTCGATGGTGCAAATGTACACCGAATTAAAGCGTTTCATGCTGCTTTGAAAGCGTTTCTTCCTTTACTTGTCTTTTACCTCCGCCTTTCACGTAATGGTAAACTTTCCAAGCATTAAATAATACTAGGACAATTATGAAAAACTGATACCATGCGAAGGTCGGAACACCTAAACGTGTTCCAGTGCTTAACCCGCAGTCAATTCTGTAGGCGAGAAAGTTTTGGTAGAGGTAGGCTTCACCAAAATTTTCATGAAATTGTACGTCTGCATACATGCCGTAGATGGTCACCCATTGACCTTGCCTTGTGGCTCCCGCTCCGGGTTGCCAAAAAGTATAGGCGCCCCATAGGCTGAAGGCTATGAGACAGATGATTAATATATTTATGGCGATATAGAAAACATGATCTAAGCTTATTTTGAAACGTCTATTTTCTTCAATGTTTTTTCCAGCCGTGTTCTCCGCTGGTTTTGTTTCTTTGCCAGAATCAAACGGCAACATTAATATTATGAGGATTACTAGAATTGCGATAAATAGAATGTATATGTTTTCTTGCGAATGAAAGAGTAGTGGAAGATGTCCGATAAATGGTATTCTTGCTATCACTTTTCCCACAAGCTGGGACGAATGCCATGATGCATCATTTGTACCGTATTTGTCGCTGCGAGTTGTTATGTACATCCCGTCACTTTTGTTTTCGATTTTTACGGCTCTGTGAACAACAAGTTCTTCTCCGTAGTAGGTTGTTTTTCTGTAAACAAGTATGTCGCCTGTTAAGCCATTAGGGTCAGCGTTTATTTGGTTTGGATCCACTTTTTGAACTATTATTAGGTCGCCGATGTTTAGGGTTGGGAACATGCTGTCCGAGGCTACGGCTAGGGCGGGGTATGGTGTTCCTAGGGCTGCTTGGGCGCCATAGTATATGCCTAAAACTATGAGGAAAATGAGGGCTATGGTTATTGCTGTTTGAAAGTACTCGTTTTTCCATAGTTTTTTAAAGGTCTCAATTGCCATTTTTTCGCCTCTTTGCCGGCTGTTTTTGAATGGTTTTCATGTTCTAAAACTTAACGCTTTTGAATAGAGGAAACCAAAAAGAAAGGAGAAGGAGAAACTGAAAGCTTATACTTCTATATTTCTATGCCTTCAGCGCCGAGTTTGACCTTACTCACTATGCCTTTGAACTTTTTTCCACATTTTGGGCATTCATACATGCCGAAGACCGTCATGGTTATTCGCATTTTCTTGTCTGGGAAAGGTGCGATAAGCTCCCATGT
>Ga0105158_1001067_pt1 | contig 10807 bp, 6 predicted proteins | sample LHCtaG_FD_81567 | JGI IMG/M metagenome (GOLD analysis project Ga0105158, IMG submission 81567) | Hot spring microbial communities from Little Hot Creek, USA to study Microbial Dark Matter (Phase II) - LHC4sed_matched | ecosystem: Environmental > Aquatic > Thermal springs > Hot (42-90C) > Sediment... | reverse complement strand
TTAATTTGGTATGGCAAAATTCCTATTATATCGCTGGTAAAGACTAGGTTACCATTTCATAAATCAATTCCTAGATATCTCGTCGGATTTCACCGTTTTTCTCTCATATCTTTTTCAAATGCTTCTTCTTTCTCAGCTTTTTTTTAATAAACCAATTATCTGCCTTTTTCCATAAGGTATAGCAACTATCTTTCTTCTTAACTAAGAAATTGACCATGAGTGTAGTAAAACCTTCCTTGGATCTTCTAGCTCGATTATTCCACTATCTATTTCTTCCTATTTCTTCTTTGAATTTATCTATTGAGTGAGCTTTTATGTATAGTGGTTGAGTCTACTTATATTAAAAGAAGTTCATGCATCTCTTTTTCATCGAAATTTCTTTATTCACTCGTTATACTTTAAAACCTCTGGAAGTTTTAGTTTCAAATCTAACTCTTAAATTTCATCATTTCTCGAAAATATCAATCTACATCTCTTAAAAACCCCTGAAATGGTAAAAACGCCAAATTCTTTTCCAATTTTCTTCTCCAATCTTAGCGCAAATTTAGCTTCAAGGCTAACATTAACTTTACCTACGACGCAAACCGCTAAATCTATATTGTTAGCACATTTACAGCTAAAAGCCTCGTCCTTTAGGGTGTGGAGTAGGTTAGACCTTTTTGCTCCTTAAATAGGAGTATTGAGACTAGTGCTATTAGCGTTCTCTCAGCATAGCTATAAGGCTGAGTGGTAACGTCTGTATTTCTTTTCCATCAGCATAATTACTATTTCTCACAGTAACTTCACTCAACATTAATAGTGTTAGGAATTAAATATTGAAGAGAGCATGTTAAGATCTTAATTCCCTATCAGTAACATCATCACAGGGATGAAGCTGCCTTGTGGAGAGTGTTTTTTATGAGTAAATAAAGTATTTGTTGATGATATTGGGAAATTTATTCTTCTGCTCTCTCTAATGACGATCTTTGTTCTAACGATCATGGAGTTGAGTATTAGCATCTCTACATTGCCCTTCATCTCGACAAGCGTGAACATTGTAGTTATGTCTTTCACTCTTACCTCGGATTCTCCAGCAATGTCAACTAGATCTCCGATCTTGAACGGCCTCGCGAGGAGTAAGAACATTCCCGCAACAGCGTTGCCTAGAACTTGTTACGTTGCAGCCCTACTACTAGGCCTATAAAGCCGCCGAGCGCAACTCTCGCCACCTCTCTGCTACTCCTCCAGCAATCCAGCAGAGAGCGTACTTATTCCGAGGATCTTGATCATGCTTTTAATAGCTGCCGCACCTGTGAGACCATGTTTAGGCTCTATTATAGCACAGAATATATTGGCTATAGCGTTAATTATCATCCAGCCGAGGATCAATAATACTACTATGCATATGTGGACCGCGTATTCTCTTAGAACCGAGATCCCGCTAAATCCTATATGAACATATATTGTTTCAATGCCTTGAGCGAAAAACCACTGTATAGTGCCTAGAACAATGGTGACTAGTATTGCATATAGTACCACTTTGCCCAGAGTTCTTCTAACACTATCCTCTCTACTCATGCTAAATCACTCTTCATAGCCGAGATCTAAACATAAACGCCGAGTTTATAAACTTATATGTGCGAAGCCTCTCTACTCCCTAGATCAGTTATGTTGCGGGCCGTACCGCGAAGCACTCCTACTGGAGACTTTGAGGCTACTTCGAGTTGCGACAGATTTTCCTTTGATATTCTCTACAATTCTAAGTGTAAGTGGAGTATTAATATAGCTAGGTTTACTACTAATACTCAAATAACTAAGATAGCTGAGAAATATATGGGAGTTATAATTTAATAAAAGACTCTTTAACAACTCTATTAAGTGTTTTAAACTACTTATTTAGGTGATGTGTAAAAATATAGATCAGGGTCTAATTTTAGGAGTTTCTACGTCAACATTCCACCAGGGTTTTTCCCACTTTTTATCAACTAATGGTATTTCTTTGAGTATCTCCGAGGCTCTGTTAACTATTTTATTTATATCAAAAGCGCTTAGCCCTTCCCTCTTAAGTAAGTCTGCTTGGTCTATGAGGTTCTGAAGGTTTAAACGAACTGTTAACGCGAACTTCTTATCTTTACTTAAAATGCTTTTTATTATATCTATGTTAATGTATTCAGGGCCTTCTCCTATTTCATGATCGAGTAAAATTGCAGCAACATCTTTTAAATCCTTGAGCTCCATACCAATGGCTATCTCGTTTTTTAAATATTTGTACGGTAATATTCGAAATTCTTGACCAGCCTCTCTTAATTCTCTTTCTTTACCTCTAGGCAGACTAAATATGAATTGACATTTTGAGAGTAAAAGATTTTCTAGCCCAATTGTGTAGAAATTTTCCTTTGCTTTTTCAAAGTACTTCTTGCTAATCTCAATAGTATGTCTAAATGGAAGCTTATCACAGAAAATGTCAATTATACCTACCTGTGGAGTGCCGTCATCTATTATATCACATATACCTCTTATTCTATATCTCTCCCCCCCTCTTAAAGCATTAAACCACCTTTCACCTTTAGTAATAAAGTACAAATAAGAAGAGCCGAAAAGCTTATCTAGCTCTAACATGATCTTTACAAATAATGGCGCTTCATGTTTCTGTACAACAAAATCATAATCTCTTATATGTCTATTTAACGATCCACTAGGAATATTTGCTGATGGGCAGTGAATCTTCACAGCCATTCCCCCAAATAGAAGAGGCACTATGGGCCCTTTCAGCTTCTTCTTGATCTCTTTGGAAAAATTTAATTGAGGAGCATTAACAGCCGCCCAGATTGTCACTAAAGTTCTTTTAATAGCTAAGCTTTTAAAGTCAATATAATTCGGCATCCCTAACTCCTTTACTACTTGGTTAATATCAATACTAGAAGAAAGTGGCAAGTCTACTTCATATATAGTCCCATCGTAGTCTTCATATATCTTAAATTTCATTCCTCCCACTTAGGTACACTATTAACCGTATGTGAATAAGTAATTTTTAACTCTTCTTTCTTCTAAGTTGATAATTATTCCTCTGAGAAATCCCTCACTGTACTCACTCCCTGGATTAAAGCAGAACGTTCTACCAATTTTATCAACACCTTTTGATTCGTGTATATGTCCATGAAGACTCACAAGCGGCTGACTTTTTTCAATAACATACCTTACAGCTTTGCTCCCAACATGAACAAATACTATTCTTCCTCCTTTTGTCACTACTCTAAAATTATCGTCTAGCAGTGGTGCCATATCTATTAGTGTTCCATAAGGTGGTACATGAATATTAAATATCGCTGTTTCCAGATTCTTAGTGTGACTTAATAGAGACATGAGTTTGTTTTCTATTTCTTCTTCTGTATACTCTCTTGGAGTTCTCCAGGGGGTAGGATTAGAAGCTCCTAGGCTTAACATTTCAAATCCTCCTTTAATTTCTAAAACTCTTTCATCGGGGTTTATGATGCGTTTAGACTCATTTAGTATATCATCAATAACTCTGCTATCATCATTCCCAGGCATAATATAGCATTCAGCATTTATGTCTTTTAGTTTTTCTTCAGCAATTCTGATCCATTCTCTCATAACCTCACTCATGACTTCATTAAAAAGTTTTTTAACAAGTGATTCGTCAGATTTTAATCTGTAATATTCGTCTTCATCTATTATTCTTGGATAATAACCACTATCACGTATAAGCTTCAATAATCTTCTTAACTCCTCTTCTTTTTTAATAACCCATTTCCTCCCGGCAAAATCTGCTTCATAATGCATTTCTCTAACTCTAATTATGGGAATTAGTAATTTGCCTGTGAGATCTCCGCCTAAAATCGCCACATCAACTTTATATATTTTAATAGCGTTTAAGAATTTTCTAAAACAAGCTTCACTCCCATGAATATCCGATGCAAAGAAAATTCTCGTACCCATTAATAAGTCACCTTATTTAAAGTGATGAAAGAGAAAAGACTAAAAACTACTCGGGAGGAAGTTCTCTAAACGCTAAACTTATATCTATACCCTCTTTCTTTAACCTATAGTATTTAACAGCAAAGTAGTATACAATGCATGTTACGTAGGCTATAGCTGTAACTACTAATGATATTACATTCCAGGCTCCGTAAAGTGGATTAACTATAAAGTAGTAGAGAAGCATAGCGAGCAGCGTGAAATATATAATTCCGCTTAAAGTTATTAGTGGAATCGGCCCTATTTTATATTTTGAGACAGGTGAGGCTTCATATACACTTCTCATTTTTTTCCTAAATGGTACAATTATGCCCGCTATAGATGTTAACATGAAGCATGTTGCGATCTGTGGGACCATGGCTACATAGCTAGCCAAGTATGCTGGTGCCAAAGCATACCATATAATAGCTATTACTCCCAAAATTCCAATAAAGATCGAGGCTTTAACTGGAGTATGAAATCTTTCACTAACATCTCCAAAAAACGCGGGAGCTAGTCTGTCAAAGGACCATGCAAGTAGTATTCTAGCACCTGGGAAAATTGAGTAAAGTAGATAGTATATGACCCACGCAGTAAAGCCTATTCCGATAAGCCACCTAAGCCAAGTAGGCGATAGTATCATTGCAAAGGCAAAGTAAGAAGGCGGGAATGGGAAGGCGTAGCATTCTAGTCCATCAGCATATGCATAGGAAGAAGCTAGGAGAAATTCATAGCCGACAACTTTCTCGAGCAAAGCCGTAGTTATCCACCATGTTATAGAGCAAAATGTAAGTGAACCGAGAATGCCTATTACCATAGATCTTTCAACTCTCTTAGTTTCACCAGCTATATAAGTCGCTAAGTAAGGATAAAGTAACCCCCAGCCTGCTACTGGAAGCAATGGTAATGTGTTTACCAGGTCTATTGATTGATAAACCGGCGTTTTAATACCATAAGTTGCCTCTAAGTACTGGTACGTTTGTTGTATTAAACTATGATAGTCACATGATCCATATGTGGCAGCTACGCTGTTCCACGCATTTACGAAATCTGTTTCTGAATATGTTAAAAATACTGCCCATATAGCAATAAACATTATAACCCCCATGATAAAGCATGTAGTTTGGAAAATTCTAAAAGCTTTAAATCCCAAGATCGATACAATTACTGAAACTATTATAACAATTATCCCTCCAATAATCAAGCCTATAGGTGTCATAATGAATTCCGCCGCATCACTCCATCCAACGAGATGAAATGTCGTTGTCACTCCCGGATCAAAGATATATGCAGATAGTACACCCATCCACGTAAAGTTTGCCACCATCCACCCCCAACTAGACATTAACCCGAGAATTGGGTGCAAAATTCTACTATTAAAGACATATTCACCTCCGCTTCTCGGCACTGTTGTAGCTAAGAAAGCCCATGTAAGTCCTCCAAAGATCATCATTATATATGTTATGAGGACGCCTAGATATAGATTTCCACCAGGAGCTATATAAGGGCCCCAGAGAAATAGCCACCAAGCACTCAAACCTGCACTCATGTTAAGTAAAGCAAAGATCAGTATATCAGCCCAGTTAGCCTCTCTCACTAAACCAGTTGCCTCTCTTAAGAAAACCCTTTCTTTCCCACTCACTTTATTACCCTGACTTAATATAACAAGTAGCGTGACTTTTATTTTTTCTTAATTTATTTAATTCAATAAGTAAGATTAAGATATTAAAGTTCCAAGACATTTACACGAGACTGGTGCGTAGAATGTTAGCTCTAAGTAAACTTGAAGTATTAAGTCGTGATGAGCTTTACGACATTCACATAGCCACTATGGAGATCTTAGAAAATGTTGGTGTTAAAATTTTAGAGCAAAACGCTCTAAAAATGCTTAAGAATGCAGGTGCTATTGTTAATGAAAAAGAAATGAAAGCTCAGATACCAGAGTATTTAGTTCGCGAAGCTTTAAAGAAAGCTCCAAGTAGAGTTAGTCTTTATGGTCGGGGCAAGAAATATAAACTAGATCTCGGAGGTAATAAGGTTTATTTCTCAATGGAGGGGACTTCGGTATTTGTCCTAGATCTAGAAACAGGTGAAAGAAGACGCTCAACTTACATGGATCTAGAGAACTTTTTTAGACTAGCAGATGCTTTAGAGAACATTCACCATGCTTCAATAACTGTTGTACCGCAAGATATACCTGAATCAATTGTTCACATATATGAAATATACGCTGGATTTAAGAATACAGTAAAAAGTATTGACGGATATAATTATGGTTACAAAATCTCAATGGACACTATTAAAATGGCTTCAATAGTGGCGGGGGGTGAGGAAGAGCTTATTAAGAAGCCAATCCTACTAGGCTTTCATAATCCAGTAAGTCCATTACAACACTCTAAAGAATTAACAGAAGGGCTTATGGTATATGCCAAGTATAAGCAACCTGTTATAATAGCACCTGAGGCTCAGGCTGGTGCTACGGCACCAGTCACATTAGCAGGGCTTTTAGTTCAGCAAAATGCTGAGGTTTTAAGTGGAATAGTTATAGCCGAATTAACTAGTCCAGGCGCCCCTGTACTCTATGGAACTGTTTCAACAATAATGGATATGAAAACAGGTAATATAGTGTATGGCGCTATCGAAGCCGCCTTAATTAACATAGCAACAGCACAGCTTGCCCGTTTCTATAACTTGCCCTCTAGAGGTACTGGTGGGGGCACGGAATCTAAAATCCCTGATATACAGGCAGGTATCGAAAAGGCAGTAACGTTAATGATGGCAGCCATGGCGGGAATAAACTTTATTTATGTTGCAGCAGGCGCTCTTGAATCTACATTAACTGCGAGTTACGAGCAGGCAGTTATAGATGACGAGTTGTGTGGCATGATATTGCGCGCTCTTCGTGGAATAGAAGTTAACTATGAAACACTAGCAGTAGATATTATTAGAGAAGTAGGTCCTGGAGGCCACTTTCTCGCGAAAAAACACACCCTAAAATACTTAAGGAAAGAACTCTATATCCCGAAAATTTTAAATAGACAGAAAAGAGAAATCTGGGAAAAACATGGATCTAAAGACCTAAGACAAATTGCCCGTGAAAAAGCAAGAGAAATAATAATGAAGCATCAGCCTGAACCACTAGAACCAGAGATTGAAAAAGAGCTAAGAGCATTCATAAGAGAAGTCGAAAAAAGAGAAAAATGCACTTACACAGCATTCTGGAAAAACCATCACTAATACTTCTTACTCTTTTTAAAGTTGACAAAGTTTTAAACGCTTAACTAGATTAGTTGAGACCTGTTCTTGAAGCATACTCTTAATAGCTTATAGATATGCATTAATATGTTAACATGAGCTTCGGCAATTCATCTATAAGTATTGTTAACGTAAGGATCATACTTTGTTCTCATTGAAGCGCGTGGTTTTAATTATAATGTCGAAGTTTATATTGCTCGCATGAAAATATCCAGAGATATATAGTGCTTCTTAATGTTGATTGTAGGTATATATCTCAGTATACTTTGATCTCAACTATAATGCCTATAATGCAACATATCTTAACAAATAAACATAATTATCATTACCACTTAATAGTTTCACAACTCTTTACTAATCTTTTTATCAAAAATATCAATAGCTTAATAAAGTAGAACTTAGAGACTACATAGACGTTCTTTTAACTCTCTTGCGATAAACATGATCAGGAGGGAATTAAAAATTCAAAAAGCTCACGGTAGTAGGTGAGCAACACTATAGTATATCGCGTTGAAGAAGAAGAGGAATGTTCCAGGTGTTTGAGCTCTGAATATTGGATTGAATCCGAACATTATGAACCTGCCATTGCCGTACGGTACATCTAGTAGAATAGGCTTTCCAGCTAGTACTTCTTCACCTTCTAAATACCCACTCATCCAGACTCTTGCGGGATCATCTGGGTACTTAGCTACAACGTATTCTGCAGGGGCTACGAATATAAAAGTAGGATCAAGCTTTAGCAAGTCGCACTTTACAGTGTAATACCTAGAGGCATATTTATGCCTATAGATCTGGGCGGTAATTGCGAGAACGCCTATTTCTGGGGTCACGCCATATGTTAAGAAGTGTGATGTATTCACCTGTGCTCTTAGTATTGTACCTGACAATACAACTTCAGCCAAATCTACGAACCCTACTTCAGGCACTATATTATAGAGTATTATAAGTCCACTAGCTCTATTAATTAAAACCACAACTCCCCCGCTTTCTGCAAATTCTTTTAACTTTTCTAAGCCATCAATCCCAATACCAGTCTTAAGCGGATAGGGATAGCCAGGGTCACCTGTAACTATCATAGTAGCGTCATATTCATCCGGTATTATTATCACATTATATTTGCTTAAATCAACTGTTGTTATGTTTTCACAAGTAATAATGTCATAAGAGAAACCATATTGCTTAAGTATTATAGATATCCACCCAGCCTCAACTGATTGAAGAGTATCCCTAAGAGCCCAGTATAGTGCTATTTTTGGTTCTCTTGGTATTTCATATACTGGTTCCGGTATTGTTGTGTTCAATGCGAATATTGTTAAACTGTATTTTTCAGCTAGACTCTTCATGTATGTGTAGTTTACTGGTAGTACATTGTGTACAGGAACTATGACAGTGCCTGTCTCTAATAGTACTCTATCTATAGTCGTTGATGGTCCAGCGTAGAATTGTACTTTAAACCCTGTTCTTAGTAGCTCATTTACTACTTTGAGCCCTGTGTGAGTGTGGTTGAATACGTAGGCGTGTGTTGCTGGACTAGTAACAACACCCTTAGGTGGAGTACACGCTGTGAGAGGCGCTGAGACCCTAACACCATAGATCTCCCAGTCATTAACTTCAATCACGGGTATATTCCATAAGTAGCCGTAAGTCCAAGCAGTCACATCGTAGAATTCATACCGCGTTTTTATTACCTGTACTTCAAGTAGTGTTTTTGCGAGTCCTCTATATGGCTGATCCATTAATACAACGTATGTTCCAGCAGGGTATGTTACACCATTATACTTAAAGGGCTCTCTCAGAGTTCTAACCTCTATTCCAAGCTTAATGAGCTTGTTTATCATGTCGCATAAATACGCAGGATCCCTCTCGTAATAGGGGATGAGGAATGCGTATGGAGGCTCACTCTTACCCAACTCAACTTGTTCTTTAGCGGCAATATAGGTGTAGTAGAGGTATATATGCTTGTTTAAAGCAACATTTTCTAGTAGTGCCCACCACGCTGTCATCTGATACGTTATTTGATCTTTAAGAGTCCACCAGCCACCAGGCCATGGGTGCATGTGATGTATACTAAATGTTTTAGCATAGTCATATAAGTCACTAAATGACACATAAATGGGGTCTGCACCAGTCCATCCTGCGATTTCAAATGTTAAGCTAACAATGTTTCGAAGAGCGTTAGGGACATCTGCGTATACTGGGGCGAGAAAGTCGAAGCCGGGTACGTGCATTGCAATTCCATAAAGTCCTTTACTTAGCATTTCTACTGCAATAGCTCCACCCATTAAGTTCTTTAAGTACATTATTATTGGATGTATATTAGGGTTAACAGGGTCAACGTTTTCAGGCGGTATGTACATTCTATAATCATCCCAATAAGTCTGATGATTATCAACTAGAACTTGTGGTTTCCAATACAGAATGTTCTCGGTGAGTAATCGCACTTCATATATATTCAGCGCATTCCAATCTCTATTAATCTCAACAGAGACTGGTACCCCCCACACCGGTGGGGTTGCAATTACATACTCTGTTTTCGTGTAGGTGTAGTACCAGTATCTGTATACGTCGTGTCCATCTGGGTTTGCTGATGGTAGAATTACTACTATGACGTTTTTGAGTATTGTGAGTGTTCTCTCATCATTTCTTGTCGCTAACTCATATATGAATTGTATGCTCGCCTCCGAAGGAGCCACTTCAGGTGAGTGTTGCTCACATATTAAATATACTATTGGTTTTCCTATTTGTGCGAGGTGTAGTGCGTCGTCTGGGTGTGTTATTCTTGGATCGCTTAGTCTACGTGATATATCTCTATAATAGTCGAGTTTTGCAATATTCTCAGGATCTGAGACTATAACTGTAATTATTGGTCTACCACCAGCAGTTCTCCCAATCTCTTGAACAACAACTCTATCAGATAAAACATCAATTAACTTAAAATACTCAACCATAAAAGCCCAATAAGTTAACCTATAATTATCACCAATAGAGTATCCAAAAAACTCCTCAGGAGAAGGAATAGTCTTTATTGTACTTATTTGTGACAAATTACTATTTAAACCCCATGTGATACTACTAATGGTCGCTATTGTTATTAGGATGGCTGTTATTATGAATAGAACTTTACGATTCATTATATCTCACCGTCCTAAATACTCTAAGTACTTTAAGACCTTAAAAATTTCTCTTGAGGTATTTTAAATAAGATTTAAAAAACATCTAGTTTAACTATAAATTATCAAGAACAATCAATAACAGAAAGCGCCCTCTTGCCTGTTAATTACTCACATGTATATCCATAATCGGATGCTAAATGCTCTTCATTAAACAATCAAGATCTATAAACAATATATATAAATTTTTAAAATCTTAAAGTGTGCTTCTCAAAATCCTCAATTACTAGAGCTTAAAAATGGCCTGTTAAGTTAGAAAAAAGTACTAATTCTTTTAGCTCATAGCATGTTGCACTACATTATGGGTAAAATAGATATGGATGTATTTAGACATTATTTTATAATAAATAAGAAATATGCCTTTTTAGGGAGGAGTTTAGTTCATATATGGGTTTATACGGTTTAACGTATCCCTTAACACTTTATTG
>Ga0105158_1001066_pt1 | contig 10808 bp, 9 predicted proteins | sample LHCtaG_FD_81567 | JGI IMG/M metagenome (GOLD analysis project Ga0105158, IMG submission 81567) | Hot spring microbial communities from Little Hot Creek, USA to study Microbial Dark Matter (Phase II) - LHC4sed_matched | ecosystem: Environmental > Aquatic > Thermal springs > Hot (42-90C) > Sediment... | reverse complement strand
ATTTCTATGATCTTTCAAGAACCAAGAGCTTATTTAAACCCGGTTTTTACAGTTGAAGATCAACTTGGCGAAGTTTTAGTGCAACATAGGCTTGAAGAGCTATTAAATTCCACCATCCAGAAAATTGACATGGAACTTGAAAAAGCAGACATGCTGAAAAGACATCTACTCATTCTTCACAAAAAACTTTGCCTCAAAATGTTAAAAAATCCAAGATCCTTATCTGTGAGAGTGGCTAGTAAAATTCCTTTAGTTAACGGTTTTAAATCGAAATTAAAAATGGAGATTAGAAAGAAAGTTGTGGAGCTTTTGAAAGACATGGAAATACCGGATCCTCAACGTGTTGCAAGAATGTATCCTCACGAGTTAAGCGGTGGTATGGCGCAGAGGGTAGTAATAGCCATGGCGCTTGCATGCAATCCTAAGCTTCTGATAGCTGATGAACCAACAACAAACTTGGACGTAACCGTACAAGCGCAGATACTTCACCTCATCAGAGTCTTAAGGGAGAAATATAAGTCATCAATACTTTACATAACTCATGATTTGGGCGTTGTGGCCGAGTTATGTGACCGTGTTGCCGTTATGTACGCAGGAAATGTTGTGGAGCTAGCGGATGTATATGAAATTTTCAAAAACCCTCTACATCCTTACACACGCGCCCTTCTAGAATCTATACCAAGGCCTGGAAAAGAATTTAAATCAATTCCGGGCACTGTTCCAAGTCTAATAAATCCTCCTTCAGGTTGCAGATTTCATGACAGATGCCAATTCGCTATGGAGATATGCAATAAAGTTAAACCTAAATTCCTTGAAGTAGGAAAAGATCATTACGTCGCATGTCACCTCTTCGGTGGAGGTAAATAATATGGAAAATAAAGCGCTTTTCCACGTGGTAAAGTTAAAAAAGTATTATCCAATTTTAGGTGGTTTGCTAAGGAGAAAAGTGGCTGAAGTTAAAGCTGTTGATTCTGTAACATTAACCATTAAGAAAGGGGAATGTTTTGGTTTAGTAGGAGAATCAGGATGTGGAAAGACAACGCTTGGAAAAACTATGATAATGTTATTAAAACCAACAGACGGCCACTTATTTTACGATGTGCCACAGGAAATCGTTGAAGAGATCATTGCCCTTGAAACAAAAGATCCCAAATCAAGTAAATTAAAGCAGCTTAAAAAGCAGTACTGCCTTGAAGAGGCTTCGGGAAGAAAACTCATGAAAATGAGGCAGAAACTTCAAATTGTATACCAAGACCCGACAACGTCGCTTAACCCCCGTATGCTTGTGAAAGACATAGTTGGTGAGCCTTTAAAGGTTCATGGAATTGCGCATGGGAGTGAGCTTAGAAGGAGAGTTATAGAGGTCTTAGAAAAAGTTGGATTAACTGAAAGGCATCTATATAGATATCCACACGAGTTTAGTGGTGGCCAGAGGCAGCGTATTGCGATTGCAAGGGCATTAGTTCTGCGTCCTGAATTTGTTGTCTTAGATGAGCCTACTTCTTCAGTTGATGTTTCTGTAAGGGCACAGTTACTTGATCTCTTTCAGGAACTGCGTAAGGATTTTAATTTGACATATTTGTTTGTTAGTCACGATCTTAGTGTTGTTGAGTGTATAAGTGATAGGGTTGGAGTTATGTATTTGGGGAAGATAGTTGAGGTTGCTGAAACTCAAGAGTTATTTAAGAATACTTTGCATCCTTACGCTAACGCTTTATTTGCTTCAATACCTGTCCCTGACCCAACAAAGAGGAAGATGAGAGCACCTTTGAGAGGAGAGGTTCCTAGTCCTGTTAACCCTCCAGCGGGTTGTAGGTTCCATCCTCGGTGTCAGTACGCCATTGATATATGCTCTAGGGAGGAGCCTCCACTTGTTGATGTTGGGAATGGGCACTTTGTTGCGTGCCACATTGTAGGTAAAAAATAGTGGGTTTCAGTTTCTAATAATATATAGAAGATAATTCCGGAACATTTAAATCTGAAAAATGCAAAAATTATTCTTGCAAAAGGAGAAGGGAGAAAATGGAGAAGAGAAATCTTGTAGCTTTACTGCTTTGCGTTGCCCTTTCAATTAGTGTACTAGCGCCCTTCTTAGCTGTGAATGCTGCTCCAGGCCAATATACTATGTATGTTAAGAATCCCGACGACACCCATGATTTAAGCCATGTAAATCCAGCTGAATGGACTGCTGGAAGGACTTATGCCACAAGGAAGGATGGAACCCCAGCCGGAGTGGGAGACTTGGTTTTCTATACAAATGAAACAGGCGCTGGCAAAAAATTCTATGTTGAGGTTTGGCTTGACGACCCGCAAAACGATGTCAACGCCTACGCTTGGCAGGTTAGACTGGACTATGACACGAGCTTGTTGACAGCCTTAGATGTTTATGTCCCAAGCGGCAGCAGATATCTGTTTGAGCAGTTGGCTGGCAAAGTGGTAGATGATGCAGCTGGCTACGTCATGATTGGATATTCAAGGATGGGCGATGTGCCGGGCATAAATGGAACGGACGTTCTCTGCAGGATAATATTCACAATTGAAAAGGCTCCAGGATACGGGGAATCGTTACACTGCAGCCTTTCACTTCATACAACTCTCTCATACGTGCTTAATCCATCGTTAGAAACGGTGCCTGTCATTTTTGGTCCAGGTTATTATGAGCTAAACTGGGCTCCGCCGACAATATATCCATACTTTGAAGTTAAACCATCAACTTACAAGGCAAAAGCGCTAGGTGAAGACGTTGTCTTCGAGGTTTGGGTTAAAAATGTTGATCCTGGCTGGGAGATAATAGCTTTCCAGTTTGTCTTACGCTTCAATGCAACACTGCTTGAAGCAACTACCTATGAAAATGGAACGTGGCTAGACACGTTTGTTAACGACGGCGAAATGGGCGTAATATACTTGGCTACAAACGATCACCTTGGGGAGCAAGGCTTACCGCCAGGCTATAACGCTTGGGTCTGCGCAGCAATACTAATGCCAGATGAAAGCGGCGTATGGCATGCCCCATTCCCAAGCGGAGACGGCTTACTCTTCAAACTACACTTTAAAGCAATATACCAAACAATCGTGCCTGAAGAAGCGTGGACAGATGTCTCAATATCTGAAACAAAATACTTCAAGACATATGTGCTGAACCAGTACCTGGATGAGATTCCACTAGCAGCTTCAAAAAGCGCCATGTACCGCGCTCCACAGAAATCACTCGGATTAGCCATCGACGTTTATACTCAGTATCCATACCCGTACGGTGGACAAGGATTGAACATGCCAAGCGACATGTTCGGCCCACAACAGCAAGTGGAACTCTTCGCCCTAGTCACATATAATGAAGATCCAGTACAACAGAAGCTTGTGGGCTTCGAAATACGCCACGGCGACTACATATTCTGGAGGGAGGCCACAACGGACGATATGGGAATAGCCCATGTAAGCTTTAGAATACCATGGCCATGCCAGGACCCAGAGGAAAAAATATTTGGAAGATGGGATGTAATAGCAACAGTTGAGGTTGCAGAACGGATAGCAAACGACACACTTAAATTCTGGGTATGGTGGCCTGTTGAAATATTAAGCGTTGAACCAAAGAAGACAGAATTTATAAAGAACAAGCCAGCAGGATGCGAGGACCTTAAATTCACAGTTACATATGGCACATATAGCATGCAAATCATACCAGTGACAATAACGGTGACAGTATATGACGAATTAGGCTTCTTCATAGGCTCCGATAACTTAAACACTACGGTGGGCTGGGGTGAATACGACCACTTTGGAGAGATGAAGACATACACATGGGACGTGAAGATTCCAATGCCTACAAACGCCGTAGTTGGCAAAGCAGCAGTTTACGCTAACGCTTTCACAAAGTTCCCATGGGATGGTGGAGTGCCATACTGCCCAGAAGTAACAAACACGATCGAATTTTACATAAAGAAATCCTAGAGTAAAACTTAACTCCCCCTTTTTTATTTAATCTAAATATGTTTAAAAGTACACCAATTCAAACAAAAGAGGGTTTGTTAAAATCATGAAACATGCTAAGATAATGTTTGCAAGAAAAACTGCCACACTAGCCATATTAGCCATCCTTTTATACTTTTCCACCATAAAATACTGTAATCCAACAAGCACATTAACACTAACCCTAAACATAGATAAAGCAACTTATAATGTAGGTGACACGATAACAATTTCAAGCAGCGTTACAAAAGACGGAATGCAATTAACCGACGCACTCGTCGCCATAGAAGTAGATTTCCCAAATGGAGATCCATACGTAGTAAGGACAGTTCAAACAGGAGAGATTCAACAGCAAACATGGTTTGTTGAAATAAAAACATTGTACACATGCGACAGCTACGGAAACCCCCAAAATCTATTCAAAAAAGGAAAATACATGTACATAGCATTAGAAATAAAAAATAACAGTCCCTCGCCAAGGAACGTTCAAATTCCAATCTATATACAATTCTCAAACAATGTACCATTTAAAGCCCTCTACCATCCTCTAAGCCTTGAACCTGAACAAGAAGCACAAATAATGTTTTCACTAGAAATTCCAAGCAACGCTGTTTCCGGGGAAGCAACAATTTTCTCCTCCGCCTATTCAGATCTTCCGGAAAATCTCGGCGCACCATATTGTCCAGAAAGAAAAACCTTTTTCTATATTGAAACGACTTATCCACCAGCCCAACAACAACCCCAATTCTCAAATATAACATTTAACCTACCAAAAACCAACTGCGTTCTAGGCACGTATATTATCCATGGAAGCGCAACACAGCAACTCAACGTGGCTATAACAACAAAAACATTTAACGTAATACTAGTCGGTGACATAAACGGCGACCTAATCGTCGAAACAAAGGACGTGAGCATCGTATGCCGTAACTATGGAAAAAAAGAATCCAGCCCAGGATGGAACCCAACAATAGACCTCAACAACGACGGAATCATAGACACAAGGGATGTTTCCATAGTATGCAAAAACTACGGAAAAAGCGGAATACTTCCCTCATAAATTTGTGTTTCATTCAAATTTACTGTTATCCATCCATAAGCTTCGTCACAAATAACCTTAACCTTAACAGGATACACCCCATTAGTCAACTTACTGCGATAACCCCAGCTGAGCGGCATTTCAACAAACGTGCTATTTCCTTTAGGCAAAGTAGAAATTTCAAATGGTTGTGAATTAAGTATGTCCCGTCCCTCCATATCCACATAAATATTGTGTGCATCCCCACCTTTTGCTTTAAGATAAAAACCAACATATTTAATAACAACATATTGTTTCGTCGAAGAAAAATTTCCAACGGCGTAAAAATCGTAAATCTCGAAATAATCTGCTGCGTCAACTCTACTACCTCCAACACCAGTGTGCTTAAAATTAGCCATCTGTAAATATGAAATTAAAACAATAATCGCTGCAAACAGGGCTATAAAACATGAGATAACAATTTTTCTCGAAAACTTTTTCTGGCGTCTCCCACGCGTCTTCTTCACCATAACTTCACGTCACCATACTTATAAAAGTCGTGCAGACCTAAAAACTTATCTAGGCCAGCTATCAACAATTGTAGAAAAGTTTAAGCGCAACCCGAAGAATTTTATTATCGAGGGAGAAGGAGATTGTACAAAATTAAGAGAAAAATGCTCACAGCGTTGATGATCCTCGTAACAATTTCTATATTGGCTATGCCAACTAAAATAACTGCAACAACAACTCCAACAATTTCCATTCAACCGCCCGAAATAAAAAATATCGAACCTGGATCAACATTTTCGGTCAATGCAACACTACAAAACGCCGAAAACGTTTATGCTTGGCAAATAAAGGTGCAGTTTGACAAAACATTGTTAAACTGCACTGGAATATATACGCCGCCCACAAGCATTTTCAAGCTAGAACAATTAGCTGGCATAGTGATTGACAACTCAGCCGGCTATGTTATGATTGGATATTCAAGAATGGGAAGCGTTCCAGGAAAAAGCGGAAGCGATGTGCTGGCAGTAATAACATTTAAAGTTCTCTCCAGAGGGCGTTGTCCAATTGAATTTTCAAAACCATACGGACATCTGACATACTTATTAAATCCCGATCTTGACGTTATTCAGCCGGTAAATCTTGAAGACGGCTACTTCGACAATTGGATCCCCCCTCCACCAGCAACATTGTACATATATCCCAAACGAGTCGTGGACCCCACATTAACACCAGGACAGACATTCAATGTAAATGTAAGCATACAAAACGCGACAAACCTAAACTCATGGAAATCAGACATACTCTACCTTAAAAGCATAATAAACGCCACAGATGTTACCGAAGGGAATTTCCTAAAATCCATTGGCCCAACAACTTTTAATGTGACGATTGAACCCAACTTCAATACCACACACGCATTAATAAGTATGAGTTGCACCCTCAAAAGTGGAGGAGCCAGCGGAAGCGGTGTGCTTGCCACACTAACATTTAAAGTGTTAGATCTAGGCGAAACACCTATCTCAATATCAAACCCATACTTAAAAGATCCAAATGGCTTATTCCTTCCCTTTAATGTGATAAATGGCTATTTCAACAACTTATTAATTGCAAAACTAAGCATAGATCCGAGCGAAATTAGGGGGCCGGAATATATACCGGGGACAACGTTTCAAATAAACGTAACAATCGACGATGTGGAAGGTCTAAAAACATGCATTTTCAACTTAACCTACAACCCTACTGTAATAATGGAAATAACAATAAACATACCTCCAGTTTTAGGTTTAAGGCCAGCTAAAAAAATTCAAATCGATGATCTCGCAGGTTACATTTGGATCCAATTAACTTATCCAAGCACAGTGACCACCTATACACCAGTTACGATAATGACCGTTGAGTTCGAAGTTGTCGCGCTAGGCGTGAGCCCCATTAACCTTACAAACACTCAACTTTTGGATGAATATGGCAATGCAATTTCACACGAAGTGTCAAATGGGATATTTGTGGGGCTAATCCGAAATGTTGCTGTGATAGATGTCAGAGCCTTACCAAGCGAGGTTTATCAAGGATGGAATGTTTACATTAACATAACCTTAGAAAATAAGGGCAACATAACGGAAACGTTTACCGTAAAAGCATATTATGATAACTATTTAATAGGCGAATTTCTGGTCGAAAATCTTGAGCCAAACATGCAAACAATAATCTATGTCCAATGGAATACAAAAAATGTCATGCCATGCCGTCGATACAGTATTTCAGCCGAAGCACAAGCACTTCCATTTGAGATAGATCTTACAGACAACGTTAAAATCGATGGAAACGTAAAAGTCTGCTTAATGGGAGACACAAACGGAGATGGACTAGTAGATACCAGCGATATGGCCTCAGTATGCTATGCCTACGCATCGTATCCTGGCACACCAAGATGGAATCCTCATCTTGACCTAAATCAAGATGAAATAATAGACACGAAAGACGTTGTTATGGTTGCAAAAAACTACGGAAAACATTGCCCATAACCCCCCTTTTTATCGTTAAGCAAAAATATTAGATTGCACAACTGATTAGGAAAAGGAGAGAGAAATTAGATGAAATTAAAATATGAACATAGGTGTATAATGTTCATCGGAATGTTGATCTTATCATTTATGGCAGCATGTCTTGTAAATCAAGTTTTTTCAACAGGAGAATCCGTGGTTATCGCCGTTGAACCACAAATATGTATAGGGAAAAGAGGGGACTACTTCACATTAAACATAACATTAGATGTCGAGGGTGAAATAACTCTCTATGCATGGCAAGTTGCAATCGCCTACAACTCTACTTTCATAAACTGCACAAACGTGTGGATTCCTCCAGACAATGTATTTAAGGGACATAAGTTAGCACCTATTGAACCTCAAATTGTCCCAGAACATGGCTATGTTTTATATGGAGCCTCACTAATTGGGGATGATATTGCAAGGGTCCGTGGAAAGCATGTTCTTTTTCAATTAAACTTTACAGCAATAGAAAAGGGTTCTGCAAGAATAGCTATTGCAACAAAGGATTTTCCAATTCAAGTAACTTCGATGGTGAAGTGGTATTCGTACATAGGATTCTGGGATGAAACAATGGAATTCGTCGAAATACCTTTTGAAGAGCGAGAAGGGCAAGTCATCGTCGAGGCGAAAGCGCCTCCGATGGTTTATTTCGATATACGCCCCTTAAGAGCAAATGAGACAACTTTATACATGAATGAACCTATAGTATTTAATGCATCGAGATCTTATGACGCTGATGGAGAAATTGTTAGTTTTACATGGGATTTTGGAGACAATAATATTACCACTACAGTAGAGCCGGTAATTATACACGTTTACCATGATGTAGGCTACTTCACTGTAAACTTGACAGTCACGGATAACGATGGTTTATCTAGTTCAAGGAGTTTAAAAATTGCCGTTGACATTAGGCTAATTCCGTTGGATATGACACCAATAACTAATTCTTTAATAATTATTGTGGCGGTCGCGGTTGTTCTGGCGGTGGCAAATAAAGTTATCAAATGGAGAAGGCTCAAGGCTACATTCAGGTAACCATTTTAGAAAAGCGCAAAATTAAAATATTAAATATATATAACATAATGCGATGTGATGTATGATGGGGAAAAAAGTATTTTTCATAGAATTGCTGCTGCTTTCATTTGCAATATTGGCACATAATGTTTTTCCAGCTAAATCCAGTGACACAGAGGCAATAATCTCAATAACACCTGAAACGCAAACTTTCTATAAACCGACATTTACTGTTATAGTGAGTGTTACTAACGCAACAAACGTATACGCATGGCAAATTAGAATACACTTTAATGCAACAATCCTTAATTGCACAGAAGTTTACACACCAGATGATAGCATATTCAAACTCGAACAACTTGCCGGAATATACATCGACAATGACGCAGGTTATCTCATGACGGGATATTCAAGGATGGGTGATGTTCCGGGCATAAATGGAAGTGATATTTTAGCGGTGATAACATTTGAAATAAAAGCAGCAATAGAAGAGGGAGAATCAATACCTTTCGACTTAAGTTTTCATCCGACTCTTACGTATCTACTAAATCCTAATCTAGAAGAGATGCCAATAACTCTGGTTGGAGGCGCATATACATACATTAAAGACACCACCCCACCAACCATTGTATCAGTAACACAGTCCCCTCCACCTGATAACGTGCAAGAAGACCAAGAGGTAATAGTACAAGTAAATGTTACTGATGTGACCTCAGGTGTCAAAAACGTAACATTATATTACACAACTGACGGTCAGACGTGGGGCTCAAAATCAATGGTGTTTAACGAGACATCTGAACTATACGAAGCAAGGATCGATGGACGAACAGCGGGAGCTATTGTCAAATATTATATAACCGCGTATGACTACGCTGGAAATGTCGCTGAAACTAGTCAATATACTTATACGGTTATACCGGAGTTCACACACGCGTTTCTTTTGACGTTTACGGCAACAACTTTACTGTTGGTCTTCGCCTTAAAAGCATTCAAAGTTAAGAATCCATGCAAACACTAACCCCTTTTTTATTTGAACTTAGAAGGATAAAAGTTTAATATTAGCGAGAAACAGTATTAAAAACGTGGAATCGTGCCGCCAATAATTAAATTAATAGGGCTCATTGCAATTTTTTGTAGTTTTTTAGTCGCAGAATTTCTGACAATTTTGCATGTGATTGTTAAAAAGATGGGCGGTTGCGTAGAACGTAAAGCTCTTTTCACAGTTATAACATTTGACTTAATAATCTTTGCGCTTGGAGTTATAATGTTTTACCTTTAATCTTAAGTTAGCATTCTAAAAAGCGAACAGTTAAAAAGGAAAAGATATAGTAATTTGTTGGTGGCGGTGAACTAGTTGCAAAAATTTTGGAATACAAACATTGACCTTGAATTGCTAACAAATAAGATCCTCGAATATCTTGTCGAAAAAGACTTCGAAATTGTTAAAGTTAGAACACCAGATGGGTATCAAATATTAGCGAGTAATTCGCCATTTTTCAAGATGACTGGTTATGTAACTATCGTTATAAAGGGCACGAATCACGGATGCACAGTTGCTGTTGAATCCTCTTGTTCTGAAAACATCAGTAAAGTTTCAAGTTCTTTAATTTTAATGACATTGTTTGGCGGAGGGTATTTTTTGCTGAGAAAATTGAAATCACGAGAGGCTTGGATAATTTTTGAAAAGGAGTTTTGGAAATACGTTGATAAAGCAATACAAGATTTATTGCTCGAACATCGTAATCCCTAAAAGCTAAAGCCTTGGGAATAGCATTTTTCTACCTTTTCCAAAATTTTGAAATTAGCATATAGACTGTGCATATTATTCCAAACCAGACAATTAATGCGAGCATGCTTGTAAATTCTGTTATGATGTTTGTTCCCTTAATTTCTACAACGATTCTATTCGCTTGGCTAAATGTAAAATGGAAATATGTATTTCCCTCGTCCTCTAGCGATAGGTAGTTTAGCTGTTTATCAGATGATGTAATATTCCATTGGTTCGGCTGATCGCATGATAAAAGCTTTTTAGGAACCGTTATTCTACAAGCGCCAACAGTTCCTTCCTCTCCGCTTAAAGATAGCCTTAAACTTTTTGTTTGCGGGTTAAGCTCGTAGGAATTTAGGGTTGAATTTGTTGAAGCTATAACTTGGAAGTGTTCTCCCGCTATTGGGATTTCAATGAATGTGAGTGGATATGCAAAGGGGTATTTGTCTGGTGCATTTGCATAAGGCTCGTCGAGTATTCCATCACT
>Ga0105158_1001064_pt1 | contig 10827 bp, 16 predicted proteins | sample LHCtaG_FD_81567 | JGI IMG/M metagenome (GOLD analysis project Ga0105158, IMG submission 81567) | Hot spring microbial communities from Little Hot Creek, USA to study Microbial Dark Matter (Phase II) - LHC4sed_matched | ecosystem: Environmental > Aquatic > Thermal springs > Hot (42-90C) >... | reverse complement strand
TTTTTTTCAAGAAATTCTTGTACATACTTAAGTTTTTCAGCAAGAGTTTTATCTTGTGGTATCTCAATACCAACTTTAGCAGTTAACCTGAATACAGCTTGTTGTGAGAAATACTGTACTCCGCAACCATAATCACCAGACCATTCGTTCACAGGTGCAGATAAGTTAAAGTCAACAGGAACAAAAGCAAGTTTGTTTAACCGGTCAGTGATATTACCTTTTTCGTTAACGAATCCAGCGGCTTCAGATGACCCCATTGCTATACCTAATACAGAATTTATATTTAGTGACATTGAAGCAGCAAGAGCTATTACTTCGCCATCGTTGACAACAACTAAAGGTACTTTCCAATATTTTTGTATTTTTAACATTATATATTAGAAATTTCTTTAAACTCTTTTTTAGGTATTCCACGGAATAACGATGCTACTTTGACACGATTATTCACCCATATACCTGCAGAACTGCCACCTATAGCATCTACTTTTGGCAAATGTGCAGCAGCACGATGTAACGCTGACATTATTTCATGATAATGGTATTTCCAGTTAGTATGTTGTGCTGGTTACTATATTACTTCTTCACTAAAAACAGGTTTACCATTTACTACTGCTGAAACTTTTCTGTCAGAAGCCCCAAGGTCAAAACCTATCCTACAACCATCTAAATGTCTACCAATAGCTTGTGTAACTTCTTTTGTATCAGGAACTTTGTCATAAGTAGTGATTTCTACAGTTAATGGTTTATCATATACAGTTGTCATCATATCATAGTCAAATTTTTGTTTTCCTTTTTTACTATAGAGCTTTTTTATATACATCCCTAATTCTTTTGGTCCTCCAAAGATCACTTTATGACCACCGTAAATCCATAACATTGATTTTACTAACCGTTCTATATACCACAAATTTTCTTGTTCAATTTGATGTCCTTTTGGAAAAACTTTTGTTTCAATAGTAGTTCTACTTTGGTTTTATCTTACAACACAAATTTTTACTGGAACAGTGTCTTTTGTTTAACACGTTTTTCATATTCAGTAGTTGCAAGAACAGCAGGAGTAAACTCTGGATGTAATTCTGGTACAATTTTAGGTTTTATTGAAGACAAAATTTTTGAGTGATTCATAATTTTTTACACCTCCTCATTTATGGTTTTAAAGAAGGATTATGTTTTAAAAGATAACTTTCAAGTCCTTCTGTTTCAATAATTCTTATAGCCTCTTCATATGAAATATACGAATTTTTTTTCAAACATTCAAGAATACGGATTATAGACAATGCTACTTCACCAATTTGTTGAGGATGTTTTTTAAGATACTCAATCGCGTCAAACAAAACAGCATTTGCTTCTTCATAAGTTATAGTTTCTGTTTCGCCAAAATTTTTTTTCCAGTACTCTTTTGTTATAGTATCGTTTACATGTGTCATGATAAGATATGTTGCACGACCAATAAGTTTAAGATTACTTGCGTTCACAAATACCATAGTGTTACCAACCACCCGACCTAAAAGTGTTATTACAGCAGTTGAATGTACATTTAACAAAATTTTTAGTAATATTTGTTTATTAAGTTTTAATGGGTCAGGTTCAGAATCAGAAATTACAAAATTTATCATTACATCTTTTTCGGTTAAACTTTGGTTTACTTTATCAAAAATTTTTTTATATGAAACGTTTGATATAGTTATTATACATACATTTGCTTGGTTTTGTTTTGACAAGTTTATAAACTTATAAACAGTTTTTTATGGGGCCACAAGTTCTTCAATTTCTTCATCTAAAAGTATAGCAACAGATAGGTCATTTTTATTTATTTTTTTGAATTTCTTGATAAATTTTCTTCAGAAAAAGAAAAGTCATAATATTGTTCTTGTTCACAAGTATCATTTTCTAAACTGTTTAACGCAGTTTGTTTTAAGAAGGGATCCTCAATTTTTTGTTCAAACTCAGGTTTGTAAAATTCTTTTTTAAGACCGTAGAAGTTACGACCTAAAAAGTTATACCATGCTTCTTTATAATTTTTTCCTTCCGTAGAAACTTGTACCCAACATTTTCTTTGTGGTTCGTATATAGTATCAAGTGGGAACAACCTAAAAGTAGGGGAACGTTCTGCACAAGCAATAAATACAGCAATCAAAGCTTGTTTTGTAAAATAACTTGAAAAATTTTTTAATTTATATGTTGTGTACTCTAAATTTGTAAATTTTGCAATAGACGGTAGTTGTTGCAAAATATACTCTCGTATTTTAGCAAAGTATAATAGCCGTTGTTTTATTCCTGTATAATTTTTATACCCTAAAATAGATAATTCTTCTTCTGACAAAAAATTTTTTAAAATTTTGTAGATACCATTTTCAATTATCACTCCTAATAAATAAGTTTCAGAAGTTGTTGCTTGCATTCGTGTTGATCCAGTGATAGCTTGAGGACCTGTGGCCAGATTAATTTTTGTTATACCAGGATGTTCTATTACTGTTTTACTTCTTATAAAAGGTTTTAATACTTCGTCAGGATTAATATAGATATATTTTAGATAAAATACAAATTTTTTCTTGCTTGTTGAATTGTTTGTTCTGTTAATTCTCCATATTGTTCTGCAGCAGCAAGTATTGTTCCAATTACAGATGATGTTTCACCACCTTCAGTGATACAAAAAACAACATCGCCTTTTTGTACACCTCTATCTTGTAGTTGTAGTTTACCAATAAGTTGCAAATCTTCAAACCCTTCAAGTGCACTGATCAACGCACGGTCACCACCAGTCATTTCACCAATAAGTTTTTTCTCTATATTGTTTGGTGGATATTGAGACAATTTGTTCCACAGATGTGAGGATTTTACTTTACGCCAAAAGGGTCTCCATATAGCTGACTCCATTTGTTTTGCTAAACGGCCTGTTGAACCACAGCCATAAACATAAATTTTTTTCTGTTTAATATAGCATTGTGGATTTTATCAACTGCTTGATGAAGTATAGAGATATATTTTTTATTTTCAACAATTTGTTTATATTTTTCTACTATATCTTCATCAACAGAAAAGATCATTTTTAGTCCTTCTTGAATATTTTCTTTTATAACAAAACTTAAGTTCCATGTTTTTTTATGACGTTGTTCTGTAAGCAAAGTATGAAGTTGGAATTGTTTCTTGTTGTTTACATAATCTATAGATACATCTGGTGGTATGATTTTGAGTAATGTTAGAACTTTAAAATTTTTTTTTGTTCATATATTTATTCACCACCTTTCTTCTGATTTTTATGTTTTATATACAATCCAATAGGTCCTGTTACTAATGGAGTTTTGCCACCATCAAGTTTCACAAGTTCTTCTAACGGATTTTCTTTTAATCTTAAGAATTTAAATCCATAAAAATAAGGTTTTGTAGGTAAAAGTTTTTTTTCTTTAGGATGTGGTTTTCCGCCAGTTTTTTTCTAAGTTTTTCATTATATTCTTTAATTTTTTTATTTTCTTCAATAACTTTTTCATTATATTTTTGTGTTTTTTGGTTCAATTCTTTAGCTATGGTACACATTGCTAATAACGGTTCCATTTTAACCTTTGGTTTAGCTGAATGTAAAAAATATACAGTGCCATCATCTTCTTTTATTATAAGTCCTACATGACCCACCCATTTGTTGTTAGGTTCGTCATGTCCACAGACAATGTTTACAAAATCACCACTGTCAAGTTTGTCAATAATTTTAGGAACTACTTCATAAGGGATATAATACCAAGTTAAAGATTCTTTTAAGTCAATATTGAGCCCCCATTTTTTAAAAAATTTTGTTTTGTTATATTCTGCATATACAGCAACAGATTTATCTTTAGCAAGTTCTTGTGTAATATCTTCAACAAGCCACGAGTTGTTTATGTTCCAATCAAGTTCAGTATAATGATTTCTTGTTAGCAAACTTATTTCACCATTTTTGTATCTTATTCTTTGAAGAATAGCAAAAAACTTTGCCAATCCCAAGCAAGTGTCATTGCATATACTGTTTCAGCAAAAGTTACATAATTACTTTTTTCTATAGAAAACAGTGGTGCAGTATCGTATATTTCGAATGGAAACTCACCTAATAAATAATATTCTTTACCAGTTAGTTGGTATGGTTGTCCTAAAAACTTTTTTGCAATATATCTTAACCTTTGGCGAAGATCCGGTATTGCAAGTTGTAAATATCCTAAAAACTTATCAATTTCTTTTGGTGTAAATTTGTACATAGGTTTTGACAAAAAATTTTGTAGTTGTTCTTCTTCTATATTAAGTTGTTTAGCTAACAAAATTTCTTTTTCCTGAAGAACAATTTTTGATCTAGGTTGAAATGTTACACATCCATTTAATATCAAAATCAGTAAAATTAAAAAAATAACGCCTGTTAATTATATTTTGTGTGTTCATTGATATTTTTCCTTATAGATTAGATTTATCAAAAACTTCTGCCTTTTTCTTTTAAATAATTCAAGTTCAGTTTCCCATTTTGTTTTAAGTTTAGCAAAACTATATTTTTTTGTTTGAATAAATTTTCTTAGTTCAGTTCTGCCAGCAAGTTTGTCAATCCAATATGTTTTTTTCTTTTTTTGTTGATCTGTAGAAGGAATAAATTTAAAATATTTTTTATGTGTTTCATATAAAGATAAAATTATTTAAACAGCAACGTTGAACATTCTAACATTGTTTCTATTATTAATTATAACTTGTATGCCGTAACAAACTTTACCATTATAATTTCCATATTTTGGAACAAAAACAGTTTTTGTGAATAATACACCATTTAAATGCTCTTTGTATGAGAGTAATGAATCCAACCATTTATGAGTATTAATCCATGGAGCACCAATTAGTTCAAAAGGTCGTGTGGTCCCTATACCATAAGAAACATTTATTCCTTCAAAAAGGCAGCTGCCAGAATAAATCAATGCTGTAGTTAAACTATTTATATTTGGTGATGGGTTAAACCATATGTGTGGATAAATTTCGTCCCACCAAAGATTGCGGTTATAATTTTCCATAGGTATAACTTCAAGTTCTGCATTTATGTTCTCTTCAGAATTGTAATACAATGCTAACTCACCTTGTGTAAAGGCATATCGAACTGGTAGTTCAGAAATACCAACAAACGACTTGTATTCTTTATTTAAGATATTTCCATCAACAATTTCTGCAGTTAATGGGTTTGGTCTATCAAGGATGACAACTTTTTTGTTTAATTTCTTTGCAGAAAGTAAAACATAATACAATGTAGAACCAAAAGTGTAAAACCTTAATCCTAAATCGTTAATGTCGTAAAAAATTATATCAATATCTTTAACCCATTCAGACAGAATTTCTTTTGTAGTACCATATAAGCTATAAACGGGAAGATTGGTATGTATTTCTTTTGTATTCTGTACATTTTCACCAGCGGTTTTGACAAGATAATATCCGTGTTCAGCAGCAAATATTTTTTTGATATTAAAATTGTGAGATAATAAAAATTCACTCGCGGGAGGAAAATTAGGATGGTTTAGCACATGTGTTGCAAATGTTGTTACTATACCAGATGGTATTTTTCTATATTTAATTTTATAACAATTTTACTTCCAAGAACAATCTTTTTCATTTTGAATATACCCAAAAACATCTTGAGATTCTTGCATTACAAGTTGAAACATAAAACTTAAGTGATGATGGTGATATCCAAGGTATCACAGATTTTTTATATCCAAGATTTTTAAGTTATTTCAACGATTTTAACAACAAAATTTTCCCTAAGCCTACTTTTCTATGTTGTACATCAACACCTATCGGACCAAACCATCCTTCAGCAGTTGTGTTAAAGCATGAAAATCCAACAACAGTGTTATTGTGTAAAGCAACAAAAACTTGTGGTTGTTTAGCTTTGTATGAAAATGATACTTCATATTCCCATGCAGGAAATACTTGCCGTATCCAAGCAACCAATGGTTGATACAACTCAGTTGTTCCTTGAACAATAGTATAATTTTGTTTATTAAGCTGTCGTTCTAATGATTCAATTAAAGAAAAATCTATTTTTGTAATATCAGTCTCTAAATGTATATTTTCACCTATTTTTTTGTATCCTAAAGATTCTAAAAACACAATTGCTTCAGTGTATCTTACATCCACACCTGGCTGAAAATAACACGGAACAGAATCCATTATCCTTATTTCATCACAAAATTTAAATTTTTCTTCAATCAAAGAAAACATTTGTCTTCCAATACCTTTTCTTCTAAACTTTTTGTCAACTAAAAAAATTTTTATCCAACCGATTTGTTTTCCTTTATAATTAGCACGAACACTGCAAAGAAAACTTATCAATTCATTGTTTATATATCCACAAATAATATACTCGTCTGAAAAATTAGGATCATCAAAAATCAGATATTCAATATGTGGTAAAGAAAATTTGTCAAACTCAAGATTATTGTTTATCAGTTTTTCTAAAGATTGTAATTCTGTTTTTGATAAAGAAAATTTGAAATATATATTTTGCATTTTTAATTTTTATTTAGACAAATTTATTACCCTGTTTTCAAGATCTATTGCCTTTATTACTTCACAAAATTCTGGATTTTCAAACAGATTATATGCATTGAAATAACATATACCTGAAACAACAGGATTCTCTAAACAAAGTTTTATTTGTTGAGCAAGTTTTTCTTTTGTCATACCTTTATAATATACTCCGATACCCATCACAAGTTTTACAGTTGAAGAAGTACTTGTTATTGTAAAAACATCTTCGTCTAAATATTTTTTAAATGTTTCAGGTTTATCTGTATAAGCCATTGGGAAAACAAAATCAAGCCAGTTTTCTTTAACCCATAGATCCCATTGTTGTGCAATACGATTATTTCTTGCAGTGGTAGGTGTGTGAAAAACAGAAGCTGAAAAAATCAAGTTTTTGTTATAAGATTTTACAAGTTTAAATGCAGATTCTACAAAAGATGAAACTAAATCACATTTCAACTGATAAAAATCAGGGTCAGCTACATTAGGTTCTTTTTTATATTTCTTTTTATACAATTTTATACTTTCAGGATTAAATCCTACATCGTTATATCCTTGATAACGAATCCTGTCAAGTTGTATACCATCAACATTGTAATTGCTAATAATTTCTTTTATCATATTCAACATTCGTGTGCGAACATGTTTAACAGCAGGCGATGCCCAGTTTGTCCTTGTTCCATCTTGACGAACTTCTGCATATTCAGGGTTTTCTTGTAAGAAATACCCTTCTTCAGCAAAAATGTTTAAATATGGATGTATCTTCATATTGTATTCTCTACATTTTTTAATAACATAGTCAAGTACATCCCATTCACAAGCAGCTCTTGCATATTTGCTTTTGTAATACACAAGTCCGTTAGGATATTTGACAAGAAAAACTACAGTATTAATTTTCATGTCAGCTAATTGATTAAAATGTTGGTCAATAATTTGTTTTGCTTGGTCTTGGTTTGATAAATCAATTTGGTACGCATTATACCATACTGCATGAATAAATTTTTGTTGTGAGAAAGATTTTGATATTAAACAACTTATGACTAAAAATAAACTAATTGGATATATAAGTTCTTTCATGTCTATTCCCTCCTTCTATATAATCTTCTTGCAAACTCTTGCGAGTTTTCTTCAATAATTTCATCTGGAGTTTTTACAGTTTCTTTAGTGTTTACTGACGGATTGATGTATACACGTTCACCTCGGTCAACCAAATTTTTTATAACTTGTGTTACAATACATTGTGTTATTGCGATAAAGGCAAATGTTGACACAGGCCCTATTTTATACTCTAACCCTTCAATTTCTAACATAGCATCACCTACAGGACCACAACAATCTATCACGACATCTGCAAGTTCGTAAAGTTTTTTACCAGAAGAATGGCGAGAAGAAGATTTTAATGTGTTATCCATAGAAGTGCAAGCAATTATAGGTATACCTTTTTCTTTAACATCCATTGCAGCATCTATAATTACACCATTGATACCTGAATATGAAAAAATCCATATGCAATTACCTTTTTCAAAATCATAGTTTTTCATAATAACTTTCCCATATCCTTCAAGCCGTTCTAAAAACAAAAATTGTCTTACACCTTGCTCACCAACAACATGTGTAAAATATGATAATGGTAGTTCAAGTATAGGTCTGAAACCCAACAATACCACCTATCCTAGTAAACTTCACATACAGGTAATACTGCATGTCCAACACCAAATACATACACTCAGTGTTTGTTAGCAATTGTTTCAGTCATTATTTCAGCAGCTTTTAAAATATTTTCTTTTTGTGTTTGTTCAATTTTATTAAGAACTTTTTTTGCTTCTTTTAACCATTTTTCACCAATAAACTCTTACATAAAATTTTATTCTTTCTTTTTCATACTTTAATAAAAATTTTTTTCTTGTAAAATATACTCATTATAATATACCAGAACAACACAAACAATAATGTATAAATTAAAGAAGCGAATCTGTATTTATGAAAAGTTATTATTAACAAAACTTTTTCATAAAAAAGTTGTTTAATAGAAACATTTGAAATTTTTACCAAATAAAGAATTCTTGCAAATAGTCCAGATAAAAAGAATACTGTTATAGCATTTGTGTACCAAAAACTAAGAACGGTTTTGATAAAAAAGTTTTTTTCTCGATGTCGTAAAACCAATAACATATAGCAAGCATACACCCTGCTAATCCACTTGATAAAAGAACATATGCAGGTGTCCACAAAGATTTGTTTATCGGCATGAATATATCGCAGAAAAAACTTGATAAAAATGTTAAAAATCCCACTGCAAATAATATTATTACTTTTTTATTTTCATCAATTTTTTGTTTTATCCACCATGCACAAAGTATTCCTGTTAAAGTTGTCCCTATAGCAGGAATAGTGCTTAACAATCCTTCTGGATCCCATGTTTTTGTGACTTTCCACAAATGTTTTTCAGTAAAAATAATTCTATCTATATACGCAGCAAGGTTCGCATCTTTTCTATCTGCTGAAAGAATACTTTTGCCTATAGTTGGCACAGGAACAAATGTCATTAAAACATAATATAAGCTAAGTAGTGCTACAGTAATAAATACGAGAGTTCTTGATGAAACTTTTATTTCTTCATTTTCTTTTTTGGTTATAACTTAAATATATCAAAGCTGAGAAAAAATAACATAATGAAATACGTTATAATACTCCGGGAATACGTATCTTTGCAAAATTATAGTTCGGAAATCCATGAAGAGTCAACCCTAAAAGGAATAAAAGTACACTTCTGCGAACTATCCGCCATAAAATTTGACAGGCTTACATTAGATAAAATATACTTATCTAACGAAAGTTTTATCGCAACACCTACTATAAACAAAAAAATGGAAAAATTAAATCTGTGAGAGTCCATCCATACCATTCTGCATGTTTCAATGGTGGATAAATATATGACCAGCTACCCGGATTGTTAACTAACAACATTGACGCAATTGTTATCCCACGGAAAATATCTAACGAAGCTAACCTTTGTGGATGTATATTCATAAATTTTTCTTCCTTAATGTTTTGATAACTTTTTGTGATATTTATTTTTGGTGAAACTAATTACACAGACAGAAACCTGCGACTACAAATTACTATTGTATTCGCTGATTTCACATCAGCGCCTCTACTCGCAAAACGCTAATTAAAATTAAGGAATACAAAATTTTAATTATATCCCCTGTAATTTCACCTACACATTCATGACTAACAACCTTTTTAGCAAAGGTTTGTGACAACAAAATAAATAAAAAGTGTAGTTGCAAAGCTTGCTTTGCTTTATTTTAGCAGACCAAGGTCTGCAACTACAAATGATATGCGCAGACTAAAGTCTCCGGCTGTCAATTCCTATTGTATCCGCTGATTTTATATTAGCATATTATTAGCGCTAATTAAAATTAGCAGATACAAATTTTTTGGACTGCAATAACCATGTTATTGCAATTATTACGCAGATTATAAATTCGCACTCCGAAATCCTAGAACACCATTTTTTAGTTAACAGAACCAGTGTTTACCTTCTGTTATTTTTATGAAAATTACATTTGTGGTAGGAAAGATTGCTTTGCTAAATATAATGCAATTCAAGGTTTGTTCCCACAACAATAACTGTAGCTGCAGAGCTTGCTTTACCATGGAAAGCAGACCAAGGTCTGTAACTACAGATAATAATTTGTTTTTTCAAAAAACCGTTGTTTTTAGTTATCAGAACTGTTTTGGGACAAAAATGAAGATAGAGTTTTTACAAAAAGTTCATGTAATTGTTTAGGATTTGCTTTACCTTTAGTTTTTTTCATTGCTTGACCAATTAATGCAGAAATTGCCTGTGTTTTGCCAGAAAGATAATCCTGCACAATTTTTGTATTTTCATTTATTACTTCTTGCACAACTTTTTTTAATTCTTCGTTGTCTGTTATTTGAACAAGATTTTTTTCTTGTACAATTTGTTGTGGTGGTTTTCCAGTATCATACATATAAGAAAAAGCTTCTTTTACTAATTTTGATGATAGAACACCATCAATATATAATTTTACTAATTCAGCAAGATCTTCAGGTTTTATTTTATGTTCATTAAATGACTTATTTTCTTGATTTAACCGTCCTAAAAGTTCTGTTGTTATCAAATTAGAAATATTTTTTGCAACAGAATTAATTTCAGCGGGTTTGTATTTTTGTTTATATATTTTTATAGTGTTATCAAAAAATTCAGCCATCGCTTTATCCGAAGTTAATACTTTGCTATCATATTCTGTAAGTCCATAATCTTTTTGAAACCTAATTCTT
>Ga0105158_1001063_pt1 | contig 10829 bp, 4 predicted proteins | sample LHCtaG_FD_81567 | JGI IMG/M metagenome (GOLD analysis project Ga0105158, IMG submission 81567) | Hot spring microbial communities from Little Hot Creek, USA to study Microbial Dark Matter (Phase II) - LHC4sed_matched | ecosystem: Environmental > Aquatic > Thermal springs > Hot (42-90C) > Sediment... | reverse complement strand
TGGTATGGTGAGAACCTATAGACATGATTTTTGGAAATATGACGAAGCCGCTTTGAAAGAAGCAGTCACGCAGGTATACGCTTCATACGGCGTTAATGGTGTTAAGTACTGCCTCCTCCACATTCTATTGGATGCTTTTCAAGAAAATCTAGTTAGTGAAATGGCTAGGGAAACGCCAGCCGCTAGGATCATGAGAAACATCGCCCATGAAAATGCCTTTAAAACTGCAATAAGCACAGTGGAGTATTACAGAGAATATATCCATGGGTATGATGCAATTTTTGAACAGTTCCTAAGCGAAGTTAAGAGTAAGCAGGAAGAAATAATGCGTATAATCAAAGAGTCGCCTAGAGTCGAAGCTCAATTGAGAGAAATCGAGAAGATTAAAGGGATGAATAAAAAAGCCAAGGAAATAGCCATTAAATATATAGATACAGGCTACGACCTTCCATTTTACACGAATTTCATCCTAGAGCTATGGAACGATAAGAAGAGGGGGGCAATGACGAAAGAAGAATTGGTAGAAAAAGTTTTAGCAAAATATAAAGAAGAGAAGCTTAAAGGCTTAAGAAAAGACGTTGCCGAGAAAAAGTACAGCAACCTAGTAAATATTGCAAATAGCCTTGGCTGTATAAAGTGAAGAATGTTTAAATCCAGATGAACTAAAGATAATGGACTTTTAAAGAGTTAAGCAAATGTTGAAAAAATGAAGGATACGCGACTGGCTCGTGTAAATCAACACCATTAACGATAAGTTGGGGGGTCGAATACAATTCTAGACCATTTGAAGATGTAGGTTTCGATTTCAACGTCACGACACTTCATAAATTTGAGTTATAAGTCGGCTTAGTATTTTTGAGTTTTGAGTGTGTATTGGAAGCACTTTTTTAGGCTTTATTCTAGAGAGGATATCCCTCAACTCATATGGATAATAATGCCCAGAGACTCTAATCCTATAATGTTGTATTCCGAGCTTTATGAACCATTTGGTTATCACCTGATATTCCGCGGCCTCCTCCAATTCAGGTTCAGGCTCAGATATTATGGCTACAGCGTTGCGTAGCGAACCTCTTACAGCCGTCGCCAAGTCCCTGATCAAATCTATCACGTCTCCATAAGAGGCTAAAATTAGCGATTTTCGCTCAACTTCGTCTAGCAAGGCCTTCTCTAGAAACGTTGGATAGCCTACATACTCCTCTACCACTATGGGTTTGACGGGCGTGTCTGATAAACCCTCTAACAATCTTGCCGTTTGCTCTGAAGTTACGTAGCATTTCAAGTTCAGCTCAGAAGCCAGCTTTAACAGGAAATAGGCGTATTCTACATCGAGGGGGTGAAGCGTGGCTATGGCCATTTCATGCTTAGAGGCTATCTTCCTAATCATTTCGGAGGCCTCGGAAGGCGTTATGGGTGGTCTGTTTGAGCCCATGTTTGTGCCTTCGATTATCAATGTGTCAACTTTTATGTCCCTATTTTCACGCAGGTATGTCAGCAAATCTATCCCACCTTGAATTCTGGCAAACTCTTCATCGGTTAGGAAGGATTCTGTTCTAAAGTCTCCAGTGTAGAGGATGTTCTCCTCCCTGCCAGAGTAGAGAAGTGCGTATGATGGATGGGCGCTGTGGGATACAGGTATTGCCATCACACCGTTTTTGTCTGTTTCCAACGGCTTTTGTTCCACTAGATTTATGAAGTATTTCCTTGGGATAAGGCTAAGCCACGTCGGCGACTCCCTCCACTTCTCCTCGAGAACTTCATAAACTGTTAGGCTTGGTAGGTGCGCGTTTGCCTTTTCGGGGATGTTTGACAAGGCACCTAAATGGTCTAGGTGCATGTGAGAAATGTATATTTCGTCAGCCCCCCTGTACCATTCCGGTTTTGGTAAAACGCCTAAATCCCTTAGCTCTGATATGCTTCTTGGAGTGATGAAGGCTGTGTAATAGTTGCTCATAACATCGAAGCGTATGCCCTGGTCGAAGATTAGTATGCGGTCTCCATCCTCAATTCTCACGAAATTTCCACCTATACTTTCAGCTCCACCTAAAATGCCAATTTTAATCATTCTACCTACCTAGCCTTTAGGCCAAAGTATATACCTCTTCTCAACCTTTTCGAAGACTTTCCAGTTCATCGTTTTAAATGGGTCTCTGAACTTTAGAAGCTTTGGTTTTCCGCTTCCAATATCGTAAACTATGTAAAGCCAGTAGTCTCCACCTTTCTCGCGTGCAAACTCGGCCTCAGGACCGGTTAATTCTCCGTAGACTTCAGACCCACTATGACCCTTAACCTCAATCAGCCTAACGATACCTGTTGTAGGCTCGACGCTTTTAACGTCATAGTGTTCCTGCTCAGAAACTCTTATTGGAATTCTGCCCTCCAATCTCTCAACTTCCATTACATATTGGACAGCTTTTTCCTCGACTTCCTTCTTTAATTCTTCAGGAAGGCTTACATGAGGGCTCAAGGGCGGCCTAACAAACCTGATCAAGCATATGGGTTTTTGAGTCTTAACCTCTACTTCTGAGGCTTTAAGGAAGGTTTTATCGGCATCCCTTAACCCTAAACCCTCAAGCTTGTTGGCGTATATGCTGACAGGAGACAGGATTTCCGCGACACACCTATTAAACTCCTCAATCACTTCAACCCTCAACATCAATGGAATATCGAAACTTTGAGGGTTAAACTCTGTAACCCCTATGCATGATGAAAGCGCTTGCGAAATAACGTTCAGCATGTGTGTGCCTCTTAAGACCTGCCTATCCTCCAGGCTTACTCCAACGAGCTCCCTATAAATGGTTAAGCCATTCCTACGGCTTGTCAAGTCCACTGGAAATATGACAATAGCTTCTTCCTTTTCGCCGTAGGCCACTAAACCACGGTATGGGTTTTCGTAACTTTTAGATGCTAGGATGCCAAACATTTGGTCAATCGTTTTAATTGTGATGGGCATCTCTGCTCCGCGGACAACCCTTAAAGAGCCGTCACCTTCAAGAACCTTATACTCGAATATTCTACAAGCTGCCTTCACAATTTCCTGGAGAGAGCTTAAGAACTCTGAGGGGCTTTTAAATCCAAGAGGCTTTATGGCTTGTTCAACCTCCCTCTTAGACTTTGGCCTGTAAAGTATACCTTTAGACCACACCTCTCTTTCAAGCTCGTTTCTCGCAGCTATTATTGAAGCCACGAGGTTTTCGAGTCCAGCTTCATCCCCCCTAATGTAGGTTTGAATTAGTCGCCCCTCCGTAACTTTCAGAAACTTTTTCCTCTTAGCCCTCTCAACCATGGCAACTTGTGGCGGCATTTTAGCGAGGTCTTCAGCCTCAGCATAGTAGACAACGTCTTGACCTATGATTGGCCTTGTGCGCCCTAAAGCTCTTTTCAAGTTTATGAGTTTACCGTACATGGATCTTAAAGCCGCCATGTCTGCAACGTTACTCATGAAAAACGTGTACGCTTCAACATCTCTAGTCTGGCCAAGCCTCCAAACCCTTCCAACCCTCTGCTCCAGCTTAATCAGGCTCCAGGGGATCTCATAGTTAACGAGGATGTTTGCGACTTGAAGGTTTACTCCCTCAGCTACGACATCAGTGGCGACGAGTATTCTAACCGCAGGATCCCTTTCAAAATCTCCTTTAATCTTTCGGAATCTGTTCTCATCTGACGTTTCTTCAGAGGTAAGTCTGCGAATCGCCCTTCCCCACTCTGGATGCCTCTTCTCTCTCAAGTAGTTTATTAGATAGTCAGCCGTGTCCTTATATTCCGTGAAAACTACAACCTTCGTTCCATTCTCAGCCATGACATCCTCAAGCAGGGATGTTAGTGCGTTGAGTTTGCTATCCCCCCTCTCCATCACAGATTTTGCGGCATCCCTAAGCATCCTTATCTGTTCAACATCGCGGGGTTCGAGAAGCGATGATGCTCTATCTAGAAATTCGTTGAAGACCTCCTCAGGGTCTTTACCATACTCGTAGTCCTCAAATCCAACTCCCAGAAAGCCTTTAACGCTGTCTATGAGCTCTTTTGGAAATTCGGGTTCAGCCCTCTTTATCAGAAGCCTTTCAAGGGTTGTCCAAGCCGCGTATGGGCTTGAGGTTGCCCTCTTAAAAATCAATATGACAAGGAGGGGGATGACTTTCTCATTTATTAGACGCTTTTCATACGCGAACTCCACAAGCTTGCTCCTTAAAAAAGTCACGAGGTTTCTGACAAACTCTGCCTCATCATCTCTTGCCTTTACTACGGTTGCGTAGAATTTTGCTGGCGGGAAAACCTGCCTCTCCTCGTATATCTTGTTTATATCCTCTTTAGTTCTCCTGAACAGTAGAGATCCGTGGGTTGCCTCGTAGAACTGACGGGTGTCAAGGCTCCTCCAGCCTTCTGTGAGGTATGGGTCGAGGAGCCTCAGCCTGAGAATGTAGTCTTTAGGGTCTCCTCTATGTGGTGTAGCTGAAAGGAAAAGCACGTTTCTTTCAGGTTTTCCTTCAACAAGCATTTTTCCAATCCGCCAAAACCTCTTGGTTTTGTAGCCGAATTTATGAACCTCGTCTATTATGATGAGATCCCATGGGACGTTGATGACCTCGCCTATCCTCACTTCACGCTTCAGGAAATCCATTGAGGCGATATAATAGCCCTCTGGAAAGTTTATGGATTTGAGGAAATCCAACGTATAGTTTTCAATATGCTTAACCTTTGAGGCTGGAATACCCATCCTTAAAAGCTCTTTCTTCCACTGGCTTACGAGAACTCTTGGAACAATTATAAGGGTTCTTTTCACCCTCCCTATCCTCTCGAGGTGTTTTGCTAAAGCTATGGCTGTGACTGTTTTCCCTAACCCTATTTCATCGCCTATTAAGACTCTGACCGGGCTTCTTAGGGAAAGCCTCGCCACAACTTCATACTGGTGGAGGTAGGGTTGAACTGGAAAATCCTCTGAAACCTTTAGGTAGGGTGATACTATTGGATGACGGCTTAACTCCTCTACTAAGGTTGTCAATAGAGTACTTACGGCTCCCTTCAAATCCATATTTTTCACCCTTTAATCTATTTTGAAGAAGAGTTTAAACGCCCTCACGGCTTTACGTAGACTCCTATGATTGGAGCTTGACCACCAAAGCTCCCTAAACGCGGAAGCCCAGTAAAGGGCATCCCAGCCGCTCATCTCAACCACGCATTCAGCAAGCTTTAACACTTCGCTAGGCCTTCGTAGAGCAGGCCTCACACATGCATAGACCAGTAGCCTGTTATAGGCGTCTTGGCTTGGTGGCAATATTTCAGAACCATTTACTTGACAACCCATTTTCTCCGCCAACTTGAGAAGCTCGGGAAAGTTTACCTTAGCCTTCAAGTCGATCGATCCCTTCAACGGCTTTCTAGGGTTAGAAGACCACGTAAACTTGACGGTTTTACCGCACGCCCTTATCAGGTATAGGGGCTTAGGCACGAAAGTTGCCTCTTGTTCACTCATGCCTCTTTACCCTTATTCTGAAGAAGGCCTTATTTGAAATTGGGGCGAAAGCCGTTATCTTTGATCCGTCAATAGCTATGGGCTGGTGGAACTTTATAACTCCATCGACAACAGTCTCCTTCTCCATTTGTGGCAGAGCCATGACTATTTCTCTGAACTTTGAAAGGAATAGAGCCGCAAGTTTTACGTTCATGCTCTTCCCTGTAAAGCTTATCTCCTTTCCAAACTGCACTGTTAGGCTTGCATGAGCCTCAAGGTTGAGCTTGGAAACTATTTCCACCGTCTGCCTATAAGATGTTAAATCTTTCGGGGAAATATGAACGAGTTTAGCACCAACATGGGTTATGTCTAACTTTTCAACATCTACCTCCTCCTCTAAGCTTTCAACAGACACAATGAGGTTGGCAGAGGTTGTTGTTCCATCTTCACCCATAGCATCCAGCTTAAAGACGTGATCGCCAGGCTCCTCAAAAACGCCCAGGCTCCACAAAGATTCGAGCGGACATTTGCCTTCACTGGTTGAAAGCTCCCCTTTCTCAGCTCTCAACTTTACTTTATAAGAATATACTCCAACAGGCTTTACAAAAACTCTGACTTCGACCCTTTCCCCAGGCTTAACCTTTACGGAGCCCGGCTCAACCTTCAGCAGGAATCCCCTAGGTATCACTTGCTCCTGTCTTAATATGAGCCCGGTTTTCAGAGCCTTCTCCCAACCCTTCTCTAAAATAAGGTCTTGTAGTCTAACCCTCTTTCCAGCAACTTCAACTTCATACCAGATCACGTGAAGCTCTTTGTCTACAATTTGCTCCCCACTTTCGGCTAGAAGCTTATCCTTTAGAGCGTTTGCGGCTAACTTGTAAGGTAGCACTTCAGCAGAATCCTTTAATGGCGTAGGCGGTAGCTCGGCCCCATTTTCCGGGCCCAGCCTCTTCCAATACAGCTTGTCATCGACCTTAACTCCGATGTCTAAACGCTCAACGCCTCCTAACAGCGCCCTTTCGATGGCACTGCGATTGGTTAGAGGAGCGACTGTTGCCGTGTAGAAGAAGTTTACGATTTCCCTAAATTCTCTTCGCTCTAAACCTTCAACTAAATCCCAGTTTAAATTCATCTTCAACAAATCAGCAAGGTCGCTAAAGCTGAAGTCTGTTCTAAGTTTTGGACCTGTCCCGGGATCCTTCAGTCCAGCCTCAACTTGGGATATTATGGATGAGGATGCCGTGGTTTCAATCCAGCCTACTTCATCCGCTGTTGTACCCCTCCTCGGGTAGGCTATTCGAGTCAACATTGACAGAAGGTTTAGGTTTAAATTGTTACGGACACTATCCTCGTGAACTTTAAGTTTCCTCTCCATTAATCCCCTAATCTCTTTATCTGCATAGTATTCTGCGAGGCTTTCCATAACCTCTTTAGATGCTAAGATTTGGGCTGCGAGAGAGTGAAGCCTTTCAAAATCTGCATTCAAATGAGGGCAGACGGCTACAACCGTGTTTCTATAGGTTCTTTTACTGCCTTCGCCCCTCATTAGAATTAAACTTCTAACCTCGTCTTCACTCACTTCGGGCTTGACGAGGACAACAAGCTTCATGGAGGGGTCATCTCTGATTAAAACGCCCTCCCAGACGTAGTCACCGTATCCGATGATGCAGACGTTTCTCTCATCGAAAACTTCACTCTTTTCTATTGACCCCTTCTTTTCTCTCTTCAGTAGAAGCCCCTTGACGCTTTCCTTTAAAACTTTGTAGACCTCGATTTTCTGTCCCTTAAGCTCCTCAGCCCTCTTCTTCACATACTCTATTACTGGATAGTAGGGTGTGAACCAGTATCGCCCATTTTCTTCAGCGAAGTGTGGCAGTGCCCCACGCATTTCATCTAGGGCTGTTTCAATATCTGGCGGGATCCATTTCTCCCTCGCAAACGTTTCAGGCTCATAAACCATTAATGCCACGCTTTTCTTGTCTGGGAAAACCTTCAACGGCTCCTTGAAGGTTTCGTAAGTGTATGTTTTAAGTAGAACTACCGTTGCGATTTTAAAGGCTAGGGGTGGCTTAGAGCACTCTACAACCGACCCCAATCTTCCATCTTCTGAGACGATATCTCGGGAGGTGACATCCTTAAATTCCTTGTAACTGTCTGTTAAAACCCTATTTCTTATGTCCGCGTCCCTTAAGTCTATGTGCCAAGGCATGATAAGGTCGGAGTCTTCCCGTCCCTTCAGGAGCCTTCTAACAACTTTTCTGGTTATCCTTACAGCATCCCTCGTCTTCTGAAGATCCCTATTCCTTGTAACGAATTCTTGGAGAACCTCTACATACTTTGGATGGAACGGATAAGTGTCCTTCGCAGAGGCTAGCCTTCCGGTCTCGCCCGATGAGAACTGCCACTCCGATTCAACGCCGAACAGCTCTGGATTTTCCCTATACACCCTATAGAGCCTATCTCTTGCCTCTACAGCTTTGTCTTCAGGTATCCTTCTGAAAAGTCTACGTCTGAGAACCTTCACAACGTCTTCCGGTGAGACGGGGGAGATTGTCCTTGTGGACTCCCTGCTTAAAACCGTGAGAACCATCCTTGCATAATCCTTAAACACTTCTTCCTCGAAGAGTTGCCTCTGCCCCTCAATGATCCTATACTCAGCTTGCACAGAAACAACTAGGGCTGTTCTAGGAGTATCCTCCACAGCCCTAGCAAGGTAGTCTAAGAACAGCTTAACATGCTCTCCATAATCTCTAAGCTCAGGAGACTTGTACATGTTGAAAATGTAGTGCACTATTTCATCCATTAGGATGAGTAGGGGCTCTTTAACTTCGGAAAGCAGGTTTCTAAGTAGTGTGACGTCAGGGGTAGGTGCCTTCCCGTCGTCCAAGTGCTTCATCTTCGCGTAGGCTCCAAGCCTGTAGGCAAGCATACCCCAGATGGTCTTAATGGTGAAGCCCTCAGCTTTGAAAGGCTCCTTGGGATGTGGAACAAGATCAGCCCTACTTCCATCCATAACCACGATGATCGGCTTGCCAACCTCGGCGATTTTAGTTGCAAGCGACTCGTCAAGGGCTTTCAGTTTTTCTGGACTGTTAAAGGCGTGGTATAGCGCGATTTGAGTGTGTGTTTTTCCACCGCCAAACAGAGATGTTAGCAGAAAGATCCTTCCACCCTTACCTTTGGCCAGCGTTTCAGAAACGTCTTCAATGAGCTCCCGCATGGAACTCGTCATGTAGGTTCTGCTGAAAAACTCCTCAGGGTTGGAGTATATGGGGTCTTCTCTACCTTTTACTATGTCGCCGAGGTCTGGTGCAGCTTTATCGTCAAGCCTTGCGTCATACACGTCTTCCCAAACTTCGATAACGCCGCTTTTAACAAGTTCTATTAAACCCATAAGCTGGTTCACCTCTCTGAGTAGCGGGTAAATTTTTCTTCAATAGGAGAAAGGTGCTCCATAATTTTTCCACATAAGCCCTTTTCAACATCTTCATCTGGCAAAACCCCAGCCAATATTTTAGCCAAGGACAGGGCTTCCTCGATGTACGCAGGATATACTCCCTTAAGCTCGTCCAATTTTCGCCTAAACTCATCACGTGAACACGTTATCGCCAAGTATTCAGTATAGTGTAAGGCGTCTACAACGCATCGTATGTTCGGATTTGTAAGCCCAACACCCCTAACGTCTAAAAGCTCAGCAAGCCTTGAACGCTCGGAGGAGGCTGGCTCAATGAGGACTAGCGTTTTAGCCTTAGCCACCTTTGCCCCCTCCTCTTCTTCGCCAGCCCTCAAAATCTTCCAGCTTTTTATCGCCATGTTGATGTCCAACGATGTCCCAATGGAGAGAAGCCTTAAATCCGTGCTTTCAAGAACCTTTCTCTTTGCACCTGCAAGCGTGGATTTGACCAGTAGATAAAACATCGCATCTGGACTTTTAACGCCGTCTTTCAGCGCAACCTTCCTAGCCATAGCTTGGGCAAGCCCAAGATAGGTTGCTGGGTAGACGTACTTCTCGACAAGGGTTTTCGTGTCAAGCCTACCCATAACTCTGACCTCACGGTACTTCGTTGCCGTTGCCAGAGTGGCAGCTAGCGTGCCTATCACTAGATCTCTTCCCGTCACACCAAAATCCATAAGCTCTTTAGCCCTAGAAGCCGCACTCTCAACCATTTCACCATAGAGCTGGGAAGCCTCCACAACACCCTCAGACCTCTTCCTCCAAACAACAACTATACTCGTGTCCATTGAAAGCTTACCCCTCTTAACAACGCTTTGAGCCGACTCAGTAGTTAGCGGAAACGCATTGGTCACCCTTAGCCCGGCTGCCTCCCACCCAGCTTCAAGCAGGGCCTTCCACGCGTTTGGATCGGTATGAGCATAATAAGTTACCAACAAGCCATCATCGACAAGCCTTGAAGCCATGTTAATGAATGATGCGTTCAAAAGATTCTGAAAATGTTTTACACCGTCTTCATACTTAGCATTAGGACCTAACCGTGGCGGATTCAAGCTAACCTCGCTTAATGCATACTTCTCCCATTGAGTTGAAACCTCAACCCAGCCGTCGCCAACCCTCTCGAAGAAGGCTTCAGGTAGAAGCCTCGGCACCAGACGACCGCCGTCAACGTCGCTCAAAACCCTCTTAAACCAAACATAATAAAAGTCACTAAGCTCAGCGTAAGGAACATCGTCATAATAAGGCGGATCAGTAACGATTAAGTTCAATCTCTCATTTCCAATCTTACTTAGAACCGTAGCATCATCCATCAAAACTGAAATTTTGACATGTGCGCTAGAAGTAGAAGGAGCAAAATAATTTAAGAATTCTAATACTTTTTTCAGGCTTTTAGGTACGGTTCCAGTAGCCACTCCTATTGGACTTACGTCGCACCAATTCCACATCATAGCAATTCCTCTGACTGCCATTGTTCTCTTATTGCCACACCAGACAACCTCCCAGTAAGTATTTAGAGAGTTAAAATCAACAAAATTAGCTAACGCAGCTGCTAAATACGTTGTTACTGCTTCTGCGTATTTGAACGCCTCTTCTTGGCTTAATCCTTCTTTGACTTTCTCCTGCTCTATCTGTTTGCCTGCTTCGCGTATCAGCTTGACAAGCTTTACAAGCGTTAAGAGCTGACGTGGATTAAAGAGCTTATACCATTTATCCGCACCAAGGATTGGGGTTATTCGTCTAACTTCATAGAGAGGAACTGGTTCGATAGGAATATCTGGGTCATTTGATTCTAGCATTTTTGCTACTTCTTTACTTGCTAGTTTGAGTTTCTCTTGGTCTATTTCTGTGCATGGCTCAAATTCTAAGTCTCTCTCTTTTATTTTAACCTTGACGAGCAACCTCTGTCTTGCTGGAACTTCCTTCATCCAT
>Ga0105158_1001062_pt1 | contig 10834 bp, 13 predicted proteins | sample LHCtaG_FD_81567 | JGI IMG/M metagenome (GOLD analysis project Ga0105158, IMG submission 81567) | Hot spring microbial communities from Little Hot Creek, USA to study Microbial Dark Matter (Phase II) - LHC4sed_matched | ecosystem: Environmental > Aquatic > Thermal springs > Hot (42-90C) >... | reverse complement strand
GGGGCAAATAATATGCCGCAATTGCGGCTTAGTGGTGAGCTCAGATGTTGAAGGTAAAGGAAATAATCATGTAAAAAATGTGGGCAGATTACCTCATGAGATTAGGGATGACTCAGCGGCGATGATCTTTGAATGCGGAGATGAATTTTCTGAATGGCAGAGACTCTTAGGAGTTTCAGACTCTACAGAAAGAAATGTTGCGCTCGCCCTCTATTATATGGTGAAAATCGTTAGAAAACTTCAGCTTCCATGGCTTGTATTAGAGGAGTCAATAAACATCTATAAAGCCCTAACTAGTAAATGCAGCTTTAAGGGCAAGCGGCTTAAGGCTATAAGAACAAGCGGGGTTTATCAGGCATCTCATCAAGATCTAAGCCATATCTATCCCTCAAAACTTGAAGGATGCTGTCAAACGATTTCCTCCCAAAAATGCTCCGCATAACCCTCTCAGCCACCCCGCTAATCACTTGGTTCGCCTGCTCCTCACTCCCTACCTCCCCATCACCAGCCATACTCAACCCCCGCATCAAATCAATTAAGTTTATTCCCAGAAAGGGTTCTATATAGCGCTTGGAAGACTAAGTCTGCATAGGCCATCTCCCTTTTGCCCCGTTCAGCCCCATATAGCAGGGAGAGCAGAACAATGTTTTTAATGAATTCTTCACTGATATTCTTCCCCCTTTCAATTTCCAGAAATTCGATCATTGCAGATAGCTTTGACATATTTCTTAAACCTATATTCTCCCTTAAAATTCTCCTTATATCCTCATTCTGAAGAGACCTAAGTAATATTTTGCATTCGAGGGCTCTGTCATGAGGATTCTCTCTCATTGTTGGGCTTGCGGGAACATGTGAGAAAACCTGCTCAGTAAAACCCTTACTCCCAGAGTTTCTTGGCTTAATAAAGCTCACCCTTAGACACCCCCCGTATAAGATGATTACTTTTAGCAGCATATAATGCTTATGATAATTTCATATAGAAATGATTCTTTGATAATTTTATACAGAAATGATCTTTATAAAACACGCTTAATCACCAGCAATAACTTTACAGCTAACCGTCTTCCCGTTTGATAGCTTCACCCTAACATTATATGTTCCTTTTTCGGGCTGCATCATATCCGTCTTTATCTCTTTTATCTCACCCGGCTTAACCACGGCGTCAAGGGGTGCGTCGAAGTCTATATGGTTTCTACCCTCCAAGAATATCATTTGAACTTCAACTTCATTACTGCCCAGATTAGCTATGGTAACTATTAGTCTTCCATTCCGAAAATGGGCCGTAAGCTGAAGGTCTTCCCGGGGGCCTACAAATACGCTTACTCCTCTACCTACGTACCCATGGAATATCATGAGGCTCGCGATGATGCCTAAAACTATTGAGGCCAATATTATCACATGTGTTCTCTGGATTTTAATTGGAGGGTGCATATCGCTCCTCCTCAAGCCTATATGGGGGTTTCCCACAAACCGCTGAACATGTTAGTGAAGTATGCTGATACGAACTGTTCTGTGAAGAACCATGAAGTTGCGCTTATGATTAGGAGAATGCCGGCGTAGAGTAGTGTTGATCCACGGTATCCTCCCCTCGCATCATTTATTGAAAGGGCGTTTAGGAACGTTAGGAGCAATATCGTTATGGCGTTAGTAGTCTTAATGAACTCTATTGGTATCTCGCCGAAGGTGAAGAATGGAAGGTTTATTAGTGAAGCCGAGAATAGATCCAGTACACCTGCTAATAAGACCATTAAGATGACTATTAGAGGCTGCATTACTATAACCATTATCTCAAAGCTCCTCGCTGTCGAAAGCCGCTTCTTCCTCAAATCAATAACCTTGACAACAAAGCCGCTCAGCTTTTTGCCGACCTCGGCGATGTCCCCACCACGCCTAAAAGCATCCAGGAAGATTCTGTTAGTTATATAGATTGAGTGTGAGCCGGTCTCGGAGGATAAAAGATCCATCGTCTCCTCGGAGCTTATACCGAGCTTCAGCCTATTCAAGGCTTTTTTGACAAGCCTCCTAAGCGGCCCCAGCTCCATGTAAAGCACATATGAGAAAACGGACTTTAGATCCAAGACTGACATCAAATGTTCGCTAACGGCTTTGATGAATGTGGGATAATGGGATTCGATGTCATTTATATGCTTCTCCAGAGCGTACGCAAATAGGCCGGGTATAATTATGCCTATGCCTAGAATAGTGAAGGTTATTGGGGGCCCAAAGACGAAGTATAGCGCTATTGACGGTATTATGAAAGCGGGCATAATCGCCGATGCAGTAACAAATTTTTTATAGATGCTTGGCGGCTCATCGCCCCTATAGAAGAATGGGTCCTTCGGAGGCACCTTCCTGAAACCGAAGAAGAGAAGCGTTAGGGAGAGAATGGAAACAGCATAGGACACGTACACGATGCTTGTTTCGGCTAGGAAGACCGTGAGTATCGATAGGGTCATGATTATAAAGATGACGGCGCTCTGGAATGTTATGAAGATCCCCCCCATCAGCCTCAGATTATCAAGCGCCCTAGAGTACATGCCAGAATACTCTTCTATAACAGTGTTCACCTCTATTTCCAGATAATCCCTAGGTCTCCTACTAGAGAAGATCTCGGTACACCTCATTAGAAAGTCCTTTAGGGGCGGCTTAGTCGCCTGCGCGATAGTTGATGTTGCATATGTGAAGCCATAGCCAAATCTCTCTGCTAACGCCCTTATCTTTTTAAATATTAAGCTTAGAGCCCCATACTGCCCGGTTTCAGATACCACGCTTACCAGATCCCTCGGCCCAGCCTCCCCTGTGGCAATACTATACATATGTAGCATCGCCGAAACGTACATCAAATTGAACCTAACGTTCACAGAGGACCTTGAGAGGGACATGTAAAGGAAAAATAATGTTAGGGATGCCCCAACCCCTATAATAGCGACTATAAAATTCTGGGCAGCTATCGCGTGAAACGATGTTAAACCCAACATTAGGAGCGCTGCCGCTAGGAGCGCTATTTGTCCTCGTTTAGCCAAGGGGTTTTATCCTCCCTGATATTGTCATAAACGGCCTTAACCCCACTATTACTCACTTCGATCACGGTTTTAAAGACGTCCACGTAGCGGGGCTTCTTCTCGGCGAGGTATCTCAGTATCTCCCTCCGCATATCGAGCTCCCCATAAAGGTCCGGCAGATTCTCTCTTCCCCACCCCCTAAAGCGTAAAACAACGTTTTCAAGGAGGTAGCTCATTCTCATGAAGTCATGGGAGTCTCTGTCCGGGTCATATATGATCGTGGGCAAAAACACTATCCTATCCTCGTTGGGGTCGTATCCTAGAACCTCATTGACCGAGAGAACCCTCCTAATTAGCTTTCCATTCCTCTCGATCCTTGCCTGAAAGATCGCTAAGTTAAGGGAGCTTATATGAGTCTTCGGAATGTCAATTGGATGTGAGGTTAGTCTCTGGAGCAGCTGCTCCATACTGCCTGCGTGCATCGTCGATATGACTGGATGGCCCGTCTCAATAGCTTGAAAGGCTATTTTGCCCTCCTCACCCCTAATCTCACCAACTATTATGTAGTCGGGTCTCTGCCTGAGAGCGGCCTTTAATAGATCGAACATTGTGACCGGGCTACCGGTGTGAAGCCTCGTGACTTCTCTAACCCAGTTCTTATGGAATAGATTGACCTCCGGGGTCTCTTCTATGCTAACGACCTTAGCATCATGTCTAATAAACGCTGTTAAAGCGTTCAGGGTTGTTGTTTTTCCAGAGGCTGTCTCACCGCATATTAGGGCTGAGACCCCTACATCGAACAGCATCCAGAGGTATGCGGCGGCTTCGGCTGAGATCGTGCGCCACCTAATTAGATGCGCTATTGAGATTGGTTCCCTCGCAAACTTACGTATGGTGAAGTTGCTCCCCCTGAGACTTATGTCCTCGCCGAAGACTATGTTAAACCTGCTTCCATCCGGCAAATGAATATCCACTATTGGGTTAGAGTAGCTCAGTATCTTCCCAAATCTCTCGGCGATGCCCCTTAGAACTCTATCTATCTCCTCGCCCGGGATGCAGATATTCGTTTCAAGGCTACCGAAGATCCTATGAAACACAAATATGTTTCCGGCACCTGGTATACTGATGTCCTCCAAGTATGGATCTGCCAAGAAGCCCTCCAGAAAGCCATACCCAACCTTCTCCCTTAGAAAGTGATAGAGTAGGTAATCCTCCTCTCTCCCCTCAAGCTTAATCTTAAACATCTTCTTCTTTTTGGCCAAATGATAAAGGTTTATCATCTCATCCATTGGGGATTCTCCGGGGGTTTCCTCATCGATAAGGCGGCCGACGGTGGACTCGACGGCTATTAGAGTCTCTAGCGGCGGTTTTGGCGGCTCTATAATATTGTATTTCCCCTCAGCCTCGCCCCTGACCACGTGGATGAATATCCCCTTACCAAGGGGGTAAATGATATTAGCCTCCTCATCCATCCTTAACTCTAAATCTAAGTTAACTACATAGCGTGGCTTTTCCAGTAATTTCTCAATATACTCGGCTAAGTATGGGTATCTGCTTGTAGCCTCCTCAATGGCTTTTGGGATGCCATCATTTAAGATGACTGATGACCCTGTTGCTTTATCACGAGCTTCTGAACGCCTACTGAAGAGACGAGCAAGGAGTGGGCTCATATTTTAACCCCTGCTATCGGCACAACCCTCAAACCGAACTTCGGATCCACTTCAAATAGGACTGTCTTCCTCCTGCTCCCAGCCCCCCATATCTTCACGACTTCGAGAGACTTAACGCTCATCCCAGCCACATTGATGCTCCTCAAAATCAGGTATACGTCTGATGAAGCCCTAAGCTCTCTAATTAAATCCTCTGAAGCGAAATTATGGTGGAAAGTTAGGATTATGGTCTTTCCCTCAGAAACAATACTTTTTATCTTTGTTATGAATGATAGGAACTCGCTGTAGCTGGCTTTTGATGCTAATATGCTTAGATTATCTATAGATGCAATATCGTAGTCGCTCGCCCTTCTCTCCAGGAACCTTCTGGTAAGGTTCATGAACATTAGGAGGGCCTTACTAGACCACTCGCCAGCCTTAACATGTAATGGATATATTTTCAGCTTCCCCCTTAGAAAGCATCTATAGGGGTTGAGTCTCATAGAATCCATCATTGAGAGGTACTCCTTCACTCTGCTCTCAGTAGATATTACATAAGCCCTTAGACCCTCCCTGAGGGCAGAATAAACCATCTGCTGGGTTATGGCGGACTTGCCGGCCCCATGATCCCCCTCAATGGAGATTAATGTGGGGTGCGGGAAGCCGCCCCCTAAGACCTCATCAATGCCCTTGACGCCCAGCGGAATTATCTTTGGCTTCATCATTCCCTGAAGACCACCAGCTTAGATACTTCTCCAAACCTCGTTGAGAATACAATAATAAATGGTGACCCCTCAATTGCTTCAGGGGCCCCATTAGGTAGACCCGCAGTTATCATGACTTCCTCGCCGGGATAGATTAGGGGGGCAGTAGCGCTGTAATGTCCGTCGAGGAGAAATGTAACCCAGCCCTCCGTAGAATTATATGATACGATTAGGCTACACCAATCATAGCCCTGATCCACTAAAAGCACCTCCTCCGGGCCGTAATTTTTGACGAGCAGTACCATTGTATCGTTTAATATGGTTGCGTTAGTGATTTCAATTCTGCAATAAACTCTGCAGCAATCATTTATGTTCGAGGTTAAGTCTATTAGGGACTGCATTATGTTCGTCGCCATATTGGCTGCTGATGCCATGAAAACTGTCGCCCCGATTAGGACTATTGCCGCGGCAATGGGGACGCTTAAGCCCAACCTAACACACCCCCGGAGGCTACGGCGGCGAGAAGAGGCAGCTGTCCCCTATGCCGCTACGCAGGTATATCCTAACCTCGTATAGGCTCTCGTTCAATGATCCCTCGCATGATGCTTTAAATATTGCTGTTTCCCCAGCCTCCCACAAACCATTACTGTTGGCATCGGCTATGCAGAAGTAGCCTGCACTTGGTGGTTCGTTCGGGCTATACCTATACAGTGCAGCCCTTCTGTAGGGGCCAATATAGAGGTCTACATATGGGAAGGACGACTCCGGTATTGGGAGGTTACCGACATTCTTCACGTAGACCACAAAGTAACCCTCGCTCACAGTTGCGTAGATTATTCTGACCCTAATATTCATCTGCTGCCTGACCGCATCTATGGATGAGGCGACATTATTCTGGATGAGATTACCATAAAAGATTGCGTATGCTGTGAAGCTACCGGCCAATATGGTTGACGCTATAAGTATTATAACCTCGCTTATGGTTACGGAGCTCATCCATACTCACCCAATTATTCTAGGCGGGTCTCGCAATGAGCTTTTTCAGGGCGTTGAAGACTATGTCCGTCATATTCTCAAGTTCTATCTTTGCGCCGGAGGCCTTGGCGGCGCCGTAGATGCTTAATGCCATTACGTCCTCGCTGAGGTTTAGAGCCCTAGCCTTCTCAACTGCGGAGGCTATTGCGCCAATATGGTGCGGCGAGCCCTTTGGAAGCAAGCCGAAGAACTCGCAGTACTTTGATATCCTCTCGATATCATCCATATCGAAGCCGAGATCTAGTAAGGTCCAGACCCACTTGAGTAACGCTATGCTCGTATTATAGTCTCTTCCAGAGATCTCAGAGATCCCTGTTGCTAGGGGCTGAAACTCTCCCCCAAATTTTTCGGGCTCAGCTATCTCTTTTTCATTAGCCTTAACCTGCGCCGTCTCGGCGGCCTTCTTAAGGGTGCCCTCGTCTGCAAGGGAGGTTAGCAGATTAAATGGGTTATCCATTTCGCCGAGGGAGGCTTTTAATTCTACAAGCGTGTTCTTAAGGTCCTCAATCTCGCTCTTAAGCTCATTAATTGCCTTCTCCATATCGGACCTAAGCCTACTAATATCACCCCGCTCCTCCGAACCATTTCCCTTCCCATCAGACTCCTCAACACTCATACCCATCACCACCCGCCAAAAAAGAAAAATGGGGAGGTTGGGCTCAGCCTAAATCGACGAAATCATTTTGACTTAAGCCTACCGGGATCTCCCTCTCAACTACTAAGGATGCGCCCAAAGAAGTCTTCACTTCAACCTTAACCTTATCATACTCTTTGGCGCCCGCTTTCCCAAGATATATGATTAGGAAACCTTTTTCGCTTGACTCAAGGAGCTCGTCACCGTCATTGTTAACAATCGCCATATAAGCGACCGGATCATTTCCAGTTATCTGATTTAAAGTAACTGTAATATTCATTGCATTAAAGTTGTTGTATGTTCCATTATAGATGTTTGGCATGTATACTGAGGCGCTTCCGGAGATTCTGACGGTGACTGCTACTGATTTATTGCTTACATCAATTCCTTCCTTTCCAACGGATATCTTCACTGGCACAATAATGTACTTGATGAGAGTTTCGTTCGTGTATGCTATTACGCTTCCATCCAGCTGCAGGGAGCTAGCCGCCTCGCCGATACCCCTCGTGATAGTCTCCTTAGACTTCTGGCTTGCGTAAAAGCCAGTGTTCACAACAACATAAGCCAGAGCCGCAGCTATTATGACGAAAGCTATTAGGACTATGGCCGCTTCAATTCCAACTATTCCTCTTCTGCACCGCTTTAAGCATATCATAGTTCATCGCCACATCAGCTAATCTAGCCGGAGACAAGCATCCAAGAGTCTTTAGTTAGGGACTCAGGCACCATAAACTCAATAGTTAAGGGCGCACTCCTTTCAACCCTAATCTCGATGGTAACGATGGCTCTCGGTGCAACATTTGGCACCTCAGTACCATTTCCAAGCAACACTACAAGAAAGCCTTTTTCGGAAGCGTCCAGCGCTTCGTCTTGATCGCTATTCTCAACAATAAGAACTGCGGATGGCACTAGATTTGATTTTCCAGTTCTATTTTTAGCTGTAATAAGAGCTGTTTGGACTAGTTCGTCAAATGTCTCTCCTTTTGGATTATATGTAGCATTTACTCCATAGTATATGTTTGCGTAGGCTCTACTGTCCCCACCCTTGTCAACTATGCTTAATGAGACGACGGTTTCATTCTGGCCGACTGGCACATATTTTACGCCCATGGACCTCAATGGAATTATCGTGGCATTCACATATAAGGTAGAATTTACTCTTATGAAGATGCTTCCGTCAACCTGTAGTGGGCTGCTGGCCTCCCTCAATCCTTGTGCTATTGTGTCCTTGCTTCTCTGCGTTGCGAATAAGCCCATGTTTATTGCCATGAAGGCGAATGCGGCCGCTATTATGACGAAGGCTATAAGCACTATGGCTGCTTCGATACCTATGATGCCCTTCTTGCTCCTCCTAAAACTTCTTCCCACATTTTTCACCTCTATTTACTTCATTTACAAAATTGTAAATATAGCATATATAAACTTTGTGAAGATTTAATAGGTAAAACACCACCATAAAGGATAGAGCGTTGTCAAGGATAGCCATCAAAAACCCAATATCATAAACCCTAACTTAAACCCTAGTAAAGTATAAATACTATTTTCTATATTTACAATTTTATGTCGGGGTGCATTAGTTTCAATGAGGAAGAAGAGGTTCGGCCGTACATTCCTAACGGAGGAAGAAGTTAGGGTTTTAGATGTGCTGGCTCGATGTAATAATATTACCGAGGTTGCTGAAGAGCTCGGTAAGTCCCAGCCGACAGTGAGCATAGCGAAAAGGCGAATTGAGGACAAGATAGATATGGCCATAGAGACCCTAAAGTTGGCGCTCGATAGAGAACTAATAAATGTAGACGATATTCTAAAGACCATATCGTCCGTGGAGACATATAAAAAGATCAAAAGAGAGCTAGCTAAAACTAGCTAGTAGAAATAACAGTCTTTAATTGTGCAGGGCATCTTTTATATCCGATGCAATAATTTCACGTTGATCCTACCGGTTTTCCTCGGAAGATTCGATCTTGCGCAGTGGGCTCCTCTAAGCGTCTCTTCATGTGTCAGCAATTGTGATGGCTAGCATCCACTGCCCCTCCTCCAGTATCTAGCCGCTATATGGTCCTCCAAGTCTATTCTCGCAACAAACACGCGCATTTACAAGAAGATTATAATTTATGGCCACCGCTCATAGATTTTCCTCCAGCATTTTGAGACGCTAAATCTCTGCTTCACGTATATTTTTCATAAATACTTATGCTTCTAATAGAATTATAAATGCCCTGCCATAAATTTGAGTGTAGGAGAGCTATGTGAGGCGTTAAGCGAATGTTCTGGGTGTAAACTTAATTGATTTTTTTTGGGATAAAAGCGCTTTGCAACATCCTTCAAGTTATGAGGAAGAGATATAGCTTAGATCTTAATGAACACAACATACCCCTCTGTTATCTGACTGCACAAAGTTCTCAGATTCCTCATTAGCTTAGTTAAGGGAAGATGATCTTCTAAATTTCCACCCGCCGTGAAGCGCATTTGTAATGCAGAATGCTGAAATGGGGATTCCCCTCTTACGCATACTCTCACCTCCTTCTAACTCCTCAATAATATAGCCTTGTGGTTTTGCTCGCAAAAAGCAAACAACATTATTTAAGAGCGAAAGAAAAATAAATGTCTAAAATTTATTCCATGACAGGAAATGAAGAAAAGGCCTATGAGGGAATGCATGAAGATTGCTAGATTCTCGAAAAACCCACTGCGAGTCTAGTCTGCATTCATTCAGCTTCTTGCGTAGCATTAATATCGGCCCAATCTACATTTACAGAATTGGGCTGTAGGTTCCTTGGTGGACGCTTGCACTAAAAGCTCTATTCTAACCTTGGTTCATTAGAGGTACCGCGGCTACGGCTTCTCGTAGAATATGGCACTTTTACATATACTAAAACTATGATTTTCCACCTACTGCTTTGAGATTCATAACCTATATTTTAGGGTACAAGGTTAGACAAGGCGCGAGGGGGATATTAGGGTGTCAAGGAAGAGGTCAAAACTTGAGATTTACCTTGAGGTCTTGGAAACTATTATGTCCGGATATAATAAGCCGACGAACATAATGTATAGGTGTAATCTTTCATGGATATCCCTTAAGGATATCCTAGACTCACTTGTCGAGAAGGGATTGGTTACGGTCGTTGAGAGGGGCAAGAGGCGACTATACTTAATTACAGAGAAGGGGCGAGGAATCGTAAACCGCCTAGAGGAGACATATAACCTACTCTCAGCATAAGAACACTTATCATTGAGGGTTTCTCCATGAACATTTGGGTGGCTGAGAGCGTGGAGCTGGAGAGCGAGTATAGAAAGCGAATATATCCTCCACAAGCGAATATGTTCATATGGGAATCTATTTCCTGATCTCGAGGAAACGCCGGATAATCGATTGATCCTTACAGTATCGATGTTATTAGGTTTATGTATATGACTTTATCTGCATGCATCATTACCATAATTATGGTAATTTTTCAGAATATTCGCGAAAGTCTACGAATTGTCTGGAGTTTTTGTTGAACAGCAAGTGAAGGGCTCGCAGCTATTGGTGAGGTTATTGAACTTCAGAAGAGAAACGAATTTACTGCTGGCGTGATTTTTCCCCTAGTTTTCGTTTCCTAGGGTATTGCTTGTCCCCCTCTTCGGCGTAATGCACATCAGCTTGAAGAGTGTAAGCGTTTGAGGTTATTCAAGTGGGTTCAAGGCTCGCATATGCAAGCAAAACTTAGTTAGTTGGTTCATCAAAAACAATGCCTTGAACATGTAAAATTTAACAAGAACATCCCTTAGTTAAGCCCCCTTTCTGCCACGCGCGTGGCAAAACCGGAT
>Ga0105158_1001061_pt1 | contig 10850 bp, 12 predicted proteins | sample LHCtaG_FD_81567 | JGI IMG/M metagenome (GOLD analysis project Ga0105158, IMG submission 81567) | Hot spring microbial communities from Little Hot Creek, USA to study Microbial Dark Matter (Phase II) - LHC4sed_matched | ecosystem: Environmental > Aquatic > Thermal springs > Hot (42-90C) >... | reverse complement strand
CCCACCTGGTATACGTGTATTAAGGTGATTCTACCACTGAATTTCAGAGCTATTTGAACAGTAATTTTTAACGCTTTTATGGAATGCTCGGAACCGTCCAACGGCACCAAGATCCTCTTAAACGGAATGGTTTCGCTTTCAGCCGTTGAACTCTTTGCCTCCTCATCGTTTTCCTCCCGGGCATCCGGGTTAAGTGTCAACTCCTCCTCCATGCTCATCTTATAACTCACTTTTCCTTACAAAAGGAAAGAGATATATACGCTTTATGTTTCAAATTGTAATAGAATAGCCATGGACGAATTGGATAAAAAAATTGTGTCAATCCTGCAGGAAGACGGCCGGACACCCCTCTCGACAATGAGTAGGGAGCTTGGTTTGTCGCATGTAGCAATAGGGAAAAGGCTGGAGAAGCTTTGCGAAAACCTGGTTAAGGTTTCAGCCGGGCTTAACGCGGAATATCTTGGTTTTCGCATCGCCATTGTGAACGCTGAGGTTGAAACACCCCAGCGTCTACGGGAGCTTGTAAACATGTTTTCCAAGTGTCCGAGAATGGTGTTTCTAACCATGACGACAGGCGCCTACAACCTGATGACCATCATGGTGGCGGAGGACGCTGACACGTTGAATGCTATAATAGAAAGGTGCTCCGTGAGAGCGCGGAAGGGCGGCATTAGGCGTTCAGAAGCCATAATAGGCGAGGCGCCAGCAGTCCCAAAGTATCTGCCGGTAAAAGTTGTCGCGACCAAAACGGCGGAGGATGCTCCATGCGGAATGAATTGCGGCAGGTGTTTACGCTACCATGAGAAGAAGTGTTTAGGCTGCCCTTCTACAAAGTATTATCGAGGCCCGCTTTAGCCTCCGTTAAAAATATTGGGCACCAGCCGTTTAGAGATTCTTAATCATGTATGTGCCGTCGAAAAAGTAGCCAAGCCTCCTGTAGTATTCCCTCACGCCTACTGCTGAGATCACGAGTATTTTCTCAGCACCGTTTTCGACAGCGATCTTCTCAGCCTCCTCCATCAGCATTGCTCCCAAGCCCCTGTGCTGCCAAGACTCTGGCACTCTAGCCCCCAGAGGTATTGCTCTTCCAAGCGCCTTTAGTTCCCTAACTATCATCGAAGAAGCCTCGTTTACCTCCCTGCGGTGAGCATACGGGGAAGGCTTCCTGAGCCTCAGGTACGCGAGTAGGACATCGTTCTCCAAGTCTTCGAAGCTCAGGAAGTATTCAACCCCGCCGGAAGCCTCGTATCTTCTAACTACGAGATCAATATTCTCCGGGTTGACCCTGGATTTTGAAAATCCTACTTCTCTACACCTTATGCATCTACACTTAGAGCCACGAGATTCGAGAATACTGTGCGCTATCTCTCTAAGATTGCTCTTCCTAACTCCTGCTGCGATAGCGTGCGCAGGGATATCCCTCTGGACTCTCATAACCCTCACCCATGGCGGGGTTATCTCCAGTATCCTTGCTACAAGCTCAGCAGCCTCCTCATCCCCCAGAGGTTTGTAATCTCCCTTAATCCAGGCTTCGTAAAGCTTGGTCCCCTCAACCACGAGAGTAGGGTATATCTTTATCATGTCTGGCCTAAACTTCTCGTCATAGTACAGTTTTCTAAAGTCTTCCAGAGAGTCTTCAATGCTCATACCCGGTAGCCCGGGCATCATGTGCGCAACTATTTTCAAGCCAGCGTCCCTAGCAATCCTGAAAGCGTTAACAGTATCCTCAACCCTATGTCCTCTCTCAACTTTTTCAAGAACATCGTCTCTAAGGGTTTGCACACCTATCTCGACCCTAGTGACACCCATGCTAAGCATTTTGTCGACATGCTCCTCCCTGCAATAGTCTGGCCTAGTCTCAACAGTTAATCCTACGCATCTGATGCTCGACGACTCGTTAAGCCTGTGGGCCTCTTCCAAAGACTGTGAGACGAAACCGTTCAGGGCGTCGAAGCATCCTTTGACAAATTCTCTCTGATAATCTAAAGGTGCTGCCGGAAATGTTCCACCCATTATTATCAGCTCAGCCTTCTGAACAACATGCCCAGTAGCCTCAAGCTGCCTAATCCTCTCAGAAACCTGTTTAAACGGGTCGTAGCTATTCCTGATGGCCCTCATCGCAGCAGGCTCGAGACCAGTATAGCTCTGCGGAGTATTCATGGATGGCCCTCCCGGGCAGTAGAAGCACCTGCCGTGGGGACAGGGCATTGGCATGGCCATGGCGGCGATAACCACGACTCCCGAAAGGCTTCTAGCAGGCTTAACCATAAGAATACTCTTAAGCCTCTCCCTAAGCTCCTCGGGGGCGCTTGCGAGAACATCGCTGTTAGAGGGTACCGTGGGAAGCCCAAACCTTGAGGAGACGGCCAGCTTAACCCTGTGAACCATCTTGGTGTCGACGCTCTCTTCGGAAGCAAGGATTCTAGCTATCTCTCTGCAGGCAGCCCAGTAGTCCCCCGTCCTAATCTCTTCGCTCAGCCTCATCCCAGCAACTTGCTCAACTCGGGAGAAGACTCAACGCTTATTAAATTTGTAGTAGAATAAAAAGCTTCCTAGAAATGCTCAGGCACGACCCCGCTTCCTAAGCTCTGATTAATTCTGCAGAATCTCCTCAGTAAGCCTGTAGAAACTGGTTAAAACACTTAATAATGTTATTTAAAAATCGTTAGGCAAAAAGACACTAAACGTAGTGAGTAGGAATCGAGTAAAAGCTAAATTTATAAATTTAGAGACTTATAGAAACGTTACACACGCATCTGCTTCCAAATCTGGCCGGGAGCCCTGTTCAAAACAACCCTCTTGCGATAAATACTCCTAACTCTCCTACGCGGAGTATCTGGAGGACGCTCCTTTCTCTCCAACTTAGGGGTAAGACTACGAACCTTTCCTGCGAGCGTAATGTTTCCGTGTGTTACCATTCCCATCAACACCTCTCTATAATTCCCTGATTACGGAGTGTAGAAGGTGATTTTAAACGTTTCTCCTCATCAGAATGATGCATGTATCTACTGCCCCGGCATTCCTCCGCTTCCTCTTCAGACCGCCCTTTTTCAAAATAATAAGGCAATTGCGTTGGTTTCTGTAAATCTATTAGATTTAGTGACATGGGGTGAAGGTGAACGACAATCAGCTGAGCAGGTATCTTTCGGAACTGGTCGAGTATGGTTTCGCTGTCAAGGCGGATAACAATACGCTTTAGCCGACCCCCTAATAGTTCACACATTAATCGGTGCGCATTAGGCAGTTTCTAACGCGCTGAAGATATTTGCTTGATTATCGGTCCTATCTAAATTTTTTAAAACGCTTAAATATCGTCCCGCCATACTTATTCGACGCTGCAGATGCCCGTCGAGGACCATGCGAATCTCCACACGGATATGGAGAGGATTCTTGAGGCGATAATTCAGGCCAAGCTTCTCTACGCCGTCACGCCTAGGCTCCCGGAGTATAGGAGGATACTGCTCGTCATACGTCAAAGGAGCCCCCCGAGGGGTTACTCGCTATGGGTTAAGGAGGCTTATGAAGCATACAGGAGGAATCATGTTTAGCCCCCGGCTGGGAAAAGTTAATACTGTTGTTCAAACCCATTGGAGACGGGTTGGAGGAGCGCTTAAGCCTCGTGGAGACGCCTGTCGGACTCATAGTTTTCGAAGGAGAGAAGGCTTCCCCATACTCTTTTAAAGACGTAGACGAGGCAGTAAGGTACTATGGCGGCGAGGCGACGCACAGCGTCGCATCATTCTTCAAAAAATGGAGGAGTAGGAGCATTCTCGTAGAAAGGAGGAGCGCTGTTAAGACGCTTTCTTCAATGGGTTTGAAGCCTGTTGTTCAAGAACCGTTGGACGAGGCTGTTAGGCTCAGGTCTGATTTCAACACTCTTCTAAAAATCCTCGGCTTAAGCGTGGAGGATTACAGGAGCTTTGCAACGAGCGTCGCTAACAGGATTGTCTGGAGCAGGATTAATGAGCTCGCTAAGAGGAAGGATCTGGATATAGTTATGGCGTTGCAGAGCTACGACGAGCTGGTTAAGGTCATGAACACGATTCAGGACAGGGTGCTGGTTTGGGTTAAGGAGCGTGAGCCAAGTCTCCTCGAAGAGGACAAGGATATTGAGAAGGTTGTTGAAAAGATCTATTCCGGGGATTCTGAACCGGAGTACGTTAGGAAGATGGCGGAGCTTTACGTTAAGACTAGGGAGTGCAGGAGCATTGTGGAGAAGCAGATAGGCGACCTTATGGAGGAGACTGCACCCAACGTTGCGGCGGTAATCGGGCCGATTCTGGGTGCGAGGCTTATCTCCAAAGTGGGTTCTTTAGCCAGATTAGCCAGCCTACCTGCTTCAACCATCCAGATACTCGGCGCTGAGAAAGCGCTTTTCAGAGCATTGAGGAAGAGGGGGAAGCCTCCTAAGCACGGGATAATCTTTCAACACCCTTGGGTGCATGGTTCGCCTCGAAAAATCAGGGGGAAGATTGCCAGGCTGTTGGCTAGTAGGATAGCGATTGCGGCGAGGGTTGACTGCTTCTCCGGAAGATTCATTGGGGACGAGCTTAAGGAGGATGTTGAGAACAGGGTTAAGAGCCTGAGGGGTGAGGCTGGTTGAAGCCGAAAGAGGTTTTCAGGGGGGTTTACGAGGTTGAGGACGAGGAGGGCAGGCACATAGCTACTTTAAGCATAGCACCCGGGTCTCTGGTTTACGGTGAGAAGATCATCAGGGTCGGCGGCGCCGAGTACAGGGTCTGGAATCCCTACAGGAGTAAGATAGCTGCAGCCATACTCAAGGGCTTGAAGAACTTCTTCTTGGAGCCAGGTTGGAGAATACTTTACTTGGGAGCTGCCTCAGGCACTACTGTGAGCCATGTTTCAGACATCGTCGGGTTGGAGGGCGTTGTGTATGCTGTCGAGGTTGCTCACAGGCCTTTCAGGGACTTCGTTGAAAAAGTCTCGGAGAAGAGGAGGAACGTCGTACCCATCTTGGCCGATGCTAGAAGCGTTTTCGAATACGGCTGGCTGCTCCAAGAGGTTGATACAGTATACTGCGACATCGCCCAGCCTGATGAAGTGAATATTGCGGTGATGAACGCTGACGCTTTCCTAAAGAGGAATGGTTTCCTCGCGATAGCTCTTAAAGCCAGTAGCGTCGACTCCACTAGAAAGGCTAGTGAAACCTTCAGGGATGAGGAGGCCAAGCTTGAAGCAACCGGGAGATACAGGATTGAGGAAGTTGTAGACATAGAGCCCTACGCCATGATGCATGAGCTCATAGTCTCCAGGAAGCTCTAGAGGAAGCTCTTGATGCTCTCCTGGCTCAGGCGCGCCCTGGTCCTCTGCACGGTGCCCCAGCTCATCCTTAAGAGGCCCCTGCCCCTCTGAGAACCGAGAAGCTGCTTCACAAGCCTGACCGTATCCGGGTCCCCCGGGTATCCTGAGCACTCCGGCAACCCGGCTATCCTAAGCATTCTTTTAACAGCCTTGTCTCTCTCAACCTTGGCTATGATGCTGGCAGCCCCGACGAGCGGGTTCGACTCATCCAAGTAGTTCCTGACCACGAGCTTCCCTTTGAAGCCCGGCGCATGCTTAAGTATCGTGTTTCCAAACCTTTCGCAATCCCTGTCCACAGAGTCCACGTAGAAAATGCCGCGGCGATGCTTGGCGAGAATGCTCCCGATAAGCATTGCCTCTATCTCGTTAAGGCTGACCCCCCTCCTCCTCAGCAAGTCTATGCGGCTGGCGCTAATCCTCCTGACCTCAACCACCTTCGACAACTTCTTCACGCGGGATGCGATTATTACCCTTCTCCTGGGGCTGAGCATTTTAGAGTCTTTAACGCCTGCTTCAACTAGCCGGGGGATTGCCTTCTCATCCACGCCCGTCATCGCCACGACGAGAGGGCCTATTACGCAGCCCCTCCCAGCCTCGTCGACACCGGCTACAAGCACCATTTTAATACGCTCTCGCGAAGTAGACGACTCTAGAAGCCGGTTTCCCGCATCCCACGCAGTTCGAGAAGACAGGCTTTTCTTCGAAAGGTATCAGCCTTATGGATGCGCCCGTTTCCTCCTTGACGGCGTCGTCGCACTCCCTGGAGCCGCACCAGCATGCTTCAACCATCATCCCCCTTGAAACCATGTCAGCCAGCTCACTCATCGTCCTAGCCCTGCCGGTCTTCTCCGCCATCATGCTCCTAGCCTTCTCGTAGAGGCTTCTCTGAACATCCTCCAAGAGCCTTGCTACCGCATCCTCCAACTCCGGATCCCTTACCCTAGTCCTCTCAAGCCTATCCCTCCGGAAAAGTGTGAGCATCCCCTCATCCAAATCCCTAGGCCCAACCTCTACCCTGACCGGAACACCCTTAAGCTCCCAATCGTTATACTTCCATCCCGGAGTATAGTCTTCCCTCAGGTCAGCCTGTGCGATGATTCCTTTCTTCGAAAGCCTCTCCTCAACCTCCTTGCATTTCGAGAACACTCTATTCTTCTCCTCTTCGCTGTAAAATATCGGTATTATTACCGCTTGTAAAGGTGCTACCCTAGGAGGTAGCACGAGGCCCCTATCGTCGCCATGCACCATGACCACAGCCCCTATCAACCTCGTGGAAACGCCCCAAGAAGTCTGCCATACGTAGCTGCTCGAGCCATCCTTGTTCAAGAAAGTTATTCCGAAGGCCTTGGAGAAGTTTTGACCTAGGAAGTGTGAAGTGCCCGCTTGAAGCGCCCTACCATCCGGCATCAACGCTTCCAGCGTGAATGTTGCTTCAGCACCTGCGAACTTCTCCCACTCGGTCTTCGAACCTTCTAAGACGGGGATTGCTAAGAATTCTTCGACAAACCTCTTGTAGATCCTGAGGATTTCAAGAGCCTGCTGCAGCGCCTCATCCCTCGTAGCGTGGGCAGTATGCCCCTCCTGCCAAAGGAACTCAGTATTCCTTAGAAAAGGCTTCGTAGACTTTATCTCCCACCTCACTATGTTGCACCACTGATTAAGCTTAAGAGGAAGGTCCCTCCAGCTCCTTATCCACTTGGCATACATCTCGTACATTATTGTCTCCGAAGTAGGCCTTATCGCAAGCCTCTCTGAAAGAGGCTCGTCGCCGCCTTGAGTAACCCAGGCAACCTCGGGAGTGAAGCCTTTAAAGTGCTCAGCCTCCTTCTTCAGAAGCCTCTCGGGTATTAGCAGCGGGAAGTAAGCGTTCCTAACCCCTATCTTCTTAAACTCAGCATCCAGTATGTCCATTATTCTCTCCCATATGGCGTAGGCAAGCTCCCTGAAGATTATGCAACCGTGTACTGGAGCGTAGTCGGCTAGGCCTGATTTCGTAACTAGCTGACTGTACCATTCCGAGAAATCCTCGTTTTTCCTAACGGTTAAGCCCAGGTCTTGCTTAACAGCCAACCCGCGGCTGAGTGAGGTCGTTCTTTTTTAAAAACGTTGTGGCTTGAAAAAAGCTAAATATCAGGCTTATGATTGTAAAAATAGAAAACATGGCTAAGAAGAGAAAATCCAGAGGGAGGTCCAAGGGGGGAAAGGGTAGGTCAGAGTACGTCAGTTGTACCAATTGCGGGAGCAGAATCCCCATCGACAAAGCTATAAAGGCAACTAAAAGAGTCTCCTACGTCGACCCCACTCTGGCGAGAGAGCTCAAGAAATCAGGCACTTTCATTCCTAGGATTAGCGTCACCAAATACTACTGCGTCTCATGCGCTGTCCACGCGGGTATAGTCAGGGTAAGGTCTAGGGAGGAAAGGAAGGTGGTTGAGTAATGGCTTATGAGAGGCTTGTCGAGAAGCTTACGAAGGAAAACCTCTGGCTTTACATTTTGACGATGCTGAAGGAGAAGCCTATGTACGGCTATGAGATAGCGGGGAGGCTGAGGAGCGATTTCAAAATCCCGATAGCGACGATAACAGCCTACGTTGTTCTCTACAAGATGGAGAGGGAGGGGCTTGTGGAGAGAGTTGCCGAGCCGGAGGCTGGGGGAGGCAGGATAAACGTGAGGAAGGTTTACTACAGGCAGACGGAGAAGGGGAGGGATACTCTGGAGAAGGGGATAGAGTATATCAGGAGTATTCTCCAGACCCTTGAGGGGGCTGGGAAGAGTGGTTCTGGGGAGCCTCAGAAAGAAGAGTGAGAAGCTTTTCTCAAGGCTGGGGAGAGTATTAGCGCCCGTGATAACACCGACGGGCTTGACTATTCTGGGCCTTCTATCCGCGGTAGTTGCGGCATTCTTCTACTCCTACAGGCACTTGCTCCTAGCTGGCGTAGCAATACTTGTCTCAGGCTTGTTCGACGTCTTGGACGGTGTCGTGGCGAGGATGACGAAGAGGACCAGCGGGTTCGGCGGGACGCTGGATGCTTTAGTAGATAGATATACGGAGTTCTTCTACGTGTTGGGACCCGCTTTAGGAGGCTACATCGACTGGCCTCTTGCCTACGTTGCTATGTTCAGCGTAGTAGCCTCGAGCTACGTCAGGGCTAGGGCTGAGAGCGTCGGCCAGATGAAGGATGCTTCCGTAGGGATTCTTGAGAGGGTTGAGAAGATCCTTATAATATCAGTAGCAACGTTCTTGAACCCGTTCTTCAACTGGGCCATAATGTTCTCAATGATCCTCCTCATAGTGTTCGGCCAGATAACTGTTCTCCAGAGGCTCTACGCAACATGGAGGTTCTGGGCTGCGAAAAAGCCTGCTCAAACATTGATTTAAACTGCTTACCGCTTTCAAAAGCCTAATGTTTTTATAATTATCGACTATAGGTAGGAACCGGTTTGGGGAAGGTGGATAAGGGCGTTAACTGTAGCGTGGAGGACTGCCAGAACAAGGCTATTAGATCAATAGCCTTCAAAAAGGCTGTTGAAGCAGGCCTCAGGTTTAGCAGAGAGTCTAGGAGAGCATACTTGTGCGAAGACCATTACAAGGAGTTTAAGAAGGCGAGGAGGAGCATAGACAGGGTTGAGAGAATGAGGTGGGGGCCTTGAGAATCCTCCTCATACACTGCAAAGAGTTCGAGTACAGCGTTAGGGATAAGGCTGTTGAGAACGCTGAGGCGCTTGACGAATCCAATAGAGGGGGAAGGTTTGAAAACGTTCTAGTCTCCTTCACGACGGTTGAGCGGGATGATGCTAAGGACCCGGAGGGGGTTGCGGAACAAGCCAGTAGGGAGATAATTGACGTGCTGCACAAGGTGAGGGCTGAACGCGTCCTCCTGTATCCCTACGCCCATCTTGCAAGCGATCTGGCTGAGGCGAGTGATGCGATAAGCATCCTGAGGAAGACATATGGCAAGCTTCTGGAGAAGGGGGTTGAAGCACATAGAGCAGCGTTCGGCTGGTATAAATCCTTCACTCTCGCGAACCTCGGCCACGCTCTCGCAGAGCTTTCGCGAAGCATTAAGCCAGGGGCTGTTGAGAAGCCTGTTGAGAAGAAGGAGAAGTTCCACAGGTTCATCATCATGGATGAGGAGGGTTTTGAGTACGAGGTGACGAGGGAGAACTGGAGGAGCTGCGAGGCCTTCAGCAAGCCCGGCGGGAGGATGATGCTGCTTAAAAAATTCGTTGAGAACGAGCTTGAGGAGAAGACTGGGAGGGGGGAGGAGCCAAGCCACATCGTCAACATGAGGAAGCTCGAGCTCGTCGACTACTGTTCTGAGAGCGATGTCGGTAACCTTAAATGGTATCCTCAAGGCATGCTTTTGAAGGACCTTATCATGGACTATGCTTTCAGGAATATTGCTCTGCCATGGGGGGCGATGAAGATGCAGAACCCTCTTCTCTACAGGACTGACGTTGAAGCGATAAGGCAGCTCCAGGGGGAGTTTCACGAGAGGGATTACAGGGTTGAGGACGGCCTCGTTTTAAGGTTTGCAAGCGACCCCGGCGCGTTCCCGTTCGTGCAGAAGACGTTGTTCACGTACAGGAACATGCCTTTCAAAGTGTATGAGGAAGCGATATGCTTCAGGAAGGAGCAGAAGGGCGAGCTCACCGGGCTTATGAGGGTTAGGAACTTCTGGATGACCGATATGCATGCTTTCTGCATGAGCGAGGAGCAGGCTTGGGACGAGTATTATGGTCTGAGCGTAATGTTCGGGAGGCTCATGGACAGCGTTATAGCGGGCGGCAACTGGGTCCTCGGCTTCGAAGTCGTGGAGGAGTATTACGAGAAGTACAGGGAGCTCTTCAGGAGGATAGTTAGGGAGCTCAGGGTGCCGGCTTTCTTCAAGCTGATGAGGGAGATGACCCACTACTACGCTTTCAAGAACGAGTTTCAAGCAATATTCCCGAACGGCGAGAACCTCCAGATATCAACAGTCCAATGGGATGTGAAGAACGGCGAGAGGTTCAACATATGCTACTACGACAGCGACGGCACCAGGAAGCCAGTGCCCATAATAATACATGCATCATCCTTCGGCAGCGTTGAGAGGGCTGTCGCAGCAATCCTGGAGAACGCTGCCGGAAGGGTTTCGCAGGGCAGGCCCCCGATGCTCCCAGTATGGCTTTCCCCGGAGCAGGTTAGGCTAATACCCGTCGACGTCCAGAGGCACATGGATGGTTGTACAAGGGTTGCAGAGAGGCTTGAGAAAGAGGGGGCCAGGGTCGGGATCGACGATAGGGATTTAACAGTCTCCAAGAGGGTTGCCGAGGCCAAGACGCGCTGGATACCATTCATCATAGTCTACGGGGACAGGGAGCTGGAGACCAATATGCTTAGGATAGTCGTGAGAGAGAAGTCAACGCTTGAAAAAGACCATGTTGAGGAGATGGGCCTAGAGGACTTCGCAGCCTACTTCAGGAGGAAGGTTGGGAACATGCCCACGAGGCCGCTCTACATCCCTAGAGAGCTGAGCAAGAGGGT
>Ga0105158_1001059_pt1 | contig 10852 bp, 11 predicted proteins | sample LHCtaG_FD_81567 | JGI IMG/M metagenome (GOLD analysis project Ga0105158, IMG submission 81567) | Hot spring microbial communities from Little Hot Creek, USA to study Microbial Dark Matter (Phase II) - LHC4sed_matched | ecosystem: Environmental > Aquatic > Thermal springs > Hot (42-90C) >... | reverse complement strand
CATGACCGCCGAGAACGCCAGAAGCTACATCCAGACGAAGACGTGGAGCGACCTGAAGGGAATGGATCTTGAAATGAGCTCCAAGGTGGAGGTCACCATCCAGGACACCTTCGCCCGGACGCCAAAGGTGAGGCCTGGCACGGTAGTCAACATCTACGTCTACAACACGAACAAGAAGGAGTTCAGCCTGTTGGTGGGGGGGGCGAAGGTTCTGGCGGCGGTCTACCCGCAGGAGGTTCTCTCCAGCATAAGCTGGACCTCCCCCGACGGGGCGACCACCTACTCGGCGGACATCTGGGAGACCATCAAGGCCAAAGCAGCGGGTGCCACCACCTCAGGGGTTTCGGTGGACAACTACGCGAACAAGGTCATAGACAAGGGGCTCGATGCCGGGCTGGGGATGTACCAGCTCTCAGTGCTCTACACCGTCGAGGTTCCGGAGGGTGCCGGGGAGCTGATTTCACAGTACGAGCTGCACGAGACCGACAAGGACATAATTCTAATTCCCGTGCTCAGCTAGCTTCTGGCGGAGCGGTTGCCCGGATAGGCAATCCGGATTAAACAAGGAACAGGGAGTCAGGACACGCGAGGACCGAGTCTCGCAAATTTAAGCCTCCCTCCCTGTAAGTGATGGGAAAGCGGCCGAGGAAGTGGAAGAAGCGAAGGCGCATGAGGTGGAAGTGGGTAAGAAAGAGGATGCGGAGGAAGATGAGGAGACTCAAGCGGAGGGTTGAAGGCTAACTTTAAGGTCTGCTTGGCCTCTGAACCCTCAACACGGGGTCTTTCCCTTGCTCTCAAGCCCTGTCATGAGAAACCCTGATCACCGACTCAATGAGAAAAGCCGGCGGGCCCGGCATGGCACCTTTATTCATCTTTGAAGGAGAGCGCGGAACCGCCGGGATTCGGGTCCGGAAAGACCTGTATTACGAACTAGAACGGCTGAGGCAGAACTCCAAGATCGCTTTTGAGGAGTGGAGCCTGTTCTCCGCCTGTTGGAAGGCCACGCATCTCTCCGAGTAGGCCACGCCTTCAGAAATCTCCTCCCCTAGCTTCCAAGGCTGGCAGTGCATGACCACCGCCTCGGGCTTGGAGTGGGAGAGAAGCCGTTCGTTGACCTGGTAACGCGGATAGAAGATCTCTCTCCTCCTCTCGGCCTCGGCCTCCTGCCCCATGCTCACGAAAACGTCCGTGTAAATGGCATCCGCCCCCTTCACGGCCTCCTCGGGGTCGCGCAGCAGACCCACCCTCGAGCCCTTCCCCCTAGCCATTTCTAGGGCGTCCTGCAGGAGTTTTGGCTCAAACCCCTCCGGAATGGCGAGGCTGAGATCGATTCCGAGAAGGGAACAGGCCAGCATCAGGGAGTTGCACACATTGTTGCCATCCCCCACCCAGGCCACCTTCAGTCCCTCCAGCGTCCCGAAGTGCTCCCTGAGGGTGGCGAGGTCAGCAACGATTTGGCAGGGGTGCTCCAGATCCGTCAGGGCGTTGATGACCGGCACGCCCGAATGCTCGGCGAACTCCAGCAGATCGGAGTGCCTGAAGAGCCTCATGACCACCGCGTCCACATATCGGGAGAGAACCCTCGCGGTGTCGGCGATGGTCTCCCCCCTCCCAAGCTGGAGGTCGCCCCAGCCCAGATAGGTGGGATGCCCGCCCAGCTGGGTAACCGCCACCTCGAAACTCACCCTAGTTCTGGTGGAGGGCTTCTGGAAAACCAACGCCACGTTCCTTCCCTCCAGCACGCGCGCGCCCTTTCCCGCCTTAAAATCCAGCGTCCTTTCCACGAGCCCGCGCAACTCCTCGGAGCTCAGCCCCCGGATGGAGAGGAAGTGCCTCATATCCCCTTCAAAGTCTCCTCCAGGGCCGAAATTAAGCCGTCGATGTGTTCCCTCTCGATGATCAGGGGAGGGACGAATCTGAGCACCTTCTCTGCCGTGCGGTTTATCAGATAGCCCCGCCTCAGACACCCCTCCACGGCTTTTTCGGCCACCTCCCTGGACTTCATTTCCATCCCGAGAAGCAGGCCCAGCCCCCTGACCTCCTCAATGACCTCAAACCTCCCCTTCAGCTCCTCCAGCCTTCCCCTGAAATACTTTCCGACTCTGGCGGCCCTCGCGGGCAGGTTCAGTTTCCGGATGGTTCTGATGACCGATCTCGCCACCTCGCAGGCGAGGGGATTTCCCCCAAAGGTGGAGGCGTGATCTCCCGGCTGGAAGGAATCCATGACCTCTGCCTTGGCCCCCAGACAGCCTATGGGAAACCCTCCGCCCAGCGCCTTGGCCATGGTAAGTTCATCCGGGGAGACACCCCAGTGCTCGCAGGCAAACCACCTCCCCGTCCTGCCCATCCCCGTCTGCACCTCATCCAAGATCAGCAATACCCCGCGCTCCCGGCAGAGCTTCCTCACACCGGGCAGGTAATCATCCGGGGGAACCCTCACCCCTCCCTCAGCCTGTATGGGCTCAAGGATAACGGCCGCGGTTTCCTCCCCCAACGCTTTTTCAAGGGGGGGAAGCTGGCCGAAGGGTACGAACTCGAAATTTTCCGGAAGGAGGGGAAGGAAGGGTTCCCGGTAGGCCTTCTCCCAAGTGGCGGCGAGGGAGGCGGCCGTTCTGCCGTGAAAGGAACCCTCCGCGGCAACAATTTTACTTCTCTTCGAGTGCTTGACGGCCAGTTTCAGGGCGGCCTCCACTGCCTCGGTGCCGGAGTTGCAGAAGAAGAACTTTTCTATTCCCTCGGGGCAGACCTCCGCGAGCATGGAGGCCAGCTCCGCCTGCTGCTGGATGTAGTAGAGGTTGGAAACGTGCATGAGTTTCCCGGCCTGCCTCCTGAGGGCCCCAACCAGAGAGGGGTGGCAGTGACCGAGGGCGCAGACCGCTATGCCCCCGACGAAATCTACGTACCTCTTCCCCTTGAGGTCCCAGAGGTATGCTCCCCGGCCCCTCGAGAAGGCAATCGGGAGTCTGCGGTAGGTTGGGGCGACGTGCCTTTCATAAATCTCAAGCACTCGCTCCATTCCCGCGCTCAATCATGGTCCCCACACCCTTTTCGGTGAGCAGCTCGAGGAGGAGGACATGCGGGATGTGACCGCTGACGATGTGGGCGGCCGGGACCCCTCCCTCCACCGCCCTTACGCAGGCCTCCAGTTTCGGTATCATCCCTCCCTTCACCACCTTCTCCTCCAGCAGCTTCCGGGCCTCGGAGACGGTCAGGCGGGGGATGAGGGACTGCGCATCCCTCACGTCCCTCAGAACCCCGGGAACGTCGGTGATTAGGATGAGCTTGTGGGCCTTGAGAGCCTTGGCCAGCTCGGCAGCGAGGGGGTCGGAGTTTATGTTCAGGGGATGCCCCTCGGAGTCTATCCCCATGGGTGCTATCACGGGGATGTAGCCGGTATTCAGGAGGTACTCCACTAGGGTTGCGTTCACCTCCTCCACCTCCCCCACGAAACCCAGATCCACCTCCACCTCCTTCCCGTTCCTGTCCGTCTTCAGCACCAGCTTCCTCGCCCTCACAAGGTTTCCGTCCAGACCCGACAGCCCCACCGCCCTTCCCCCGTGGCTTGCGATGAGGGCAACCAGCTCCTTGTTCAGCTTGCCGGCCAGCTGCTCATGGAGGATTTCTATGGTGGCTTCGTCCGTCACCCTCAGGCCCTCCACGAATTTCGGCTCCTTCCCAAGCTTCCTGAGCTCCCTGCTTATCTCCTTTCCACCTCCATGGACAATAACGGGCTTCACCCCCACGTAGCTCAACAGCACGATGTCCCTAAGCATGGACTTCAGCAGCTTCTCGTGGTCGATGATTTCTCCCCCGATTTTGAAAACCATGCTCTTACCGTGGAACTTCTGGATGTACGGAAGCGCCTCGAGCAGAAGTTTTGCCTTCTCCTCCACGTTTACACACCAAATTCCTGCTTAAAAACTCTTCTCCTTGTCCGCATCAGAGCACTGCCCCACTGATTGGGAATTGAGTCCGGGAGTCTGTCTTGCAGTGTGTAGCCTTGGTGAAAAGAAAGGCGGGTTCGCACTTCCTGAAAACCGCTCAGTTGCAGAATTATACAAAAAGTAGACGATGGTTAGCAAATCTAGGAACTCCCGCGAAAAAGAGCGATTTAAAACTCTTGATGGGCCTCCGGGAAGTTCCACTAAACCCCTAAGAACCCTCTCTGAGGAGGTCGTGGAGATACTATCAAAACCCAGTCGGAAGGACGTTCCAAAAGTAGCAGGAGATGAACGACGAAAAGTTGTTATATGAGTTGGTTCGCAACCTCGCCGCACTCTTCAGGGAGTTCCACGTTAAGTATGTCTTGATCGGCGGTCTGGCCATTAAGAAGTATGACGACTATCGACTGACTCTTCATTGTGGCTCCCCTCAAAGACGCGGAAAAGGCAAGGAGATTCACAACTAGCTTTACGGGCTGGGCGCGAGAGAGACACTTGACGATCTCCACAAAAACGGCAGAAAGTTCATCGACCCCATCTTCGCGGATCGAGAAGAATGAGAAGGGACTGTACAAGACCATCATAGCGTAAACGTTGCAAATCCCGAATATCTCATCGTCAGTAAGCTCTGGCTGACCAGGCAGGGAAAGGCTGAGGATCGAGATTTCAGGGCGTGATACGACTACTCTCCCTTCCGGGCCGGCAGCCTGAAGAGGTATGCCGGAGAAACGGGGGTTCGCTTGAGAGAAAGTTCGGAAAGCGGAGGAAAGGATAAGAGAACCTTGGGGTAATTTCGACAGGTCACTTTCCTTTCCATACTCTGATAAGCGCGGTCAACAAGGCTTTGATGCTTCACCTTGTTCTGGCCGAAGCGGAGCTCGAGCTGGTTCCCCCCGAGATAGCCTCGCATCCCTCAGTAAGGGCACAAGCTTGGAGAGCGGGGAAAAAACCAACCGAAATACTCCTAAACTCGAGCTTCCACCACAAGGCCATGCGAAAGCTGAAGGGGGCGGAAAGAAGGGGGAGACCTGACATCGTTCACACCTGCCTCCTTCTCGCACTGGACTCCCCCCTAAACAGGGAGGGGCTGCTTAGGGTCTACGTTCACACGAGGAACGAGGAGGTGATTTTGGTTGACCCTGCGGCTAGGCTTCCTAGGTCTTACCACCGCTTTGTGGGCTTGATGGAAGATCTTTTCAAGAGAGGCGCGGTCCCGCCCGAGAACCCGCTGCTGAGGCTCGAGAAAAAAAGCCTGGGCCAGCTCCTAGCAGGGATCGAGGGCAGAAAACTTGTCTTCACCGAGAGGGGAGAGAAGAGGAAGTGGTCGGAGCTCTTCAGGAACGAACCGACAACGGTGGTAGTGGGAGCCTTCCCTCACGGAGACTTTCAGGATTGGAGCCAGCTTCCCCGCGAGCGGGTTTGTATAGATCCGGAGCCACTAAACGCGGACACCGTGGTCTCAAGGATCCTCTTCGCGTACGAGCAGGCCCTTGGGCTCCAAGAGAAGAGGCTGGGATGAGCACCAGACAGATTGCACTGGAGAGGATGGAAATCCTGCTGGATCTGGCGGAGAGATGTTTTGACGATCACCCTGAAAGATCCAGAAGGTATGTGGAGCTAGCGTGGAGAATCTCCACCCACTGCAGGGTGAGATTTCCCCCGCATCTCAAGAGAAAGTTCTGCAGAAAGTGCAAGACCTTCTGGAAACCGGGCGTCACCTGCAGGGTCAGACTCAAGAGGGGGGTGAGGGTCATCACGTGCCTGAGCTGCGGGCGGATTTACAGAATACCGCTCCCCAAGAAGCCCGAATCATTACCAGTCCGACATTCTAGCGAATGAGGCCACCATCCCCAATGGCGGTTGCGGTGCTGGCGGCGGCCCTCCTCCTCGGGCTTTCCGTCTACCAGCGGACGGTGGCGGGGAAGAGGCTGGTGGTTTCCACCACTACGAGCCTCTACGAGACCGGCCTTCTACAGGCGCTCGGAGAGGAGTATGAGAGGGTGAGCGGCACGAGAATCGACTTCATTCCCTTGGGGACTGGACAGGCCCTTGAGTTTGCGAAAAGAGGCGATGCTGATGGAACCGTGGTGCACGCTCCTTCGCTGGAGGGGAAGTTTCTGCGAGAAAACCACGGCGTGGGAAGAAGGATTTTTGCCTACAACTTCTTCGCCATTGTGGGGCCGCCCGCGGACCCTGCCGGGACCAAAGGAGAAAACGTCCTCTCGGCGCTCCAGAAGATCGCCGAAGCCGGGAGGGCTGGGAAGGTAAAGTGGGTTTCCCGGGCAGACGATTCAGGAACCCACGCGAAGGAGTTGAAGCTCTGGCAGCTGGCTGGCATCCAACCCGCGGGAGAATGGTACATCGAGACGGGGAGCGGCATGTCCTCCACCCTCCGTGTGGCGAGCGAGATGGGTGCCTATACCCTGACGGACTTGGGGACTTACCTGAACCTGCGCGAAAAAAACCGACTCAAGCTGGAGATCATGGTGGGCGAGGACAGAAACCTGCTGAACGTGTACAGCGTTATCGCTGCGAAAAAGTCGGGACGGCTCGGCCAAATGCTGGACTTCATCCGCTTTCTGACTTCCGAAAGGGTACAGGGGCTCATCTCCGAATTCCGAGGCGGGCTTTTCCACCCTGCCGTGTCGACCCTGCAGGAGAACTCCACCCTGACGGAATGGATAAGAGAAACCGGATTCATACCGTTCGAAAACGGGCTCTGGGAGTGCCCTCCCCCGTACCAAGCATGAGCGCGCTTGCCATCGCGGCCCGCTCGGTGGAAATTTCTGGTCTGGCCACCCTACTTGCATGTGCCTGGTGCCTTCCCCTCTCCCTCAGACTCTCCACCTCCTCCAGGGGCAGGGCTCTGAGGACGCTATTTCTCTCCCTCACGAGCGTCCCCACCGTTGTCATAGGCCTCCTGCTCTATCTCCTCCTCTCAAGCTCCGGGCCCCTCGGGTCGCTCTCCCTCCTCTACACCCCCCTGGCGGTGGTCATCGGTCAGGCCGTTCTCGTCACGCCTCTCATGATCTCCCTCGTCATGGAGGCAATCGCGAGGGTAAGCCCGGCTATTACCGACCTCGCCCTCACGCTGGGGGCCTCTAGAAAACATCTTATGGGGCTTCTGCGGAGGGAGGCCTCACCCTCCATCGTGTGCGCCGTCCTCCTAGCTTTCTGCAGGGCCGTGGGGGAGCTGGGTGTGGCACTCATGCTTGGAGGAAACATCCCGGGCTGGACGAGGGTCATGAGCACGGCCATTGCCCTGGAGCTGGAGAGGGGGGAAGTGGGGCTGTGCCTACAGCTGGCTGGACTTCTGCTCGCCATCGTTCTCCCCCTCGTCTTCATAGCCCGCAGACTGGAGGAGAGAAGGAGATGAGCGGCTCGAGGGTAATCGAACTCAGGAGAATAAGCAAGAGCTACGGCCCGCAGCAGGTCCTGCTGGAATTTAACCTGCAAGTGAGGGAGGGGGAAAGGCTTGCAATCTTGGGCCCGAACGGTTCGGGCAAGACCACCTTACTCAGGATAATGGGGCTCTTGGATTCCCCCGACAGCGGAGAAATTTTCTTCAGGGGAGAGAGGGTGACCCCCCAACTCGCTCCGTCCCTGCGAGGGAGAATAACTCTGGTCTTCCAGGAGAACGTTTGGATTTCGGGCACGGTTCGGGAAAACCTCTTGCTCGGTTTGAGCTTCCGGGGCGCCGGCGGGGAGGAAATCCGCCTCCGGGCCCTACAGATAGCCGAAAGGCTGGGACTCCAGACCCTCCTCGAGAAGAAGATGTGGCAGCTCTCTGGGGGGGAGCAGAAAAGGGTCTGCATCGCGAGGGCCCTGGTGCTCGAGCCAGAACTCCTGCTCTTGGACGAGCCCACCGCATGGCTGGACAGGAAGAGCTCCTCCTTGATAGAAGAGGCATTGAAGAAGGTGGAAGGAACCGTGGTTTTCTCCACCACCGACCCCGTGCAGGCCAAGAGATTGGCGGACAGGGTAGTAAGGTTGGGGTACCGTCTAACCGTTTAAAAGCGCACGGCGGGAGGTTGATGGTCACCCTAACGGAAACGTTGCTGGCAGCTGTCTCCCTGTGCGCCGTGACGGCCATCCTCAGGTACGGCAGGGTGATAGCGGAGAGGGGCCTGGCAGTGAGGCTGATGACCGCCTCCTCGGCCTTCCTGGTCCTCGCTGCCTCCTTCAAGTTCCTCGCCGCCGTTTTCGAACTGCACGATAAAACGACCGCCATCCAAGTCGAAAGGGCCGGCATTTATCTGGGGTTTGGCTTGGGGGGAATCTTGGGAATTGTGGGCGCCATCCTGGTGGTTCTGGCTTGCTTCCTTCCGGCCCCAGAAGAGGAGAGCAGGGCACGCCGGAAATAGCTCCACAACGTCCCAGATTTTAGATGAAGGCCGAAGACCTCTCCTTTCTAGTCCACTGGCGGAAGGGAATCCCGTCGGAGAAGTGCTCCCTCACCGGTGAGCACGAAAGGAGGGGAGGAGATGGGGCCGGTCCCTTCCTCGAGCGCTCCTTGACCTACACCTGGGGAGAGAACAAAATTTCTCTCATCACTAGGAGGTACCGGGACGGCTGCAGAATCTGGCTGGAAAATGACCTACCGCCGGGCTTCTCCCACCGCACGGCCGAGTTCGCACTTCAGCCACCTCCAGCGAGGAAGATACTCTGTTTTTACAACACCTTCGAGGGCCAGAAGATCCTCCCCACCAGCCCGAAGGAATTCAGGTTCATGCTCTCCATGGTGCTCTCCAACCTCTCCTATGCCCTCAGAAGACCGAGGAGCTTTTTCAGATACCTCCTCAGCCACGGCAGTCCGGACGCGGGATACGGGGCATGGAGCTACCCCAAGCTGATCGATGGCTGGGAGGAGCTACCCCCTCACTGTTTTCTGGCGGTGGCCGACGCCGACCCCCCGCTCGTCCTGCTCGCCCCCGCGGCCTTCGGGCAGAAATGCGGGCTGGTGTGGCGAGAGGGGCTCAAGTGCGAGGCCTGGGGGTTTGACAGGACCAAGCGGTATCCAAAAATACCCGGCCCGATCCTCGCTTGGGGGGAGGCGCGCCACTCGCTCGGGAGGGTGTTTGAGCTCCTTTCGGTCGAAAAACCTTGGATAAGAGAAAGGGGAAGAGAGAATCCTCTGACGGGTCTGGGTTGGTGTAGCTGGAATGCCTTCTATACCGATCTGAGCTACGAGAAGATTCTCGACAGCATCCGGACGCTGAGGGAAGCGGGAGTCCAACTCGACTTTGTTATCATTGACGACGGGTGGGGAAGGTACCGCTCGAGGATGCTGGCCTCCTTGGAGCCCAGGCTAGATCTGGCGGGGCTGGTAAGGGAGCTGAAAGAGCTCGGGGTGAGAAAGGTGGGACTCTGGCATGCCCTTCAGGGATACTGGATGGGGGTGGACTGCGAGCGGGAGCTTTCCACCGAAGGCACGGATGGTCGCAGGATTCCGACGCGAGAGTTCTTCGAGAAGTGGTACGGGAGGATGAAGGAGTGGGGGATCGATTTTGTCAAGGTGGACAACCAGTACGACCTCGTCTCCAGCTTTCGCGACCTGACACCAGTGGAGGAGGCCGCCGACCGGCTACTGGGATGGATTTACGGGGCCTCCAGAAGAAGGCTCTTCATCCTGAACTGCATGGCCATGGTTCCCGAGTGCCTGGTGAACTTCCGCACGCCCCTCTGCCGTGCCTCCTTCGACTATCCCCCTGATTCGAAGGACCTGCAGAAGAAACAACTTCTAGCGTGTTTTTACAATTCCCTCTGGCTTTCCCAGATATGCGTTCCGGACTTTGACATGTTCGAGAGTTCCGGGAGGTTTGCCCTGACCCACGCTCAAGCCAGGGTTCTGAGCGGTGGCCCGGCGTACGTGACGGACGAACCAAGAAGGGCCAATGTGGGGCTTCTGCGCAGGCTCTGTCTGGATGACGGAACCCTAGCCGGGGTGGATTTTCCGGCCCTTCTGTGCGGCGATTCCGTCTTCCAAGATCCTTACTCTACACCCGTCCCGCTGAAGGTTTTCTCTAGGGTGGGCGAAACGGGAATCATAGGTGTTTTCAACCTCCACAAAGGAGGGAGGAGGGAGAGGGTCTCCGTGGAGGCTGGAGACGCCGAACTCAGGGGAGAATACCTCCTCTACGCCGTGGAGAGAAAAATCTTCGGGAGGAGGCTGGAATTCGAGCTGGGGGAGCTCGAGGGGGAGATAGTGGTGGTTTCACCCTTGAAGCGCGGAATCTCTGTGATAGGGGTGGAGGAACTGTTGGTCCCCCCGGCTGGAGTGAGGGGGCGGAGGATAAGGAGAACAGGAACACTTCTCGTTTACAGCGAAGAGGAGAGGAAGATTCGATTTTCGAACCAGAGCTTCAGGCTGTCTCCCTCATTGAATCGGGTCCGAGTGGCATCGGAAGCCGGCGATTTCTAGGGGTCACAAATGTGTGAAGCGTCCCCATCTTGCCGCAACCCTAATCCAGCTTTCCCCTTTCCAGCTCGCCGGCAGATGTTGCACGTAGAACCCCCGTCTACCTTGCTCGCCGGATATGAGCACCCACTTCGCTGGCAAATATGTGCACAAGTTTCTGTTGGATTCTTCCTAAGGAAAAATCGCTACGCGTGAAGGCACCCGAGCCACGCCCAGAGGGGCTGTAGGTGGCTTACCGCCTCACTTCGGCTCTTCCTTTCATCCCAGTTGTGCACACGTGTGTAGTGCCCAACACCATCAAATCGTGGTCGAGAATAACTTCTGCTGAGTTAAAGCGTTCAACAGCCAATCTGGCACCCTGCGGAACCCTTTTTCTCCTTTAAAAGGGCGCTCCCTCCAATGGAGCCGATGGAAAATCAGAAAGGAGGTAAAACGAAATGATACCGATGGAGGTGCTCACGGGCTTCCTGACCATCACCCTCCCCATTCTAGT
>Ga0105158_1001058_pt1 | contig 10856 bp, 6 predicted proteins | sample LHCtaG_FD_81567 | JGI IMG/M metagenome (GOLD analysis project Ga0105158, IMG submission 81567) | Hot spring microbial communities from Little Hot Creek, USA to study Microbial Dark Matter (Phase II) - LHC4sed_matched | ecosystem: Environmental > Aquatic > Thermal springs > Hot (42-90C) > Sediment... | reverse complement strand
TCAAGGCACGGGGTATTGAGAGGAAAATCAGAGAGAAAACTGGGCTCCCCATCGATGCGTATTTTTCAGCGACCAAAATTCGCTGGATTCTCGACCATGTCCCTGAGGCCCGGGAGCTTGTGCGAAAGGGGGAAGTTCTTGCCGGGTGTGTCGATTCCTGGCTTCTGTGGCTTCTGACAGAAAGAACGACGCACATCACCGATTACTCGAATGCTTCGCGGACCATGCTCTTCAATGTGCGGACCCTGGAGTGGGACGAGGAGTTGCTTGGTATCCTGGGCATTCCTCGAGAGATGCTCCCGACCCCGGTGCCCTCAAGTGGAGTTGTGGCGTCCGCAAGGATTCAGGAGATCTTTGGAAGCCGGGAGGTTCCGATTTCGGGGGTCGCGGGGGATCAGCAGGCTGCCCTTTTTGGGCAGGCGTGTTTCTCTCCCGGGATGGCCAAGAATACCTATGGCACAGCCTTAGCCCTTATGATGAACATCGGCGAGCAGTTTGTCCCCTCTCGGTACGGTTTAACCACGGATCTTGCCTGGTATATCGATGGGAAGGTTGAGTATGCTCTTGAAGGTCTGGCATTCATCGGTGGAGCAGCTCTTCAGTGGCTACGGGACGGATTGCAGATCGTTCAGGACGTTACGGAGACAGAGCTTCTGGCAAGTTCCGTTCCCGACACGGGCGGGGTTTATGTTGTCCCAGCCTTCACCGGGCTCTGTGCACCGTACTGGGATATGTACGCCCGGGGGCTTATCATCGGCATCACCCGGGGCACGACCCGAGAACACATCGTCCGGGCCACCCTTGAATCTCTGGCTTACGAGACAAGGGATATCCTCGAGGCCATGGTAGCCGACTCGGGGCAGGCCTTTTCCTCCCTTCGGGTTGATGGTGGAGCATCGCGGAATAACTTCCTCATGCAGTTCCAGGCGGATATTCTTGGAGTTCCGGTGGTACGGCCGGCTGTTACGGAGATGACCGCTCTGGGGGCGGCGTACCTTGCAGGGCTGGGAGTAGGGTTCTGGAAAAGCAGAGAGGAGATCGCAGAGCACTGGAAGGTGGAGAGAATCTTTGAACCTCGGATGAGCCCATCAAGCCGGGAAGAACTCTATGCAAGATGGAAAAAGGCAGTAGTACGCGCTCAGAGGTGGGCTGAGGAGAATTCCTCTCCGAACTGACTCAGGTACAGGGAGGAGTAGCATCCTTTTTTCTCCAGGAGTTCCCTGTGGGTCCCTCGCTCCACGATTTCCCCGTCCCGCACGACAAGGATGAGGTCGGCATTGCGGATGGTGCTCAGGCGGTGGGCGATGATGAAGGTCGTCCGCCCTCGCATGAGACGAAGCATTGCGTCCTGGATAAGGCGCTCGGTGTGGGTGTCGACGTTACTCGTGGCTTCATCAAGAACGAGGATTGCGGGGTTCGCGAGGAAGGCACGGGCGATGGCGAGGAGCTGACGCTGTCCCTGGCTCAGGTTTTCTCCCCCGTCGGAGAGGACGGTATCGTACCCCTCGGGGAGGCTCAGGATGAAGTCGTGGATCTGGGCAATTTTGGCTACTTCGACCACTTCCTCAAACGATGCTCCCTCGTTCCCCAGGCGGATGTTGTCCTCTATGGTCCCCGAGAAGAGCAGCGGTTCCTGGAAGACTGCGCTTATGGCGCTTCGCAGGACCTTGAGGTCTTTTGTGCGGATGTCGATGCCGTCGATGAGAATCTCTCCGGAGAGGGGATCGTAAAAGCGCATGATGAGGAAAAGCAGTGTCGATTTCCCTGCACCTGTCGTGCCCACGATGGCCACGGTCTCCCCGGGATGGGCGGTGAAGGAAATTCCGGAAAGCACCGGCTCACCGTGGTACGAGAAGGAGACGTCCCGGAAGACCACTTCGCCCCGGGTGATCGGGGTGGTATCGGGCACAAGGGGGTTGCGGATTGTGGCTTCCTGCTCGAGGATGGCAACGACCCGTTTCCCCGAAGCGCTTGCCCGGCTCACCGAGGTCAGGATGTGCCCGATCATCATGAGGGAGAAGAGGATCTGGAAAACGTAGTTGGTCAGCGCCATGATGGACCCGACCTCCATACGACCTGCAATGACCGATTGCCCTCCGACCCAGAGGACGGCGACAATGCTCAGGTTCATGATGAGGAGCACAAGAGGCAGAAAGGTCACCATGGGGAGGAATGCCTGCACCGTAGCTTTGGTGAGGTCTCTCGAGGCCCTGAAGAAGCGCTCCTTTTCCCGTGCCTCCTGCGTGAAGGCACGGATGACCCTGATTCCTGCAAGGTTTTCCCGGATGATGGTGTTGAGCCGATCAATCTTCTCCTGGACCCGGGCAAAGAGGGGGACGCCCTTTTTGAAGAGGATGGAGAAAACGGCGACCTCAAGGGCAATGGCGGTGAAGATGAAAGGCGCAAAGTGGGGAGCCATGACCACCGCCATTACCGTTCCCCCCAGGAAAAGGAGTGGCGCCCGAACGACGATGCGCAGGGCGGCAAGGACGACGTTCTGGAGCTGGGTCACGTCGTTCGTAAGGCGGGTGAGGAGTGTCCCGCAGGAAAAGCGGTCAAGATCGGCACAGGAAAGAGTAAGGATCTTCCTGAAGAGGTCTCTCCGGAGGTCCCTGCCGAAGTTCTGGCTGGCGGAGCTTGCGAACACTGTACAGCCGATGCCACCGACTGCGCCTGCGAGGGCTATGGCCACCATGAGCATTCCGGTCCGGAAGACAAAGGACGTGTCCCCCCGGGCAATCCCGTGGTCCACAATCCGGGCAAGGAGCGCAGGTTGCGAGAGGTCACAGACGACCTCGACAACCATAAGAAGCGGGGCCAAAAGAACGGCTTTCCAGTAGGGCCGAAGATAGGAGAGGAGTTTCTTCACCGGTCTCCCTCCTCTAAAGAGGTATGGTGCTTTCCCGTGGCTTTTTCCAGGTTCTCCCGAATACGGATGAGGAACTCGTGGAGGCGCCGCCGTTCTTTCTGGGTAAACCCGAAGAAGCATTCCTTTTCGAGGGCACGGTGAATCCTTTCGACCTCCTTTTGCAGGTTTCTCCCGCGCTCGGTAAGGTACACCCGCACAGCTCTCAGGTCCTCTGGGTCAGTTTCCCGCCGCACCAGCCCGTTTCTCTCCATGCGCCGAAGGATGACAGTGACTGTAGGAGGACGGAGACCCAGGGCTTCGGCGATTTCTTTCTGTGTTCGTCCATCCTTTTCCCAGAGCATGCCAAGGATAGGCGGTTGCCCTCTGTAGAGTCCAATGGTCCCAAGAAGGTGGTGGTACCGAATGAAGTGGTACCGAATGACCTGGAGGAGAGCATCGTGAAGCGATGTTCCCTGGTTCTTCAACGGTTCTTCCTCCTTTTTATTTAGACGTCTAAATATAATACCATCGGCCCTGCAGGGTGTCAATTTGTGCTCCTTGAGTTTTTGGGTTTGCCGAATATCCTGAAGAGTACCCGGGGAGGATTATGCTACAATATTTCCGGGGAACAGTAATGCGACCGCTCAAAATACTCCATACTGCTGACTGGCACCTTGGACTTGTTTCCTGGAAGAGTCACCGGGAGATTGACCGCCTGGAGGAACAGCGGGAATGCCTTGAAAAGCTCATTCGGGTGGCAAAAGACGAACGGGTTGACCTTGTGCTCCATGCCGGGGACCTCTTCCACCAGTACTACCATCCCCCCAGGGAGGCCATTCAGCTTGCCGCTGAGGTCATCGTGGAACTTGCGGAGGTCGCTCCTTTCGTGTGGCTTATCGGGAACCATGACTGGTACGCTGTGGAAGCCCTGCGGCGGATGTTCCCCAAAAGCATCACAGTCATCCGGGATATGGAGCCGCGGAGTTTTCCGGAGCTTGGGGCGACCATTTTCCCGATCCCCTATCTGCCACTCTCGAGGTTCCTTGCTGATCACCCGGGGGAAACGGTTCAGGCCATGGTGAGGGACCACCTTCGGCGCACCATGGAGGAGTGGAAGAAATCGTTCAATCCCCGCCATTTCCATATTCTCCTTGGTCATCTGACGGTGGAGGAGCTGGCCTTCTACGCTGAGGCCAATGCTTCCCGGGAGGTCTTCCTCAAAAAGGCTGATTTCCCCCATGGTTTCTCTTACGGTGCCCTGGGGCATCTCCACGGGTACACGGTTCTTGAGGCTCCTTTCCCCCTCTGTTACCCCTCGTCCCTTGTCCCGGAGAACTTCAAAAACCCCGACCAGAAAGGTGGCTTTGTGCTGGTGGAGCTCGTTTTTGGGGAAAGACCCAGGGTTTGCCCGGTGTTCTTTGAAAGCTCTGCCCTTCTGAGCATAGACCTTGAAAGGCCCCTTGGGGTTTTGGAGGTTCGCCGCCTCATAGAGGAGCGGCTGCGCAACGGCCGGCGGAACTATGTGCGACTCCGGATTCCGGGAGAGATGCTTTCCCCTGAGTGGTTCACGGAACTCCGCCGCCTTCGGGGAGAACGCTTTGAGGTGGTGGTGGTTGAGGCGGTCTGGGATGAGGAGGATCATCAAGAAAGCGAACAGGCCTCGTTCGATGTGGCGGCGCTACCGGAGCTTTTCGCCCGGTTTGCTGAGGAGGAGGGGCTTTCGGAGGACGTGGTGCGGCTTTTTGAGGTGTACTACCACAGGGCTTTTGAGGAAGATCAAGAATGAGGCCACTGCGTCTTCGGGTTGAGCGTTTTCTGGGGCTTGAGCGTGCAGAGCTTGAGTTTGCCTCAGACCTCTTTGTCATTGTGGGTCCCAACGGAGCGGGAAAGTCGTCGCTCCTTGAAGCGATGTACTTTGCCCTGTATGGTCGGGGGATTCGTTCTGAGCGAGGGAAAAAGGAGCTCATTTACCGGGGGAGTCCCGACAAAGCCTTACGGGTGCAGCTTGAGTTCCTCCTTGGAGAGAAGAGATTCCGGGTTACCCGGGAGTACTCGGCAAAGCAGGGGGGCGTGGCCTACCTCGAGCAGTACGAGGGGGAACGGTGGAAGCCGGTGGCCTCTGGGGAGCAGGGGGTCAACCAGCACATCGAGGAGCTCCTTGGTTGTGATGCCTTGACCTTCCGGTCCTCTGTGTTCCTTCCCCAGGGAGAAACCCTGGCCTTTGTTGAGGCGTCTTCGGCGGACCGCTTCAAGATCCTGAGTAGCCTCTTTGGCCTTGACATCCTCGACAGAATCCGCGAGCAGGTTCGGGGCAAGATGAAGACTCTTGAGGGGGAACTCGGGTCTCATCAGGAAAGGCTTCGCCTGCTTGAAGCCGAGGACCTTCTCGGAGAGGAGGTACGACTCCGGGAAGAGGTGAGGAACATCGAGCAGGAACTCGAGAGTGCCAGGTCCCGGCGCCAGAACCTGCAGGAGTGCCTGGAGAAGGTGAGGCGGCTTGGGGAAATCCTCCGGAAGCTCCGGGAAAATGAGGAGCAGCTTTCTGTCCTCCGCAAGCGCTGCGAGGAGGTGCGACCGAAAATTCAGGAAGACGATGATATTGAGCTGGCTCACCGCCTCTGCGAGGCCTTTGAGAGGCCCTGGAGGGCAAAGGCAGAGCTCCTTGAGCGGGTGAATCAGGAAGTGGCAAGGACTGGGGAAGACCTCAGGAAGACCGAGGAGGACCTTCTTTCGGCCAAAAAGTCTCTGGAAGAGCTCCTCCGGGAGGAGAGGCGTTCCCTCGAGGAGAAGAAAAAGCTCGAGCACCTTGTCCGGGAGGTTGAGGAACGAGGGCAGCCCCTTTTTGAGGATATCCGGAGGCGTAGAGAGGAGTGCGTATTCTGGGAGAGGGAAGGGCAGAAACTCAAGACAAGAATCCAGGAGCTTGTGAGAGAACGCGAAGACCTTTTGAGAGAACGGGAGAGGAAAGTGGCAGCGCTCGAAGAACGGGAAGCCTGTCTTGCCAGGGTGGAGAGCGCCTGGGGAAGGATTGAGGAGGCAACCCGGGTTCTCGACGCCCTCATCCCTGAAGCGCAGGAAAAGCACCAGGAGCTGAAACAGGCTGAGGGGGAGCGACGGAGAATCGAGGGAGAGCTTGCCAGGCAAAAGGAGAAACTGCTTGGACTTTTGAAGGAGAAAGAGACGCTTGAGGCTTCTTTGCGGGAACTCGAGGCCCAGAGAAAGGACCGTGAGGCAAAGTACCGCCTTGGGGTCAAGGCCTTTGTGGTTGGGGAACTTGAGGAGGAGTGGCGTCGCCACGGGGTATGCCCAGTGTGTGGAAGCGCGGTGCCGTTCCCGGAAGGGGAAAGGGTGCGGGTGGATATCCTTGAGCTTGAGGAGGAGTACCGGGAATTCCACGGGCACCTCGCCCGCCTTGCGTCGCAGAGAGAACACCTCCTCCGGAGAATTGCGGAACTCCGTGAAGAGGAGGAAAAAGCCCTCAGGGACCTTGAGGAGGTGGGGAAGAGGAAGGAGATTCTTGGTCGGGAACTTCAGGAGCTGCACCAGCGCATCAGGGAGAGTCTTGAACGCTGTGGGTACCCCGAGCAGGATGTGCTGAACCTTTCCCGTTTCCGTGAGTGGGTGAGGTCCCAGGGGAAGGCCAGGGAGGTACTGCAGAGGGAAGTGGAGGCGTTCCGGAAGGACCTGGTTGCCCTTGAGGGGCGAATTGTCGCGCTTGAAGAGCGGTTGCAAGAGGAGACGCAGCGTCTTGAGAGTATAACCGCCACCTTAGAAGTACTGCAAGCAGAGCTTGAACGACAGCGAGCGCTCCTTGGGGAGTACTGTGCGTTATGGGGGGTTACTGAGAGTGGGATACCTGAGGAGGCCTTTTTCGCCTTTGCCGAGGACCTCAAAAGGAGGCTTCAGAGAGCCGGGCAGGAGGTTGTGCGTTTTGGAGCGGAAATCAGGGCCAAAAGAGAGCAAATTACGCTTCTTGAGGGGGATGGAAACCGGCTAAAGGAACGTCTTTCGGAGCTCTTGCAGGACCAGCGCTCCCTGAGTCAGGAAGAGGAGCGCCTCCGGCAGGCCTTTCTTGAAGAGCTCAAGAAGCGGGGATGGGATGAGACCACGTACTGCCGGTTGCGGGATAAAGAACGGGGGAACTGGCGGGAAGTGCTCCATCGCCTGGAGGGGGAGCTTGAAGGGCTGGAAAGGCGAATAGCAGAGCAGCGGAAGGAGAAAGAGCAGCTTTTTGCCGAGCTTGGCCTTGCTGCAGACGAACTCGAGGGGACGTTTGCCCGGTGGCAGAAGGAGGCTCAGGACCTTGAGGAGCGGGTGTCTTTTCTCCACAAACGCCTTGGAGAGGTTCGGGAGAGGCTCCGGCAGAACGAAGAGAAGCAGAGAGAGTGGAAAGAACTCCGCGAGACGGTGGGCCAGAGAATGAAGGAGTACCGGGTTCATGTGGATTTGCAGCAGGCGCTTGAGGTGGGTGGATTCAAGAACTACCTGCTTCGGCTCTTTTTCGCCCGCCTTGAAGAGGAGGGTTCCCGGATTCTCCGGAAACTCTCAGGGGAGCGATATGCACTGCGGATGCAGATGCGCAGGGGCATGGCGGACCTTGCGGTTCTTGACCGAAAGTTTGGCGGAGGAGAGCGCTTGCCGGAGGAGTGTTCAGGCGGGGAGAAGACCCTGATTGCTCTGGCTCTGGCCTTGGCCCTTTCGAGTCTCAAGCTCGAGAAAAGTTACGCCCGCAGAACGGAGTGCCTCTTCATCGATGAGGGGTTCTCGTCCCTTGACCGGGAACACCTTGATCTCGTGGCTGATGCCATTTTCCGCTTAAGCCGGGAAGGGAAAATGGTAGGGGTGGTGACCCACGATCCGGATTTTGCCGGGTACTTCCCGGTGCAGCTTGAGGTCAGAGAGGGGGCGGTGCGGTGGAAGAAGACCGAAAGCATCGTGACATAGGAGCATTGCTTCGGGGCGGCTTTGCCCAGGTGGACCACTGGTACACGGAGGACGAGGCCTTTTTCCACCGTGAGGTGGGTGAAGACATCCCTCTTGCTCCCAGAGACCTCTGGGAGAGCGAAGAATGGCGGGAATTCCCCGAGGATCTTTCGTTTCCGGGTTTTGACCGGGTGTGCTTTGTGGATGGGAAGGCCCGCATCCATGTGCGGATTCTCTACCGCACTGCGGTGTTGCTTCTGGCTGAGGTTGCTGCTTCCTGGGTACAGTGGGAAAGGGGTAGAGGACTCTCCTTTGGGTTTTCTCCCTCCTCGCCTCCGTCTTTTGCGCGGGTTCTCGGAGCAGGGGAGGAGCTCGCCCTCCGGGTACTGGTGGAACATCCGGAGATCGACCTGGGGATGGGGATGGTCTTCCGCCTTGAGGAGACACGGCGGGGAGCGAGAATCTTTGCCGATACCGAGGTTGCCCGGCAAGCCGTCCTCAACGTCATGCAGCGCCTCGAGCGGGAAGAGGTGCGCCGGCTCCTTGACCGGCGTGTCCCGGTCGTCAAAGACGGCACCATCCACCTCATTGATCCCCCCACCTTCATCCCTGGGGTTGGTCCCTGTGGTCTCGTGAAGGGAGCGGAGGAACTCCGCCTTCCCCGGGAATGGCTCGAATCCCTTCTTCGTCTCCCCCGGGGCCGCAGAACCCCAGCTGTCGTGGGGTTCCTGCGCCAGGACCGTACCGACGTCCTGCGGGTGTTCTCCTACGTCCGCCTGGTGGAGGATCCTGCTTTCCCCTGGAAGGGCCTGGTTCGCCTGGAGGTTGTGGTTCCCGGGGAGCAGTTCCCTGCCCTTCGTCCTGACATTACCCGCCTCTTTGACGGCCTGGCGCAGGTTTTGCCTGAGCTCACGGGGGATTACCCCTGGCGGAGGCTTCCGGAGAACCTCTTTCCGATCATCGCCCTTGAGGAACGTCTGGCCCAGCACTTTGCCCCCTCGGGGTTTGTGCGGGAACTCGTGCAGCGGGTACTCTGGGAGAAAAAGCCTCTCGCCGGTGCGGGAGCGCCTTGAGGAGTGAGGTGGAGAAATTGGAAGAGATTGGTACCGTCACGGGATTGCGGGAGGTCACTCCCTACACCTTCTGGGTGCGGATGCGCCCTGCCTTTGCTTCTGGGATTCGTCTTGAGGCGATTGTACGGGTGGACTTCTCCTGGGGGGAAGAAACCTTTCGGCTGTACGGAGTGGTGAACGAGGTGGTGGCCTCCTGGGACGGGACGGTCACTACAGGATACCAGGAGGAGGCCTGTGCCGAGGGACGGTACAGTGGTGTGACGATTTACCTCGGGCAGGTGGTGGTGACGAGAACCCTGAAAAAGGAGGGAGAGAGCTTCGTAACCGTTCCCCCTCTTGTCCCTCCGCCCGTGGGGGAAAAGGTTTTCCTCGCCCCCCCTGAGGAGACCGATGTGGCGCTGGGGTTTGACGAGGTGAAACGGGCAAGACGGGCCCTCCCCTGTGGAGTGCTCTCGAATAACGAGGTGGCGTACCTCGATGTGCGGTACCTCCTTGGGGACAATGGGGCCCATGTGAACGTCAGCGGCCAGTCAGGTGTGGCGGCAAAAACCTCCTACGCCACCTTCCTCCTCTGGATGATGCTCAACTACCCTCGCGCCCCGGAGTGCTTTCTCTCAGGAGACGTGGCCACATTCTTGCGGGATAGCCGGGCCATCGTTTTCAACGTGAAGGGAGAAAGCCTCCTGTTTCTTGACCACTGGAATAGCGAGTGGGAAGAGGCGAAGGGCTCAAGAGAGGCCCAGCTCTGGGAGGATATGTTCCGGCGTTTTGGTGTAAACGCCCAGCCCTTTGAGGGTGTTACCGTGGCCGTTCCTCCGAGGAAAGACGGCCGACCCGACATCCGTCACTCCCGTGACCGGGTGAGTGCCTATGGATGGGACATCCTCGACATTGCCGAGCTCCACCTCCTGCCGCTTTTCTTTGACCCGGAGGAGCTTGAAGAAAAGGCAAACTTTGCCCTGGCGGTCTCGGTGATCGAGGAATTCCTCTACGACCAGTACACACGTCTTGTCGAGGAAGCCAGGGCAGAGCTCTTCTCGCGGGATACTCCGTACCTTGAAGAGAACATCCGCTTCTCCTGCGAAGGGCTCGATGACCGGACACTGGTGCGGCTGTACCTTGCGGTGTGTGGCCAGGACCCAAAGTGGATGCTCCGGAGATTCGGGCTTCCGAATTCTCTGAAGGACCTCATCGAGCTCCTCCATGGGTATACTGAGGAGGGAGAGAAAGGGGCCGGGGCGCTGGCGGCGGCTCTTGGGAGCGAGAAGGTTGAGGATAAGACGGTACTTGCCATTTCCCGGAGGTTACGTCTGGCGGAGCGGAGCGGTCTTGACAGGCTGTGGCGGAGCATTCTTCCCTCCCGTACCGTTGTTTTCCACCATCCCCCTGTTCCCGAGTACACCCTACCCTGGAACCGTCCTGCAGGGGTGACGGTGGTGGACATCGCCAAGCTCTCTTCCCGGGGGCAGGCTTTTGTTGTGGGAGCAGTGCTCCGGGAAATTCTCTGGGCAAAAGAGCAGGATCTCCTGAAAGAACCGGTCTTCATTTACCTTGATGAACTCAACAAATACGCTCCCCGGGAGGGTGGTGGGCCCCTCGGGCAGATTTTCCGGGATGTGGCTGAACGGGGCCGGTCCTTCCGGATTGTCCTCATCGGAGCAGAGCAAACCGCCTCTCAGGTGGATTACCGTGTGGTGACCCAGGCGGCAACGACGGTGGTGGGAAGACAGAAGCACGCCGAACTCAGCAAGGAAGAGTACGCACACCTTCAGGGCATCCTGCGGGAGAAGGCGGCGGCGCTACTCCCTGGGGAGGTCATCGTGGACCAGCCCTTTTTCCGCCTTCCCCTCACCGTCCGCTTCCCCCTCACGCCCTGGGCAACTTCTGAGGAGAAACGATTGTTGCGATATGGCGAAGGTGTCGTCTCCCTTTCCAAGGAAGAATTCCGAAAGCTCTTCGAGTAGGGGGTGGAACCATGCGCGAGTTCACGGTAGCGACACGGAGGAAAGAGG
>Ga0105158_1001057_pt1 | contig 10874 bp, 8 predicted proteins | sample LHCtaG_FD_81567 | JGI IMG/M metagenome (GOLD analysis project Ga0105158, IMG submission 81567) | Hot spring microbial communities from Little Hot Creek, USA to study Microbial Dark Matter (Phase II) - LHC4sed_matched | ecosystem: Environmental > Aquatic > Thermal springs > Hot (42-90C) > Sediment... | reverse complement strand
GGCGCTATCCCGTTGTGGCTGAGAGAAACGTTTAATAGCGTGTCCCCTTTACTTTTCAAGTAATTTTCTGAGGGGGAACCTGATGGGCGAGGGCAGTATAATCGTTATATCTGACTGTCACCTAGGTCTGGTTGGCGGCGAAAGGAAGAAGGGAGTGGTTTGCGAACCGGAGAAGCTGGGTCAATTTCTGAGCTGGCTTATTCGCCTAAAAAACGGGGAAAAGATCAGCGTCGTTCTGGGGCCTTGGAGTAAAGGACGTGGCGAGAAGGTCTTAAAGCCCCCTGAGAAGGTGGTTCTCATCGGAGACATCATAGAGCTTTGGGACGCCGCCGACAGCGCCATCGAGTACTGCAGCAGACCGATTTTCGAACTTCTCGGAGAGCTGGACTGCGAGAAGATTTACCTTCTAGGCAACCACGACTACGACCTGAAGTCACTGGTGGGAGTCTACCCTTCAGGCGAGCATACCTTGAACATCGTTGATGACTGTTACCCCGTACAGGAAGAAGGAGGGGAGAAGAGTAGGAGGGTTGTGACTCTGAGAAAAGGTGACAGGGACTACCTGTTTGTCCACGGCTACCAGTTTGACAGGATTTTCAGGTTTCAACCTTGGAAGTTTCTGCCCAACATCCGCTCAGGAGCCGTAGCCTTCGGAGGATACGGCGACCTTTTCATAGGGCTCCTCTTCCTCAGCACAGCAGCGTGGGCCTTAAAACACGTGTTCTCGCAGCGCCTACTCAGCCTCGTCAGCCAAGCCCTGCTGGGCTCGGCACTCCCAGCCCTCTTCGCCCTCCTATCCCTGAGCCTAGGGTTCTGGTGGACCGTGCTCCCAGTCCTCAACACTCTAGGCAGTGAAGCCGCAATACTCATCTGGGCCATCTTGGGTGCTCCACGCATCATTTACCTTTACGGGAGGAAGATTTGGAACAGGCTGGTCGGCACGAGATATAACCGTGAGGCTTCAATCAGGGGCCTCCGCAGGTGGTGGGCCAAGTTCTCCGAGAAAAAGGCCGTCGACTCCGAAAACCTGAGGATAGTCTACGGGCACACCCACCTCGCGGACGTCATCCTGCCGGAAGAGCTGGGGGCTGGTGGCGGGGTGAAGCTCACCGCCCTAAACATCCCGGCGTGGGTCAAGGACTACACGGAGAAGCACAGGCAGAAGCTTCGCGCAGCATGCCTGTATATCGACGACGAAGACGAGCTGTTCATCGGATGGGACTGGAACGAGAAAAAGCCCTTCCTGATCCCGGTAGAAGCAGTATACGAGAGGAGGAAAAACGGCTTCATCTCAAAGGACACTGCAGAAAAACTCGTAAGCATAGGATGGCCAAGGGCCATGGTGGAAACTTGGGCGGAAATAAAGATGAGATGACGCCGCCAGTCTCCATCTCTCACCCCATGACGCGCCCACCCTGCCTGTGGCACTCTGCGCGACCACGAGAAGCCTAAGTTTCCGCCCTGATTGCTAATTCCCTCCGGGCAGCCTGCGCGGAGTCAGTCTTCGAGTATCGCTACTGCCCTGCACCAGCCGGCTGAGGCACCCTTAACCTTGACGGGGAAGAGCGCCACTTTAAAGCCGTATGGCTTCTTGAGAACGTCGTAGAGGTAGTCTAAGTTGGCAAGCTTCTCAACGTGAATGCACTCTTTCTCTCTAGCAGCGTAGTGCGCCTCCCAGACCACGTTGGCATCCCCGGTTTTCTCGTACTCTTCCCTGATGTCTTGGAACGGCCTGTCCCAGCCCCATGCGTCAGTCCCCATGACCCTTACACCCTGCTCTACGAGCCAGAGCGTCGCCCTCCGCGTCATCCCGCAGCCAGCGTTGAGGTACTCCCGCGTCCCCCAAAGCTTGTCCGCGCCCGTCATTATGAGGACGATGTCTCCTGGCTTCAGCTGGTAGCCTATTTTTCCCAGCGCCTGTTTAAGGTCGTCCACCGTTACACCTGAACCGCGCGGCTTGCGCCTTAAATCAAGTATCACCCCGTCGCCGTAGCACCACTCGAGCGGAACCTCGTCTATGGTCCTCGCTGGTTTTCCCTCGACCACCGGGGCGAAGTGCCATGGAGCGTCGAGGTGCGTCCCATGGTGGGTTGAAAGGTTGTTAAGCGTGTCGTCAGCCCACCCCAACCCGTCGGGCAGTTCTTCTTCGCTACACCCGAAAAGGGCGCTCATGAGAGCCGCCCCCTCCTTGTGTCCTTTATGGATCACCTCGGGGGGAATAAACTCGCTTGGAGCTGACTCTAGGGGAACACTCAAGTCCACCACGCGAATTCTCCCCAAGAGAAAAACCCTCCAACCTCATTATCTCCCCTATATGGGGTGGCCTCTACATAAAAATTATTCCGAAAAACGATGCTGTGAGTGGCGTGGAGGGTAAAGGTGTTGATGATGGAAGAGGGTTCGCTGGGGACGCTTCTTCGTTTTTCCGCTGGCTTCACTGCCTCGGGAAGTAAAAATTTTTAAAACTTCGCTGTCTTGTAACAGCGGGCGAGATCTAATTCTCCCCCGCTTACAGGCTTCGAAGGGATGATGGCTGATGACGGAGGCATACCATGAGATAAATTCTAAGTTTAGGAAGGAATTGGCGGAGCTCCACGAGGAAGGCGAGTCGTTAAATCACTGCTATCAGTGCGCTACATGTTCAGGGATTTGCCCCGTGTTCAGGTATAATTCGAAGTATAACCCGAGGAGGCTCATAGAGGGCATGCTGACCGGTAAGAGGGATGAGCTCATCCATGACCCCAACATATGGCTGTGCACGGTGTGCCATAACTGCACAGAGGTCTGCCCTCAGGGTGTTAGGGTTAGCGAGCTACTTGCCACGTTGAGGAACCTTGCAGCGAGGGCGGGGAACATCCCGGAGCACTTGAGGGCTGAGGCAAAGGTTTTGATCGAAACAGGGCTGGTTAACGCTCCCTCGAAGGCGACGATTTCTAGGAGGGCTAAGATGGGGCTCCCCGAGCTTAAGACAGCTGACCCCGCCGAGATTAGGGCGCTACTCGAACATTTGGACTTCATAAAGCTAGCTGCTAAAGAGGAGAAAGCTGTTAAGGAGGAGAGCGGCGGTGGCAAGCAGCAGTAGTGGTTACGCGATGTTTTTGGGGTGCGTCATACCCAACCTTCTTCCGCACCTCGAGATATCGATAAGGAAAGTTTTCGGCAGGCTTGACGTTGAAGTTAAGGACATAGCCGGGTTTTCATGCTGCCCCGAGCCTATTGGAACCCCGGGGCTGGACATTACGACTTGGGTGACGCTGGCGGCTAGGAACCTCTGCGTAGCCGAGGAGGCTGGGCTCGACATAGCTGCCTTCTGTAACGGGTGCTTTGAGACGCTTAAAGAGGCCAAGGTGTTGCTTGAGCACGACGCAAAGTTGAGGAGCAAGGTCGCCGAGGCTCTCTCGAAAATTGGAAGGGAGTATAAGGGTAGGGTCGAAGTTAAACACTTCGCCCAAGTACTCTATGAGGACATAGGACCCGCGAAGCTTAGGGGGTATGTTGAGAGGCCGCTCGAAGGCGTGAGGGTTGCAGCTCATTACGGGTGCCACATTCTCAGGCCCAGCCACCTGCTCCAAGTGGACGATCCATTCAACCCCGTCCTGCTGGACGCGCTCGTGGAGGCGACGGGAGCCGAGAGCGTTGACTACTTCAGAAAGTTCCTCTGCTGCGGGTGCGGCGTCAGCAACCTAGACGAGGCGGCGAACATCAAGATGGTAATGGAGAAGCTGCACTACATGACGCAGGCTAAAGCAGATTGCATGACGGTGCTCTGCCCAGTTTGCTTCAGGCAGTACGACGTGAGGCAGATGATCATAAACAAGACCTACGGAAAAGACTACAATATCCCGGTGCTCTACTACACGCAGCTTCTAGGGCTCGCCATGGGTATGACGCCGGACGAGCTTGATCTCAAGTCTAACAGGACAAAGGTCGACCCTCTACTGGCAAAGCTTGCTGGAGGAAAATAAAGGGAGGACGCTGCTTTGGCGAGAATCGGGCTTTTCATTTGCGACTGCGGTGGAACTCTGACGAAGAACCTCAACTTTGACGAGCTGGCATCGTGGGCTGAAAAAAGTGGAAGGTTCACCTTCGTGGTGAGGCACAGCGACCTATGCGGCAAGTCAGGGCTAAAGGAGTTGAAGGAGAAAACTAGGAGGGACGGCGTTGACCGCGTGGTTGTCGCCGCTTGCTCCCCGAAGGTTAAGGGCGAGGAGCTGGCGAGGAGCGTTGAGGCCGCCGGGCTGAGCAGGTACAGCCTCGTGGTGGCCAACATAAGGGAGCAGTGCGCTTGGGCCCACCCAAACCAGCCGAGGGAGGCAACTGTGAAAGCGAAGGCCCTCATAAACGCCGCTGCCAACAGAGCCGAGAAAATCGAGGACGTACCGGTTAGGGCAGTTCCCATATCCCAGAGGGTGCTGGTTATAGGTGGAGGGATAAGCGGCATAACCGCGGCGCAGGAGCTGGCTGAGCTCGGCTTCGACGTCACCATAGTTGAGAGGCAGCCTATGCTCGGAGGCTTGTGCCTCAAGCTTGGAACAGTCTTCCCAACCGACGACTGCTCCCTCTGCGTCCGGACGACGGCGTGCCCGGCCCTTGGAGGGGACTCGACTAGGAAGTGCATTTACAGGGCCACGTTGGAGGTTGACCCAAGGATACACGTGATGACGAACGCCGAAGTGGTCGAGGTGAAGGGTGAGGTCGGCAACTTCAACGTAGTCGTAAAGAAGAAGCCTAGGTATGTGAGTGACGCCTGCATCAACTGTGGCGCCTGCGCCGACGTCTGCCCCGTCAGCGTGCCCGACGAGTTCAACCTCAAACTGAGCGAGAGGAAGGCGATATACCTCCCGTTCCCCCAAGCCATACCGCCTATATACGTGATAGACCCCGAGAACTGCAAGTTTAAGAAGTGCGCCAAGTGCGTTAATGTTTGCCCCGTCAACGCAATAAACCTCGACGAGAAAGAGGAGGAGGTCGTGGTCAACGCTGGGACGATAATTGTGGCGACGGGGTTCGAGGAGTACGACCCGCAGAGGATCGTCGAGTACGGTTATGGTAAGCTTCCAGACGTCGTAACACAGGTTGACCTCGCAAGGCTGCTCGACATCACCGGCCCGACTGGTGGCAGACTGCTGAGGATATCTGACGGACGCCCGGTCGAGAGAGTGGTGATGATACAGTGCGCCGGGTCGAGGGATGAGAAGCACAACTTCTACTGTTCGAACATCTGCTGCATGATAGCTCTAAAGCACGCGGTCATGATAAAGAGAAGGTTCCCCGAGGTGGATGTCGTCATAGCATACATGGACATTAGGCCTGTCGGGTCGAGGTACGAGGAGTACTACAGGGAGGCTAGGGAGCTCGGCGTCACTTTCGTGAGGGGTAAGCCAGCCTGCATAGTCCCCGGGGAGGACGGAAAACTCGTCGTGGACGTCGAGAACACGCTGACCGGCGAATACAACAGGATCAAGGCGGACATGGTTGCCCTCTCGATGTCCATGGTTCCATCCAAGGGGACGCAGGACCTGGCGAGGATCCTCGGCATCAAGCTTGGGCCAGACGGATACGTAGATTCACTCGACAGGAAGGTTAGGCCCGCTGAGACAAACGTCGCAGGCGTGTTCGTGGCGGGAGCAGCCGTGACCCCCATGGACATACCATCCAGTATATCACATGCTTCGGCTGCAGCGATAATGGCGGCGCGCCTCATGAAGAAGGGGAAGGTGGAGAAGCCCCTCCTCACGGCGGTGGTGGACCAAGAGACCTGCGGGAAGTGTATGGTGTGCCAGTGGGCTTGCCCCTTCAAAGCTATAGCGCTCGTCGAGGGCGAAGCCGCAGCGGTCAACGAGGCGAAGTGCTTCGGGTGTGGGCTGTGCGCCGGAGCCTGCCCCACGGAGTCCATACAGTTGAGACACCACACCGATGAGCAGATCGCTGCAACGATCGAGGGGCTAACCTATGATGGAGCCAAGCCGAACATCGTGGCTATAGCATGCTACGAGTGCGGCTACTCCGCCATAGACTACGCAGGCATGCTCGGGCTCGAGTACCCGGCGAACATCAAGGTAATGGAGGTCCCGTGCACGGCTGTCGTCGACCCGCAGGAAATACTCAAGGCGCTGACAAACGGGGTCGACGGGGTGCTGATAGTCGGCTGCTTCGAGAAAAGATGCCACTTCGACAAGGGAGTAAGAGCTACAGGCGCAAAGGTAGCCCTCCTCAAGACGATGCTAAAGCAGCTCGGAATGAACCCACAGAAGATCCAGATGGTCAACGTAGACTGCGCTGAAGCAGACAAGTTCGTCAACGCAGCCAAACAAATAGTCGCACAACTACAGTAACACTTGCAAGCGGCAAAAACTCTTCCCCTTTTTTAATTTTAACTAATTAATTTTAACGGGGGCGTCTCCAGCTTCCCGGGGGGCGTGTGGTGTTTAGCCTTGACAGCCTCCAAGACTAGGTTGGAGGGTTCCCGCTTATAGGTTGCTCATTGGCTGTTGCCCGTTTCCCTTTTGCTCCATTCTTCCCTTCACCATAGAAGAGGCTGCCACCATCTTAGGAGGGGCTTAAAGCTGCTTGGAATAAATGCTGGCTTCCGGCTGGGTTCGCCGTAGGATCCCCCTGGGGATGGCGTTTTGGAGTGTTCACGTGTGTTTAGCTGCCTTTGCCTCGCCGCCGGTCAAGGTCGAAGGGTTAGCCGCTGAGGCGCACCCGCCGGGTTGGCTGAATGACGGCTTTGCGTTTTCTTTTTCCTTTTCCGGGATCTTTAAATCAACTACCCCCATTCCGCCTGTCCTCTTCACTCCTATGTTTGAGAACGTGGCGTACTCTGAGAGGATCATCACCCACGGAGCGTACCCGTCGGTGTTCTTCATGTAGAAGTCTGCGTACCCTGTGAAGCCCGCCACCTTCCTCCCCTTACCCATAGTCACGTCCACCGTTCTGAGACGATAGTTTCGCACGTAAACGTTGTCAGAAATCCACTTGTAGAGCTCGTCCACGTCGACCTTAACATGGTCGGGGGCGAACATGTTCCACATCCTCGCTAAGCTCGGGTAAATGTAGCGCGGGTCGGGGAAAAGGTATGGGAAGTCGACGCCGCGCACCGAGAGCTGGGTGGGCGTCCTGAAAAACACCCTAAACCTGTCATGCACGTTCACGCTCTTAACGAGATCATTGTAATCCTTCTTTCTCAGCTCAACCTCGACCAGTGAAAACTCCACTTCTCCCAGCTTAACCTGGAAGTCGAAGATGTGTTCGAGTAATTTTTCCCCGACGTCGTCCATAAGGAATCCTAGGCGAAACTGAAACTGGTCTCCTGTCTTAACGTGGAAGAGGTCGCCTCGAAGCCGTCTTTCATGCACCGGTAAAGCCGGGGAGACGCTGTAGGGCCTAAGCTGGTTCGACGCGTGAAGCGCCTCGGCGAGCTCAGGGTTGACTTTGCTGAAAAAGTTCAGCAGCCCTCCTCTAACAAGGTGGCCTGAGAAGCGATTAATTCCCCCAGAGTTCAAGGCTAAAACCTTCACCACCAAACAAAGAGGCACCATACCACCCCTCCACGAGAGGAACAATTACTGTGAAGAGACAACAGGTAAATGACGCTTTCGTTCCAGCCGGCACTGAGAGGGAGTCAGGGGAAACGTGGACTGGAGCCGTATTCGAGCCGTGCGACGACAGCCTAAAGGAACATTGTTTCCTCGTCGAGCGCCACTTAAGGCTTTCAGCTTTCCGCGTTCTGCTTCCAGAAGGCTTGGTGTCCTCCTCCATGCCTCGTCTTCCTCGGCCTCACGTCCACCAGTATCGGCGTCCTCGTCGCCATACCCGTGACCATGGCCGTCCCCGTCGGCAGGAGAGGGATTCTCTCAGCCTCGTCGGCGCTAGCATAGTCGAGGATTGGTTTAAGGTACTCTATGTCGTAGGCTCCCTCTATGCGCAGAATTATCTTAGTGCCGCACTGGGTTAAAACATCCTTGTCCAGCCCCACAACTCTCTGGCTGGTCAGGCAGAGGGTCACCCCGAACTTTCTCCCCTCCCGGGCGATCCTCCTCAGCACGGAGCCGCAGTAGCTCCTCACGCCCTGCGGGGCGAACCTGTGGCTTTCCTCGACGACGACGACCAGAGGCGGGATCTCCCCTCTCCTCCTAGCATTAAAAATTTTCTCCAGAACCACGCCGACAACAGTCCTCCTAACCTCCTCATCCACACTTCCACTCAGATCTAGAACCGAGAGGTGGCCGGGCTTGACGAGGTCTCTCACGTTTACGCTCTCCCCCAAGAAGACGAGCTCACTTAGCGCCTGAACCTTCCTGAGCGTGGCCGCCAAGGTGTTCCTCTGGAAACCCCACTCCCTAGCCGCCTCCTTAACCGCCCCCACTAGGTCGTCCAGCCCATACCTCCCGCCGCCAAGCCTCCTAAAAGCCAGGTGAAGGAGGTCTGACTGGGCGTCGCTCAGGTCGCACACCTCAACCAGAGCGTACGGGTTCAGGTCCTCCACGCTTATCGACAAACTCCTGTCCCCGTCCTCCCCGAGCGAGTAGACCGTGGTCGGGAACCCGCTCGGGGTCAGACCCAGACTCCTAGCCTTCTCAACCTCATCCGGTTTGTCGTTGCCCTGCGAGAAGAACCTGTACTCTCCATGCGGGTCGACGGCGACGACGGGCACCCCCTTCTCCAAGAGCTCCTCAACGATCACCCCTACAACATACGATTTCCCGCTTCCCGTAGCTCCCAGGACGGCCACGTGGTATGGGAGGAGCAGCTCCGGGTTCAGGAGAACCTTGACCCCGCTGTTCCCTCTCATGACCCCGAGGAAGACGCCGTCCGACCTGAACTTCATGAAGGCGTCCAGGAGCTCGGGTTTAGCCCTGTAGACGGCGTCACCCGGCTCGGGCGGCACCTCGGGGGGGAGAAGCCTGCCCTGCCGGAGCACGCCCACAACCCTGACCCTCGCCACCCTCCACCTCCCCATCCGCGTCGGGAAGCGGGCTTGAACCGGGATTCCCTCCTCGATGTGGAACTGGAGGAACTCCGGGCTCGAAAAGTACTCGTTGTAGGTGTGAATCGAGTAGACGCGCCCCACGAGGACGCTCAGCCCCAGCGGGACCTCGACGTACTCTCCGACCTTAACTTCCACGTCCTTAGCCACCTGGAAGGAGAAGGCGAGGTGGTTCGGGGTCTGCCCCTCGCATATTATCGTGCCCAGCTCGGATGGCTTTTCGCCCAAACTCTCACCCTCCAAAAGCCTTCTTAGCCCTCTCGGCGTCCTTCGCCCTTTGAACCTTCTCGAGCATGGACTGGAAGCCGACCTTGAGCCCGGCTTCGACGGCAGTCACCAAGCTCGTAAGGTTGTTCGACGCCTCCTGCTTTGCAACGGACACCACGCTCGGCCCGGCCTCCAGCCTATCCCTCAAGGGGGCAGAAGTCAGAGTGTAGGCTAGATCCGCCACCTTCTTATGGTCGCTCAGCGGGTTTCCGGATATGAACTCGTACTTCGTCACGAGGCTGCTGCGCATCAGGTAAAACTCGTAAACGTCCTTCACGGGGAGCTTACCCTTCTCCTTCCCCCTCTCTATCAGGCAGGTGGAGTCGCCATCCCTCAAAACCATGGAGAGAAAGCTGAGGTCGTTAGTGCTGCCCGCAGCCTCCCCCAACAAGGGCCTACACGCCCTAAAGAAAACGTTATCCATCGAGACAGGGCTCACGCCAACCAGGATGACGCCGTTCCTCCTAGCCGCCTCCACAAGCTCATAAAACAGCCTGTTGCACTCATCCCTAAGCTTCACAAGGCTCCTCGAAGCCACCAGGAAGCCGTGCGGAACCAGCGAGCCAAGCCTAAAGTAAACGTCGAACCTGTCGCCTAACTCCTCAATAATACTTATACCCAGCCGGTAGTGCTGGATCTCCCTAAGAAACCTCGCAGCTATACTCCTCCCCGCCTGGAGAAGCTCGGGAAAATCAGTAGAGAGCTCGTAGAAGGGGTCACCCTCATCGAATGGCTCCATCCCCCTAAAGGAGTGGAGATCAGGAAACCGCTTCCTCACAGACCTATCAGAATCAAGTATACCGCCATCGAAAAATCCTACAAATCCCCCGACGCTCAAGCAAACAACCGTCAAAATCGTGAAGTCGAAAAGGGCAAGGTTGAGGATGGAGTGGACCGGCGCCGAGCCAGCCACGTAAACACCGTCAAGCAAAACATGCCCGGCAAACCCCGGCAAAACAAGCCTCTCTCCTAGGAGCCTAACTGGAAAAGAGTAATCCTCAACCCTCGCACCAACCAGCTTCTCCCTCACCTCCGCCCCCCTAACCAAGGGGAAGTCGAGCTTCCTAAGAACACGCTGAACCTTCCCCGAAATAGGCTCGGAAGCCAGCAGATGAGGCTGCCTCCCCTCAAGGTCCTCGATAAAAACCGTCGACCTCGGCTCAAAAAGAAGATCCTCGGAAACCTCCCCAACGAGCCTCTCATTAACCACGTAGCGGCCAGCACCCTTATACGACAAAACATTAAGGCTCGCAAGGTCGTCAAGGTAATCCTTCACCGCCCTCTCAGTCAAATCAACCATCTCAGCAAGCCTAGAGACATCAACCTCTCCCTCCTTCGCCTGAAGCTCGATACACGCATGAAGAACCATGGTTAACCTCGCCCTGTAAGTCGACCCGGTACGACCCAACACAAACACCCAAAACAGAAATAAATTTCCAAAAAACAAATAACAAACAAAAAATAAAAACATAACGAACAAACCAAACCCCTTTCAATCCCCATTGCTTGGGGACTTTTTTGTTTCCGCACCGGACGTAAAAGACAGCAGGCCCAGCGGCCTCAAGCTTTCAATCCCCATTGCTTGGGGACTTTTTTGTTTCTTTCCGACTCGGGGCGG
>Ga0105158_1001055_pt1 | contig 10904 bp, 7 predicted proteins | sample LHCtaG_FD_81567 | JGI IMG/M metagenome (GOLD analysis project Ga0105158, IMG submission 81567) | Hot spring microbial communities from Little Hot Creek, USA to study Microbial Dark Matter (Phase II) - LHC4sed_matched | ecosystem: Environmental > Aquatic > Thermal springs > Hot (42-90C) > Sediment... | reverse complement strand
TGACTAACAGCCGTAGGGCTAGCCCCACCCCCTAACACGTTAGTTAGCACCAACTAACGTAGCCAGCCCATTAGTTTGAGGTCTACTTCTAGAGGTCGGCTAGGTTACGCTGCTACCTTCTAACGCGTTGATTAGTGGTCGGCTATCTAACGGAAGCTAACCACCTTTCAGCACGTTAGTTGGAGGCTATCTCTACCTAACCTAGGGTAGCGGGGCTAGGCGTTAGTTGGACCAACTAACGGGGAGCTGAGTAGCACCATCTAAGGGAGGCCGCCCCGCTCCCTAGACGGCCTAGTTGTGCCGTCTAAGCCGGCCCCTAGTTGGCCTGCGCCGGCCGTCTAAGCCGCCTAGATTGCCATCTAACGGGAATGGGCCATCTAAGCCATTAGGCGCATTAGTCGGCAACGCATATGCGCCGCATCTACTAGCACCTCTAGCCCTCACCTAGCTCTCCTAGGGCGGCAGTAGTGACCTGGAGGACTCCCCCTAGTTCAAAGATGCTACCCTCGTCGGGAGGGGGACACTAGTATGGAGCTCACCGTAAGTTAAGCCTGCGAAGCCCTCCCACCTAGAGTCGTTAGGACTGATTACCTAAAAGCCTTTGGGGGCCAACCCCTAAGCTTGGTCCCCGCGTCGAGGGCCATGAAGGAGGTCCTATAGTAGGTTAGTCGGGGTCGTAGACGCCCTCGAAGACCCTATGGGCCGTGCCGGTCATGGTTATCCTTTCCACCTCTCCTCCCGCCCCCACGAGTACCCTGAGGGTTAGGGTACCACCTCTGAACCTTAGGGTTAGGTCCCTTCCCACGTCCACCTTACCCAGGAGCGTTGCGACTACAGCTACCGCCGCGGCGCCTGTACCGCAGCACAGGGTCTCGTCCTCAACGCCCCTCTCGTAGGTCCTGACCTTGAGCTCTCTGGGGCCTACTACCTCGGCGAAGTCCACGTTGACGCCCCTCGGGAAGGCCGGGTGCCACCTAATGGCCCTACCAAGCCTCCTCACGTCCAGGCTATCCACGTTGTCGACGAAGATCACCGCGTGGGGTACCCCAGTGTTCACGGCCGAGAGCTCCACCTTACCGAGCTCCGGTAGCTCGAGCGTGATGCCGAGGGCCCTGGCGTCCGGGTCGCGGAGCTCCACGGGGACGTCCCTGGCTCTCAGATGAGGTACCCCCATGTCGACCTCGTAGTACGTAACGCCCCCGACTGTCCGCACCCCCACCTCCACGATGCCGGCCAGGGTCTCGACCCTTACCCTCCGGGACGGCCTGACCCTCTCCACGTAGTACTTGACAGCGCACCTAATCCCGTTCCCGCACATCTCGCCCTCACTACCGTCGGGGTTGAATAGCCTCATCCTAAAGTCTGCCGCGCTCGAGCGCATTAGGTAGAGGAGCCCGTCGGCCCCAACCCCGAAGCGCCTGTCGCACATCCTAACCGCGAGTTGCCTCAGCTCGCCGTCGCCTAGTCCTAGGTCCTCGGCTATGCCGTCGAGGACTACGAAGTCGTTGCCGCACGCCTGCATCTTGAGGAACCTGAGCCTCACGGCTGTCACCAGGTGAACAGGGACACTAGGTCCTCGAAGGTCTCCCTCCTCCTGGAGAGCCTCACCCCGCTCCCCCGGACGACAACCTCCGCGGGTCTGGGCCTCATGTTGTAGTTGGAGCTCATGGAGTAGCCGTAGGCTCCCGCGTTCATTATAGCCAGCACGTCCCCCTCCTCTAGCTTAGGTAGCCTGGCGTCGATAGCCAGCACGTCGCCGCTCTCGCATATGTTCCCGACTACGTCGGCCACTAGCTCCCCGGGTTGGTCGGCCTTGGTGGCGGCTACCACCTCGTGGTAGGCCCCGTAGAGGGCTGGCCTTATCAGGTGGTTCATCCCGGAGTCGACCCCCACGAACACCCTCCTAACCCCTCCTACCTCCACCTCCTTGATATCGACCACCCTGACCAGTAGGACTCCCGCGTTGGCGACCAGGTACCTACCGGGCTCCACCCTCAGCTTCAGGTGGTAGTGCTCGCGCTCGAACTCCTCGAGCATCTCCGAGACCCTGGACCCCAGGTAGGCTAGGTCTAGGGGCCCCTCGCCCGGCCTGTAGGGTACCCCGAAGCCCCCACCTAAGTCCACGAACTCCAGGGAGCTGAACCTCCTAGCTACGCTCAGCAGTACCTCGAGGGTCCTCAGGTAGGGCTCGGGGCTTAGGATCCCGGACCCTATGTGGGCGTGGAGGCCGACCACCCTTAGGCTGTACTCCCTAGCTATATCGATGGCCCTGTCGAGCTGGTCCAGGTAGATCCCGAACTTCGTTACCCCCCCGGTGACCGCGTAGCCGTGGTGGCCCGCTCCGATACCCGGGTTGACCCTGACGGAGACCTCGGTCCCCGGGTACATCCTCCCGTACCTCCTCAGCTGCGATAGGGAGTCCACGTTGATTAGGACCCCCAGCTCCCTGACGAACCTCATCTCCTCGTCGCTAACGTTGTTCCCGGTGAACAGCACCCTCTCCCTGGGGAAGCCCAGCCTGATGCCGAGGAGGGCCTCCCACGGGGATACGGCGTCCAGGCCTGCCCCGAGGTCCCTGAGCGTCCTGAGTACGTCGACGTTGCTGTTAGCCTTGCAGGAGTAGAGGACCTCGAGGTCCCTGTAGGGGAAGGAGCTTACGAGCCTCCTGTAGTTCTCCTCAACCACCTCGAGGTCGTAGACGTAGAGGGGGGTGCCGAAGCGCTGGGCCAGCTCGTCAGCTCTAAAGCTACCTACGTACAGGTAGGGCCCTACTACTCTAATCACCTACTAGCCACCCTTGCGGTACCACTCCCTACCGTGGACCAGCCTAGCTATCAGCATCGATACGGCGAAGTCTCCGGTCGAGTTGACCATGGTCGCTGGAGCGTCGATTATCGTACCGATCATGGCTATGATAGGGAAGGCCTCGAGTGGGAAACCGTAGGTGCTTATTATGAAGAGCTCACCAGCGTAGCCCCCGCCGGGAACCCCGGCCATGACCACAGCGTTCATTACGGCAATAGCTACGGCGGTCGCTATAACTCCCGGCTCGAAGAAGCTCATCCCGAATAGCGAGAACAGGAATGCTATCTTTACTATGCCACTAATTGCCGTCCCGTCCATGTGGATGGTAGCGCCTATGGGGATCACGAGCTCTCTTACATCCCTGGGCACTCCAGCTCTCTCGGCCGCCTGTAGCTCTGCCGGAATCGTCGCGACGCTACTGCACGTGCCTAGTGCTACTACGGCTGGGTACAGGACGTTGGACCACCAGGCCTTTAATGCCCTAAGACCTCCTGCAGCGTACACTATGATGGAGTAAATCACGGCCCAGTAGGCTATGGCCAGGGTCGTGTACACGACGAAGGTGTGCGCGTACGCACCTATTAGGGCCGGGCCGAGGGATGCCGCCAGCGCGGCGAAGTATGCGAATATGCCGAAGATACCGTAAACCATTATCACCCTAATCATGTTGTAGAGTACCCTGGTAAACACCCTAAAGAGGGAGGCTACCTTGCTAGCTATCTCCTCCCCCGACATCAGTACGGCTATGCTGAATACTATGGTGAAGAGTATGAGGGGTAGAACTGCCCTAGGGTCTAGGAGGGCGTAGAACTGCCTCCTGGTGAACGTGTTGACTAGCATCTCGGAGGGGCTCGGAGGGGTAACCTCAGGCTTTACCGGTAAGGTTACCTCACCCGGTCTTACTAAGGGCCCCCTAGCGGCTAGGACGCCTACAGTTATGAGGGACGCTACTACGCCCGTGAAGGCGAATACCAAGAGCATTACAGTGAAGATCTTTCCAAGCTTTCTAAGGGAGCCAGTCTCAATAATGGCAGAGCTTATCGAGAAGAATATTAGGGGGGTGATGGTAACGAAGAGTAAGTTTATGAAGATGTCGCCGAAGGGGGCTAAGTTCTCGGCAGGCTTACCTACAGCTGTACCGAATAGGGTACCTACGACCATAGCACATATTAAGGCAAGCGGGAGCCAGGGTAGACCGGTTTTCCGAATTGAAAACCTAGGTACCATTTCAGCACCTCATCTAGACCAGTGATTAGTAATTTAAAAGTTTTTATCGTGTAGCCTGTTCTTCTACCTCCCCGCTTAACAGCTCTAGTAGTGGGTGTAGCTGTGTAGCAAGGCGTGCTTCTCTGACCCCAAGGTTTATGGGTCAACAAGCATGTGGACTGCTCTCAATCTAACGCATTGGGAAGTAACCAATAGCTTTAGTTAGCTGGTACCTCCTAGAGCTACCTACCTCTAGGCAGTACTCCGGGAGAGCTAGTTAGGAGGCACCGGCTAGTCGGCCTAGTCGTGCCAACTAGGGGAGTAGCTACCGTATCTTTGCTTGTTGAGTAGCGCTAGCCAGCGGGGCATGCCCCGCTGGCTAGATAGTCCAACTAGGCCATCTAAGCCGGCCCCCAGCTAGCAGAGTCGAGTTAAGTAGTGGTTAACTACACCAAGGACTCCGTGGCTGCGGCGAAACAATTCACACCAGAAATCGAATAGGCTTAAGGAGTTGCCAGGGTCTGAGGATAAGCCTCAATAACCTTCAGATCCTAAGATTTTGGGGTCAAAATATCTGCCTTCTCATAGATTCTCGACTGCGGATACTTCGAATTCTACTCTACCTAATCTCCACCGAAACTCCGGAAGCTACCTAAACCTTTTACTCATCAAAAGCTGTTCAAAGAACTCGTTTTAGCTCTCCACCAAGATTAGCTCCACTCTGGCTCGAACGAACCGATTAGACTCTAAGTAGGAACATCAAAGTTCGGTTCTATCGATTAGATTCGATGAGCTAAGGTAGAGCGAAGATATTATTGGTAATGAGAGCAGTTCAAGCTTGCTTTGTCGTGGGTATTTCTTAGTTCTTTGAAGTCGAACGCTAGAATAGTAGTATTCAGCTCTAAACACCATTAAAAGGTAATTCGAAGCCTAAAACCCGCCTCATAAGTGATGGATGTTGACTAGTTTACCCTTGGGAAAAACCCCCTTCAATAATTTCAATAATTTCTTTCCTCCCTAATTTCTTCCAACCTAGCTTCTCCACGTTAATGCCCTCAACCATTAGATCCCTACCTAGAGCTACGGAGTATAGGTGTATTATAGCCTTTGTTGTTGGACATGGAATACCTAGATGATCGCAGAGGCTAGCTATAGGGACGAGACCGTAAGGCACGTCCTCCGCAACGTATCTATGGTGAAGGCTATCCGGACCTTTAGTTCTTGTGTGCACCGGGCTAGTAGATAGAAGCTCGTATAGGTCTCTCCCTTTCAACCCGCTCGACTTGTACATAGAGCTAACCAGCTCGTAAAGACTCGGAAGCTCTAATCCTAACGCTTTCCCAACGGCTCTCCTCTCGGCATCCACCGCCTCCATGATCTTGACCACGGAAGGCGTTACTCCTTCACCGTAGAAGTTAAAGTCTCCTTTAGTATATTCAACTCTGCCCAGATTCAGCAACGTCACTACCGGGTGTATCGGGAAGTTTATGTTGTTTAGCACCACCTCCAAGACATTCCTTGCTCTAGCGAATTCGTAAAAGATCTCCTTCAACTCACTTACAAGCTCCTGAGTTTTTGTTGAGGGTATCGTAGCTAGGGGCACTGTTACAGCATCTTTGACGCCGAGTACGTTAACTCTAGCAGGCCCTGAAATTCTGCACGCAAACGGTAATGATGCTGTTCCACCTATTAACGCCGGACTTTTCCTTAAGTCCTTAAGCATCCTAAGTAACCTTAGTGAGCTCCAGTTATCCGGGATTATCACTACTTTCTGTGATGCGTTCAGAACGTTCGCCAGCTTGGGTAGGAAGTACTCGTGGGCAAACGCAGGCACTACGATGAACACGTACTCCCTGTTCCTCACCCCAGCTTCGACGGATAGTGTTGCATCCTCCACCCTTCCGAAGCCTTTTATAACTCCCTCAAGTTCTATGCCGCCTTTCCCTCTTATCGCGTTTACCCTATCAGCGTCTACAGGGTCAGCACCAACAACCGTAACCTCGTTTCCCTTCAGAGCTAGAACTCCTGCTACAGCATGCGCGCCGTGCCCGCATCCCAGAACGGCTACCCTCACCATTATTTACTCCCTTTGCGCATAGTTATGAGACCCACTATCAAAAGCGTTGCCGCAGACGCTAACACTCCCCACCCGGAATATATGGGGTCCCTTCGAATATACATTATGTATGTTGCTACTGCTCCAGCGATTATGCTTGCAATCGTGGAGTACCTGTTAATCATAGTATAGTACTTAGTCTTAGTGAGAGGGTATCCTATGAATATGGGTGCAGCCAGCGTAGCTGCAGAAATTCCGTACGTAACAACCAGCCACCCGAGGACCTCAGGCCAGTATATAGCCAGGCCGTAGACTAATGCCGTTAATATTACCGAGAGAATTCGGCTAACACGTACTACCTCGCGGTCACTTGCGCCGGGCTTAAGTATGGCTACGTAGATATCTCTGGTGATGTTAGCCACTACTGAATGTATACTGCTATCGAGAGTCGTTATAATGGTTATCGGCCCGAAGATCAAGAATACGAGCATTAACGCGTATGGTATTTGAGTTAGGAACCATCCAGCAGCCATCTCCCTCTGAGCTACAGTGAACCCAGGGTTCATCGCCTTTATACTGAGGCCTAGCAATACCGCGTAAAGCCCTGCCATAAGTATAGGGGGTATGCAGCCGAGTACACCCCACCTAGCAGCCTTCTCATCTTTAGCTCCATGTATCCTTAAGTAGTAGAGCTGGTTCGTTACGGTGCCCAAGAATATTGAGACGGCCCAGAGACCTACAGTCGTTAATCCAACGGCAACGAAGCCTTGAGGACCCCATAGTTCAGCTGGAACCTTAGCAGTTATCCCTTCCCAACCACCAGCCATCGCGACGGCGTAACCCGCGATGGTTAGTGACGTCGCTAACATAAGAGTAGCGAATATGAAGTCAGTCCACGCTACTGAGAGAAGTCCCGCCGGCAGGACATAGAGCAACGATATTACAGTGCCGATAAGGGCTACAAGCCTCATATCCAGTCCTGTGACACCTGAGAAGAGCTTGCCGAAAGCCGCTATTTGAGTGCCCATCCAGCCGAAAGGAACTACTGCTGCTAAGATTGCTCCTAACGCCCTAACAAGTTTGTCCTCCTGCCTGATTAGATGCACGAGAATATCCGGAATGGTGGTGAACTTCTCTCTCCTAAGCACAGGAGCCAATATAGCTAACACTACTAGACCAAGGCATACAAGACCTATGTATGTTAGGTCCGACCAACCCCAAGCGTAACCTATCCCAACGTGCGCTACGAGGACGCCTCCCCCAACAGCTGTAGCGTATTGAGTGCCAGCCGCAACGTACCAAGGAATTCTCCGTCCTCCGATGAGCCAGTCATCAGCTGATCTATAGCGCCTAGAGAAGTAAAACGCAACTATAAGTGGTAGTGAGCAACCTACGATCATGGTTGCCAGAGCTATGTAATCAACGCTGCTCATGGAAGCATCCCCTCAATGAATTTCCTTATCACGCACTAAGGATACTAGAACCCCAGCACCTCTTCCTATAGCTTTTCTATAGACTATCTCTGCTACAGTAACGTCGAGCATGCCAGTTCCTATCGGTACGAACAAGATAGTTTCATCCGTGCTTTCCCTCCCAGGCTTCATCCCGGCTATCACCTCCCCTATTGTTGCGTAGATGTTTTTCTCCGTTATTTCGCCTCTTTCTGCTAGTTTCTTTAGGCATCCCCTGTGAAGGGCCTGTTCTTTATGATCCACGATTATCTTATCAGCAGTTTTTATTACCTCGTCGTATACCTCTTGGTAAGATCCCAGAGCCGCTATAAGGTGGCCCTTCCTAACCCACTCAGGCTTTATGAAGGGTTGCTGAGCTGTTGTCAACGTTACAACAACATCTACGTCTGCAGTACATTCCTTAGGCTCTTTACATACCTCTACATTTGTCTTAACCTTGAATTTTCTTTCCAGCAGCTCAAGCGTTCTCTTGACGGCATCCTCCCTAACATCGTAGATCTTAAACGCCATGTTCGGGAACATCCGTGAGAGGACGTAAATATGATAACGTGCTTGAGTTCCAGCACCGTAAATCCCCACAGAACTAGCTCCCTTACGAGCTAAGTAATTAATCCCTAATGCAGTCTGAGCAGCAGTGCGTAGAGAGGTTATTGTAGCACCCTCCATAATAGACTTAAACATCCCGTTGTAGGGGTCTATCAGCAATACCACGGCCGATACTGTTGGTAGCCCCGTCCTCCAGTTATTCAAGAAACCGCCAGCCCATTTTAAACCCGCAACTTTCAGCCAATCCACGTAAGCGGGCATAGCATTCATGAAGGCCGAGAGATTAGGCCAGTTACCCGTTTCACCTAGATCCAGGCCTAATTTAGGAGGGTTCACAACCCTCCCAAGCGCGAACTCGGCCCACGTTTTTTCACATGCTTCAACAACCTCTTCCGGACTAACGAGGTCAAAGATCTCCCTATCACTAAGAACGAGAGTCATATACACTGAGAGTCGCCAGTATAGCGTTGCTAACTAAGTATTTAAACTTTTAGTTGGGATATGAGGTAAGATAGATTATGATTTTGGCGAATCGTTATGAATATAAAAGAAATTTATGGAACGTTGGGATTCATTCATCAACAAGTATGGGAGCATTCGAATAGCAGGTCTTTTATCCTGACCCCAGTGAGAGTTTCTTTGCTAGCTCTGATATGATATCCTTGTGAGGTTTAGGCTATTGTAGAGGTTGATTGTAGAGTCTGTTCCAGTTGCTGTTAGGGATCCTCCCATTTTAGCAAACGCACCTTTAACTTGTGGTCTCACTAGCTTTTCCGCTTTCTCTTTAGTTTTCAGCATCAGATACTATAAGCACGGTTCTGAGTGTCATAAGTCAAACTCTTCGTTGGTTGGTTCAGCACAGCCTCATGCAGTTAGTGGTTAGGGATCCTCAGAACCTAGGTGAGGCTACCTTAGCGATCGACCAGCATAAGGGGTTTGGAAATAGTGCTCGATAAGTACCCTCAACTAAAGACTTATAGTAAATGCTACCTGACAACATCATTGATCCCTAAACCCTTCCCTAAATAATATCTTGAACCGAAATTTATTTAAATTACTTGACCTCTCCCTTATTCTCTCTGGTGGTCGGTGCTCTCAGCGGCTCAGCAGGTCCTCGTACCTAGCCGCAGAGACCTTTAAGCTCCCCGAATCGGTTCTGTATAAACCTGGACGTAGCCCTCACCGCAAGCCTCCCCTAGGTTGTTTAGCTAGCCCTTGAGAGGGGAGCCTTCCTTGCCCGGGCTCAAACTAGCTCGGATTAGGTTGGACCGCGCTCCTACTGCCAACTAGCGTTAGATGAAGTAGGCTCCCGCAGTGAAGGAAAGCCTGCAATCCTCTGCATTGTATTCACCATACTTCGACGAAATCGCTATTGCGGCCTCAGCTTTTCTAGAGCCTCTTTAATCTGTTTAAATGCTTTGAGCGTTGCCTGGCACTCGTCTTTAACATACTTGACTATGCTATCATAGTCCCCCCCGCGAAGAGTATGGGCACGTCGCCGCCCCTTACTTTTGTCTCTGCATACATGTCCACGAACTTCGTGTACTCTCCAAACCTACCCTTGTTTATTATCACGAGCACCGGCTTGAGATCTATAAACGGCTTCCAGCGCAGTATGTCTACGAGCGGTTCGCTCACCAGCCTGTAGCGTCTAGCCCTAGTGTAGATAAACGCGAGACCGTAGACCAAGTTAACGCCGACGGGGACGAAGGTGAATGGCTCCTCGAAGAGCTTCGAGTACTCCAGAAACGTTTTGATAAGCTCCCTCTCAGACTTGAACTCCCAGATCTTGAGGACTTCGAGATCCGTGACAGGCTCGAAGTCGTCGGTAAGTTTTGCGTACTGAATAGTCACAACCATGTTTATTCCGGGCTCGATCCCCGTGGTCTCGACGTCAAAGTAGTAGAAAGGCATTAAATCACTCGAACCACGGTTTTACATAAGCACGGGAGATATATAAGCTTTATTTTCTGCTCCGCATATGCGTCGCATCTGATAGCAACCGAGGTGGGTTAGATGGCACAGCACCGACTAACGCAGCCTCCCACGAAGGTACAACCCAGAGCAACCTACTCCTGGCTAACCTAGGTCGAGGTGCTATCTAACGTGCCTAGAACACCCGTTAGATGGCTCATACTACTTGGTGGCGGCACTACTAGATGGTGCATCCCCGTTGGACTGCTCTGGAGGGCTAGCGACTGCTAATGCTCTGGATCGCGGTTCCGCTAGATGGTGTTTGACCTGGCTCCATCTAATGCTAGCTGGTTAGTAGGAGCGCAGCTCTAGTTGGCACCTTACCCTAGAGTTTATTAGTTTAGTAGAAGCATTCCTCCTACTACCGCGGTGTGGCGGCTCAGCCTAAGCTAGTAGGCGGTAGGAGAGAGCCCACTCCGTGAGTTGGTACTCGAGCAGGCTACCCAGCCATCTAACGAGGTCTCTAACGCGGTCGGCCAACCGCGTTAGTCGGCGCTGAGCCATCTAACGGAGCCGCGATCTTAGAACCGACTAGCGCGGTTTACTACTAAGCTAGCTGGTTAACTACACTAAGGGCGCGCTAGTCGTAGCTGGGGCGCGCCCGACTTTATCGCTGTAAGAAAGTACCATAAAGGGTGGGCGGTTTATGGGAAAGTTGCATAAAGGGTAGTCGAGCCGTAGGAAAGTGTTGCGGCTTTCCTTTTCTGGGCGACCGGGGCTATCGAGCCGGACGCAGCGTTGCGGAGCGCGCGGTAGGGCCGACCGGTAGGGGGAGGGGGTCCGGGTAGAGCCGGGGGTCTGAGCACAGTTAGAGATGGTTTACACTTCAGCACTTACGTACGCAC
>Ga0105158_1001052_pt1 | contig 10935 bp, 8 predicted proteins | sample LHCtaG_FD_81567 | JGI IMG/M metagenome (GOLD analysis project Ga0105158, IMG submission 81567) | Hot spring microbial communities from Little Hot Creek, USA to study Microbial Dark Matter (Phase II) - LHC4sed_matched | ecosystem: Environmental > Aquatic > Thermal springs > Hot (42-90C) > Sediment... | reverse complement strand
TTCTTGGAAACTTCCTCGGCGTAGACGATTTCGTGTCCTGCAGAACCGGGAAGGGACACCACCATATCAGTAGCGGAGAAAAGGTCTTTCCTCGGCCAGGCTGCCTGCCGTCCCGGATGCTGGATCTGCACAGCGCATCGTGCTCCGTGACGGTGCATTGCTTCGGCAAGACGGGCAAGCCCGGGGATCATGGGATCTTCATCCGCTGCAAGGCAGGTCACAGTGGGTCTTCCCGTTGCCTTGTCGGGAGTTGTCGCGCCAACAATGATGAAGCCGCAGCCCCCCTTGGCAATTTCCTCATGGTACCGGATAACTCGCTCGTTCACCGAGCCGTCGGCGTTTGCTGAACTGATATCCGTAGGCACATGGACAATCCGGTTAGGGACGACAAAGTTCCCAATCTCGATAGGAGAGAAAAGATGGGGGAAATATGGATTCTTCACTGGAATGCCTCCTCTCGTCGTACTCAACAGCACTCTTCCTTCCCTTTTCTCCGGTAACACTCCTCCATAATCTCTTCAGTCCTCGTTGCCCCAAACCTCGTGGCACCCACCTCTCGAACCTTCAGGGCGGCATCGAGATCCCGTACGCCTCCCGCTGCCTTGATCTGGACTTTTGGAGAAACGGACTGCCTCATCAGGATAAGGTCCTCAATGGTCGCACCTCCGGGGCCAAACCCTGTGGAAGTTTTGACAAAGTCAGCCCCTGCCTCTTCAGCGAGCCTGCACCCGATGCGTTTCAATTCATCCGTGAGGTAGCAGTTCTCAAGGATGACCTTCACAATGACTCCGTGCCGGTGGGCAACCTCCACCACTGCCTGGATGTCTTGCTTCACGTACTCAAAGTCGCGGGAACGGAGTTTCCCAATATGGATAACCATGTCGAGTTCTTCTGCTCCATCGCGAATGGCCTGCTCCGCCTCGAAGACCTTGGTTTCCGTCTTGTGAGCACCGTGGGGAAAGCCAACCACAGCCCCAACCTTGACTTTGCTCCCCTCAAGGAGCTTCCTGGCCAGGGCTACATCAGAAGGGCGACAACACACCGAGGCAACGTTGTACTTCCTGGCAATCTCACACCCCCTCACAATGTCCTCATCGGTGAGATCGGGTCGAAGGAGGGAATGGTCAATCATTTTGGCAATGTCTTGACAGGTGTAATCCACCACCACACCTCCTTTGTAATAACAAAATAAAAACATGATATCGCTATCCATTGTAAAAGAACATTGCCAGCCTCGTCAAGGGGGCTTCGCGAAAATCCCTGGTGGTGGTTACTTCCGTTCTCCCCAGAGGAGACTCAGACGTTCCGCAAGGACCTTTTCATAACCGCGCTGGGTGGGACGATAGTACACTCTCCTTCCCAGCGAAGTGGGAAAGTACTCCTGAAGCACAAACCCTTCCGGAAAATCGTGGACGTACTGGTATTCCTTGGCGTACCCCATTTGCCGCAAAAGCCCGGTGGGAGCATTGCGAAGGTGTAAGGGAACAGGAAGCGAGCCGTATTTCCTCACATCCTCCAGAGCCTCCTGAAGTGCCCGGTACGAAGCGTTGCTCTTTGGGGCACAGGCGACATAGACTGTGGCCTGCGCAAGGGCGAGTCGCCCTTCAGGCTCTCCCAGAAAATCGAAAGCCTCCCGAGCAGCCAGGGCAATGAGCAGTGCCTGAGGATCGGCATTTCCGACGTCTTCCGAAGCACAGGCAATGAGACGACGCAGAATAGCATGGGGGTCTTCTCCAGCTTCAAGCATTCGCGCAAGCCAGTACAGTGCCGCGTCGGGGTCACTTCCTCGAAGACTCTTATGGTAGGCCGAAAGGAGGTTATAGTGTTCCTCCCCTGACTTATCGTAGAGGTAGGAGACTTTCTGGAAAAGGCCCTGCAAAAAATCAACATCAACCTGCTTTTTGCCTTCCTGCCTCGCAAGGTGGGCAGCAGTTTCAAGCATATTCAGCGCCTGACGGGCATCACCATCGGCAAGACGGGCAATCCACTGCAGGGCTTCCTCTTCAAAGGGTGGAGCCTTCCCCCGGAGGCCCCGCTCTTCCTCAAGGGCACGTCGAAGGAGATACAAAAGGTCTTCAAAAGGTATTTCCCGGAAGACGACCACTTGTACCCGGGAAAGGAGGGGTGGAATGATTTCAAAAGAGGGATTCTCCGTGGTGGATCCGATAAACGTGATAAGCCCCTCCTCAACGTAGGGCAAAAGGAGACTTTGCTGGCCCTTGTGGAAGCGGTGCACTTCATCGATAAAGAAAACGGTTTTCTTCCCATGGAATTTCAGGACATTTTCAGCTTCCTGCACCGCTTCCCGAATCTCTTTGATCCCCGAAGCCACTGCGCTCAGGGAAGTCATGCGGTACCCACAGGCTTCGGCAAGAAGAAAGGCCACAGAGGTCTTTCCCGTTCCCGGTGGCCCCCAGAAAATGAGAGAGGGGAGAAATTGGGCTTCCACAATCCGGCGCAACAACCCCTGGGGACCCGTAAGATGGGGCTGTCCCACAACTTCATCCAGCGTTCGGGGACGCATTCGAAAGGCAAGAGGCTTTGTTTCTTCCCGGACTCCAAAGAGCTCTCCTTCCCTGAAAACCGTCACTCTCTCCTTCCTTAGAACTTCTGTTCTACAGTAACATTATATTCCTCGGGGCAAAAGAACACAAGCCTTTATTCCCGAAAGGCAAGGGAGACCGTTCTGGAATCCAGTGCCTGGGCCAACCCTTCCCGGAGTACCCCGAGGACCCTCTCGATCTCAGCAAGCCAGAAGAGGGTGAGACGGGAAAACTGAAGGAAGCATCCCCCAGTGACCCGCTGCAGCATCCCAAGAAACGACGTTTCCGAAAGGAGCGCTCCCATATCTTCTGCATCAAGGCATGAAAGGTCCGCAAGATACGCCTTTACGGCTTCCTGGAAGACATACTCTTCGAGGGGAATGAACCCCTGTTGAGGACAGGCATCGATAAGGGAATGGAGAAGCTTTCTCACCACATTCTCCAGACGCCTCATCGCTACCGCAACACCTCTTTGACAATCTCCACCGTCTCGAGGATGTCCTCTCTTGTTACCTCTCTTGAGGTCACAAACCGGACAAGCGATGCAGAAACCGGGGTAGCCAGAACACCCCGTTCCTGAAGAAGCTCGACGAAGCGATGCGCAGTAAGGTCTTTTCGGTGCAGGTGAAGCAGGACAAAGTTCGTCTGCACCCGGGAAAGGTCCACAGAAAGCCCCTCAATCTCTGCAAGTCTTTCGGCAAGAAGTCGAGCGTTTCTGTGGTCCTCTTCAAGACGAGCGATATTCTCCGGAGAGAGTGCCACAATTCCACAGGCACAGAGCCACCCGGTCTGGCGCATTCCCCCTCCAAGCATTTTCCGGTACCGCTTTGCTTCTTCGATGAAATCCCGGGGACCAGCAAGGAGCGAACCCACAGGAGCTCCAAGCCCTTTCGAGAGGGAAATCATCACTGTATCCGCACAGGCGGCGATGTCTTTCGCAGGAATCCCAAGGTACACCGAAGCATTGAAAAGGCGGGCCCCGTCGAGATGGACCCGTAATCCAACCTCTTCTGCCAGGTGCTTGATGGCCCTGAGCTTCTCAAGAGGAGGAACGATACCCCCATAGCGGTAATGGGTGTTCTCAAGACAAATAAGACGAGTACGGGGATAGTGGATATCCCGCGGGCGGATCGCCCGACGAACGTCATCGGGATCCGGAGCACCATCCTCTCCCCGGATCGTCCGTACCATGAGTCCCGCTATAGCCCCGATACCTCCGGTTTCTGAGGTTCGAATGTGGGCGTTTTCTTCAAGAATAACCTCATCCCCTCGAGTGGTATGGGTGAGAAGGGCCACGAGATTCCCCATGGTGCCACTGGGGAGAAAGATACTCGCTTCCTTCCCCAGAAGGGATGCCGCCAGGGATTCGAGCTCGTTCTGCATGGGGTCTTCACCGTACACAGAATCTCCCAAAGGAGCCTGAAAGGCGAACCGCTTCATTTCCTCCGTGGGGAGAGTGATGGTATCCCGGCGGAGGTCAATGATTCTTCTCTTCATCGTCTCACCTCAGGCCAGAAAAGCAGTGAAAACCTCTTTGAGGATCTCCTTGTCATCCTGAGTAATGGTCCTTCCCTCTTTCAACTCCTCAATACAGTACCCCCCAATGCTCGCAGCAACCATCCGCAAGAGTGCATCTCCCGAGATTTTCTTTCCAGTCCTCGTGGTCACTTCTCCAATCTTCTCTGCTATCCTCTTCCGAATCTCCTGAAGCCTCCGGGCGACTTCCTGGAAACGCTGACAGGCCTCGTCATGGCTCAGAAGGTCAAAGGCAGCACGCTGGAACACAAAAAGGAGATCCCTTTTCTCTGAGAAAAACTCACAGTAGCAATCCACAATCCTTGCTAGAATCTCTTTAGCATTTCCCCTGGGGAGGGTACTCTCTAAGGCTGTGGCGAGTTCCTCAAAAACCTCCTGAATGACTCTCATGAGGAGGTCGAGCTTATTTTCAAAATAGTAGTAAATTGTGGACTTTTTCACTCCTGAAAGGGCAGCCACATCTTCGAGAGTGGCATCGAAAAAACTCTTTTCGGCGAAAATCTTCTTCGCCGCTTCAAGAATCTTTCTCCTCGTGTCCTCCAACACTCACCACCTCAGAAGCTGTACTTTACCTCAAGAGCAATCCCCTCACCAACGCTACCCAGTTTGCTCCCCTGGGCGCCTGAAGAGACGGAATACGTCAAGGTGACATTCCAGTTATCCCCTGGTTTATATTCCGTCCCAAGCATCCATACCGTGCTTCCATCTTCAAGACTCGTAACACAATTCAGAAAAGGCTTCCACTTCCCGTCTTCGCTCTGCCAGTCGACGTGGAAATATCCGTACGGGGAAACCCGCTCTCCCTCTTCCCAGAGGTTCCCCAGGAAGTAGGCGAGATTCACATAGGTGTTGTTCCAGGAATAGTCGACCCCGAGACTCGCCTTCCAGTACGGCGCATCGAAAACGGGAATTTGCACCTCTCCCCCCTGGGAAAGGGCCACGGTGTGTATCCACTTTTCGGGAACCACAAAGGCCACGTCTCCCCGGAGGGTGAGTCCCTCTATCCCGGCAAGGGTCCCCTGGAACTCCAGACCGAGGATGGACCTTTTCGGATACCCCGAATGCACCCGAACATCCCACAGGCCTTCGGGAAGAAGGGTAATGGTGGTTTCTCGAGGGTACGATGAAAGGAAATATCCTTGAATGTAGCTCAAAGCAATGTCAAAAGCACCCATCGATCCCCGGGCCCGGAGAGCCCAGATAGGAGAGGAAAAACTCACCGGCGGCTCATCCCTGGTGATGACCATGTTCGTCCTCTGTGGGTCCACCCCAAAGGGGAGGAGAGAGGGAAGGAGAAATTGTTTCTCCACAAATTCGGGGACGAAATTGGCTACAAACCTCGGCTGGTAGAAAAACTCCAAAGACCAGGTTGCATTAAGATACCACTCAAGGTCAAGTGCCGGAACGGGAATCTTCTCCCCGAGGATGTCGGCGCTGAGATCTCGGGAGAACGGGCGGGGATTCAGGACGTCCACAGGGCTCATAACGTCTGAGGCTCCCCAGGTGATCTCAAGAAGCCCCACCCGGAAGTCTGTTTCATCCCAGGGGGCCTGAACTCCTTGGAAACTGACCTCCCGCACCCGCAAGGGGCGAATATTGTTCTCGTCCTGGTACTTCAGGAGAAGCTCCACGTTGCCGAAATAGCGGCTGTCCAGGGGTATGGTGGAAGAAAAATTCACCTTTATGCCGTAGTCGAGATCCCTCTCCTGGAAGCTGTAGGAGCTGAAAGCTGCAACGTTCCCCTGGGTCTCAAGAGCCCAGACCGGGCCCAGAACATAGCCAAAAAGGAGAACAACCACTCCTGTCAGAAACCGCTTCATTGGCGTCACCTCATAATGTCGGCCGCTGAATGGTGCGGACGCTGAAGAAATCATCAGGTAGAGGGATGTCCTCCTCGATGGACGAAACCTCCATGATGGTTGCATGGTTTTCCTTCACATCTTTCAGGGAGAGCTTGAGAATCTGAATACTCCCATCTTCTCTTTCCCGAACCTCATGAACTTCCAGCGTTTTCCAGAGATTTCCGGCGGTGTCGAAGAAGTCAATCTTTTTGAAGTAGAACTTTTCCTTGTCCACGGTCATGTCAAGTTTCCCATACTTTGAGTCTGCCTTTTTAGGGATAAGCTCAAGGTAGTAGTTGGTGTCATCCTCCCCTTTCAACGTGCTCTCGTAATCCTCCTTGCCGTAGCCTCCAGAGAGATCATCGTAACTAAAATCCGTCCCCATGAATTTTTCACTCTTGCTCGAGCCAGCAATGAGACGAACCTTTTTGTATGCCGGCATGTAGAGGTAGATTTTCTCACCGTTTCGAAGACTCAATAGCGTAACCCCCTTGACATCTGCAGGGCTCAAGAAACGAAAAATGATGGAGACCTTGTCTTCCCCTTCATCCTTAGAGTACATGACCATCTCCCGTGTTTCCTCTTTCCCCGAAGCATCAACAAGCACAATTCTGCCAACCGTCTTCTGAGTCGTAAACTGCGTCCGGCGCGCCTCCATTTCGTCGAGGATCTCCGAAGCGGTGAGGGCGAACACACGACCTGCGACAAAAAGGAACAGTACGAGGAAAACCAGAGCAATACCGCGCTTCATCAGACATTCCCCCTTTGCTGGGCTTTATTGTTTCCGAGGTACTCCTCAAGGTGCAGTAAGAGAGCCAAAGCAAGGAAGGTGTAGAAAACCCCGATGAGGAGCACCGTTGCCACCAGGGAACCGAAAATCCGTAGCATATGAATGCGAGAAAGGGCAAGGACGTAGAGACCCCCGGCAACACCCAGAGCGTTCAGCAGAATACCTCTGCCCGTATTGGTGAACGTTGCCTGAAGGGCCCGAGTTCCAGGGTTCTGCGCAACTTCTCTATACCAGCGGGCCGTGAAGTGAATGGCGTAATCAATCCCCGCACCAATGGCAATGCTCGCCACCATGAGGGTAGCTACATTAAGCGGGATGCGGAACCATCCCATCACCCCAAAAGATGTCACCACGGTGAGTAGAATAGGAACCATGGCGATGCTTGCCCGTCGTAAAGACAAAAGCTGCAACACAAGAAGGCCAAAGACAATCACCAGGGCAAGGAACATGCTCTTAGCCTGCTGACTGAAAAGCATTTCGTTGATATGGTTGGCGATAATCGGGGTTCCGGTAATCCTGTAGGCAACCGTTATATCGCCATCCTCTGCCTCAAGGTATACCGCCTCGTCAAGGACCTCATACAGCGCGAAGTCACAGCTTTTTTCAAAACGAACACCCGAAAGTTCTTCCAGCTTTTCCCGCAAGGTCTCAACCTTTACCCTTTTGGCCACCCGCTCAAGGGATGTTTCGAGAACACTCCCCAGGTACTCAGCGCTCTCGGCATCAAGGCCAAGCTGCTCTTCAAGAACTCTCGGAAGAGGGAGGTTTCCAGTAAGGCTCTCAACGAGAGCCACCTGAACTGCCTCTTCCTCAAGGCCCAGATCTTCAATTTCAAGGCGAGCATCCTGGACAATCCGCTGAACAAACTGGTCATCTTTCCTGATAAATTCCTGCCAGGGTTTTTCAAGGAATTCAAGAACGACAGCGTGAGCTTTTTCCCGGGGAAGGGAAACGCCAAAAAGGGTGAGATCCTCGATAATGGTCTTTGCGAGGAATTCTCGGGCTTCGGCAGTCTCAAGGGGAACCCGCTTCACTCGCTTCGGACGGCTCTCAAGGAATGCCCGTGCTTTTTTGAGTTCTTCCCTGAGCTCCGCTGAGGTCGTTTCCCGGGCTTTGAACTCGATGAACGTCTCCCGCCCATCCTCGGTCATTCTCCCCTTCAGATACTCGTTATCGTTCACAAAGAACCACAGGTTGTTGATTTTCTCTTCCTCAAGGGGAATTGCTCGCCATCCCTCCATGGCCTCGTTGAGATCCAGAAGAAAAGAGGCCAAAGAGGAAGGTTCCTGGAAGTTCTGGAACCTCTTCAGATACTGGGCAATCCGGATCATCTCCCGGAGTACAAAGGGTTCTCTGATATTCTCTGTAGTTATGCAGAGGTAATTGTAGTCCGTGCTCCCAAAGCGGTTCTTAAAGTACTCGACGAGTTTCGTGATGGGATGTTCTGCGCCCATTTGCATTCGGATTGTCGTCTCTACGTGAATCCTGGGAATACCGACACAGAGGATGCCCGTAACAGCCACAAGGAAAAGCACAACAGCGCGTTTCCGGTGGAGCAAGGAGTGACTCAGAAAACGCAAGAATCGGTGGAAATAGTCTCCCCCGTTTTCTCCGGAATGCTCCAGGTGATGGGGAACGTACCGGATAGGGAAAACCGTATAGAACGCCCCCAGGGAAAAAGTCGAAAGAACCATTCCGAAGAGGACGCCCAAAGCCGCATAGAGACCAAAATCGGAAACCGGCCGGATCTCGGCGGTAAGCAAAGACAAAAATCCGCCCATCGTCGTCAGAGCACTCATGAGAATGGGCAGAAAAACACCCTGCAGTGCCCGCTCCACCGCCTCTTTGCCCTCTGCGACTTTTCGCTCTTCATAGTAACGATTGATAAAGTGTATGCCATAAGCGCTGACCAGGGCGAGCAAGAGTACAGGGAGCGAAGCCGAAATGACGGTGAAGGATTTCCCCAAAAACACCGCAACACCCATAGCCCAGAGAGCTGAAAGCAGAGCCACAAAAATGGGTAAGAGCATTCCCCGAATACTCCGAAACCCAAACCAGAGGATGGCAAGGAGCACACCTCCCGCCACAGGCGTCAGAAGCCGCATGTTCCTCTGGGCGTCCTTTGACATTTCTTCCATGATGATGCGTGCCCCGAAGAAGGTTACCTGAACATTTGGGGGAATCTCGCCGCGGACCGTCTCCGTTACATCCCGGATGGCCTGCCCCTGGTCGACGTTGTCGAAAAAGGAAACTACAACAATGGTCCCTCTGCCGTCGGGAGTCACGATCTTCCCCCACACCAGGTCGTTACCCACTAAGCGTTCCCGGAGTGCTCGGGCTTCTTCCTGGCTTTTGGGGAGAGCCTCCACAACTTCCCGAACCTCGATGCCGTATTCTGTGGTGAGGATTTCCGGCATATTCGTAAGGGCGGTAACCTTCTGAACCACAGGGAGGTTCTCAATCTTCTCCACCACATTCTGGAGAAGGGCGAGGTGTTCGGGGGTGAAAAGGTCGTCAAACTCCAAGGCCACGATCATGCTCTTTTTCTGAAAACCGGAAAACTTCTCTTCCAGGGTGTTGTAAAACGATACTTCGGGGTCGCTTTCAGGAACATACTTGGTGACATCGTCCTCAAAGTGGATGCTCTGCAGCTTCCAGAGGAAAAGCAGGGTGAGGAAAAGGGTTATCCCGAGAATAGGCCAGGCGTACTTCCGAACCCACCGGGCAAGGCGCTCCATCCATTACCACCTCCAGGGAACCATCTGACCGTTCAGTCGAAAATTATACTCCGATGCCTTCCTTCCCACAACTCCTGACACTGGACGCTATACCTCGAGTTTCCAGGCATTCCTGTAGCTTCCCAGAACCCTGAGGAAGGTACTCCGCGTTTTGAGTTCTTCAAGGAGCTGCTGGTACTTCTCCTCGACCAGATTTCCCTCCCAGTCCACGTAAAAGAGGTATTCCCAGGGCCTTCCTATGAAAGGGCGGGACTCAAGTTTTAAGAGATTCACGCCCCTTCGGGCAAATACCCCTAAAGCCTCGTATAACGCTCCCGGGTAGTTCCGGAGAGCAAAGACACAGGAAACCTTATCGTGTTCAGGAAGGGGTTCAAAACGCGTGGCAATGATGATGAAGCGGGTGAAGTTTCGAGGGTTATCTTCGATATCCTCTTCCACCTTCTCAAGACCATATTTGGCAATGGCCTCATCGCTTGAAATGCAACCGCTCCCAGGACCAAACTCGGCAGTTCTTCGGGCTGCTTCTTCCGTACTCCCTACATTGATGATCCGCACACCCCTAAGACGCTCGAGAAACTTCCCACACTGGGCGAACCCCTGAGGATGCGCAAAGAGCACCCGGAGGGTATCTTTCGCTGTTCCGGGGTAAAGCCCCAGGTGCTGGGAAACCCGGATGAAACGCTCTCCAACGATGAACGTTTCCGGAAACTCCAGAAGGAGGTCGAAATTGTGGTGAATACTCCCCGTGATGGTGTTTTCCAGGGGAACCACTCCGTGAGTTGCCTTGTTGCTCACCACCTGCTCAAAAACCTCGCGGAAGTTCTGGCAGGGAAGAAGTTCCACATCTTCCCCAAAGGAACGTCGAGCCACTTGGGAACTGAAGGATCCCTGTTCCCCAAGGAATGCCACTCTCGGCTTTTCGGGGTTTGAGCCTCCAGCGGTCCTTCCAGAGTACGGTACGGTTCCAGCAATGTCCTCCCGCTTGAGTTCCCGGCCCACGAGAACGCTGATCACCTCAAGGTCCCTCATGAGCTTGCGGAACTGCTCAAAGCGAAGGCTCTGAGGACCGTCGGAGAGCGCTCGCTCTGGCTCTGGATGCACTTCCACCATAACACCATCTGCTCCGCAGGCCACAGCAGCCCTTGCCATAGGGATGACTTTTTCCCTGAGACCTGTACCGTGGCTTGGATCCACCACAATGGGAAGATGCGAGAGTTCTTTTACCACCGGAATAGCGGTGAGGTCCAGGGTGTTTCTGGTGAAGCGTTCAATGGTCCGAATGCCCCGCTCGCAGAGAACCACCTGGAAGTTCCCAAGGCTTAGAATGTACTCCGCCGCGAGAAGCAGGTCCTCAACAGTGGCGGACATGCCTCGCTTTAGGAGAACGGGCTTCCGCAACATTCCCACCTTTTTGAGAAGCTCAAAATTCTGCATGTTCCGGGCACCAATTTGAATCATGTCCGCATACGCAGCCACAAGTTCAGCAT
>Ga0105158_1001048_pt1 | contig 10971 bp, 10 predicted proteins | sample LHCtaG_FD_81567 | JGI IMG/M metagenome (GOLD analysis project Ga0105158, IMG submission 81567) | Hot spring microbial communities from Little Hot Creek, USA to study Microbial Dark Matter (Phase II) - LHC4sed_matched | ecosystem: Environmental > Aquatic > Thermal springs > Hot (42-90C) >... | reverse complement strand
CTACAAGCTTTTCGTGAATGTAGGGATTTCCTGCAACTATAGTGTCTGAGCTTAAGCTATAAGGATTCCCAAAGTAGTCTGAAACTTTGCCTCCTGCTTCTTCAACGAGTATTACCCCAGCCATAGTATCCCAGGGATTGAGATAGGGCTCATAGAAGCCGTCGTATCTTCCGCAGGCTGTATAGGCAAGGTCTAAGGTTGCAGCCCCAAACCTTCGCACACCTTGAGCCCTCTTAAGGAACTCCCGAAAGGGGACAACATACGGGTCGGGTTTGTGGATGATCTTAGCAACTGGAAACCCTGTAGAGATAAGTGCCTTATCAAGCTCCTTTGTTTCAGACACCTTAATCTTTTCTCCGTTAAGATAGGCTCCTTTCCCTCTTTCTGCAAAGAATAGTTCATCAAGGGCAGGATGATAGATGATACCAAGGACTGGCTTTCCTTCCTCTATAAGGGCTATGCTAATCCCAAACCAGGGTAATCTATGAGCAAAGTTAGTTGTGCCATCAAGGGGGTCAACAACAAAGAATCTCTCGTAATTTAAGTCCCCTGAAAAACTCTCCTCAGAAACCACGGGGATTGATGGAAAAAACCTTTCTATCAATTCTTTTAGCCTGGCTTCTGAATATAGGTCAGCATTGGTCACAAGGTCAATGGGTCCTTTATGGTTTACCTCTAAAGTGGATCTTTGAAACTCTAAAAGCTTCTTCCCTATTTCTTTGACACAGTAAATGAAAGCTTCAAGTTCTCTCAGAGCAAGCATTTTTGCCGATTTTCTTGATAAACGATTTATAAAAAATCATAAAAATAGATAAAGTCAAGATGAGATGGCTATTGTGCCCCCACCAAGTAGGTATTCCTTTTCGTAAAAGGCGCAGACTTGCCCAGAGGTTGGGGCAAATACCTTTTTCTTCAGTTCAACCACAAGCTTCTCTTTTTGCCTTTCAATCTTTGAAAGCTCCACGCGCTCGCTTCTATATCGCACTTGAGCTAAGGGGGCTTCCCAAAGTTCAAAGGGGAGATGAAAGTTGACCTGCGAAAGAACTACCTTATCGGAAAAGACCTTTCCTTTATCTTCAAGATAAATCCGATTTTCTTGAGGTGAAATCCCTGCTACATATAGAGGCTTTCCCATTCTTACTTGAAGACCCTTCCTTTGCCCTATGGTGTAGAAGTAATAACCTTCGTGTTTTCCAACAACCCTTCCTTGATAGATAATATTTCCTTCTAATCGTGGGAGGTATTTTGAAAGATAAGTCTTTAGGTCAAGCCCCTTAAAAAAGCAAACATCTTGAGATTCCTTTTGCTTTGCCCAAAGGTTTAAGCCAAAAGCCTCTAAAGCCTTCTTTGCCATTTCTTTTTCCGCAACATCTCCCATTGGAAAGATAAGCCTTGGGAGCCTTTCTTTTTCTATAAGGGCTAAAAAATAGGTTTGGTCTTTTTTTTGATTTTTGGGAAGTGCCAAAAGGTAGTTGCCTTTGTAGGTTGAAATTTTGGCATAATGACCCGTTGCGTAAAGATCAGCTTTTGTCTCTTCCATTGCTATATCCATAGCCAACCCAAATTTAATGCTTTTATTGCAGATTGCGCAAGGATTAGGGGTTATACCGTTTTTATACCCTTGTATGAAGGGATCGATAACCATAGTTTTGAACTCTTCCCTGAGGTCTATAGTAATATGGGGTATGCTTAGGGATTTTGCTACCTTTTTTGCCCTCTCAACCGAGCTATCAATCTGGTCGAAAAATAAAAAAGTAGCGCCAATAACTTTGCACCCTTGTTGTTTAAGCAAAAGGGCAGAAAAGGAGCTATCTATACCACCGCTCATTGCTACCACAACCTTTTTCATATGATTAAATTTTATCAAGCTATGTTAAAATGTTTAGGACATCAGGAAGGAGACCACCATGAACAAAGCATGGAGTGGAAGGTTTCGTGAAGAGCAAGACAAATTTTTAGAGGTCTTCTCTGAGTCTATAAGTTTTGATAAAGAGCTTGCCTTTGCTGAGATCAAGGCAAGCAGGGTCTATGCTCAAGCCTTGAACAGGGCTGGGATTTTAACAGATGAAGAGCTCTCCCAAATCTTGAGAGGGCTTTCTGAAATCGAGGAGGAGATAAAGAGAGGAACCTTTTCTTTCAGGGTTGAGCTTGAAGATGTGCATATGCACATTGAGAAATCCCTTGCAGAAAAGATTGGAGACACTGCCTATAAGCTTCATACAGGACGGAGCAGAAACGAACAGATAGCAACTGATGAACGAATATACTTAGCTGAAAAGCTTGAGGAGCTAAAGTCTTTGCTTGTTGAGTTTATATTTGCTATTCTTGATAAGGCAGAAGAATATTTTGATGTTGTGATGCCAGGATTTACGCATCTTCAGCATGCTCAGCCTGTGCTCTTTTCTCACTGGCTTACCACCTACGCGGAAATGATGAGGCTTCATCTTCAAAGGTGCATAGACTTCGAAAAAAGGCTAAAGCAATGTCCACTTGGTAGCTCAGCCTTTGCTGGTTGTGGCTTCCCTTTGGATAGAAAATTCATGGCAAAAGCCCTTGGTTTTTACGAGCCAACAAGGCATAGCGTTTATGCCGTAAGCTCTCGGGATTTCCTTTCTGAGTTACTTTTTATAATGAGCCTCATCATGGTTGACCTTTCAAGGTTTGCAGAAGAGGTTGTAATCTGGACAAGCGAGGAATTTCGCTTTGCTTCTTTGCCAGATAGGTTGACTACTGGAAGTTCTATCATGCCCCAGAAAAAGAACCCTGACCCTGCAGAGTTGATAAGAGGAAAATCTGCTATCGTCATCGGAAATTTGCTCCAGATGCTAACCCTACAGAAGGGCTTACCTTTAAGCTACAACCGCGACCTTCAGGAGGATAAGCCACCTTTATTTCAAGCGCTAAACTACACCTTGAATTCCTTAAGGATGGCAATTCTACTTGTTAGGGGGCTAAAGCTAAACATTGAGAGGCTTAGCAAACTTCTAAAGCATGGCTATCTTTTGGCAACAGAGCTTGCAGACTACCTTGTGTTAAAGGGAGTCCCATTTAGAAAGGCTCACCATACCGTTGGCGAGTTAGTCCGGTATGCTGAGGAACAAAAAAAGGAATTAGCTGAGCTTACGCTCGAAGAATATAGGAGATTTCATCATGCCTTTGAGGAAGATGTGTATGAGTGGTTAACCATAGAACATGCTATCTCCAGAAGAAATATACTTGGGGGGACTGGAAAGGAGGCTGTTAAGGATTACATTGAAAAACTTAGAAAAGAATTAACCATTCTTAGGGGGTAAGAGATGAAAGAATACGATATAATCATAATTGGTGCTGGTCCGGCAGGGCTTCAGGCTGGTATCCATACCGCAAGGAGAAGACATTCGGTTCTCATCCTCGGTAAGCTTAAAGCAAGCGCCCTATGGAATGCCCACATTGAAAACTATTTTGGTGTTGCTGGCAAGGTCGATGGCTCAGAACTCTTGAAGATAGGCTTAGCTCAAGCTCAAAGCTTCGGGGCAGATTTTTTGGAAGAGGATGTAGTAAAAATCGATAAAGAAGAAACGGGCTTTACGGTAGAGACAGAAAATGGAAGCCTTTTTAGGAGTTTAGTCCTTATCTTAGCCTTGGGAGTAAAGAAGAAAAAGAAGATATTTAAAGATGAAGATAAGTTTGTGGGTAAAGGTGTTTCTTACTGCGTAGATTGCGATGCATGGTTTTATAGGGGAAAAAAAGTTGCGGTAATAGGGGATGGTAGCGCAGCCTTTCATGGAGCCCAAACCTTAACTAAGTTTGCCGAAAAGGTCTATCTTATTCCTTATCCTTTTAGTCCTTCCGAAGTAAGCGAGGAGCAGATATCAAAAATTCAAAAAGAAGTTGGTTCTACGGATAAAAAGGGAGCGATTGAAGTGGTATATAAAAAGCCTGTTGAGATAATAGGTGAGGTTGAGGTTTCAGGGCTCAGATTTGAGGATGGTGAGGTGATAGCGGTTGACGGTATATTTATAGAGATGGGGGCAAAAGGTCCGCTTGAGCTCTTTTCTCCTCTTGGAGTTGAATTAGACTCAGAGACCTTTAGCTTCGTTAAAGTAAATCAGAGAATGGAAACTTCTGTTCCGGGTGTCTTTGCCTGCGGGGATATAACTGGTCCACCTCTTCAGGTAGCAAAGGCGGTGGGAGAAGGTTGTGTTGCTGGAATATCTGCTTCAGATTATGTGAGGGCGCTAAAGAAAAAAGGCTAATCATAATGTCCTTAACTTGGTCAAAAACCTTAGAGATAAACCTTAGCAACCTAAGGAAGAACCTTCAAAGCATAAGAAAGCTACTTCCTGAAGGTGTGGCCATCCTTCCTGTGATAAAGAACGATGCCTATGGTCATGGTCTGCTTGAAACTGCAAGGGTCCTTGCTGAGGAAAAGGTTTGGGGGTTTGGACTTTCTGAGCCTTATGAAGCGTTGATTTTAAGAAAGGCAGGATTTATCCATCCTATAATTCTCCTTTCTGGCTTTGAAAAAGATTGGCTACTAGAAATGCTACACCTTAGATTAACTCCCGTTGTAGTAAACCTTGATTCTTTTTTTCATCTTAAGGAATTTTGTCTAAGAAAAGGAGTAAGCCTTGAGTTTCATCTTAAGGCTGAAACAGGAATGAACCGATTTGGTTTTCCGTTTGAAGCCCTTGATACCTTAATTAAAGAATTAAAGGAAAATCCCTATCTAAAGCTTGTTGGGTTGATGACCCATCTTTCTGCAAGCGAAGATCCAGATTCAAATTATACACAAACCCAGCTTGAAAATTTCAAAAAATTTCTGCAAGCTCTGAAGGCTTCAGGAATTACCCCAAAGTATGTTCATTTCTGCAACTCTGGTGGTATTATTTTTCTATCTGAGAAGGGTAATTTAGTAAGACCCGGGATTGCCATCTACGGAGGCTACCCTTCCTTCAAGGCAAGGGCATTCCTTAAGCTTTATCCAGTGATGACATTTAAGTCCCGAATCGTAGAAATAAAAAAACTAAAGCCAGGTGATTTTGCAGGCTATGGTCCAACCTTAATCTCAAAGAAAAAGACAACCCTTGGGATAGTACCCGTGGGCTACGGAGATGGTTATCCGAGAGCTCTAAGCAACCGTGGCTTTGCCTCTTGCTTAGGGAGAAGGGTTCCTGTAGTAGGGACGATCTCTATGAAAGCCCTATACATAGACTTAACAGAACTTGCTGAGGCGAAGGTTGGGGATGAGGTGATCCTCCTTGGAGGCCCAAACAATGAGGTTCCTGCTGATGAGTTAGCTCAGCTTGCAGACACAATCTCCTACGAACTTTTCTGTCAGATTGGAAGAGCAAACCAAAGGATCTACAGGGAATAGCTATGTTCAACATAGGCTTTAGCGAAGCCTTGCTTATATTCTTTGTTGCGCTGATTGTGCTTGGACCTAAGAGGCTTCCAGAGATAGGAAGGTTTTTGGGAAGAATTAGCTTGGAGTTTAAGAAGGCTATCACTGAAATAAAACAGGAGCTTGAGCTTGATAAGCTTGAGAAGGAAATAGAGGAAACAAGGGAGGAAGTAAAAAGCGTTGTAGGTTCAACAGTTGAACCCTTGCAAGATCCTTTGAGCCTTCTTGATAAGTATAAAACCGAAGAGGGTCTAAAAATTTCTAAAAAGAAAGAACCCTCTTAAAAAAGCTCTGATTTAAACATGATCAATATTCACGAAAAACTCAGGCTTTTCTTTGCAACGGATTTTCTTTCAAGGCTTCGTCGTTTACTGATGTCTTATTCTTTTCTTTTTTTGATATTCTGGAGTATAACTTTTCTGCTTTTTCCTAAGATTTTTCCTCTTCTTCTACATTCCTACTATCATCTTGTAGGTGGGGAGCCCTTAGTGTTCATTAGCATCGAAGAAGCCCTTTTTGTGGCTATCAAGGCAAGCTTTTATCTTGCCTTGATCCCTCTTCTTCCCTTCATGCTTATTAAACTTTGGACCCTAATCTCTCCAGAGCTTTATGAATACGAACGGAGATTTTTGCGAAGGCTTTTAATCCTCTCCCTTATCCTTTCCCTCCTTGGTTTTTTGTTTGGCTACTATTTTCTTTTCCCAACTTTAGTGAAAATTTTTCTTTATTTTGGTCAAAATTTTGAAAAAAATTTAAGGATTGGTGCTTTTTTATTTTTTTTCTTGAAGCTTATTCTTTTTTCGGTTTTAATCTTTCAAATTCCTATAGTTTTTGCCCTTCTTATTAAGGAAGGATGGATAACTGAAGAAGTGCTTCGTAAAAGGAAATGGTATATTTTTAGCATCTTTTTTGGACTTTCTTTTATCATTACGCCAGCCGATTTTTTTTCTCAACTCTTGCTTACCCTGTTTTTTTTCTTATTTTTTAAAATATCCTTTTTAATTGCGAAATTTTTGTAAGTCAAATTTATAAGATAAGGCTATAGAAGGAGGGTATTATGCCAAAGAGAAAAAAATCAGAGGATGGTGTATTAGAAAAAGAGGCTAAGAAGGTGAGGAAAGGGCAGGCTAAACAGCCTGTTGAAGAACCTGAAGAAGGAGCTAAGGAACCTAAGGTTGGAAAGAAAAAGGCAAAGAAGCCTTCGATTAAGGGACCGAGGAAGTATATACTCCTTATCGGCGATGGAATGGGTGATTTTATGATAAAGGAGCTTGGTTGGAAGACCCCCCTTGAGGTTGCCATAACACCAGGCTTAGACTTCCTTGCAAGTTATGGGGAGATTGGTTACTGTCAGACTGTGCCGCAGGGGATGCATCCTGGTTCAGATGTTGCCATAATGGGTCTTTTAGGCTATCCACCAGAAGAAAAATACACCGGGAGAGGTCCTATAGAAGCCTATGCTCGTGGGATAGAGCTTAAGCCTGAGGATGTGGCTTACCGGTGCAATCTTGTTACCCTCCGTATTGAGGGAGATGAGCTTATCATGGAAGATTATTCAGCAGGTCATATTGATACAGAATCAGCTGTTGAGTTGATTGAAGCTATAAACCGTGTTGCTGAAACCGATAAGATCGAACTCATTCCCGGAGTGAGTTATCGCCATATTCTCATTTGGAGAGGGGGTTCTGGGGGATTGCAAACACACCCACCTCATGACCTCTCGGGGAAGAGCGTGTGGTTCGCCTTCCACGCCTACGATGAAGAACCATACTTAAAAGACTTCATCCTTAAAGCCATATCGGTGCTTGAAAAACATCCTATTAACCAGCAGAGGAAGCTTGAGAATAAGCCTGTTGCTAATGCCATTTGGCCCTGGGGGCAAGGTAGAGCTCCAGAGCTTGAACTTTTCGAAGAAAAATGGGGGCTAAAGGGAGCCGTTATCTCTGCTGTTGACCTAATAAAGGGATTGGGTAGGCTTGCCAAAATGACGGTCATAGATGTGCCCGGAGCAACAGGATATCTTGACACAAACTATGAGGGAAAAGTTGATTATGCTATTTCTGCCCTTGAAACCCATGACTTTGTTTTGATCCATGTCGAAGCACCAGATGAAGTAAGTCATGAAGGAAATCTTAAGCTTAAGATAAAGGCTATTGATGATTTTGATAGACGGGTATTGAGGTATCTTTTAGAGCGAATAACTGAACTTACCGATAACTACAGAATCCTTGCCTGTTGCGACCATTTAACTCCCATTTCAATAAGGACCCATTCAACAAAACCCGTCCCCTTCGTCATATACGACTCTAAAATCCATACAAAAAAGAAAGGAGATATTAAGTTCTGCGAAAGGGTGGCTTACGAATCACCCCTTTATTTTGCTTCAGGTCCTGAACTATTTTCTTACTTTATCGAGCGTCCTTTGAAGGAGGAGGTAAATGAAGGTTGAAAAGACTGATTTTTTGATCATTGGCTCTGGGATCGCTGGTCTTTCTTTAGCCTTAAAGCTCAATCAATTAGGGGAGGTTTTAGTATTAACCAAAAAGAGGATGTTTGAAACTGCAACCGCTTATGCTCAGGGTGGTATTGCCTGTGTGATGGCAGAAGATGATAGCTTTGAGCTTCACATCCAAGATACACTTACAGCTGGAGATGGCCTCTGTGATAGAAGGGTCGTTGAGCTTGTGGTAAGGTCAGCGCCTGAGAGGATTGCTGAGCTTATATCCTCAGGAGTTAATTTTGACAGAGACCCGAATGACCCAAGGAAACTTCATCTAACCTTAGAAGGAGGACATTCCAGGCGAAGAATACTCCATGTAGGGGATTACACAGGACGAGCTATCGAAAATGTTCTTATCGAAAGGGTTCTTTCTGCGTCAAACATCAAACTACTTGAGCATCATTTTGTAGCAGACCTTTTGGTTTCAGAGACAGAACAGGGGCATAAGCTTGTTGACGGTGCCCTTGTCTTTGACCTTCTTCATGGTGAACCAAAGATTTATCTTGCAAAGGTAGTCATCCTTTGCACCGGAGGGGCAGGAAAGGTATACCTTTATACCAGTAATCCAGACACAGCAACTGGGGATGGCATTGCACTTGCCGCAAGGGTTAACTGTAGAGTAGCAAACATGGAATTTTTCCAGTTCCATCCTACCTGTCTTTACCATCCTAAGGCTAAAAACTTTCTAATCTCTGAAGCCCTAAGAGGAGAGGGGGCTATCCTTCTCAATCCTGAGGGAAAACCGTTCATGCACCTCTACGACCCTGTGAGAAAGGAGCTTGCCCCAAGGGATGTGGTCGTTCGGGCGATAGACCATGAGCTTAAAAAAACCGGAGGAGAATGCGTATACCTTGACATTACCCATCTCCCCTCATACTACATTAAAAACCGATTTCCATACATCTACGAAACTTGTTTAAAATACGGAATAGACATTACCTCTCAGCCCATTCCCGTTGTTCCAGCAGCTCATTACCTTTGCGGGGGTCTCTACACCAATGAATATGGGCAAACGGATATACCGAACCTATTTGCGGTAGGGGAATGCGCATACACAGGACTGCACGGCGCAAACCGTTTAGCTTCAAACTCCCTTCTTGAAGCCTTGGTCTTTGCTCATCAAGCAAGCTTAAAAATCAAAGAACTCTACCCTCAACTCAAAGAGAGAATTCCCAGATCCAAAGTAGTAGAGCCTAAAATAAGAGATATAAAGGACGAAAAGGTCTTTATCTCTCACAACTGGGATCTTATCAGAAAGATAATGTGGGATTTTGTAGGCATCGTAAGAAGTATTAAAATGCTTACTTTTGCTCAAAGAAGACTTGAGCTTTTGCTGGAAGAGATCTCTACAAACTGGAGTGGCTACTACTTAGACCTTGATGTGCTGGAGCTAAAAAACATCACCATAGTGGCAGACCTCATCATCCGCTCAGCCCTATCTCGGAAAGAATCCCGCGGAACCCATTACCTGCTTGACTATCCAGAAAAAAGAAAGGAGTTTTTAAAGCCTACTGTTTTGCTGTTTAACAGGTCTTTCTCTTAGGAAATAGGTGCAGAATCTATTCAAAGGACATTCTTCACACTTTGGTTTAACAGGTTTGCAGATCATTTGCCCAAAGGCAACTAAGAGCTTGTTTAGCTTAGGTCGCAAAGGCTCAGGCACTATATTGTGGAGGGTCCTTTCTGTTTCCTCTACCTTTTTTGTCTTCACAATCCCCAAGCGATTACATATCCTGTGGACATGGGTATCAACGCCAATGTATGGAAGTTGGAAGGCTTGACTGAGGACGATGTTTGCAACCTTCTTCCCTACTCCAGGAAGCTTAAGAAGCTCCTCTTGTGATTTTGGAACTACACCCGAATATTCATCTAATAACACCTTTGCCAAAGCTAAAAGTTTTTTTGCCTTCTCCCGATAAAACCCTACAGGATAAATAATCTTAGCTAACTCATCTTCAGAGTATTTTAAAATGTCCTCTGGTCCGTTTACTAAAGATAGTAGCTTTTCACAAACCTTGGCAGTTGTTTCATCCCTTGTCCTCGTAGAAATTAAGGCGCAGATTAAAATCTTAAAAGGATCAGGTTCTATAAGACTTTCAAGCCTTTTTACTGGGGCGGGGAGTTCTGAGTAGGTTTTTTCTAAAATTTCGTATATTTCATATATGTTCACTATGTTCACAATTTAAATTGCCTCGCTCGGGATAAAGACTTCCATTGCCTTGGTAACACAAGCAGAAACGCAAAATCCGCAGGCAGTGCATATTTCTGGGTTGTAGACTACCTTGAAAGTTGTTCTATCTACCGAGAGGGCCCCTGTAGGACAAACCGCTGTGCAAGCACCGCAATGAATACAGACCTCTTCCTTCCTTCCCACCTGCTGAGCTATTGGTGTTACATCAACCCCCACATCTTTTAAATATTTTAGTCCCCTATCAAGACTTTCTGCATCCCCAGAAAGTTCAAGGATCATGATCCCTTCTCTACCCGGCGTGATAGTAGCTTTGAGAATGTTAAACACCAGGTTGTAATCTTTAACTAATCTGTAAACGATAGGCTGATCAACTATCTCTGGCGGGAATTTCAAAACCAAGCCCTTTTTCAACATATGAATCCCCCTTAACTTTTAATTGTTTTCTGGTAAAAACTGCTCACAATATGCTAAACCCCTCTTTGCCATCTCCAAATCAGGGTTTAAAGAAAGAGCTTTAAGGAAAAACACCTTAGCCTGGGAGAAGAAGAACAACCTTGCTTCATCGGTGGCTAAGCTTTCACCTATTGATTTTAAGCTAAATCCAACATTAGCATAATCTATAGCTGAGCTTGGGTCAAGCTCTGTAGCCTTGAGAAAACATTCTAATGCTTTTGAGAATTCTTTTAGCTTATAGTAAGCCCGACCAAGAAGGTTATAGATTTCCGGTGCCACACCGCATTCAAGGGCTAACTCACAGGTAGAAATGGCTTTTATGTATTCTCCTTTAGTTAGTTGAGCCTCACCAAGGTGGGTTAAAATGGCAAGCCTATCCGGCACCGGTGGCTCAAGGGATAATGCCCTCTCATAGCAAGAAATCGCAGAATCCAAATCCCCTCT
>Ga0105158_1001046_pt1 | contig 10984 bp, 8 predicted proteins | sample LHCtaG_FD_81567 | JGI IMG/M metagenome (GOLD analysis project Ga0105158, IMG submission 81567) | Hot spring microbial communities from Little Hot Creek, USA to study Microbial Dark Matter (Phase II) - LHC4sed_matched | ecosystem: Environmental > Aquatic > Thermal springs > Hot (42-90C) > Sediment... | reverse complement strand
TCTACGTCCGGAACAACCCATATGCTGAAGCCGTCAAAGTTCACCAAGCCCAAAACGTCCCGCCGGCTCAGAAGCGAAACAACTTCGCCTCGCAACTTGTCGTAAAAGGCGTGGCTGAAAATTATGCCCCGAACAATCCTCCCCTGGAGTTTAAGCAGGCTCCTTTTATGGGGCATACATAAAATCCCCTAACGCCACTCGAAGGCGGCGAGCATGGCGAAACATTAAAATCAAAGACAAAATCCAAAATAAACCGTATTATACAGCAGGATGGTCAAAAAGTGGCAAAGAAACACATTGTAAGGGTTGTATTAAGCCCACAACAAAAAGAGCTACTGGACAGAATATGCCAAAAACTTGGACAAAGCGAAAGCGAAACCCTACGGATAGCATTCATACAATACGCAGAAAAACTAAGCCTTATAACAGAAAAAGTCCACAGTCAATAAGTCAGTAGAAAAGTTAAACTTATTTGCCTATACTTGATTCCCTCAACTAGCACAACAAATTTTGGAAGAGTGCAAAAACGTAGACTTTCCTGATCCGTAGCTCCAATAAGCGCTGTCAAATTTTTACGAAAAAGCATCTCATCTTTGACGAAACGGAAATTTTGAACACGAAAAGCTTTAACTATCAAATAAACTTCCAGTGGAGAGAGACGGATAGTGAACGGGTGGTTTGAGATAAAAATTAAATACAAAATTCTACGATTTTGCAGATATGCGGATAGAATTCCAAAGAATACTGAATTGTTGTTGCCGATTTTTGGGGTCTCTTGAGGGAATAGACAGAATTAAAGAGGAGGAATTGTTGCACCGTGAACACCACGTTACGCTAGATGGTGTGCGACCTGCTAGAACTCGACTCTTTCGGGTCGTGATTTGCTGTTAAATGCAATAAACGGGGGTATTCTTGGCCCTCATGAAGACTTTCCTCAAAGCGTTCGCGGTATACTGAAATGTTATTCCTCCATATGGAAAGGCAGGTTCTTGTGCTGAAATACTCTTAGTTTTTATTGGGGAAGCAGACGGCTTTGAAATTCGAATACTTGAAGCTATTGAGCATTGCGCTACACGCTGTCATGGAACAACGAAATATGTAATTTTTCTATACTATGAAATGGAATGACGTAACATGGAAAAACATGAAGATTCGTTCAAGTTGACGGGAGTTGTTGTACAAAAACCTTTCCGTAGATCTCCGCTAAGACTTCTGTGAAACATGAAATCAAAGCGCAAGCGCTAATGACAATCAACTTATCTTATGCTTATTTTGTTTTGTGGGGAATTTTAAATGAAGAGTGAGCGGATTATAGCTAACCTCAATATAGCTGAGTAATGCTAGGATTGCGCAGATTATTTGGCTATGAATATAGGGTTGATGATCTCTTGAAACATAATGTCCATTAGTAGCCAATATATTCCAAACATGCTCGAACTGCGAACGCGGGATTTTTCTAATTTTTCCTGTCTTTTCAGATTTTAGTTTGATATGGTCCCTTTCTATGCCAATTATGTTGTTTCTCACTTTTTGAACTAAGGTTTCTACTGAATTTTTATTTGATAAAGCGACTTGTATGTCTTTCCAAACTTCATCGAAGGGTTTATGCGAACACATTGTTTGTCATCTCCGCGTCACCAAGTTCCCTTACATAACGGCCAGGTGCAACTAAGTAATTGTGAAATGGATCGGTAGCAACAATAATAGCCTTACCAATATATGACATATGACATATTATCAGAAATTTCAATCATTGTTTAATGATTTAAAATTTTAGGCTAATAAGATGTCCGACGCAATTAACGTTTTCTACCTCGTCTTTGAAAAGAGAGTCTTTTTAAACCAAAAATCAATGAAAATGGGCTTGTTAAAAAGATTTCATGTTAGCGACTCTAAGATTCTAGCCAAAAATGAATTTCTCCTTCACTTAATGCTCGTGTCATTATTTCGTAATATAATTTTTCTGCCGCCCCCTGTCTTACATTGCATTTGTTATGTGCAATTATGATGGGTAATGGCTCGTTTAACCCTGTTAACGTCCACACTTTATTTAAGAGGCTGAAGATTTTGCGAAATATTTCATTGACCTTTATTTCATTTAATTCTTTTGATGAAGCATATTCGACTCTATATATTCTACTTCTTAAAGTTGGCTTATAGTATGAATAGTAGATGTTTAATCCTTTCTCTTTATAAGCTTTATAAGCATACATCACATCTTCGGTTTCGTCATAGCTTAACGGGTATGTGTATACTGGAGACTTAATGTTCTTAATCGCAATAAACATTACCGTTGACAATAAATCATAATCATTAGTGAATTCATCAACATTTTCTATTTCAAACTCCTCTTTGACAAAATTGAGGTATCTACGTCCCAAAATTTTCTTCACAAAACCTATTATCCCTACGTTATTTTTATCACAAAACTTGAATGCTTCAACTCTTTCATTAATATAATCTTCATCCACGTATAAAGGAGGATCAATTACAGGGCCGTCGACGAAGATGTAAGATTCCCCTTTATGAGATAAGCATTCTGCAATTGCTCGTGTTGCCTTAATTTCTCCTAGTAACATAACTATTTCTGATTTTTTACGAGCATCAGCTTCATCTACAGCTTCTAATGGCTCGATGAGTCCATCGACTTTTACTGTTGGGTTGAGAGTAAAACCATTCTCCGCTATTATTTGAGATATGCCTAAAATAGCATACCATTTACCTCCTCTTCCACCAACGACTTGAAAACTACCATCAACAGCTCCTACAGGGATTTTTTTAAGCTTCTCTAAAACATCCTCTTTTTCTTCTATATAGCAGAATAAATCATTATCAGCTAATAATTTAAATAGGCTGTTTGACTTTTCAATAATCCTTTTGAGCCTTTCTTTCTCCCCCTCTCCGGATTTCATTGCTTTTTTCACTAACTCCACTAATAGTTCCGGTTCGGTTTTATCAAATTCCATCTTTCTGATGAGTCTTTTTAAATCATCAATTGAGAGAGTTGGCATTTTGACTCTTCCTTATGGGATAATCTTTAAAACAATAAAACCTTTCTTAGATAATTCAAAAAGCGTGCTTTGCAGTTTTTCCTCCGAAACTTTTAAAGTTTCTTTTAGTTTCGTTGCGACAACAACAAAATCAAGCTCCTCAGGCGGCATTTTATAGAGCAACTCCAAGGTTTGGATTTCATTCTCAGATAATAATTTATTCTTTATAATAAAGTGCTTTACTTCTTCACGAAGTGTATCGATAATCTCACTAGTTTTAGAGTATAAATCATTTATTTGCTCCTCGCTTATTTGGAGCAGATCATCGAGGCATGAAGGTACTTTTACCTGACCCATTTCGTTTTCTATCTTGGTTACAAAATCCTTTAAGGTTTTAATTTCCTCACTTTTTCTCGAGAGGCTTTGTAAGAGCCGTTTTAGCGAATCTAGCCTGCCTTTAATATCTTCTACACTTTTTTCGAAGACTAGATTTTGTTCTTTGTTTATTCTATTTAAGTTGTCAATTTTAACGGATAAAAACGCGGTTACATGTTCTCTGTAATCCTCCAGCTTATCCTTACTGAAAATAAGATCTCTTGTTTCATTTTCGATTTCTGCAACTTTTTGATTATATTCGGACAAAATGTCATCAAGTTTTTGGTCGATTGTTTTAAGACTTTCTGCATTTGATTTACCTAAAAACCGTTTAAGTTGCATTTGTATCTTTTTAACTTGATAAAATAAATTGTAAAACTCAACCTCTTTGTTATGCATCTGCTCTACATTAGTTTTTAAACTGTCTAGCGACTCTTTAATTATAGCTAAAGTGTTTTCCATTCGCTTTAAGTATTCGAAGATATATTCCAATGTAAGAATCTCCAGATTTTCCATCAACCTTCACTCCCAAATTTCTGCTTTATCCAGTTTAATATAATCGCTGAAATTGGAGTGACTTCAAATGGATATTGAAGAGTGAAAATTTTATGTTTTGATATGGAATCTTGAAGGTTCTGGATTTCCGTTAATTTTATGTTTATATTATTAAGCATCCTTTGATAATTTTCCACCTTATTTTTTAAGTCGTTGTAAGCTTCCGCAAGTTCAATTATTTTAACATCAAACATTGGACAACCCCTAAATTGTTGGTATAAGTCTTTGTAATACACTACTTTGTCTTTGAACTCTTGACTTAATTTTTTGATATCCTCTCTGGCGAGTTTTTTCTTAAGCAGCTCTTTAATTCCATTCTCCCTTTCTTCAATTATCATTTTTTCTTTTATTCTGATGTTTTTTGGAAATAGTCCAGAGGCGTTAAGATTCAATTCTAAATTGTTTAATGCTCGCTTAATTGAAGCTATTTCTACTTCATAGCTCGTTTTTAAATTCTTAACAAATTCTTCAATTATTTCATCTAAATCGATAAGTAAATCCATTAACAATTCAAAAAGTATTTGTTTTTTGATTCTTTTCTCGGCTTCATCCGGAAAATGCCTTATGCTTTCGATGCTTTCCGCTAATCTCTTAAGTAAATCTATGCAGTCCTTTATTATAATTGAATTTACTTTTCGCTCTTTTATGGAAACTACATAGCCATAAGGAAATTCTGTGTATTTTTTCTCGATGTTTTCCAAAGTATTTTTTAATTCTGTAAACTTTTGTTCTAGCTCCTTTATTCCGGTTAAATAATAACCTTTATTCTTATCAAAGCCTATCCGCTTCCTTTCCATCAGCATCCTTAGATAAACACTTACATCAAATATGTTCATGTCATACCTGGGTCTTACGAAAAATTCATTGATCTCATCCTCTGACAGAGGTCTATTATATAATCTTAGAATGGCGATTATTCTCCTTTCGCAACTTGTAAGATCAATTTTATAAATTCCATCCGCTTCTTCTTCGATTAATTTATTCCGCACTAAATCATCAATGTATCGTTTGAAATCGTTTTCTGATTCGATGTCTTTTGGTGTAATTGCGAAACTTCGTCCATAGATTTTAAACTTTTCCTCCAAGTCAAGTATTTGCCTGTATCTTTCCCTGAAAGTTCCATCAGTTAGCAATAATGGTCGAAGAACGTCAGACACTTCATCAAGTTTAAGATCTGTTAAATACAGTTGCCTGATAGTATATCCCTTTATCAACCCTTCTTGAATAAAATGGGCTAAGTGTTCCTCAAACTTTAGATCATTCAATATTCGTGTTGCTCTAGCTTTCCATTTTTCTTCTCTTACTTGAAAGTTTTTTTCCTTAGCAAGTTCATATCCAACAATCTGGTAACAATGTAACGTGGTTAGGGGAAATTCTAAATAGTAGAATATTCGCTCTTCTTCAACTTTTTCTGGTCCAAATAAAGTTTCAAGGATGCTTTTAACTTCTAATGGTAACGGGTTCCATGAGAAGACTAAAAGTAATGGTATGTGGGCTATTTTCATTTTTTCTTTTATTTTCGAGAATTCTTTATTGGCTAACGCTAGAGGCAATTTTAATGGCGAACATATGTATGATATGAGTTCATACTGTAAATTCCCCATTTTATAAGTTAGATTAATTGCATCGATATCTCTGAATTCATAAGACTTTACCTCTTTTTTGACCACTATATTTCCGCTAGTGCCATCTCGCAAAAGCGTCATGATTCCTTTGTTAAATTGCTGGTCGTAAGATGACAAATTCCGCATTAATTCCATTCCAATTTCAAATCGTTTATCCAAATCTTCTATAAAATCAAGAAAGAATATTGCAGGAGATGGGTAGAATATATTGAGGGCAGCTGGAGAAAGCATAATATATTTTTCTTCAGATTTATCTGTTAAGTCAAAAATTTCCCTATCAACTAAAACTCTTAACTCATCTTCGTCACCGAGTTCAGGAGCAAATGTTGTAAAGTAATCGATAAAATTCCTAAACATCGGCTCATGCTCATCTCTCATTTTTCCAAGAGCCATAAAAGGAACAAATAAAGAGCTATCAAAAGATTGACTTTCCAAGTTATAATCGTAGAATTCTAGAGCCTTAACAATTTTATGCAATTTGGGCGATATCTCTGGCTTTACCTTTGAATAAACCGCATCTTGACCCTTTATCACCTTTTTAAAGTAAATATACGGCCAAACATTCCAAACTTTACGAAAACTTTCACCGATTATATTCAAATAATCTCTATATTCAGTTTCTTTAAGGTTAAGTTCTTCCTTGATATTTTGCTCAGAAATTGGAACAGGAACCGCCAAAAGCATTTCTGCAAAATTTAAACATTTATTAAAATCAAGTCTTTGATCTTTACATTTTGTCTCGATTTCTTTATAAAGCAGGCCTAAGGAGTCTTTGGCAAGTATATTAACGTCCCCTCCATACACCTTCACCTTTTTACCGGATAAAATTGAGATGAAGTCGCTTGGATTTATTAACTTGATTTTCCCTTTAGGAGCATACGTTTTAGCCTGCGTGATCAGTAATTCAATTACGTTTACTATTGCGCGTGGATTACCCATGGTCGCTAGGTAAATAGCATTAAATATTCCTGATTTGCAAAATGGAAGCCTTGTTAGCTTTCCAGCCCACATGTACTTTATCACGCCCAAGATAAATTCGTATGCATTTTTTCGATCGAGCTTTTCAAGCTCGATGGCTTGTGCCCGCTGTCCAAATAATCTTCCTGCATCAGTGAGGGTTGCAGTACTTAATCTTTGATACGCGGGTGGTGTAACAGCGATAATTATATGAAATCGTCCTGCATAGTTCCCTTGACAAAGACATCTCGGATAACCATTTATTACATCTACAATGCCTCCAATTATAAAACTCTGCAAAGTTGATGGCTCATCTAATATATCCTCAAATTCATCTAGAAATATGATTACTTTAGAGTCTGCGTTTAATGCACTTAATATAGACCGTAATCCCTTAAGTATAAATACCATCGTCGGCTCATCTTCATTTTTGGACGGCATCTTGATTTTATCAAAGGGCTCAACATTGACTAAATCGTTTTCAATAACATCTTTTATAGCATATAATAAGCATGCAAAAAACCTTATCCCTAAAGAACCTGTATCCGAAAATTTTTGAGCGTGTGACTTAAGCATATTAAGCAATCGACTCGTTGATAGGGGAATAATTAGATCGTTCTTGACTACCTCAGGTTTTTTAAGAAGACCTTCGTAGATGCTTGTTTTTCCCTCCCCCCATTCCGCTATAATAAAAAGTACTTTAACCTCCTTACTTTTTCTTGCGCCCTCAAGGAAGCTTTCAACTTCTTTATATGTGCGGGCTCGAGGCAATTTAGCGTACTCTTCAAGATAGATAACATCTTTGCCTGTAATCGAAGGAAGCTGAGAAAATTCCTCAAGGAACTCTTCTTTCATAGGTCATTTTTCTCCAGCTCAAAGTTTTAGAATCTTAACGTAAAGTTTCACCCGTTAGAATTTTTGAAACGTTAATTCCACCCACCGTTGGTTTTATTTTTCTTTCAGGTATGTCCACAATTACCGGGAAGCCAAGTCTATTCATTTGTCCCGTTATTATAGCTCTTCCCGTGGTTAGATTTACAAGCTTATCTTCGATTACTTTAGGAAGACCCCCTGTAACAGTTTTGATGAAAGGCACATCGCCTGCCGAAACTCTATGAATAATAAACGTGTTAACCATTGAAAGAATTACAGGATCCACAAAGGATGGCCTCTGTGAAATAAGGCATAAACTTAAACCAAATTTTCTTCCTTGAGTTGCTATTTGCGCCAAATTATTCCTTGCGAGGCTGTATCCAATTGGATAAATCGCTAGATTAGGGCAATAATTTTGAGCCTCTTCAATTATTAATAGCAATATTTTTTCTTTTCCTTCAATTTTATATTCGGTAAACTTCTTTAGCAGTAACTTAGTAAGGTAAGATATAACTAGTTGCTTTATTTGAAGCGAAATTCCTGGAGCCCCGTCAGCTGAGAAGTCTAATATTACAAGTGTAGGATTTTTCGGGTTAGTTATGTTATCAATAAATTCTGAGCTTAGTGTTACAAGCCCACTATACTGAATTAGTTCGTACGTATCTACGATATCAGCTTTAAACTTGTTTAAGGCCCTTAAAATCGCACTCAGCGTTTGTTCATGAATCAGCTTATCTTCCTTAGCTTTATAAAGTTCTGCTAAAAGTTTGTGATTAAAATTATGATCGTCAATAAGTAGGGAGGAGATTGAATAGCCGCTTTCATCATGCAATTTTTTGAACACTTGCTCTAATCCTGCAACTTGTAGCTCATTAACACCTCCCCCTGAATAATATGCTATTATTAGTTCTGCTACTTCTCTCGGCTCAAATTCGTCAATATTAATCGAAATTGGTTTAACGCCTTTACTAAGTCTTGCAGGGGATTTATTAAATACAAATCGATATACATTACTGTATTTTGCAATCCTTTGATTTTTGATATGAAAAGTATTATAGAAGTCTAAATAATCGCCATTCGCATCAACAATGATTGTTGTCAGCGCAGTTTGTATGTTTCCAAGGTCGATGTTGCTTAGCTGCTCTATTAAATAGCCTACAGTATATGATTTGCCACTTCCTGTAACTCCTAAAACAGCCAAGTGCATTGGAATAGCATCTAAATCCAAGATAAAAGGTATATTTTCATGTCCAAAAAAAGTACCAAATTCAATTGTAGCTTTATCTCTTTCCTTAGGTTTCATAACTGCTAAAAGTTCACTTTTATCCTCTAATGTAAGCACTTCATCTCCAGGAGCTGGTGGCGAAGTGACTTCAACAATATGGTTGCCCTTAATTTCTCCTAAAAGTTCGAGTTCTAAAGTGTAATATTTTCTTGAAATTTCAGAGGGTATTTGTGCTCCCTTTCTTCTAGCCTCAGACCAAGCGTCACCCTCTTCATAAAATTCAGAAAAGGGCACTATCTTGTCAATTCTGCATAAAATCTTAGACTGTCTAGTAGATGGTTGTATAAAACAGATTTCCCCTTCGTGTACTTTGCCCTCATATTCTACATAAAGCTGAGATACTGCTTTCCTACTTGTACTTCCTGAAAGAATAATCCCTATAGATTTAACCACAACGGAGGCACCTACATTTTTCCAACATAAATTTTTTCACACGTTGATATAATTGTTTTTCCCCTAAATATCAATAATTCATTTTCGATGTGAGGTGGAATTTGAAGTTACCAGTTTATAAGTGTAGGACAATAATTTGCTAAATGGTCCGTTTAGTTCAAAACTGTTTCTACTAACGAATAAAGTGACCCAAGCATTGAAAAGAGCTCTTGCCTCAAATGAATTCTCAATATCTTTCCAGTCAAATTCCTTCATTATAGGACATTTATACCTCTCTAAATTCCTTTTTTCTTCATCAGTTAATTTAATGCATCCGAATCTAGCCGGATTGTTTGTAACATGACGTTCGCCTCCGTTTGGAAGCATTATTTTTCCATGAGCAGCCTTTACCCTCCAAGAGGACGAATCTGTCGAATCACATTTTAACGTTTTTATAATCGGAATGACTGTTGGGGCGCCTAAACCCATAACGTGTAGCCTATTTTTATGTAACGTTCTCACCCTTGCTATCAAATCAATGGCTGCTTTCCTGCCATTTGAGAGCCCCTTTGTGGTCAACATCAGCGGGACTAAGCCACCTATTGCTATATATTTGGGCGAATATTTCTTGTATGCCTCAAATTCGATTAGGGCACGGTTTATGTTAGGATGAACTATTGGAATCACGTTTCCTACAACTTTTACTAGTTTTTCATAATTTGCTATGGTCTTTTTTATTTTGCTTTTACAGTTTCCAGTTACATAAGCTGGATAGTCTAGGGAGAAGTAAAAATCCGCGTCAACCAATTTATAAATGTAAAGGAGGTCTTCGATTTTTATGTCAATCCCCTTTTTCATTGCTTGATATCCGCCAGAATCTAAGAAAATGGTACCGTCATAGTTAAGAAATTCGTGAAGCCCCTTTGCGTGAATCTCCTTACGTAAGCTTTCATTTTTAATGATTTCGTAGGCGTTTACCATTAAAGCTGGAACTTTGAAATATTCCCAGGGTTTTGGTCTTGCTTTCAACGGTGTACCAAGAGCTACTAGCAATTAGTTTTATCTCCTGGATTCAGTTTTTACTTCTTTAAGTACTTGTAATAGTTTTGGTAATTGGTATATGTTATAGGGGACGTATGTTGGATTAAGAAATTCCTTTGAGGCCTCGTAAAAGATTTCTTTATGATGATTAGGAGCAAAAACAACGTGATATTCGTAGGTTTTAGATGCTCGTTTGTGAAGGAATATTCTCAATCTTTTTATAAATTCTTCTTTTCCTTTGTTTCCGAGGCGCTTCGGTGGAAAATCGTAGTTGGCAGCAGGAAATGTTGTTTCCAATTCTCGAGGACATATGGCTAGAGGCTCAGAGATTATGAACTGCTGGACAAAATCGTCAAGACGATGCTTTTTTAACATTCTTATTGTTTTCATATGTATAAAAGACCGTGAAAATGGCTTGTGGTGGGAACAGCCAAAATACAAGGCAACAGGTTTCTCGGAGGGCTCCCACTCATTTAAGACGTAATTATAAAACCTCAAAACATGCTTATTGAAAAATAACTCATCGCCGCCATATAAAACTATAAAACCTGGTTCATAGATTGAACCATGGTTAAACTGGCTCCGATAATTCAAAAACTTTCCCTCACAGGAATTTTCAGGTTATAGACGTAAAGTTTAAAAGATTTTCTATATGCAGGTATGTATACCTCATTTCCTCATTAATTGTTTATTTTTTGTTCTTTGTGAATATATTTGAGGTTATTGATGTTAAAGGAATAACTAGCAACGTAGCTCCCATGGTTCCTACAACTCTCTCATAGACCATTAAGGGTAGAATACCAATGAAAGCTTGCCATGGTAAGCCTAACAGATAAACTGCAAAAATCATCATCATCCCCTGTTCACACATGGTGGATACAAATGCAAATAAAGGAGCCTTCAAACTTGTT
>Ga0105158_1001041_pt1 | contig 11003 bp, 14 predicted proteins | sample LHCtaG_FD_81567 | JGI IMG/M metagenome (GOLD analysis project Ga0105158, IMG submission 81567) | Hot spring microbial communities from Little Hot Creek, USA to study Microbial Dark Matter (Phase II) - LHC4sed_matched | ecosystem: Environmental > Aquatic > Thermal springs > Hot (42-90C) >... | reverse complement strand
TGGAGATGAGTTCACGAGTAGGGAGGTAAGCGGGTTGACGGATGGTGATTGGAGTGAGCCGACAATCAAGTCTTATAGTCTTATATGAGCCATACTTTATAGGCATGTTCATCCACCTATAACCAGTAGTAAGAACATATAGTATTCCGTTTAAGATAGTCCCATCATCAGCTCTAAGCCTACCAACCCTAGCCTTAGGAGGGAGTAGAGGCTTAATAATCTCTCATTCATTATTACTAATCTCATAAAACTCCATAAAGAAAACCTATCCTAAACAAGCTTAAATAGTTTAGAGACGAGTTCTTTTTATGTGGCATAATGTTTTATCTTTTCCCATGAGCTTAAGCCGCTATGAAACTGAAGAAGTAAAACAATCTTAAAACTAAAGTGAAGCAAATCTCCTCTATTTCATAAACAAAAAATGAATTCTTTTCATCACTTTAAGTATCACAACTTAGCTTTCCTCAGGAAGGGTGTTTCTTGTAGTTTCAGTACAGAAGTTGCTCCTTTCCAGTTCTTTCAGAACCATTATTTTTTCGTACCACAATCACCGTATATAACGATTGATTTTTTGAAATCTTAGGAATAGTGTATTCAAGAGGTTTCAACGAATAGATTAATCCATATTCAATAAGTTTCCTTAACTTCTGCGTTCTAATCCTCTTTGTTAAAGCTAGACCATGGAAGATTATTCTTCTCAAAGAAGGTATATCAAGTCCATGCCAATATTCAATCTTTCCTCCTAAATTTTCAATCATTTCAAACCATTTTTTCCTTGGTAAAGAGATGACGAACTGATCTTTTCTTTTATCACTTGTACATTCAAGTAATACTATTTTTCCCTCTTTCTTTGCCACTCTTAGTATTTCTCGTAGTGCTGTAATTAAATCTCTTTCATTAGTAATATGCTGAAGGGTTGTCACGCTTAATACCCAATCAAATGTTTCGTCATCAAAGTTGAGCCTTCGCACGTCCATAACCTCAAACTTTGTATTAGAAAAACAATAATCTTCAGCTTTCTTTTTGCAAATTTTAATCGCTTCACTAGAACTATCTATCCCTACCACTTCCTTACATATTTTACTAAGTCTAAATGTAAATCTTCCTATGCCACAACCTACATCTAAGACTACGTCTGATGGCTTAATCATGCTAAATACTCGTTTCAAATAATATCTCTGAATTTCATCTACATATCTATTCCATATGGGTAAATCTTCCCATAGAACACTTTCTAACGAATCTTTTGATTTTCTTATTCTTCTATCCCAATATGCTATTATCTCATCTACGGATTTTTTTGGTATATTATTTTTTCCCGATGATGACATGTAATCCCCCCAAAGTTCTAAATACATATTTTGAGGGCTTTGAAAATTCCAATTTTAAGATAAAACTTAAAATGCTGTTACGAATAGAGACAGGCAATCTATCTAAGATGAAACATAGAGTCGGAACGCATAAAAGGATACCAGTATAATATTCGTCAATAATATTAATCCTCCCCTTTATATTGTTCTTGATCAATGTTGTTGAAAAATAGTATTGCGTAGTTTTTTCACGTGCTTTTATAATATGCTTAACCTTAAAAACCTTAACAAAGAAACTACAATACCAATATATCAAAACTAATATCGCACCCTTTTTCAATACTCTTTCGTACTCTCTAAGTGTACTTATTGCTTGAGTTTCGGGAACATGGTCTAAAGTAGATAAATCTAAGAGTATATCAAAGGAACTGTTCTTAAAGGGTAGATTTCGTATATCTCCTTGTATAATATTGACACTCTTTAATCTTAATTTTGCATAAGAGCACACAACGTCGGAAATATCTACTCCATAAAGATTAATTTTATCATGATTTTGGTATTGTCCTAAAATGTCTCTCTGAGATTCAATACCCTCATTCCATAGATCGACTTTCAATAAATTGATCTTGTTTTTTAAGCCAAGAAGTTTTAATCCAATTCTTGTAGCTATTCTGTATGAACTTCCTATGTAATATGAAAACCAACCAGCAGATTTCGATTTTAATGTTTTTATAGCCTCCCTATCCCACACCTCAGTATCTTTGTTTTCTCGTTTCAAATCCTTGTGATGAGATCCTGTCAACTTTTACTTAAGTTTTTCTCCTTTATGTCTATGTTATGTATGTTTTGGATTATATTCTTGATAGGTTGTCTAGGCTTTTCAGGTTTAACAATTATCCATTAGGTGAGAAGGCTTATACTATTATGCTATATGTTGCTGGTTTAAGTCTTAGAGACCTCTCCGAGAGATACTGTGTAACTATTAGATAGATGCTTTAATAAGCCATTGATAATAGTTGATAGAGATCTATGTTATAGATGGGCTCTAGAAGAGCTTGGACTAAAATATCAATATCAGAGATTCGGTTTAAGGAATGTTGTTGAGAGATTCTTCGGATACCTAAAACAGAAGACTAGGAGATTCAACAACATAAATACATGGAAGATCAAGTTTATAGAAGACTATGCATCAACAATAGCAACAATAAGAAACCTACACATAATAAAAACCCAAAGATAGGTATTACTTGGTTGACAGGATCTGTGATGGATTCTGTCAACTAGGTAATACCTTCCATACGCTATATTTGGAGAATAGCTCCTCCAACCCATTACTTAAAGACTTAAAACTTATAAATAAGAAAACCTTAAGTAAAAGTTGACGAGATCTAGTAGTTTTCCGTTTGGATTTTTGCGACCTTAGCAACAGTACACCCAAACTACAGAATTTAGAGATGAGTTCAAATAATATGGAACCTTTCTACATTAGATGATGATGCTGAGTATACTTTATTTCTAATGAATGTCGCTACTCCCCCCTTTATTACTTTCAGTGAAATCTTTGAAATCGAGCCTAGGTTCCTTCCTAAATACATATGGTAAGGAAGTCTATATTCCATGATTTCTCTTCATCGTTAAAATAGTATTTATTAACATTTATTTGAAATTTAACACCAAAATTGTAGAGAACTCTTTTTATTGCGCCACCAATATAAAAATTAATCGACTTAGGTCTCGTTAGAAGATAACGATACATTTTAATTGCACTTTCTTTAGAACATTTCCTAGAATCTTCAATTAAGTCTAAAATAGTTTCATAGGTTACAGAATTAATTATGGAGGTCTCGAGATTCATAGTGATTTCAATAAAAGATTATCTCAGTCTGGTCTCCAACATGGAGCCGAATACTATCTATTCCTGCCTCTCTTAAGATCTTTGCGTTACTACCAATAATGCTCTCTTCCAATCTTCTAACACCCTTGATTAATATATTATTCATTATTATTGAATATTCCATTGAGCTATCTATTATCTGTGTATTATCACCTATACTGGTATATGGCCCGATGTAAGAATTCTTGATTATACAGTTCTTTCCGATTATACATGGTCCTCTAATAATGCTTTTAATAACTCTCGTCCCCTCATCTATCGCAACGCGGCCATTAATTTTTGAGTCAACTACTTCACCGCGAATATCAGGTTTTATTCTTTCATCTAGGATGACGCTATTTACGAAAAGTATGTCATCTTTCTTGCCTGTGTCAAACCACCACCCCTCATGGATACCGTATCCAACTCTATATCTATTTTGTATCATTAAACGTATTGCATCTGTTATTTCATATTCTCCTCTCCAGCTTGGTTTTAGCTGCTTTATCATATCAAAGACTATTGGTTTAAAGAAGTAGGCCCCTGTTATCGCGTAGTTACTTGGAGGCTGCTTGGGCTTCTCAACAACATCTACCAGTCTCCCATTATCATCAAATTTTGCTACACCAAATCTAGATGGATCTTCGACTTCCTTCAGGATAATATAGCAATCATAGTCTCCTCTTTGAAATTCCTCTAAATATTTTCTTATCCCATTCTGGAATAGATTGTCTCCAAGATAGACTACAAACTCTTCTCCATCTACAAAATCTTCGCATAACCCAACAGCGTGAGCTATCCCTTTCGGCTCTCCTTGATATATGTATGTTATCTTAACTCCGAATCTTGTTCCATCACCATAATAGTTAATGACTTTTTCTGGATAAATGTTTCCAAGCACTATTGCTATGTCCTTCACACCAATATCTCTTAGATCTTCTAAGACATATTGCGAGATTGGTTTATTCGCCACTGGTATAAGCTGCTTAGGACCAGTAAAAGTTAGTGGCCTAAGTCTCGTACCAGCTCCTCCATGAAGAATTATACCTTTCATGAAAATACCCTCCATAATCTGCTATTAAATATCATAAGTTTTCTCTCTAATTTGTCTAGTTTCTGCTTTAATGAAGTTGCTACGAAACCATCTTGACCTACTATACCCAGCTCGACAAGCATGTCTCTTTGCTCTTTTATAATGTTCTTCGGTAGCTTAGTAAATACTGCAGTCTCTTTCGCATACTCATTTCCACGTAGTTTTCCATATATCCCCTCTGCTATGAGGACTAAGGCGATTGCTTGCCCGAAAGCGGTCTTCCTGCTATACTCTTTAACTCCGATGATACCCAGTGGTTTGATCGTTAGTCCAACTTCTTCTCTAGAGATTCGGACTGCTGCTCTGGATAATCTTTCTCCTAGGAGTACAGTCCCTCCGGGTAGGTGCCACATCCCCTTACATGGAGGAATATCTCTCTTCGATAACACAATCCCTTCTTTATAGAAAACTACCAAGTCTATAGTCATTCTGGGAACCGTCGAATATATCTTATAGTATTGCTCCCTGGAAAGTTTCTTTACTCTTCTCATCCTACTCACTCTGGATTCTCCAATTCTTTCCTAAGCCTCTTAATAGCATCATGAATATCTAGCGGCTTCTTTTTCAGTTCTTTTTGAGCCTTCATTACGTTTAACGATGTATTTCTAGGCCTCCTAGCTATCCAGTTTATTTTATCCGATGTTGTTGGCTGAATCAACTCTTTCTCTAGTTTAAATTCTTCAGCAAGCACACATGCAAAGTCGTATCTGCTAATTGGTGTCGCCCCCGCTACATGATATAAGCCTACTAGTCGTCTACCAAGTATTTCTAGTATCGTCTCAGCGAGATTTGTATTTAGTGTTGGCGAGTTTATTTGATCTATAACCACGTTTATCTTCTTTCCCTGCTTTAGGTTATCGAGAACCCACAGAGCAAAGTTTATTTTCCCGGCAGCTGGTTTAGAACCGAAGATCACACTAGCCCTCACTATACAATAATCGTCAAGAATCATTTTAATAACTTCTTCAGCTTTAAGCTTGGTATATCCATAGTAGTTTATTGGGTCTGGTTTGTCCTTTTCTGCGTAGAGACCCCTCTCTCCATTAAATACGTAATCGGTGGAAATAAACACCATAAAACAGTTAAATTCTCTACATAATCTTGCGACTGATTCTGTTCCATTAACATTAATTCTCCAAGCTGTATCTTTCTCAACTTCACATAAATCTACATTTGTTAAAGCTGCAGAATGAACTACTGCTTCTGGTTTTATATTCTCGAAAACATGCTTACAAGAGTCTAAATCAGCTAAGTCCATCTTTATTGGAAATCCATAGTAAATGGAGTGTTGATTGTAGGCTGAATAAACTTCACATCCTTCGCTAAGGGCCAGTTCTGTTATTTTAGAGCCGAGCAACCCACTTGCACCTGTTACAAGAATTTTCATACCGCTCACCAATTAAGCTTCCATGGAGTTGGATGCAGTATCTTCTCTGTAGCAAGAGGCCTCCACCATTCTTCATTGTCTAGGTACCAATCTACTGTTTTCTCCAATGCTTCTTCAAAAGAGTACATTGGCATCCACCTCAGCTCATTTCTTATTTTGCTAGAATCAAGCGAATAGCGAAGATCGTGTCCGGGTCTATCGTCCACAAATTCTATTAAGTCTTCTCGTTTATTCATTATTTCTAGAATCTTTCTTACGACTTCTATGTTCTGAAACTCGTTTCCAGCAGAGATATTATATATCTCTCCAGATTTTCCATGAAGTAGTGTTTTTATTAATGCATTACAATGGTCTAATACATATATCCAATCTCTTACATTTTTCCCCGAGCCATACACGGGGATCTTCAGGTTTAAGCTTGCTCTAATAATTGTTTTAGGGATTAACTTTTCTGGAAACTGATAAGGCCCGAAGTTATTAGTGCATCTGGTCACGATTATATCGAGACCATATGTCCTGTGATAAGCTAAGCAGAACATATCAGCAGCAGCCTTCGATGCAGAGTAAGGATTTGAAGGCATCAGCCTATCATCTTCCTTAAAAGAACCTTCCAAGATATCTCCATACACTTCATCAGTTGAGACTTGAATAAACCTAGCTTCCCGACTTATCTTTCTAATAGCTTCCAAGAGATTGAAGACCCCTATCGTATTGCTTTTTAGGAATTCTTCCGGGCTTGCTATACTTCTATCAACATGAGTCTCAGCCGCAACATTCACGACAGCATCAACATCTTGTATAAGCTTCCCTATTGAATCATAATCAACTATATCACCTTTTATAAATTCATATCGTGGATCACCTTCATATTCTTTCAAGTTCCCAGGGTTAGAGCCATAAGACATTTTATCAAGATTCACTATCTTGACATCCCTATTCTCATTGAGCATGAATCTTATGAAATTACTACCAATAAATCCTAACCCGCCCGTTACCAGAATCCTCATGATACTATAGTTTGAGTAGGATCAAGTTAAATTTTATTATGTCATCTGTGAGGTGGATAATTCCAATCCCATGGTTGGCCGACCCTTGGGTCCTCTCTTCTCCCATTGATCTCTTTCGGGATTATCGATGCATCATTCCATGGTCTTCTTAGTTCGTCCGGGTTCTTATAGTCGTAAAGTCTGTTAACAAAGTAGATGGTTAAGGATGGGGTATTGCTCACGGTCATTGTTCCATGCCAGTATCTACCCGGTATCCTGACTATGCAGGGTTTATGCTCACTTGCGATAACCTCAATAAGTCTGCCACTTTCATCATCATACGCACATATTTTTAACGCACCCTTAAGGACTAGAAAATAATCAATTTGGCCACGTTCATGTCTGTGCCAAGCTCTCACAATACCCGGATAACTATAGCTAACATTCGCTTGAACAATCCATTCCCCATCAAAGAGTTCATTCCAATCTTGCCTTAAAGCCTCAACGAAGAAACCTCTATCATCAGGAAGAACCCTAAGCTCATAGACTTTTACACCTTCAAGAGGGTATTCTCTAACCTGAGACATCATTTGCGAATGAATGCATTTAAAAAATAAGCTTTTCTTGAAACTTAGTAACCTACTCTTTCATCTAGGGTTTACTTTGAAGTACATTGGATCTATGTATCCTTCTTTTTTGAATAAACCGTGTGCTAAGCCAATTATTAAAGCTCTTAATGCTTTCCGAAAGCCCTCGACAAAGCATAACGGGTATAAGTAATGGATCAGTTGGAAAAAGTAAAAATGAGGAGGCATAGCCTTCTCTAGGAGAAGAATAGTACTATTTCTTACAATTAGATAATACCTCCAAGAATTTTCATAAACCCGTGGTTTTCTACCTATCAATTGCAAAGTCCCCAGCTTACGCTCAATCAACTCATCTACATATATAAGTGTTATAAATCCAAGCTTTTTCAATCTATAGAAGAAATCAAAATCTGCCTGGTCCAAAAAGAAAACTTCCCTAATTTTAATCTCTTTATCTCTTAATATACTAGCTTTAATGAATGTTCCAGAAAACACCATAAGATGATGAGGTAAAATAACTAAGCACCCTCTAAACCTATTTAGTTTTTTAATATTTTCGGTAATCTTTATTATAGCAACTTTGCTCAAAACATATGATTGTACCGACGCCTCATATAACTTTTCATAGCTTTCAAGTACTTTCTTAATAGCTCCAGGCTTGACATAACTATCGTCATCTAATAAAAGTATTAACTCTGCCCGTTCTTTTAATGCTAGAGAGATTCCTATGTTAAGTGCACGTACACCAGAATTAAATCCAATTTCAATAAACTCAACCTTCGGAAATGACTTACAAATTTCCTCCACCTCAAATCTATTTCTTGAACCATTATCAATAACAAATATCTTATTAACATCTGCAATAACGGAAGATAGACATTTGCTTAAAGTTAAAGTACTTGGATTATACGTCCATACAATGGTAACTATAGGTCTCATAAACCTTACCTGGCCCTTTACCTCTACCTAATATACCTCTTAGATACCAGTAGTCTGAGTGCTTGGAATAGTATTCAAAGCGTTTGCATATATAAGAAGCCGGGGGAGGTTGCTATTGACAGTTCAACTGTCAGAGGTGAGCTATTAAAAGAATAAATCTTCATTTAGCTAATTTGAGTACGTAAAACTCATTTTATAATCTCTTAAAGAGTAGTTTATTTAATACATTTTTCAGAATTTTCTTACCAGCGATATAACTATATTTCTCAACACATTTTGCTCGAGCACGTTGCCCTAACATTTTCGCTATTTGTGGGTTTTCGATCAAATACATAATTTGTTTAGCTAATGCATCTATATCTCCTGGAGGGATAGTTATTCCGCACTCTTTTAAAATAATCGGTAAGTCAGAGACAGCGCTAGCTATTATTGGTTTTGCCATACTCATAGCTGTAAAAACTTTAGCGGGAACCTGTCCAATAGAAGCATAGGACTTTTTCTGAGGTATACACACAATATCTGAAGCAGCTAATAGAAGCGGTTCATGTGTTTTGGGTGTCATCCCTAGGAATAATGTTCTCTCTTTTCCTAGTAAGTGTGTTGATAAGTCTATCAAAAACCTAACATAACTGTCTTGGGGGTCTCCTGTAAAAAGAAACTTGAAATTATTTCCCAGCCAAGGCAGAGTTCTCAGAAGCTTATTAAGGGACATTATGATTGTATCAGCACCTTTATGTTTTCTAGGTGTACCAATAAAGGATATGACAACTTCACTAGAGATTCCAAGTTGTTGCCTTATTTTCTCCTGATCGTATTTTAATGGATCGTACAGATCTGTATCTACGACGTGTGGTAAATAATATCCTCCAAATTTATGTTTCAAGAAATACGATGAAACAGTAATAGCATCAGAAAATCTAATTAAGTTTTCCATAAAAGATACTGTAAGTAAGGAGAAAGGGATCTTCCAACCAGAGTCCAATACGAATCCTAGCTCCCAATCATCTATATCTAGAATCAGAGGGATTCTTGACTCTTTTAACTTATAAAGAAGACTTACTCCATAACTAGATAAAAGAGGTTTGAACGAGTATATAACATCTGGTTGGATGTTAATTATCTTCTCAAGTAAGTTTTTCATATTCTTGAACAGACTTAAAGTTAAGTTACGGAACCTACCTTTAAAGCAATAATGAGGAAAGTTTTCTAATTTGTCCTTCACCGGTGACCAAATATCGCTAGATGAAGCTAATCCAATAACATATATTTCACAAAATTCAGAAAGAATGTCAGCTATTAAAGCAGTTCTGCCAATACAGTTACCAGAAAAATCTAAGGGCAACATTAAGATTCTTTTCCTCTTTAACATAGAGCTCATATTCAACTTCTGTATCGTAGGCGGATTATTTGCAAAAATGCATAATCGTCGGCAAACACTAATATATTACTTGATGTATTTTTCATCTCCTTTTTAGTATAGGCTGCTCCAAAGTTTCTCATATTTCTGGTTATTTTTACATCTGGGAAATTTCTAGAAACGACGTCAATAGTATCATCAGTACTACAATCATCTACAACTATTATCTCGTAACCCTTCTGACACTCATTTAGATTATGAAGAAGGCAAAAATACATCTGAGAATAGTACTAGAAGCATTATAACAGGGTATTATAATGCTTATATCCTTACTACTTAACATGTTCTACGGGTCTATTTATTACATAGAGTAATTCATTATAGTATGCTCTTTCTTTAAGATATTTGACTATTTTATGTGGTAGGTTTGGGTCTAGTTTGACCCTTCCTGCCACTATGTCTGGCTTGAATTGAGGAGAGCGTCTTACCTTCTCCATCCATAATTGATGTAAGATGACGTCGTCATCGATCATATCAATATAATCGGAGACCGAATGCTTTACTATAAGTGATCTACAGTAACCAACAGGGGGCATTCTCAATAAGACATATTAACTTGATATTAGGCTCATTCGTCTGACCTCTAATGCTCTTGATTAGTTTAATATAGTTTGATACTATCGAATAATTGGGACAACCATTAATCACAATTATTACTTCGTCAGGCAGCTGACTGCCTGTAAAGATTGATTTTAATAATTCTTTAAATAAACTAGCTCTACCGGTAATAGTGATCACTCCTAAACTAACTGATATATTGCGGAGCGTTCTCATTTCAACTTCACTTTCTCAAGTCATGATAAAGTTGCCCATAAACTACAGATATTTTAAATATTCCAGTTCAAGCTTTTCAATGTTTTTCTGATATCGAATTCTGATTCTACTAGCTGTCTAGCTTTTTTGAGATATTAACGAGGATGCGAATCGGAGTCTATCGATAGGAGACCTGGGAATTAAATAAATCTTTGTATTTCTTGGAGCTAGTTCTTGATTGATTAGATTGAAGCAGAGACATACAGGTTTGAATTTGACATGGTGAGCAATTTGCCTAAAAATGAATGTTTCACTAAGTCTGAAGAAAGTATCATGAAAATGTAAAATGAAGTTCATCAAAGAATGTTGCACTTTAAATTTTAAAGACCCTGTTGTGATTAAGCGAGATATCATATTGCTGATTCATAGACTCTTATTAGTTTACGCATTCTCTCTTCAGGGCAGAATCTTTTCAGTACGTCTTCTCTTGCCTTAAGACCCATTTGAAGAAGTGTCTGCTTAGGTATTTCAGATATATTAATAATTCCTTTTGCAAGTTCGTCGACATCATAACAATTAACATAGAAACCATTAAAGCCGTCAATTATCTGCTCTCTTAATCCACCAATAGGGTTGACAATGACTGGACGTCCAGCAC
>Ga0105158_1001039_pt1 | contig 11010 bp, 10 predicted proteins | sample LHCtaG_FD_81567 | JGI IMG/M metagenome (GOLD analysis project Ga0105158, IMG submission 81567) | Hot spring microbial communities from Little Hot Creek, USA to study Microbial Dark Matter (Phase II) - LHC4sed_matched | ecosystem: Environmental > Aquatic > Thermal springs > Hot (42-90C) >... | reverse complement strand
GGTCGCGGAGCTGGGGGCCGAGAGGCTCGCGATAGACTCCTTCTCGGCGATGGCGCAGGCTTTCAGGGAGCCCCACGAGGCCAGGATAGTCATGCACGCCATACTGAGCAAGATCGTCAGGTCGATGGGTTGCACTACGCTTCTAGTCGTGGAGGTGCCCTACGGAGAGTCGAGGCTGGGACTAGGGGTCGAGGAGTTCGTGGCGGACGGCATAATAGTCTTGAGGAGGGGCCTCCTAGACGGCAGGCTCCTCAGGGAGCTCGAGGTCCTGAAGATGAGGGGCACCCCCATCCCCGAGGTCCAAGCGGTCTTCACCCTCAAAGGGGGGTTCAGGGTTTTTGCGCCTTTTAAGGCGAGGCCTATTGAGAGGCCTAGCAGGTTCAGGCCCAGGCCCGCCCTGAGGGATACTTCTCGACAGGCTCACGGGACCTGGACGAGGTGCTGGGCGGGGGCTACCCTAGGGGCTCGCTAGTCCTCATAGAGGTAGATGGGCGGGTCTCCATACCACAATACCAGTTAGTCATGGCACCAACGGTCTCGAACTTCAAGGCTCAGGGGAGGGGCGTCCTCATAGTTCCGTCGATGGGCGTGGACCACACCATCGCTAAGAGGCAAGCTCTAGAGGCGGGCTTCACAGAGGACGAGCTCAACAGCTTGCTGAGGGTCTGCGTGAGGTACTTCCCCGAGCTCAGGTCAGAGCCCTACGTCGTGGTGCTCAAGGGCGAGAGCGCCTCGGAGGACTACGAAGAGTACGCAAGCGTCGCGGCAGAGCTCAGGAAAAGGACGAGGCAACCACTATTATATATTGTCGAAGTGGACACGCTTGTGGACACGTACGGGGAGAAGGAAGCCCTCTGGCTCATGAGAACTGGCCTAGCTGTCAGCAGGATGACAGGCGACCTGATCATGGCCTTGCTCAAGCCTGGCTACCCGAGAGTGGCGGAGGTGCTCGGCGCTGCCGCGGACGTTCACCTGAAGGTCACGAGAGAGCACGGGACGTTACTCGTCTACGGCGTGAAGCCTAGGACGAACGTCTACGTGCTCAAGATGGACACCTCAGAAGGATATCCGATGCCCAAGCTGACGCTGATAACTTGATGTCAAGGGGTCTACAACAGGACGATTAAATGGCTTAATGCTAAGGTCCCTGAACATGAGTGGCGACGGCTTCGACATCCATTCGAAGACACGTTAATGCTCTATTGGAGAACGCTATGAATGAGCCCTTCAAGAGCACCATCCGTGCCTAACAGAACGCATAGTCCTGCCCGAAGGTCATCGCATAGAGGCGAAACTATTAGGCCTCGTTCTCTTCGACCCCTTCACGTGCGTCATTGACGAGAACTTGGTAAAACTGGCGTCAAGTCCCATGAGTCTGGAATTCCGTCGCAACACCGACAATGACGCTAAGCAATGCGTTATCGCCAGCAAATGCGAGTAAAGCTTAGAGGGGCTAACTCCTCAACAACTCCTCAAGCCCCCCTCTCTCCACGAAGCTCTTGAGCTCCTCTAGGCTCCTTAGCACGATGTCTGAGTGTAGCGTTATCCACGGGCTCGGATTCTCGAACTCTATCACGGACACGACCTTCTTGCCCTTCAGCTTGGCGTAGAAGAGCTCCATGCAAGTCCCGGCCGAGAGCCTAGGGAGGTAGGCGACCAGAACGTCGCACCTCTCCACGTCCCTCAAGTCCCTCTCTATGAAGTCCCTAGGGGGGACGTTCTTCCACCACCCCTCTCCGGTAGCTCTGTAGATCACCTTCTCCCTCTCCCAGGGGTCCACGACCTCGTAGCCCTTGGACTCCAATATCCTCTTTATCACAGCCCTGTACTCCTGCTTGTCCTCCACCCCTTGTATCGGCCCTGAGATGAACACCCTCGCCAATGTTTCTACACCCTAAGCCTCCCCAATCCTTGCCAAACCTAGCACTTCTTCTCGACGCTCTCTACGCTTTGAGGCCATCTAAATGGTTACTTATGTTCGTTGCGGAGGGCTCAAAAGCTATGCGCGCATTAGGCCTATTAGTCTTGCGAGCTCGTGGCGAGGCTTTGCGCCTCGTCGGCTCAAATTCTACTGGATGTCTTCGCTTCGACCGAATATCGTCCTTCAATGTAAACACCATCCGACGATTGCGCACCACATCACTTCGCACACTGTCTGCGCGTAGCTTTTCGCTTCACGTTATCAGCTCATTTTTAGCAGACCACGTGAGCTGTTCACTTTCGCCTAGGCGACGATCGACTCTTAGCTTAATGAGAGCGAGCTAGGGCTAAGGCCAGGAGGAAAGTGGGTCTTAGCAGGTGCGACAGCTCCGTTACGACGAGCACTCCTGCTAGCTGTTGATTGAGCCTAAGTCCGCTAGGGGCGCTAAGCGGTGTGTTGGGGACGAGGCCCATCACCAGACGTCACAAAATCACAGACTGTACGCCATGCATTAAGAAATGAATGTGATGAAGGACGTGCAGAAATGCCTCTAAACTAGTTAATCAATAGGTTCAATGATTATGCTGGACGAGATAGGTAGTGGTAAAGCTAAGATGAGACAGAGGAACTTTGTAGGGCGTGGAAAGGCAATGTCCATGGTGAAGGCGATGAATGATGCTTAAGTCTACAAGGCGCTAATGTCGCTAAGGCAGAAATTTTATTTAATTTAAAACGCAAACTAAGCCAAGGATCAGTATGGATATCGAGGACGTGGTTAAAAGGATAGGGGACTTGGCTTACTACTATGAGCTTACGTATCATGGTTGCTCTCAGTGCGTATTAAAGGCTATACAAGATAGCTTGAACACCGGAAATAGCCTAACGTTTAAGGCCGCGACAGCCTTTGCTGGTGGAGTTGCGGAAGCGGGAGAGATATGTGGAGCATTAATAGGAGGAATTATGGCTATTAGCCTAGTTTTTGGAAGAGATAGACTTGAGGACGCAATGACATCAAGTGGCCTCCTCAAGGCTATGGAGCTATCAATAAGGCTCTACGAGGAATTCAAGAAGGAGTTTGGGAGCGTGAAATGCCACGACATACAGAAGAAGCTGTTTGGGAGAAGCTTCAATCTTAGGGACGAGGAGGATAAGAAAAAGTTCATAGAAGCAGGGGCCCATGGACCATCGGGATGCCCCCAAGTAGTGAGAAAAGGAGCGATGCTGGCTGCCAAAATAATCCTAAGAAAATTTGAATTTGCCTAAATAAAGAAGCGCGCTCGGTTTGAGAGGCCGAAGGACTTCGTAACTGTGGGGAAGCTCAAGGTGTTGCCTCTTCTTAAGGGGTCCTCGTCCATAGCTCCACGGTCATGAGGATGCATATGGAAAGCGCTACCACCTCTCTGCGAGCGCCGTTAGGGGGGAACGCTTGGAACGATAAAGCCGTAGAAAGCTTCCAAAGAGAAGCGAGATAACTCAGAGAAAAAAGAAGCAACTAAGTTACGCAAGCCATGTTGGCGTAGTGGTTGCCGTCGTTCCTAAGGCGTGTGCGGACCTCTACCCTCACCTCCTACTTTCTGTGGTGTCTTGACTTTGATCCCAAAGCAAGACAGAGCGCCGAAATCTGAAGAAGTAGGCTCTGGCCTTCCGGCCCATCAGCTCGTGAGGTCTCACGGCGACGTCCCGCGTCATCAGCTCGAACCTATAGAGCCCCCTTCAACAGCCTTCTAAGGGCCGACAGGCTCATTCATACTCTATCCTTTGCCAGACAATATCGCCACACTTCAGCTCTCTCTTAACGTACTCTATCGCGAGTTGCGCGTTGAGCTCCTTGCAAGTGTAGACGTCTAGCGTAAAGAACTTGTGCTCACTCCAGCTGTAAAAAGCCGCTCCGGACTCGACCCAGGCCATGAAGCCTCCTAGGCCTTTGTGTATTAAGGAGAACTTGTCTGGAGAGAAGACGAAGGGGCCCGCTATGACCCTCATTCCCAAGGCCTCGCTGAGCCCTATCAAGAAGCTCTTGAGGAAGTCCTCGCTAATCTCAACGCCGTAAAATCCCTCTATGATGAGCCTCTCACGGCGAATTTCTGGCTTCAAATTTTTCATTTAGATCAGCCCAATAACGTCATAACTAAGGAGGACATAAGCGTTGCGTGCAATGCCAAGCTACTGGCGTGGCAAGGCTATGTGGAGTGGTCGAGGACGTTGGGATTCGCGGGCATGGTTTTCTCTTCCAGCGAGAAGTCCTTGATCTCTAGGAGCTATCGCTTTAAGTCCTCTCTCAGAACCTCCTCACAAGCGCGGATGCCTATGCGCTTCTTAAAGATCGGTCCGTCTATTACGAGGGTGTGGTGCTCTCCGCACTCACCGCATATGTCGAAGTCGCGCTCGGCCCTCAGCCTCAATAAGTCGCCCATGAAAGCTCCATCGACCCTCCTCCCCAACCACTCGGCTCCGAATATGTCCGCCCTAGCGCTCACGACTATCGCCTCAAAGCCTGCGCTCACGAACTCCTCGAGGACTCGCCCACGGTCGAGGCGCCAGAGAGGCTCCATGTAGAGGGCGCCGGCCTCGTTGCAGACCTTAACTACCCAGTCCAAGTGCTCCGCGACGTCTATGTCGCCGAAGACTATCCCGTGGACTCCCATTCTCTTCAGCTCCCTCGCCGCCTCCTTGAACCCCTCCTCGTAGGTCCCCCAAGTGACCTCCCTCTGGACGAGGGGGATGCCGATGGCCTCTGATTGGCGGCGACGAGCTTAGAGCTCACTCCATGGGCCATGCACCTCTCATCCTTAGAAGCGAAGTTCAAGAGGTAGGAGACCTCGAAGCCCTTTTGGAGGGCCTTGTAGAGCGCTAGACAACTGTCCTTGCCGCCGCTCCAAGACACCGCGACCCTCGTCACGGTGACTCACTTAAACGCTTGAAGCGCATGCCCTTTAGGGCAAGGCCCTCTTAAAAGCGCGATATCTTGAACCTGGGATGGCTCGGAGGTGGGCGCCTTCCATCCTCCATCAGCACTTGGCCGTAAGATGCGCTCACCATGGCTATTGCCGGGACTACGAACTCGGCGTCGCTTATTGGGCCGAAGAGGACGAAGTCCCCTCCTACGGCCACCGGGAGGGCATTCGCGACGGCGGAACACGCCGCTGTCAGTGCTCTATCCTTCCTCTGCTTCAAGGACCTCCACATGGCGACGGCGTTGTGCGCCCCGCAACCGCAGGGATATCCATAGCGGCTCTTTATCTCGTATATCGCCTTACACGCCAGCCCTAGCGTTACCAAGTCCATTACCACCGTGTCGACCAGTATCTTCTCCACCCCGGCCTCCTTCATCTTCGGGATCAGCGAGTCCAAGAGCCTTATCCTCTCCCTGTAGGATATGACGGCCCTCGAGCTGTAGGTCAAGGCCACCGCAGCCTTTAGCCCGACCTCCCCAGCTTTCTGATATATGTGGCCCTTGGTCTCGGGGTTGAAGGAGTTTAAGAGGACCCTATCGATTACCCCGAGCTCTCTCGCGGCCTCCAAGCCGCTTATGGCGGCCTCGTCATTTATATAGTCTATCAATATCGGCATCTTCGTCGCGTCGACGGCGAACTCCAAGCGCTTCCTGGCGTTCTCGGCGTTCGTGCAGACCACGTCGAGCATGCAGGGGAGCCCCACTTTATCACAGACCTCCTCGTACTTGGCTATGAGCGCTTGGGCCACCTCCTTGTTTACCCTGCCGCTCTCGTCAGAGCTCTCGTCTCCTCTGTAGAATATACTCCCGATGACGACTGTCGGGTTCTCTCCGGGTTGCCCCCCGACCTTGACCCCCGCTATTTCAAAGACCAACTGTTCTTTCTCAAACCTGAACACGAGGTTCGCCCCTAAGTATGAAGACCATGACGAGAATTAAAGCCTTACCCTGAGTGTTGAGCTGCGCATCAAGTCAGCGCAATGTTAAAAAAGCTGGCGCTAAGCAGACCAGAGCGGCCTTGACGAGCAAGGATTCGAAGAAGGCCGTCGTCCGCTTCGAGCCCCAAGGCAGGAGAGTAGAAGTAGAGCTCGGGCTGACCCTGCTCGACTCTGCTCACAGAGCGGGCGTGGGGATAAGGTCCGAGTGCGGAGGTCGAGGTGCGTGCGGGAAGTGCTTGGTCGTGGTCGAGGAGCAAGAGAACTTAAGCCCTGCGTCCAGCGCTGAGGCCCGCTTAATACCTAGCGACAAGCTAAAGGCCGGGTACAGGCTCGCGTGCCAGAGCATCGTTAGGGGAAGCGTAACGGTCTTCGTCCCGCCCGAGAGCAGGCTCCTGGTCCGGAGGATCTTGGCCGAGGGCCTCTTGAGGCCCTTTGAGCTCGACCCAGCGATAAGGAGGGTGCGCGTAGTACTCCGCAAGCCAAGCCTGCTAGACACGACTCCCGACTTCGAGAGGTTGCGCTATGCCCTCAAAGAGAAGGGCCTCGAGGACGTAGAGGTGGAGCACGAGCTAATGCAGAGGTTGCCCACGATCTTGAGAGAAGCGGATTGGGACGTCGACGTCATCTTATGGATGGACAGGGAGATAATGGCAATAGAGAGAGCGGGCAAGGGAGGAGGGATCTACGGGGCCTCGATAGACATAGGGACCTCGAAGCTCGTCCTCCACTTGGTCGACTTGGACTCTGGCGAGACAATTTCCATAAAAACCGTCGAAAACCCCCAGATGGCCTACGGAGAGGACGTCATCTCGAGGATAAACTACGCAGCGTTCAAGGAGGGCGGGCTGAGGAAGCTCCAAGAGCTGGTGGTAGAGGCCATAAACGCCCTGATAGAAGAGGCATGCCGAGAAGCCGGCGTGGAGCGGGACAGGATATACGAGCTCACGGTCGCTGGCAACACGGCCATGCACCACCTATTCTTGGGGTATCCCCCTAGGCAATTAGCGGTCGCGCCCTACGTCGCGGTGGTGAGGCGATCGGTGAACGTGAAGGCCAGGAAGCTCGGCATTAGGGTCAACGAGCTCGCGAACGTCCTCGTACTCCCAATAGTCGCTGGCTTCGTGGGGGCCGACGCCGTGGCGGACATCTTGGCAACTGGCATGCACGAGACGGACGACATGTGCCTCCTCATAGACATAGGGGCCAACAGCGAGGTCTTCGTGGGGAACAGAGAGGACATAGTCTCGTGCTCTTGCGCAGCGGGGCCAGCCTTCGAGGGGATGCACATAGAGCACGGGATGAAGGCCGTGACGGGGGCCATAGAGAGGGTCAGGATAGACCCAAGGGACTACGAAGTCGAGTACAAGTCGATAGGCGACGCCAAGCCCATAGGGATATGCGGCTCGGCCATCGTGGACGCCGTAGCCGAGCTGTTTAAGTGCGGCCTAATAGATGAGCACGGACACTTCAAAAAGGGCGTGGACGCGAAGCGCTTGCGGTGGGAAGACGGCGTATTGAAGTTCGTGATAGCTTGGAAGGACGAGTCCGCGATCGGGCGGGACATAACTATCAGCGAGAGAGACGTCCAGGAGATCCTGCTTGCGAAGGCGGCGATACGCTCGGGGATCGCGGTACTGATGAAGGAGAAGGGGGTTAGAGAAGAGGACCTGGACCGCCTCTACATAGCCGGGGCCTTCGGAGGATACTTGAACCCCGAGAGCGCCCTCTTCATAGGGTTGATCCCCGACGTCCCCTTAGACAGGATAAGCTTCGTCGGCAATACTGCGATAGCCGGAGCGAAGATGTGCCTTTTGTCGAAGAGCATGAGGAGGGTGGCCGACGAGCTCTCAGAGAAGATACGCTATGTTGAGCTGACGGCTCACCCGGACTTCCGCGAAGAGTTCGTGAACGCGTTGTTCATCCCGCATAGAGACCTGGGCAGATATCCGACGGTCATGAAGTATATAAATCAACGCCTAGGACCTTAAGGTCGAAGGGCCGCGAGGTTCTCGGCTGAGCGCTAGGCCCCTTAGACTCGGATCGGGTCGCCAGCGGGGTCGGGCCCTCACGGCCGTGGGCTATGAAAAAGCATTTATACGAAGACTATGCAAAAGTAGCATGGGTGTTGTGGAGTGGCCATGCTCGACGAACTTTTAAGGGCGATATTGGACCTCGATGAAGGCAAGGCCCTCGAGCTGACAAAGAGGCTTGTGGAGTCCGGCGAGGACCCCCTTAAGATATTGGACTGCGTTCGAGCGGCCACGGACGAGATAGGGAAGAGGTTCGAGAGGGGGGAGTACTTCGTAGCCGACTTGGTCATGGCTGGAGAGATTCTAAAGGGCATCAGCGAGATCATCGCCCCCAAGCTCAGGGAGACGGGGAAGAAGAGAGAGGTCGTGGGGAAGCTCCTCATAGGCACGGTTGAAGGCGATATACACGACATAGGCAAGAACATAGTCGTGACTATGGCCGAGGCGGCTGGCTTTGAGGTGGTCGACTTGGGCGTGGACGTGCCGCCCGAGAGGTTCGTCGAGGCGATAAAGCAACACAACCCCGACATAGTCGGGCTATCTGGCCTCTTGACGCTAGCTATAGACTCCATGAAGAGGACCGTGGACGCCATAAACGCAGCGGGCCTCAGGGACAAGGTAAAGATAATCATCGGGGGAGGTAGGGTGGACGAGAACGTCAAGGAGTACACTGGCGCGGACGCTTGGACCAACGACGCCGCCACGGGCATAAGGATCATGCTCAAGCTCGTGGAGGAGAAGAGGAGGGGACAGTCGTGACCAAGGAGCCCATAGACCTTTGGATTGAGAGGCACGAGAAGGACCCGGAGGCGGAGCTCAAGGAGAAGACAGAGCGCTTCCTAAGGGCAGTGCAACTCAAGGTACCCGACAGAGTCCCAGTGGCCGGGGTCGGCGGAGACTTCCTCTGCCGGTATACTGGCATCACCTGGTACGACATGTCCTACGACCTCGAGAAGATACCGGGGGCCGTGTTTAAGTTCGTGCATGACTTCCCGAGCGACTGGTCAATAATCTTTGCCCCGATGTTGCTCGAGGGCTTTGTCTTCGCATTGGCCTTCGCAGACTGCCCGGACTTCTCCAACACCATTAGGTTTCTCTGCGGGCCAGTGCACGACATATTGAAGGACAAGTGGAGCCAGTGGCCCGGGAGGGAGATCAAGGAGAACATGCACCCACAATTCAGAGGAGGAGAGTTCATGAAGCCCGAGGAATACAAGAGGCTCATCGAGGACCCCCTGCAGTTCATTCACAGCACGATCTTGCCTAGGGCCTGTCCGGGTCTGGGAGAGCCCGGCTCCCCACGCTGGAACGCCGCTTGGATAAGGGTCGGCATGACCATGCAGAGAATAGGCGCGTTCCAGGGGCAGCTCTACGGAGAGCTGGTCAAGAGGGGTAGCACAGCCTTCCCAATCACCAACGCCTACACGCCAGCCGACGTCATAGGCGACTTCTTGAGGCACCCGACCGGAGCGATGCTGGACATGAGGAGGATGCCGAGCGACTTCAAGGCGGCCTGCGACGCGCTCGTAGAGCACATATTGAAGGTCGCCACGGCGGTACCGCCGATGCCTCCAGCCACGTTCTTCTTCGTCCCGCTCCACTTAAACGAGATGTTGCCACCAAAGCTCTACGGCGAGTTCTACTGGCCACAGCTCAAGAAGATAATCGAGATCCTAGTCGCGAAGGGGTACAAGGGCTTCATATTCTTCGAGGGGGACCACTTGCCGCACGTGGACACGATACTCGAGCTCCCGAAGGGATGGGGCGTAGCTTGGTTCGAGAGGCCGAGGGACTTCGTAGCCGTGTGGGAGAAGCTCAAGGGCCACACGACGGTCATGGGAGGGGTCCCGGTGTCGCTGATAGCTAGTGGGACCCCCGAGAAGATTGACGAGCACATAAAGAACTTGATGGCCAAGATAAAGCCCGAGGGGGGCTTCATCCTATCGCCAGGGGTCAACGAGCTACCAGCCGACACCCCCGTGGCGAACGTCAGGGCCTACATCAACGCAGCCCTCAAGTACGGGGTGTACTAGCCACATCGATGACCATCAACTTCTTTTCTAGCTTATGGCTGAGCTAGAAGCATAAACCCCATAAACTCTCAACTCTTTTACTTTTAAGGAAAGGACTTAAAGTTCTAATTGATTGGAAAGCGGTCCTTTAAGCCCGATCACGTTTGCGGAATCTACGTAGCACTTTCTCTCACGAGACCATCGCCATCACTCCTATATTGGGCCGCATCATTGTGCTTCGTCCTGAAATAAGTTGCCAACCTTAGTCGCTTCGTCGCCTTCGTCTTGGGCGTTGGGGGATCCGTCGAGGAAGACCATCATCGCGTTGGGAGGCAGGGTCAAGGCGACGTGAAACCACGCGCTCTAGTAAGAGTCTAGATACATCAAGAGGCGGTATAATCGATGCGGAGGCGTTACTATGACGCTGCGCTCTTCAACTTGGCCAAGTGCCCTTGAGCCGACCTCGTTAGCAATCGTGGATCCTCAGGCTTTTATGGGTCAAGTCGCCCTCAGCCTTGCCATGCCCCTTCCTCTTTAAAATCTCTAAGATCTTTCGAGCTTTTCGACCACTAAGCTTTAAGTCTCCACTTAAGGGGTAAAGTATCCCTCGGGAGCCTCATGTCGGAGATAGAGAAGGTGAAAGAGGTCTTAAAGCAGAACCCTCAGGGCCTCTCCCCGACCAAGATAGCCGAGCTGGCGGGCATAGGCAAGGACAAGATAGCCAAGGTGCTCAAGGAGCTGGAGAGCTCCGGCGAAGTCGTAGTCGAGATGAGGGGTTGCAGGAAGGTCTATAAGCCCAAGGCCTGAGCTCTACGCCTCCTACCTCATTTTATTAATCCCGGAGACGTCCATCAGCCCGACGGCCTCGGCAGATCGCTTAACGAAGAGCTGGCGGTTGGGCTGGTCGAGCGAAGCGCGGTGGCCATGGAGCTCCTTGGAGCTCGCTACTCGATTTCCCTCACTTCGCACTTCAGCTGCTTGACGACTTCATCGGCTCTGGCCGGATCGACCTTCAGTGTGTAGAGGTACCTCCCAGTCCTGAGCTTGAGCTTTACAACGTCCTTCGACCTCTTTACGACGCAGTACTTGGCCTTCTCGGAGAGCTCGATGAATTCTCCGACGTCGAAGACCTCGACTGGCATAGCCCTCTCGGTAT
>Ga0105158_1001037_pt1 | contig 11025 bp, 11 predicted proteins | sample LHCtaG_FD_81567 | JGI IMG/M metagenome (GOLD analysis project Ga0105158, IMG submission 81567) | Hot spring microbial communities from Little Hot Creek, USA to study Microbial Dark Matter (Phase II) - LHC4sed_matched | ecosystem: Environmental > Aquatic > Thermal springs > Hot (42-90C) >... | reverse complement strand
TGCTTGGCACCAGTACCAGGTCGGAAATAGTATACGCGTCAGCAACACTCCACTTGATAATCTTTCCCTCTGAGAAGACGCGTTTATAGGCGATGACTTCATGGCAGAAGTGTACATTATCTTCTAGCCCCAGCGTTTTGATCTTAATATTAAGGTGTTCTAAATACTCAGTCCCACTAGCAACTGCTTGATGGTCTGGCGGCCCTGTAACTAGGACCTTTACCCTACGTTCGTCTCCTAAAAGATATTTTAGTTCGCATACTATATCCAGGGCAAGTTCTAAGTTTTTTCTCGGAGTGATCCTTACTGGTATTAGGATTACAAGGTCTTGGTAGCTGATTCCTAACTTATTCATTAACTCTTTTGTGAATGCATCAAATCTAAGGAAATCTTCTGCATAAACCCCGTTAGGTATTACATTAATCTTACCTAAAGGACGTTTGAGTGGTAGGGTCTCCAATTGCCTTTGCCGATAATAACTTATTGTCACGTACTCTATATTCTGATTTTTATGGAGAAGTAGTGTTAAAGGGAATTGATCTGCTCTACTCTGCCATTCCTTTCTTACAGTAGCGATATCGTGTATCCAAAAAATAAACTTGGTTTTGAGCTCATCTGCTAGTTCATTGATTGCTGCTGTGGCTGCGAAGTTAAATGGCATCGAAGGTATATTATGAACTATGCAAACGTCAAGATCCATCAAAATGTTCCTTAACTCAGACTTTATTCCTTCTTTGATTCTATTAAATGATTCTGTTTTTTCACTCTTCTTTAGCACCTCATTTTGAGTATTAGTGACTTCTGGATCTTTAGGGGATAAGAGCGATATTTGATGTTCAAACACGTTCTTCGATTTAAAGCCACCTCCTGTGCCATAGATCAGATGAATTTCATACCCCTTTTTTACTAGGAAATCTACGTGCGCTGAAATCACAATTTCAACACCCCCAACTTATCTTGGAGGCGCTGTATAATGTATAATACCAACGCGCCTACCTTTATCTTTAATGTGACTTGATTTTAGTTCTGACACTCCACCCATACCTTTATATCAAATCCTTATAATCTAATTTTTTTATTATTGTAAGCCAAATTTCGTGAATAAGAGGCGAAACTTTATCAATTGGCATTATCAAGCTGATCCACGTATTACTTTCGAGTTTTCTGATAAGAAAACCCCATGATCGAGGCGATGATGTTACAACAAGGCGATAAATATCAGGGTTTAGAGTGTAATCGTAAATAGAATAGCGTATAAAGTAATAGGTTTGCTGGAAATTACTTTTCATTCCATACACGCTCCGGTCTTAATAAGGTAATATTATGGTTCCAAAAGACAATCTTGTTTTGATTCATCAGAAAGCTCATTTATAGCGGCGATGGCAGCAGGTTCAAAACGTATCGAAGGAATATTGTGACCAGCTCTTGAGTTGTCTTGATTTTATGGAGAGAGTACTGAAATTTTTCTTTAAAGAATTCTGTCACTTTTAAAGCACTGCCAGTTCCGTAGATTAGATGAATCTAACACACTTTCTATGTCACGTAAGGAGTTAGAGAAACAGGTTTCATGCCCCTTTCTAACATCCAAGATGATCATCTTATCCATTAAACATTATTAAAGCCTTGATGCATGATATTTCCTTGACCTTCTAATAGGAACTAAAACTAGTAAATAAAAATAGACAATACAAAAATAGCAAGATTACACCTTCTTTCCATGTCATTTTTAATCCTGAGAGAAAGTGCCATAAAAACAACTTAGTTATTACAGAGAATATTACTAGGTTTGAGAACACAGATAAACTTACAGTGAATGGTAAGGCTATTAATGACAGACCCAAGATACAAGTTATATTGATAAAACAACTTCCAATAACGTTTCCGAGCACAATCTCTATCTTTCCTTTTCGAATAGCAGATACGTTCACAGATAACTCTGGAACCGTGGTTCCAAACGCCACAATTGTCGCCCCTATCAAAACTTCAGGTACACCTTAAGCTAAAGCCAGGAAAGTTGCTGAGTCAACAATAAGAACACCGCATGCAAGTACACCGCTAACACCTATTAACGCAAGTAAGGCATATCTCTTAACCTTCTCTCTCTTCCTTTAATACCTTCTCACGCCCGACTTCAGAAACCGAAATTTGAAAAGAAGGAAAAAAAATGAATACGAATATCAGTATGATGCCAATAAACCGGCTAGCTTCTCCAAAATAGAGTAAGGCTAAAGGAATCAGAGTTACAATAAAAAGGCCAAAATTTAGACTGTTAATTTCTTCCTTTTGAATCTGATTTAAAGAGTCGCCACCCTTTTTAAGGAATAATATAAGATAGCAAATACCTAGTATCAGAGTTATGTTGGTAATATTTGCGCCTAAAACGTTACCAAATGGTAAGCCTATTCCTTCACCTGTTACTATCGAAGATAGCGCTATCGAGAACTCTGGCAAAGGTGTGGAAAAGGAAATCAGAAGAAAACTATTGTTGTAGAAGAGATACCAGTTACAAATGCGAGCTTATCAGCGTATTCTACGGTTACATCACTTGCTTTACTTAAGATAAGAAATGATAACAATAAGATTATAGCATTACCTAAGAGACCAAGCCCTTCAAACAACACAATTCAACACACCTTTATTCCGTTTTACTCTTAAGTATTATTTGTAATATTCCAAAGAGTAAAAGGAAGCTCCAAAGTAGAGCAACAATAAGCACTATACCATTTATTGCCGGATGAAAGTTATTCAAAAAAGGGAAATAGAACAAATAAGTGATTATAATAAACACTATATGGAGAAGCTTTTTGAAGACTATGATTTGCTCGTCCTCTTTGACGTAGCTCGTAAATTTAAATTTCCTAGCTAAAACCACCGCAAAAATCTCTGACAGCCTCTTAACTCCAGGAATAGCTTTGAGTAATAGAATTGTAAAAGGGATGAATATGATTAGGTTTACTAAGAATTTTGTTTGAGAGTTAATTGTTTCCGCTATAGGAATGAATACTAGAACACCGAAGAGCCATATAAAGAAAGCAGCTGAAAGATTATATGTTATATTATATCTATTATCCTTATCCTTTTTAGCCCTTTCAACCGGCTCAGAGGCTTCATTCAAGTTAATTCACTCACATTTAAAAAAATGGGGGGTGTCACCCTTTATAGAGCAACGTTCACTTTTTCGCACGTTTTTCAAGTTCTTCAGCCCACTTTGAAGTATGACGTCCTAATTCATGTGCAATAGCCCTTGTGCTTCTCCACAATGCAAATACCGACCATATCACAATCAGGATCAACAACACCGCAGGTATAGCCGGGTGAATTTGCCCTAAATAGTCTGCAAACAGTAAATACGCCAGTGATACAACAATCACATAAATGATACCGTCCAAGGCGATCCTATAATGTCTAAATGACTCGATATTTGCTTCTCCGCTTACTTTCCCAACCTCGAAAGCCAATATTCCTGCGATACCACTAGTCAGCTTCCTTATATCCCAGAACACAGAGAATATTATGATCGCAAGTACAACAGCAATTATGAAGCTAATTATTGAATGTACGGGGTATCCGTAGAATACTTGCGCCATAGACTTCGCTATAGGTATGAATACCATTTCTCCAAAGAGCCATATTAATATAGTTGCAGTTAACGACAGTACAACTCTAGCACCTACTTCACGAACAGCTTTTGCAGATTCAGCGTAGGCCTCAGCTCCAAACGATTCAATATCCTTTCCTTCTTTTCCCTCAGTTGTCCCTTCAGTTTTTACTTCTTCCTTTTTTGACATAAGTACTTCAACCACCTATACATATCAAATATAGCTTATAAATATTGCTATAATTTTATACAATTAACAAATTGATTATACTTATAAGTATTTAAAAAAGTATTTATATAAGAAAATCTTGGCCTAAGATGAACACAATTGCCACTTAATGAAATATGGGTTGAAGGCGAAGAAATCTTAAAAATGGCTCAAGCGCTATCATCAAAAACTAGCTTTAGGATATTACAATTGCTAGCTAATGAAAAGTTAGATATCTCAACAATTGCCCTTCGCCTTGGTCTTAGCGAAGCGTACATTAGTGAGGAGGTTAACAATTTAGAAGATTTAAATTTGATCAGGGTAAGTTATGCCCCAGGTAAGAGGGGGATAAGGAAAATATGTGAACTTCAAGTGGATAAGATAATCTTATCTCTTAGAAAGTAAGCTTATATATTGTTGTTTAAATTGCTTGATAGGTAAGTATGAGGTTAAAAGAGTGTAGAAGTGTTGTCGTGGAGGCACCTGCTTCTTCAGCGAACATTGGACCCGGATTCGACGTCTTCGCAATAGCATTAGATTATCCAAAAGATGTTGTGAAAATTTCTTTGAAGGGTGAAGGGATAAAGGTTTTTGTCGAAGGCATTAACAGCGAAAACATTCCTGAAGATTTGGATTCGAATACGGCTGGCTTGGTAGCGAAAAGACTTGTCGCGGACTATAAGCTTTCCAATGACATTGAGATAGTTATCGTTAAGGGTGTGCCTGTTGGAATGGGCTTAGGCAGTAGTGCGGCTTCGGCTGCGGCTGTAGCCTATGGACTGAATGAACTTTTTTCATTAAATTTGGACAAAAATGTTCTTGTAAAGTATGCTGCTGAAGGAGAAGTAGCTTCCGCTGGAAAGCCTCATGCCGATAATGTTTCAGCATCACTTTTGGGAGGTTTCACTTTGGTCAGATCCTATGATCCATTAGAAGTTTACAAATTTGATGTGCCAGAAAATCTTGGAGTCTGTATAGCTTCACCTAAAATTTCTTACGGACAAAAGAAGACTGAGCAATTCCGTGCAGTTATACCTAAGCTTATTGAATTGGATAAGCTTGTACACAATGTTGGTAATGCTTCAGCACTGGTGGCAGCACTTTTAACAAAAAATTTAGAGTTATTTGGACGTTCTCTAAATGATGCTGTCGTGGAACCAGCAAGGTCCAAGCTAATACCAGGATATACTTTTGTTAAAGAGGCAGCTCTAAAGGCTGGAGCCTTAGGTGTGACAATTAGTGGAGCTGGACCAAGCATGATAGCATTCTATGACTTGAATAAAGTTGATGGTAGGATTATAGGTGAGGAAATGTGTATGGCATTTTCTAGCGAGGGATATGATGCAACATACATTTGCACTAAAGTTGGACAAGGTTGTAGGATAGTAGAATATTTCTAGCCTTACATCTTCACTATTTTTGGCGGATTTGAGAACCTATTGTTGCCCATGTGATATCTTATCATGGCTTCAGGATCCTTTAGTCGACCTGTTAATATGGCGACAACCTTCTCATCCCTTTTTATCACTTCTTCTTCGACAAGCTTCTTTATTGCAGCCACACATGCTGCTGAAGCATGCTCGCAGTCGAAGCCATTGCTTCCAACAACTGCTATACCATCCTCCATTTCCTTGTCCTCGACTTGAACACTTATACCGTTTGTGTACTCTAGGCTCCTTAACCCCTTTTTAATGTTCACTGGCCTACCTATCTGTATTGCAGTAGCACAAGTTTTAGGCCTTATATTATTCCTGTCAAGGAAAGCATAATATTCTTTAATAAGTTCCTCGTTCACGTCCCCATTGTTCCATCTTAACGGTTCTCCATTGTATAGGCCGTTGTAGAGTGTATAGAATGTGTTTGAGCCTTTTGCGTCGACGGCGACAAACCTTGGCTTCTTCTTTATCCAACCCCACTCATATAGTTCCATTATAGCTTTACCAAAGGCTGAGCAGTTGCCCATGTTGCCTCTTGGGAAGACAAGCCAGTCGGGTGGGTTCCAGTTCAAGTATTCTAGCATTCTGTAGATCATCGTCTTCTGTCCCTCAAGCCTGAACGGGTTTACAGAGTTCATTATGTATGCTCCTTCACGACCCTTTTCTAAAACAACCTTGAGCGCGTCATCAAAATTTCCTACCACCTGGTAAACTGAAGCATTAAATTGGAAGGCTTGAGCAAGCTTGCCGAGTGCGACTTCGTCTTTGGGTATGTAGATGCTAGCCTTTATGCCTTCGTTTGCAGCGTACATTGCTACGGACGCTGAAGTGTTGCCTGTTGAAGCACATATGACTTCTTTAACACCAAGCATTTTTGCATGCGTTAGGCCTGTTGCTATACCGTTGTCTTTGAATGAGCCACTTGGATTAAGGCCTTCGGGTTGAAATAGGACGTTCTCTTTTGGCATGCCCACGTATTCAGCGACCTTAGTCATCTCATATGGTCTGGTTCGCCCCTCAGCTCCATCGAATGAGACGAAGACCTTACTGTATTCTTCATAGTCCTCTGAATCTATTCCCGTAAAGTTTATTAGCTCCCTAAAACGCCAGACACCACTTTCGTTAAATATGTTGTTTCCATGATTTCTTCTCTCATAAAATTTTTCGATGAGTGACTTCGGAAAGCTTCCTTCATAAACTACGTCCAGTAGGTTGCCACAATCGCAGAATGTTCTAGTAGTTTCTATAGGATATCTTCTACCACACTTAGGAATTATGCACTGAAGATATGCCTTCGACTTCAAGTCTAACGGGTAAATGTGGGAGAAATATTTAACATTTTTTACAACAATTACAAAAGTATCGTTGACGAGCTTTAATTGTAATGCACACCATAAAAGTATATAAAACTCTGTTTCAAGAGAAAATGGGCATATGGTCGGCAAGCTAAATGTTGCTGTAATGGGGGCAACGGGAATGGTTGGCCAACAATACATGAGGCTACTGGAAAAACACCCTTGGTTTGAGATAGCTCTTTTAATGGGAAAGCGTTCAGCTGGAAAAAAGTTTGGGGAGGCTGTTGAATGGGTTGGCTCCTACGATCCCCCTGTAAAGGTTAAGGAAATGGTGGTGAGCGAAATAGACCCTGAAAGACAGTCAGCGGACCTTTTCTTCAGCTGCTTGCCTTCTGAAGTCGCCAGAGAAGTAGAGGGAAAATTCGCCCTTAAATATCCTGTGGTAAGTGATACAAGTGCTTATAGGATGGAGGCTGACGTGCCAATAATTATTCCCGAAGTGAATGCAGAACACGTTAAAATCGTTGTGAGACAGAGGAAGGAGAGGGGCTGGAAAGGCTTTATTGTGACAGGCCCAAACTGTACGACTACAGGTTTAGCTGTTGCATTAAAGCCTTTAGATGATGCATACAATGTGAAGAAGGTTTTTGTTACCACGATGCAGGCTGTCAGTGGTGCAGGATATCCTGGTGTCCCAAGTCTTCTGATTATTGACAACGTTATACCTTTCATTAAAGATGAGGAGGAAAAGGTTGCTAGGGAGACGAAGAAGATTTTAGGGAAGTTCGAAAACGGAAACATTGTATACAATGATCTGATGGTTGCAGCATCATGTAATCGTGTTCCAGTAATAGACGGACACCTGGAATGCGTTTACCTGGAAACAGAGAAGAAGATTAATGTGGAGGAAGCTAAAAACATTCTAAGAGAGTTTAAGGGTTTACCTCAAGAGCTTAAACTGCCTTCAGCTCCAGAAAAGCCTATAATAGTTAGGGAGGAAAATGATAGGCCTCAGCCTAGAAGAGACAGGGATTCAGGTTCTGTCCCAGGAATGAGTGTTGTCGTGGGAAGGGTTAGGAGGGGATTGGATGAGAACTCTCTACAGTTTACTGTATTAAGCCACAATACTATTAGAGGGGCTGCTGGAAACGCTATCTTAACCGCTGAACTGCTTTACAAGTTGGGATATATTAAGTGAATGGATAAGATTATGAAGTATGTAATGAAATTTGGTGGCACATCGGTTAAGGATGCAGGATACACTAGAATATGTGATATTTTATCAGATTATAGAGATGATAAGATTGTTGTCGTTGTATCAGCGTTAAAGGGTATGACGGATAAACTGCTTGAGGCAACTAGAATGGCGGAAATGGGTGAAGAAAGGTGGATTAACGATTTCCTCCAAGAAGTTAGTGATATACATAGGAGTGTTGTAAAAAATTCTATTGGAAACCTACCCTCATGGCTTGAAGAAAGGCTTCGAAAGGCTGATGAGGAGCTAAAGCATGTTCTCTACGGCATACTATACTTGAGAGAGGCTACGCCGAGAAGCGTAGATTATGTTGCAAGTTTTGGAGAAAGATATTCTGCAGAAATAGCTTCTGCGACACTAAATTCTAGAGGATTTCAGTCGAAAGCATTTACTGGAGGAGAAGCGGGTATAATAACAAATTCTAGGTTTGGGCAGGCAACACCTATAATGGCCCTGGTTAGGAAAAGGGTGGCTGAAACACTTATACCACTATTGGAGAATAATATTGTTCCAGTTGTTGGAGGATTTGCTGGAGCTACAGAAAATGGTATAATAACAACATTAGGTAGGGGTGGAAGTGATTATAGTGCGACAATATTAGCCAACGCGATTGACGCGGACGAGGTCATAATTTGGAGTGATGTTAATGGCATAATGTCAGCTGACCCAAAATTGATTCCAGAGGCAGTCACATTACCTGAAATAACCTATGAGGAGGCTATGGAGATGGCTATCTTAGGTGCAAAGGCACTGCATCCAAGAGCACTTGAGCCTGTGATTGAAAAGAAAATTCCTGTTAGGATTAAGAATACATTTAATCCAAAACATGAGGGCACAAAGATTATGGAGTCTGTAACCAAACCATACCATTCTGTTGTAAAAGTAATTTCATTGATAAGAGATATTTCGATGATAACAATAAAGGGTGCTTCAATGGTCGGGGAAGTGGGAATGGCTGCAAGATTCTTTAACAAAATTGCAGAATCAAAATCGAATGTGATGATGATATCTCAAAGCATTTCAGAATCCAATATCAGTATTGTGGTTAGGAAAGAAAACTCAAAGAAAGTCTATGATGTATTGGAGAGGGAGTTTGGTAACGAAGCCAAGAAGCTGGAACTAGAGGATGACGTATGCGCAATAGCATGTGTTGGCGAAGGCATGAAAGGAACCCCAGGTGTTGCTGCAAGAATGTTTAAGGCCGTTGCAGATGAAGGGATCAATGTTAGGATGATAGCGCAGGGTTCAAGCGAATTAAATATAAGTTTCATAGTAAAGGATGCAGACGGATTAAAAGCGTTAAAAGCATTACATAAAGAGTTTATCGAAAAGGGGCAAAGTTTTAAATAAAAAATTTGGAAACAACGATAACATGGGAAAGGAAGTTGAAAGGGAATATAGAAAACTTCTTGATGGAGCATGCGAGTTACATGTTCACTGTTCACCCGACATTATAAAAAGGTCGGTTACAGAAATAGAGCTTGCAAAAATGGGTAAGGCATTTGGTTATAGGGCAATAATTTCAAAAAACCATTTTACACCAACATATGACAGAGCTTTTTACATAAGAAACATTGTACCAGAGATAAAGTTTTTTGGAGGAATAGTATTAAACTATACTCTGGGGGGACTAAATCCTCAGGCTGTAAAGGTTGCAATAGCATGCGGTGCTAAGGAAGTTTGGATGCCAACATTCGATTCTGACAATCACTTAAAAAAGGCGGGACAAATTAAGTATGATCCGAAAAGGTTTGTGGAAAATGTGAACTTTGAATTAAAGGATGGGCTGAAGATACTGGATGACGAGGGAAAAATAAGGGATGAAGTGTATGAGATACTGGATTTGATTTCTGAAAATGACATAATATTGGGTACTGGACACATTTCTAAGGAAGAGATTTTCAAACTTGTTAAAGAGGCGAGGGGTAGAGGTGTGAAAAAGGTTTTGGTTACACATGTAGACTATTCTGTAACGAGATTAACTCTAGAAGAGCAGATAGAGTTGGCTGGAATGGGAGCATATCTCGAGCATTGCGCATTTTCTTGTATAGACAGTTCTGAAAGACTTGACCCGAAAAAAGTTGCTTATACAATAATGAAAGTTGGTGCAGGAAAATGTGTTATATCTAGTAACTTGGGACAAATAGATAATCCTGACCCAATATCAGGTTTAATAGAATATATTAGAATGCTGAAAGATGCTGGAATAGAAGATAATATGATTGAAAAGATGCTAAAGGATAATCCATCAAAACTTTTGGAGATATAGTTGTCAAAATACAAGATTGTTTGCGTCGGCTGGAACATCAATAGTTTTTATACAATCTCTCAAATCTTTTACCGTAAGCTTTGTTGAAAGTGGGACAAGCATATATCCTATCTTTTGATTAAAATATGGTGAGCCAGCCCTGGAAAAAAGAGTTATTACTTTACCTCCATGATTTAATTTGAAGCCTTCACAAGGTTCATGGCCCCTGACTATTGCAATCAGACCATTAGCTTTAAGAAACCTTTCAGTCACATTCTTTCCAAAATATAGTCCAGCACCTCTAAAAGATGGCATGGTTTCAGGAACATCTTCTATTGGATCACTCCATAAAACTTCCTCAATCAATTTTAAGGACGGATTTCTGAGAGAATACAAATTTGGATCTGATATTGGTGGGCCGCCGTGAACAAAGAATAGGCCGTTGCCAGTAAATGATGCAAGAGGAAGCTGTTGGAAAAGGTTGAGGGAAACCCTATAGAGAGTTCTCCAATTCTGTGGGAAGCGGTTTCTTAAAACGTATGGGAAATCATGTGGGTGAGGAATCAATTCTATAGGTGGTTCATGATTACCCCTTAAAAGTAGAATTTGTTCTTTAAATTCCTGCTTTAGAAGTAGTATAAACGCGAGTGTTTCATATTGGTAGGGTCCTCTGTCAACATAGTCGCCTAAAAATACTATAATATTCTCATTATCTGACAAAAATTTTTCAACATCAACTTGCTCGAATATTGTTTTCAACGATTTTATATCTCCATGAATGTCTCCAATAACAAGAGCCATGTCATTCGATAGAATCTGTACAAGGTAACCGTCCCTGGAAAAAAGTTTATTATAATGAATGTTCTTTTCCAGGATACTTAAAAAATCCTCTTCCTGCATTTTGAAAGATTTTTTGAAAAGAGCTTCAATCATCCTATATGCCATAAGTTTTCCCGACCATTAAACTTTTTATAACATATCATGT
>Ga0105158_1001034_pt1 | contig 11049 bp, 9 predicted proteins | sample LHCtaG_FD_81567 | JGI IMG/M metagenome (GOLD analysis project Ga0105158, IMG submission 81567) | Hot spring microbial communities from Little Hot Creek, USA to study Microbial Dark Matter (Phase II) - LHC4sed_matched | ecosystem: Environmental > Aquatic > Thermal springs > Hot (42-90C) > Sediment... | reverse complement strand
GAGTTCGCGAAGTGGCTTATGGGGCACGGCTACGGCGCTGAGGAGGTGGAGAAGATGCTCCTAGTGCAGTGGGATTCCAAGGTTAACACGGGTAGGAGGGAGGTCACCATAGAGGGCCTCTTGGCGCTGATGGCGTGGTTCGCCGTAGAGAGGAGGCTGAAGATGACGCCAGTTGTGATAGCGAAGGGGAACTGCGTGTGCGCGTTCGACATGAAGAGCAGAACCGTCCTCGTGGCGCTGCGCTACCCAACCAACAGCGTCAGCCCATCCTACACAGAGTTCATTCTTAAGTACATGGATGGGCAGGTTAAAGAGGGCGAGAAGGCCATGTCGGTGGGCGCACTCCTCGGAGAGTGGTGCCCATGAGCATCCTCCAAGAGTTCAGGGAGCGGCTGCATAAATGGTTCAGGCGCGATGAGGTGGAGGCGACGATGGAGAGGCCTTGGGGCACAGTTGAAGGCGTTAAGATTGGGGACTACATCACAATAAACATCGAGGAGATCCTCCAGCTGGTCGCGGCGTTCCTCATTGAGAGGGAGGGGCTCAGCGAGCTGGAGGCGCAGGCGGTCGCCAATAGGAGCGGGCTGTACATCTTCGATTTGGAGGCGAGGACGACCCTCGCGGCCGCAGCGTATTGGGAGAGCATAGTTGAGCCGGCAGCCCCGGAGCGCTTCCTGGCAAAAGTTGCCTCGGAGATCGAGGAGCCCAAGCCCGTAATAGCGGTTAGGGCGCTAGTCGAGCGCTAGGCACACACCATAAGGGCGCTTTTCTCGTGGAAAAGAAGCCCATTTCAGGCTCCCCCGGGGAACTTTTAGAGCCGGATCCGGCCTCATTTATGACACATAGTGTCATATTTGAGGCCAGATAAACCTCTTCAGTTCCGAGTATTTTAGCGGAGAATCTGGCCATAAAAATGAAGCATTATTTCATTTCATGAGGCCAGATCCAACATCTTGGCACCCAGCGGCAAAATACAAAATTTACCTCAAAAAATGATGCGGATTTCCGCTTAACCGCAGCCCTCAACAACCGCGCGGTCACGGATTTTGAACAGCCGCCAGAACCCGTTCACATGTCTTCCTCACGCGGAACTCAGCCTGCTTCCCCTCATTCCATTGGTCTACCGGGCGGAGATATCCGACAACGCTCAAGTATACCTCACACTTCGATCCGCAGCGCGGGCACTTCGCCGCTCAGGTACCCGGTGGTTGGGGCAGATGCTGAACGTTGGCGTCAACGTTATGTAGGGCATCCTGAACCGGCTGAACACCCTCCTGACCAGCTCGGCTGCGGTCCTCCAGCCCGGGAACCTCTCGCCCAGCCATATATGGAAGACGGCTCCGCCCGTGTAGAGCGCCTGGAGCCTCTCTTGGACCTCAAGCGCCTCGAAGAGGTCTAGGCTGCAGTCGACTGGGAGCTGCGTGGAGTTCATGTAGAACGGCGCTGCCCCCTCCTTCAGGCGCCTCTCGTTCGCGACGACTATGTCGGGGTATTTCTTCTCGCCTATCCTAGCGAGCCTATATGAGGAGCCCTCCGCGGGCGTTGCCTCCAAGTTGTACATGCTTCCAGCCTCCTCTTGGAACTCAACCAGCCTCTCCCTCATGTGCAGCAGGACCCTCTCAGCGAACCTCCATGATTTCCTCCTCTAAGCCCAAAATTCCCGCCCCCTTAACTTAAGGAAAATTATGCTAAGGCGGAGCCGCGGCGTGCACTAACGATAAGCATCGCCGCGCCCGCTAAACAAGCTAGAATGCTGTAGATCAACCCCGAGGCCTCATTTTCCTTCTTCTAGCAACTTTACAATTTTTGGTACTGCTATTGCCATTGTTCTCCAAAATAATGTTGTTGAGCCGAGTGCACTTGCCGAGCAGGGTTGCTCCTCGAGGTGCGCTGAGCACTTCAATAATTGTTAAGTTCTTTGTGAACCGCCGGCACATGGAACATTCACGCCTTTCAAATGTGAAGACTACAACCATGCGGCCACCAGCAAAATAATTCTCTATCACATTAAAAGGAGGGGGCGCTGCCCCCCGGCAGCTCCGAAACTATCGCCCTGCCGGCTTCATTTGGCTTAACGACGTATATGTGAATTTTCCCGGCAACCCTCTTCACCCTCCTCACGCCCTCCTCATTCGAGGCTACTGCCGCCACGACCCTGTTCGCCTCAGCCTGCTCCGCAAGATACAGCAAATCATCCTCACGGACGAGGCCGTCTGTGAGCACCGCTATAAGCGCTTTTTTAGGCTTGAGCTCAATCGCCCTCTTTACCGCCGCACCCAGATTGGTGCCTCCGGACGGCCTGAGCGCGAATATCCTCTTGGCATGCGTTAGATGGCCCCTAGACTCGGGGGATATGAGGTGCGCAGCGTCGTTAAACGCTGTGACGGCTACTGGGAGGTTGAGTTGCCTCGCATATGCGAGCAGCCCGTAGGCTGCATCCTTAATGTAGCTCAGCACGGTTCTTCCCTCATAGAATTCGGATGTGCTTCCGGAACAGTCTATAAGCATAATGAGTTTTGAGAAGCCCCCAGCCTCCCCCTCCTGCTCTACAGTTGTGACGGCCTCCAAAGCTGGCTTCCTCCACCTCCTCGGGTCGTCCGGCGCCCTGGCGACCGATGAGGGGTCAACCCTCCTCGAGTATGGCCTCCACCTCCTCGGAGCAGGCTCTTTAAGCTCATGCATCATCGCCTCCATAAAGAGGCCCTTAAAACCAGCAATTTTCCCCCAGAGCGCCGCTCTAACCCTATCCTCAATGGCCCCCTCTATAATCTCCCCGGCGTTGGTGCCTGGAGATATCCCCATGAGCTGAGCGAGCTGCTCTTCATTCAGGTCCGCCTCAACGCCCACCTCCACGGCCTCGGCCCTTATCTTCAGGTCGGATCTATCGAAGGTAACGTCGCAAGGTGGCCGGAGGCCTCCTCCCCGCATCTCCTCCCCACCGCCCTGCGAGGCGCCCTCCCCTCGGCTCGGCCTCTCTTGGTTTCCTCTTTGGCTCGCGGAGCCCTCTCGCAGCCCCCTTCCGCCGCCTTCCCGCCGCCCTCCTTTGTCCCCTCCTCCTTGCTCCTCACCCTCCCCCCTTGATAGGCTGCATATTATTTCAGCCGCCCTAGCGACCAATAGTGGATCCCTTTGGAGGGGAGGCGCCTCCGCGAGCCTCATTAAGATCTTCTTCAGCTCATTGAACGCTCCCTCCCTCCTAAGGCTCTCCTCATACCTAGTTTTTCGGAGCTTGACGCCGAAGAAGTCCTTGTTAAGTATTTGGAGGAGGTGGTACGTCGTCCCCTCAGCGTCGGGCGTTACTGGGAAGCGCCTAAGCCACTCGGCGTTTGCGCCCCTAACGTCCAGCCCCTCTTTAGCGACCCTTAGGTCTGAAACGACGTCGTAGACCACGTTGAGGAGGCGCCTAGCCGCATCCAGCGGGACGCCCAGCCGCTTAATTACAAGCGCCTCGCACAGCAGCGCAAATCTATACGTGTAAGGCAAGCCGTCTGCCGAAGCATGCTTTACCTCATGCCCGATGAACTCCTTTAAGTGCCGCACCCCGCTCCAGTCTGGCGCCGCAACCCTCATCTTTACTAAATCGACCATGAACGTTGGGGAGCTGGCGTCGACGGATATTGTGAGCGGTGGAGGTACGGGCGTGAAGGCGCTCATAATATGGGCGAATTCCGAGGCGAGCCTATCCATAACATCACCTCCAATACACTCACGGGGGTTTGAAAAACCGAGAAGTGGATGGAGCCCCTTAATCACGGGCCCCTTTAATTGCCTTTAGAGCCTCATCCAAGCGCAGCTGGGGCTCAAGCATCTGGAGCGCCGCTTGGTCCCCCCTCTTCTTCGCCGCCTCCTTCATCATCTCTACAACCTCGTCGAGGACGCTCCTAATTATCGGCGCATCGAGGTACTTGCTCCTCAGCTCTAGGGCCTTCTCAGCGCTCCGTGTTTTTATGAGCTCCTCAACTTCCCTCAGCCGCGTGTACTGCGACGCAAACAGCTCAGCGTATTTGTTGATGAGGGCTCTGGAGGCCGCGAAGGGGCTCCCGTGCTCGGACAGGAACTCCTGGTTGTTCCATGAGAGGCGGTGCGGGAGGACGTGTAGGAGCGCGAATGCTAGGTCGGATTCATCCGCCTTACTACGCATGTTCAGCAGGGCGTGCGCCTTCATGGCTTGGTGGAGCCTGATCATAGCCCTAACCTTACCGAGGTTTGCGATGCCGCATGGATACGACTTGTATACGCAGAGCGAGCAGTCCTTGTCCGCTTCGAATGGGTCTCTGCTTTCCACGCACCTATCCCCCCTCGAGGTGCTGAAGTAGCAGCGCGAGAGGTGGCTGACCAAGCCTAGGCAGAATATCATGAATTCTTCCGGCACTTTAACCTCGTCGAGGAGCAACCTAGCCGCGTATATTATTTCAACCGGCGCGGGCTTCGCCAGCTTGGTCCTCTTCCACCTCTCGTACATGGCGAGTATTTCTTGGGCGCTCGGCGGCCTGCACTGCGTGCTTAGAGCATACCTGTCAAGCGTCGCGACGTTGACGACTTTGATGTTTGTCTGGTAGAACTGGTTGAGGGGGTTGGTGCAGAGGACCCATCCGAGCGGCTTGATCTCTATTGGCCCGATGGTTGTGTCCACAACCTTTTCGTTCAGCGCGTGGTGGATCTTTGAGAGGAGACGGGGGGCTCCGAATATCTCGTCTAGGCAAATGAAGTCGCTGCCCGCCAGCCTCCCAACCTTAACGGCGTGGGGAGGCTTCATGCCGAGCAGCGCCGGGTGGTCGATGGCGTAGCCGAGGATGTCCTCCGGATCCATTTGGTCGTTGACCTGCACGGCGAAGACTTCTATGGGCTTCCTGAGGGTTCGGTCGGCTGCGGAGCTGGCCGAGGGATACTTCACGAGGTCCAATTCAACGGCAACCTTAACCGCGCTCCCAGCCTGCTCGTATTGGACGTGGGCGCCGTCCGCTAAGTTCTTCATAACCTTCTCGCCGTCAGCGCCGATGGCGCCGCCGAGGTCCTCGAAGAACCCCTCCAACTCATCCCTCGTTTGGAAAGACCTCCTTACTATGGCGACGGGCTTATCGAAGAGCTTTCCGATGAATCCAGCCATGCTCGTCTTGAAGCTGGCATGGGTCCCTATCAGGAGGACCGGCTCCCCTATAATGAGCCCGGCGAATATCGTCTCGATCATGTCGTACTGGTAGTAGCCCCTGTAGACCTCAGCGGCCACCTTAACTAGGGAGTTCAGCGCCTGCGAGGCGTCTTCAAAGCTCATAGGGGGCCTCCGCGGCCTTAATCTATCGTTGTGAGCAGCAAAGACTTGCCCTGCATCGCCAGCGACGCCGCCTTGAGGTCTACTTCGAGGCTTCCGCTGGGCACTATGCCTACGCTTTCAGCCAGCTCGCTTACGGCCGCCTTAAGCCCCTTAATGTCCTTTGAGGCAGCATGTGAGAGCACGCTGCCCAGCGCCGCAAGCTGCTCCCCGAATTCCACGCCCACGCCCTCAACAAGCCTCTTTAAGTCGCCGAGCTGCCTGGCGAGCGCCTGCACGCTGGCCCTCTCACCCTTTAGTATCATCTCAACGGCCTTTTGAGCGGCGTCCATTATTGAGGCGATTCTCGCTTTTAGGTCGCGCTCCAAGGACTCCAGCATCTCCCTCCTCCTCTGCTCGACCTCGCGCTCGAGCGCCGCCAGCCCCGCCCTCCTCCTCTCCTCAACCTCAGCTAGGGCCTTCTTCTCCTCTTCGGCCAAGTATTCTGCGAAGAACTGCCTTGAGAGCGTGAGCGGCACCGGCGAGACCCTTACTGGAGATACTTCAGCCTTAAAGCCGCCTTCAATCTCAATCGCCTCGGAGACGCGCTCCATTATCTCATTGAACCAGACGCTCCCCTCGAACTCAGCAACCTCCTTGGCGAGGATCCTCATCTTTTCATTCACCTCCTCGATGCTGGCCATTAAATCGGCCGCGAGGCCCGCCGGCAGGAAGTAGAGCTTCCTCCTTGCCCTGCCAATCTTTTCCTCCTGGAGCACAAGGCAGTACTTGTTTAGGAGGGCGTACACCTCGTGCCTGATGGTCTTAAGGCGGTTGACGAGCGTGCTCGGATACGGGTGGAACGCCGCAACCTTCCTCTGGGCGCCGTCCTCGCCTTTAACGTATTTGACCCTGACTGACCGCTTTGAGGCCACGGTGCCGCCGTCCCCGAACCTCTCAGCCCTGAACTCTGAGTCGATCCGGCGCAGAAGGTCCTGGAGCGAGCTGACCCAATCGACGTGTTTATAGCCTGGGAGGGCTGAGATGTCGACGTGCATCATGAGCCTCTCCTCCGACGGCACGTCCACATCAATTAAGAACCCCTTCACGAGAATCCTGGGGGACTCTAATTGCACGTTAACCAAGGTCATGCACACCACCCCCTATTTTTTTGGGCGGGTTCTCCCGGGCCGAGGGGCTCCCCCGCCCTCGCCCCTTGAAGCCCAGGTTTACAGCTAGACCTAAAACTCGCATATGCGAGTTCAGAAAAAGTGGAGCTGAGCGCTTAAAAGGAGGCGCAACGCCCTTAGGCGGACGCTGGGGACCCTGCGCCTCCAACCGCATCTCTTGATTTTGGGCTCACTTTAACTGAGCCATCTGGGCGGCGAAAGTTACTATTCGAAAAGCGCGGCGACCAGCTCGGGCCTTAAGTTCATCTTTACGGCCTTTTGGATTACCTGCACCGCCGGGTGCGCCCAGCGGTACCTACGCCCTCTATAGGCAACCAATGTTGAGGCCTCGTCGTCTAGCTCGCACTTTTCTTTGAGGAGGCTGACGAGGCGTCTAAGGTTTATTGTTTGCCTCCACTCGCTCGCCTTGAATGGTGAAGGTGAGGGGGGAAGATCGGGGCGACCGCCTCCATTCTTTCCAACGCCACTATGCATTGAACGCCGTTGGGGAGGGTGAACAAGTAGCTTCCGGCCGACTTGAAGAACTCAGCCCTTGCGCGCCTCCAAGTCGCCTCGGCCCCTATCGGTTCGGCGGAGATTTTAGCGTTCTCTGGGAGCCTGCAGCCGCAGAGGCCGCATTCCTCCACTAGGGAGCCGCCTTCCAAGAGCCAATAGACCTCACCGCATTTGAGGCATACGGCGATCTGAACCTCGCCCATTAGTTCACCTCTTCTAGCATTCGATGGCAGCCAGAACCTCCGGCTTAACGTTTTTCATTATTATCCGCCTCTTCAGCCATCACGCCGCCTCCTGAAGTCGATGTAGGATAACGCGAACCCGGGGGCATAAACGGGCTTATGCGTGTACCCGACCATTGCGAAGCCAGCTTTAGCCGCAGCCCTCGCGAAGAGGCCTTTTGTTTCACTGTTTACCTCGTCGGTTATTTCGCCGTCCGTCAATACTATGACGGCGTCGCCGGGCTCCATCAACCCGAGAGCCTTCTGCAATACGGGGGCGATCACTGTTCCACCGCCCCCACGCATCTTCGGCGCCACTTTGCTCGCCACCTCGGCCGGGTTCTTCGCGCTGAGAACCTCATATGCCTCAGCGTCCCAGGGAATAGCGTATATATCAGCATTCCTCGCTTCATGCTTCACAATGCCCGAAAAGATTCTCAGCTCATCCTCAGAAATGCTGCCCGAGCAGTCGATGAGGCACCAAACTCTATAGCGGTAGCCATAGTATCCCGGATACTCGTCTCCTCGCCGGCTCGGATAGGCAAATGATGCGTCGTGCTTCGAATGGTTCCTCAGCCCAAATCTAAGCGCCACATGCCACGGCGGCTTCACTTCAAGGACCTCGTTAACAACCCTCTCTAGGCCCGCAGGGAGCTTGCCGGCAATCTTCGCGTACGTTAATGCGCTCGCCGCAATTTCTTTCCACGCCTTCTCAAGGTCTTTACCCCTCTTTTCAGCGGCGCCTCCCTCACCCTCCTGAACCACCTCGCCCTCAACCTCCCCCTCAATTAAGTCGCCGCATCCTCCACCAAGCGGTAACTCTTTCGCTACATCCTCAAGCCTACTCGCTATTTCTTCTGCACTCATCTTCTCCAAGCTCTCTACTGGAATATTCACGACTTTGGCGATCTTCTTGAGGGTCACGGCATCGGGGAACAGGCGCTCGACGTTGATCTCGCTCCCATTCAGCGCCCAATTCACCTTTCCGTCTGCAGCGATGTTGTATATCTGCCTATTGAAGCCCTTAGCGCGGAGCGGATGCAGTAAAACGACGTGGAGCGCTTCGTGGATGCACACGGCCCTCTTCTGTTCATCCATTAATTTTGCCCACCAATCGGGGTTAATCGCGAAGGTTCCGCGCTCGTCGACGCCGGCGGTTGGAATATCATCTGTGGCGGCGATCCTCATGTAGCTGAGCGGGATCGCGATGAATTGGAAGTAGCGTATGGTGTAGAGCTTAATATTTCGTATTTCTTTCCTCAGCGCCTCAACGTTCAATAAATACGCCTCCTCGAGCGGTTTTTAGGCGGTCTCGCTCACGGATAGAAGGGCCTTGCCGGCCCTCGCTATGCACTCCACGATCTTCTCGTTATCCCTAACCGCGGAGTACACCTCGCGCCTCAGCTCCCTCGGCAGCAGGGTGAATAATGCCATCACAAACTCCCTGTCGTCGCTGCCGGCAACGAACTCGAGGAATGGTTTTGCCGCCGCTATCTTCGCCTTACTCCTTTTAACCGCCTCGGCAACCGTGACCGCTGCCAAATATTTCTGTTCGATATTGAACTCGCTCATAACCTCCGGCCTCCTGACGAGCTCCTCAAATGATGGAACCTTGTTTCTTAGGAAGGCTATGAACGACTCTCCAACCCTGCCAAGCTTGCCCCTTGCCATACTGGCGAGGAGCTCGCCATCGCCCCTCTGCGCGGCCTTTTTGAAAGCAACAGCGACGTAGGTCCATCCCCTCGGAGTCGCTGGCGGTTCATAGCCATTATCTTGGACGTTGTCAGTTATATTCGCGAGGAAGCCGCTTGGCTTCCAGAGTAAATATGCGGCGGCCCTCTTGTCCCAATAATTTCCGTATTTTTCATTCATCCACTCAATCCAATCATTGATTTCCGGAGCCTCGACCTCTATGAAGTCGAAGCGGTCGCGCAGCGGCTTCGGGAGACTCGTGGCGAGGCTGCTGGTCTCAGCCGTATTTGAGGCCGCTATCACAAATGCCTTCTGGTTTAACACCATATCGCCTATTTTGTAATCGCGAACGATTTTGAAGGCGGCGCTCAGCATGTTCGGGCGGCTCTCATTACAGAACTCATCAAGGAACAGGATGCCGGCGCAGGCGTTCAGCAGCCTCGCAGTTGCGAGCGGAAGGAAGGCGACGTACTTGGAGCCTACTGAGCGGGGGAGCCCGGACAGGTCCACTGGATCCATGGACGTCAGCCGGCAGTCCTTGAAGACGAAGTATTTATCGGCCTCCTCAATATATTTTTCAACGTCCTCCGGGTTTATTCTGTCGACGTCAACGAACTCTAACCCCATCTGCCTCGCCTTTTTCTTAGCCCACTCCACGACGAAAAGGGACTTGCCTATGCCGGGTGGGCCGATTAAGTGCGGCGTTATCGACTCAAAGCCCTCGAGCCTCATCTCATAGGCTATGTTAAGCCTATCTTCCAGAAGCCTACCAATCTTCATGGAACCACCTCCCATTCATTTTCTGGAAAGAAAAGGGGGCAGGGATTGGCTGCGCCGGCTTAGGCCGGCTGCGGGCGGAGACTGTTATAGTCATGTTTGTTGCCCCCTCATACGCGCACCTTCTGCCGAGCCTCCTCAGCAGGCACCAGCCGGAGAGCTTGTTGGAGAAGGCGCAGCATCGGCAAATGGGCTTCTCGAAGCGCGGCTTCCATACTGGCTCCCAATCCTCCTTCCGCACTCTTTCTTTAACCGCAGGGAGAATCCAAGGCATCCTGCAGAGGAACTCGCACATTTCTTTCTCATCCCTAAACAGGCCCTGAATCTTCTTTTCAGAGCTGGGCAACCTAAAATTTTAAAAACTCATAAAACCACCTCCCTCTTTTTCCGCCCCGGATGGACCGGGTTTAGCGCCCGGGCGGGGCCAGGCCGCCCCTTTAGGGCTCGTTAGACGCCACGCTTGCGTCGGCTGGCTTAGGCCCCGGCGTGGTTCGCCGCCCCTTTCTCAAAAAATGAAGGGGTTATAAGAGGAGTTGCTGCAGGATGCCCATGGCGAGCGCCGCGAGAGCCAGAACTAATGCCGGTACGTAGAAGTTTTCTCCAATCGCCCGAATGACCTCCGCCGCGCTCAAGCCGGTCCTCCCGGCATCATCGGTCATTAGGGCGAAAAGCGGTGGTGGGGCGAGGAGGGTGGCGGCGATGAAGGAGGCTATGGAGACGGCTAGCAAAACTTTAAACTTCGCGAAAACCACCCCTGATGAACTTAAGCAGGTAAAAAATTTGAGTAAGAACTAGCGCTCACGCTAAATGCGTAAAAACCCACTTACCGGGCTGGCGCAGCAATGCGCCGAAAGGGGAAATTTAGGGAATTCAGAGACGAAGGTTTTCAACAAAAAAGGAAATTAAGAATATTTAAATCGAGTGGATGATCGCTCCCCCTTTAAGTCTTCCAGTTAATGCTCCATTGCCCGACTCAGCAGCCGGCCGCCTTTGGGGCCCCCTCCCCCATCCTACCATCGACCATTATTGCGTCGCCTAGCACCCGAGGGTTAATTGGCGCTCCGCGGTGGAGAGACGTGGGTAAAAAAATTACTTGGGTAAAAAATTGATGGGAAGGGTGGGTAAAAAATTGCGGGTAAAAAATTAGCATGAATTTTTTACCCAGTTCGGAATTTTTTACCCACTTATTGAGGCCTCTTATGAGGCTTGGGCCGTCGTTTGTTTGGTGTAAACGTTGGGTTTGAGCGAGGCTTTAGCGATTGCATTCTCCATCCTCGGGTCGGCTTCTTTAGCGTTGGCTCTAGCCTTCTGGAGGAGGGATAAGCCGGCTGCTGGGAGCCGGGAGGCTCGGCGTGGGGCTGGTGTGGGCGCTGATGGCTCTGTGGAGGCTGCGGGCGAGGCTGCGGAGGGCCAGCGTGCGGCTGGG
>Ga0105158_1001033_pt1 | contig 11064 bp, 8 predicted proteins | sample LHCtaG_FD_81567 | JGI IMG/M metagenome (GOLD analysis project Ga0105158, IMG submission 81567) | Hot spring microbial communities from Little Hot Creek, USA to study Microbial Dark Matter (Phase II) - LHC4sed_matched | ecosystem: Environmental > Aquatic > Thermal springs > Hot (42-90C) > Sediment... | reverse complement strand
GTGAGGAGGAAATCCGCGTACTCGAGGCGCTGGCCAGGGGCAGTACCTTCTCCGAGGCAGCTAGGCTGGCAGGGCTGAGGGACGATGAACTCGGCAAAGCCGTTGACGGGCTCAGGGAGAAGGGCGTGCTGCTGGGAAGAAGCCACAGCGAGCTAAGGCTCCAGGCGAAGATCGTGCTACTCCTCCAATCCCTCCTGCGGGGCAGGCTCGCTACTTGATCCTCTCGAGTACGATAGCCGGGCAGACCCTCTTCACGCCGTCGATCCTCCCCATGTCCTCCAGTACCTCCATGAGCTCCCTGCTGTTCCTCGTCCAAACCTCCACCATCACCATGTGGTCCCCGGTGGTCACGTAGACAGCCGCCGCGTACTCCCTGCCTGCAACCTCGTTCGCCACGTTCAGCACCTTGTCCGGCTCTGTGTCGATACCCACGAGCGCCACCCCGTTGAAGCCCAGCTTCTTCGGCTCCACGACAACAGTGTACTTCTTGATCACCCCCTCCCTCTCCAGCTTGTCAATCCTCTTCTTCACAGCAACATCGCTGATACCCAGCCTCTCCGCTATCTCGGTCAGCGTCCTCCTGGCATTCTCCGACAGCAGCCTCACAATCTCGAGATCCTTCTCGTCCACCATCCCAGTGGTAGCGCCGTCGCAGTTTTATAAACAATATGCGTGCCACCCGCACCTAGTATGAGCAGGAACAACGCAGTTTTCTTGGCAGGCGAACACGCTTGTGAAACCCAAGCCACTCTAGCAACACTGGCTAGCCCCCTGCCCCCATTCTTGCAACCTTTTTAAGCACCGTATTCTCATCTGCTATGACAGCAATGAGGCGGGGTGTCATCCTCCTGGTGCTTCTTGTCCTCACGATTCCGGGTCTTTATTCTCAGCCGCGTCAGCAGTACGTGCCTGAGATCCTGTTTCTTGGCGTCGAAGGAGAGGTCGTAGTATTCGGGGGAGCCATCAAGTCTGGAAGGCAGTCCTTTCCGCTGCTAGGCATCTCCTCGGGAGCTACATGTAGGACCTACTTCTTTCGGATCCAAGGATACCTGCTGAATGCTGCCGTGCATCGAGATAGCTTCTTCTTCGTCGGGACAGCATACCTCGAAGGCCTTCCTGCAATCCTGCTCGTGCAACTGCGCGACGGGGAAGAGCCGCAAGCCACCGTGATCCACTCCGGTACGCCGCTCTACGGTGTAGACCTCCTGCTAATCAAAGATACTCTCTACATTGCCGGCTACATTTACCGGTATACCCCCGTGGTAGAGTCAGATATCATAGTGGTTAAGTACAACTACACGGCAGGCAGGATCGAAGGCTCGCTGGTCTTCGGCAGCGTCGCCTTCGACGACTACCCGAAGAGAATACTCTCAGACGGCAGCGACATAGTGGTGGTAGGGGATACTTACGCCTACAATGTCTCGCAGAGCGACGTCCTGGTAGCCAGAGTCAAGCCCGACTTAACGCTTGTTAAAAGTGTGGCGGTCGGAGGGGCGGGACGTGAGTCCGCGGAGGATGCTGTTCTGATGGAGGACGGCTCGCTGCTGATCGTCGGGAGCACGATAGGGGGTACGGGAACTCCAGACGCATTCGTAGTGAGGGTCTCAGACATCGGAGGATTAACCTATCTCTCCGCCATCATAGGGTACGAGAACGAGTACGCGGTCTCCGCCTCCAGATCGGGGAACTCCTACATTGTGGTGCTCTACGGCGAATTCGAGGAGAACACAAAACTCGCCTTGATCGTGGATTACGCTTTGAAAGACCCTTGGACCATGGAGCCGCGCATGGTACTAGCTGTAAGCTCCAGCGCGGGGCAGGTGATACCGCTAAGATCCCGCAACACGGCTCTCGCCTTCAAAGCAGGCAGCTACGTAGCCGTGCTTAACCTCGAGGGGAGAGCGGTGTGCCTAGGGGAAAATTGCACTCTGCTCACAGTAGACCTGCTAGACTTCGGAGAACAAGCGCCCAGCCTCTTTAGAGGGCTCTACGGCTGGAGACCCCTCTGGTCAGTGGCGGGTGCGAGAGAGAACCCCCCTCTACAAGCATCAGCCCTCCACCTCCAGGTAGAAGAAATTCCCGCGTCAAGCACAGGGCTTTCGGTGAGCAGACAGAAGTACGTGAAACAGGTAAATGTACTAAAGGAATTTAGAAAATTCATTGAAAGAAATATGCCCCTACTACTCTTCACACCGATGATTCTCGCAGCAGCGCTCATTCTTATTGAAGTGGGTAAACGAGGTTGGTCCTGACATCTAGAATCCCCTTTGGAACACTCCGGGAATAGTTTGCCTTAAAGTCGCTCAGAGAGCTGTTATTGATAATTAGGAATAGTAACATGTATCTCCTCTGAGCAAGTTAAATTTTTTGAATCTGTTTCCTTGGCTGGAGTGGAACTCTATGTTTGGGTAATTGCCGCCAGGCTGCAAAGACGGCAAAGCTTATATAGTCAACATGTGGGGAGAATCCCGATAAAACTATGAAAAGCAAGACTTCATTACTACTCGTCCTGCTCCTCGTGGCGTCGTCCATCGCACCGTTGCTGCTCGCCCAGCCGCCACTCCAGGGGCCATGGATAGACGAGGTAGCTTTTGCGAAGGAGGCGGATCCTGCAAAAGTAATGGACATGATTGCTAAGGGCGACGCTCAGGTGTATTTCAGCGATGTTAGGGTTGACGCTGCGATAGCTGAAAGGTTGAAGAGAGACCCTAACATTAAGTACAAGTACTCTTTCGGACTCTATTTCGAGCTTACTTTCAACCCTGTGGGTCCCGAGTTCCCGAAGACGGGTGAGCTGAACCCCTTCAGCAGCGCTAGAGTCAGGGAGGCGATGAACTACATCGTCGACAGGAACTACATCGTCGATGAGATAATGCTCGGCTTCTCCATTCCCAAGCTGCTGCCCCTCATCTCGCAGTTCCCGGAGTATGCAAGGCTAGCAGAGGTCGCCAAGCTGCTGGAAGCGCAGTACAGCTACAACTTCGAGAAAGGCAAGGAGATAATCTTCGAGGAGATGGCTAAGATGGGCGCGGAGTACAAGGAGGGTAAGTGGTACTACAAGGGGAAGCCTGTCGTGATCAAGTTCCTGATCAGACCGGAGGATCAGAGGAGGCAGATCGGAGACTACGTGGCTGACCAGCTAGAGAAGCTGGGCTTCACCGTCGAGAGGATGTACAAGACGGCTAGAGAGGCAAGCCCGATATGGTACCGCGGAAACCCAGCCGACGGACAGTGGCACATCTACACAGGTGGATGGATAACCACTGCCGTAAGCAGGGACGACAGTGATAACTTCGGATTCTTCTATACGCCGCTGGGACTCCCCTCACCCCTCTGGCAGGCCTACAAACCAGACCCCGTATTCATGGACATCGCCACAAGGCTCTGGAACAGGGACTTCAAGACCATCGAGGAGAGGCAGGAGCTGATGGCGAAGGCCGCCGTGCTGGCGCTGAAGGACTCTGTGAGAGTGTGGCTCGTCGACCAGATCTCTCCCTGGATCTACAGCAAGGATGTCGAGCTGGCAGCAGATCTCAGCGGCGGCTTCGGCGCTGCTATATCACTCAGGACTCTTAAATACGTCGGCAAGGCTGGGGGCGCTATTAAGGCGTACATGCGTGAAGTTCTCGTCGAGCCGTGGAACCCCGTCGCCGGCACGAACTGGCTCTACGACTGGATACTGATTCGTGCTACGCTAGGCTCCGCCTTCCTGATCAATCCCTACACCGGGCTGCCTATGCCTGAGAGAGCTGTGAGCGCCGAAGTCTACGCTCTTAAGGGGCTGCCCACAGTCAGCTCGAGCGACTGGTGCAAGCTGACATTCGTGGATAAGGTAGAGGTGCCGGCTGACGCGTGGTACGGCTACGACGTCAAGGCCGGCAGGGTGGTTACTGCTGGGGAGGCTGGTGTGAAGGAGGCGAAAATCAAGGTCGTCGTCAACTACGGCGATGTGATCGGGAAGATAAAGTACCACGATGGCACGACGATAAGCCTGGCTGACTGGCTGATAGGCTGGCCGCTGAGGTTCGCGAGAGTGGACCGCGAGAGCCCGCTCTTCGACGAAGCAGCTCTACCAGCCTTCAAAGCGTGGAGGGAGGCATTCGTGGCCTGGAAGATTGTGAGCACATCCCCACTGGTCATCGAGTACTACGTCAACGACGTGTACCTGGACGCCGAGCTGATAGTAGCATCGTACGCAGGCTGGCCCAACTTCCCGTGGCACGCACTCGCCATCGGCATCAAGGCGGAGGAGAAAGGCCTCCTCGCCTTCAGCTCGAGCAAGGCGGACAAAATGAAAGTGGAGTGGATGAACTACATCGGCGGGCCCAGCCTCGACATACTCGCCAAGATGCTGGATGAGAGCATTGCCGAGGGCTACATACCCTTCAAGGAGTTCATGGGCAAGTACGTCACAGCGGATGAGGCCAAGGCGAGGTACCAGGCGCTTAAGAGCTGGTACGCGGAGCGCAAGCACTTCTGGGTTGGCGATGGCCCGTTCTACCTAGACAAGGCGGACTTCACAGCGCACATAGCGGTGCTGAAGGCTAACAGGAACTACCCGGACAAGTCCGACAGGTGGGACTGGCTCGCCGAGCCGCCGATACCCGAGGCTGCCATCGAGCCGCCCGAGAACGTCGTGCCGGGGCTCGACGCCATGTTCACGATTAAGCTGAGCTACAAGGGCAGGCCCTACCCCAACGCCAGGATAGACTTCGTCAGGTTCCTGGTGATGGACGCTGCTGGTAATGTACTCGCTAAGGGCGATGCGCGCCCGACCGCTGAGGGCACGTGGCAGGCGAAGCTGACCCCGGAGGACACGGGCAAGCTGACCCCAGGGTCCTATAGGTTCATGGTGATAGCCTTAAGCAAGGACGTGGCCGTTCCAGCGAGCAAGGAGGCACCGTTCGTTGTCATCCCGCAGGTCGCTTACTTCCAGACCATGGTCGCGGGTATTAGAAGCCTGCTCGAGTCCAGGATTGCAGGCGTGGAGTCCGGAGTAGGCGAGCTGAGGAGCAAGGTTTCCGACCTCGCAAGCACAGCTGCGTCGCTCCAGAGCACTGTGAACACCTTGATGGCTATAGCCGTCGTAAGCCTGATCATAGCTCTGGTCGCAGTGCTCTTGGCCTTAAGAAAGCCTAAGACAGCGACCGAAACTATTGTGAAGCAATAAATTAAGGCTTCAAATGAAAATTTTTTCTCCTTCTTAGATGGCTCTTCAACAGTTTCTATTATTTCTCTCTTTCCTGAAACCATGTGTAGAAAAAATATTTAATCACCGTTTCATACACCTGTTCCTCGTAGAAAGATATTTAATCACGAGGGCTGTAAGAGCGTCTGACTATGGTCTCGAAGCGGCTACTGAAGCATATGGTAATTCGCGGAGTAACGCTTTACCTAACAGTAGTCGTGGCTGTTTATCTGACGATCATAATCGCGAACATGGGCGGCAAGGTCGACGAGTTCGTGCTCTCGGATTTATACATGAGAATTCACGAGCAGGTAAACAGGGATCCTACCTACAGGGCCTTGTCGGGAGCTGAAAGAGACCGGATCATAAGGGAGTTGTTCGAGCTCGAGATAAAGAGGCTGGGCTATGATAAACCCTTTATCGAGAGGAGTTTCATCTACCTCAAGGACGCTTTAACTCTCGATCTGGGTAGGGCTCTGTTCATGCTCAGTGACAGCGGCTCGAAGCTGGTTCGGAATATAATTCTCGAAAGGCTCCCGAACACAGTTCTCCTTTTCACAACGGTGACCTTGGTCAACTTCTTCATACACCTGTTCCTCGGACTTTACCTCTCGCGCCACCACGGCAGCCTTCTGGACAAGATTGTAGTCGCTCTCTCGCCGACGTCTACTGTTCCAGGCTGGTTCTACGGAATCTTCCTTATACTAGTCTTCTACACCTGGCTGCACCTACTGCCTCCCGGGGGCATGGTGGATGTGCCGCCGCCGCCCGACCCGGTCTCCTACGCTCTAAGCGTTATGAAGCACATGATCCTCCCGATGCTCTCGTGGATAGTGGCCAGCTTCTTCCTAGGAGTGTACGGCACGAGGACTTTCTTCCTGATATTCTCGACAGAGGACTACGTGGAGGCGGCTAAGGCTAAGGGACTGCCTCCCAGGCTTATCGAGACGAGGTACATTCTCAGGCCGTCGCTCCCGCCGATTCTCACCAGCTTTGCTTTGAGCGTTATTGGCTCCTGGGGAGGGGCGATAATCACCGAGACGGTCTTCCAGTGGCCTGGTCTCGGGCTGGTGACGTGGCAGGCAATACAGTACTTTGATACTCCCGTTCTCGTGGGTATAGTCGTTATTTACGCGTACTTGCTCGCAGCCACAGTGTTCATCCTCGATATCGTCTATGCCCTTATAGACCCGAGGATAAAGGCTGGTATAGCAGGGTGAGGGGTTTTGTCTTCCCGAGTGGAATACGGGTTAAAGGCGACCCTTAAGGAGCTCTTAACGTACAAGTCCGCCATACTCGGCATAGCGATACTGACCTTCTTGGTGGCCTTATCCGTCTACGCGGTCGTTTCAATCCCGTATGACGAGGCCATCAAGCTTTGGAGAGGCACCGGGGATGTATGGAGGGACAACCCTAGGAACGCTCTGCCGGAGTGGTGGGAGTGGTTTGCCGGCAGGAGGCTTCCCAGAACAATCATACTTGATTCCAGGGAGACGGGCTTTGGGGTTTCGAAAGCTGCTACTCCGATAGTCGGGACTGACATGAAGCTCCTTACGATAAATCTTCTCTTCGAGTACAACTACGACGATTTCCCCTCGGAGCTGAACTTCTTCTTCAACGCTAGGTACGAGAAGGATCCGCCATTGGTGAAGCTGGTTGTTCAAAAACCAGGCGGGGAGGAGATAGAGTTCCCGAGGTTCTCGCTGAAAGCCCCCAACGACACCCTTTACTACTCGATCAGCAGGGATGTACTCAACGCGCTAGTTGGCTATTACGCCTCGAAGTACAAAGGGGTGAACGTCTCGGAGAAGCTTTCGAGCATCGAGCTCACGTTGGGCAGGGTGTCACGGGAGGGTCTGGAGGAGGGCGCCCTGGAGGTTGAGAAAGGGATTTACAGGTTGAGGATAGAGGCTCTGTGCTTCGGCGAGGGCTCCGATCTGGATGTGCGCGTCATCATCTATGGCTTAGTGCACGGTCCCGCGGGTACGGACAATCTGAGGAGGCCGCTTGAGATCGCGCTCCTCTGGGGGACGCCTGTTGCGCTGGCTTTCGGGCTGACAGCCTCGCTCCTGACAACCGTGATACAGATGATAATTGCAACCATTGGTGCGTGGTACGGGGGGGTTGTTGACGACGTCATTCAGAGGCTGACAGAAGTCTACATGATTCTTCCGTTTCTGCCCTTCCTGATAATGATCTCAGCCTTCTACAAGATAGACATCTGGGTGATACTAGTTGTGGTTGTAATATTGAGTATTTTCGGCGGGGGTATAAAGACCACAAGAGCTCTTGTGCTCTCCATCAAGGAGTATCCGTACATTGAGGCAGCTAAGGTTTACGGCGCCTCCAATGCGCGCATAATCTTCCTCTACATCATCCCGAAGATCTTGCCACCCCTGGTCCCAGGCCTCATCTCAGCAGTTCCTGGCTTCGTCTTCCTGGAGGCTGCCCTCTCGTTCCTAGGCCTCGGCGACCCCTTCCTGCCGACTTGGGGTAAGGTGCTAAACGACGCATTTAACGCTGGCGCGCTTTACCGCGGGTACTTCTACTGGGTTCTCCAGCCATCTATACTACTCATGCTTACAGCCTTCGCCTTCGCCTTCCTCGGGTTCGCCCTGGATAGGGTGGTTAACCCGAGGCTCAGGGAGATGTAGGAGGTGGGGTTGATGAGCACTGTTCTATCGGTCAGGAACCTTCGGCTTTACTTCTCGACCAGAAAGGGTGTTGTCAAGGCAGTCGACAACGCTAGCTTCGACCTGAGGAAGGGTGAGACGCTGGCGATCGTGGGGGAGTCCGGCTGCGGCAAGAGCTCCCTGGCGAGGGCACTGATACGCCTGCTCCCCAGGAACGTCCACACGTACAGCGGCGAGATCCTGCTAGACGGAGTGAACGTAATGAGACTGGGTGAAGAGATGTTCCGGCGGTCTGTGAGGTGGAGGAAGATCTCGATGGTCTTCCAGGGCGCGCAGAACTCGCTGAACCCGGTCTTGAAGGTAGGCTTCCAAGTGGCTGAGCCGCTGATGATGCACTTCGGAATGCCGAAGGAGGAAGCACTCACGGAAGCGAAGAGGTACCTGAGGCTGGTTGGTATCCACGAAAGCTTCGCGGAACGCTACCCCTTCGAGCTCAGCGGCGGGATGAAGCAGAGAGCGGTAATCGCAATGGCTCTGATAACCAAGCCTGAGATAGTAATCCTCGATGAGCCGACGTCGGCCTTAGACGTCATCACTCAGGCGAACATCATGAACCTGCTTAAAAGGCTTCAAAGCGAGATGGGGCTGAGCTACATATTCATCACGCACGACATAGCACTGACCAGCGAGCTTGCAGACCGCGTTGCCGTGATGTACGCTGGCGAGATCGTCGAGATAAGCGACGCTGAGGAGTTCTACCGCAAGCCTAAGCATCCTTACGCGGAGAAGCTGATGGCGAGTGTACCCACTCTAAGGACGGATAAAAAGCTGGAGTTCATACCTGGGACTCCGCCAAGCCTTATCAACCCGCCTCCTGGCTGTAGGTTTGCCCCCAGGTGCCCCTACGCGTTCGAGAGATGCTTGAAGGAGTCTCCACCACCATACGAGTATAAGCCCGGAGGTTTCGTTAGGTGTTGGCTATACCACGAGGGGAAGAGGTGAGTGGGCGTGAGCGAGGATAAAGTGCTGCTAAGGGTGGAGAACCTGAAGATGTGGCACACGATGCGCCGAGGGCTCTTCGGCGGGGTAGTATACGTCAGGGCTGTTGACGGAGTAACCTTTGATCTTGCCCCGGGAGAGGCTGTCTCCGTGGTGGGCGAGTCGGGGAGTGGTAAGACGACGCTTGGGAAGACGATCCTCAGGCTCCACGAGCCGACGGACGGGAAGATGATATTCAAAGGTAGGGACATCACGCACACCCCTGAGAAGGAGCTTATGTGGTTCAAGAGGGAGACGGGTCTGGTCCAGCAGGATCCCTATGGTGCTATGCCCTCGTTCATGACGGTGTACCGCATCCTGGAGGAGCCGCTTATCGTACACAAGATCGGCACGAAGGAGGAGAGGGCAGAGATGATATTCAAGGCGCTCGAGGAGGTGCGCATGACCCCTGTGGAGGAATTTGCCTTCAAGTACCCGCACATGCTGAGCGGTGGGCAGCTGCAGAGAGTTGCTATCGCGCGAGCTCTCATCCTTAAGCCCAGCTTGGTCGTTGCCGACGAGCCCGTCTCGATGCTCGACGCCTCAGTCAGGGTGGAGATACTAACCCTTATGAGGGAGCTACAGGAGAAGAGGGGGATCAGCTTCATATACATAACCCACGACCTCTCGACGACTAGGTACTTCAGCGAGTGGATCTTCATAATGTACGCCGGGCACATAGTCGAGCGCGCTCCCACGAAGACTCTTCTCAAGAATCCACTGCACCCGTACACGCGCGCCCTACTCGCCGCCATACCCGACCCAGACCCCGAGAACAGGAAGAAGTTCAGGGAGGTTCCGCCGGGCGAGCCTCCCAGCCTCATCAACCCGCCTCCTGGCTGCAGGTTTGCCCCCAGGTGCCCCTACGCCTTCGAGAGATGCAGGCACGAGGAGCCCCCAGAGTTCGAGGCCGAACCAGGGCACTATGTGAAGTGCTGGCTCTACGTGGGTGTCAAGTGAGCCCGCCGAGCCTCAGGATGAGCAGGGACAAGCTCTTTATAATCTGTGGCCTCCTCCTCCTCGCGTTTGCTTTCTCCCTTGCGATCTTCGCCTCCTACCTCACATCACCCCGCGAGAAAGCCGTCATACTCCTCCAGCTCCCCAGCAATCCCGCGGGCGAAGCGTACCTGGGAGAGGGAGTGGCAGAGAGGCTTTACTTCAATGTCTCTACGCGAGGGGATAGGCACATACAGCTCACAGTCTCGTTCTTCAACCGCAGAGGAGAGTTAGTGGGAGAGTATTACGTGGAGCGATCCGGGGTGAACTCCAGCAGGTGGCTCGTGCTGGAGGAAGGTCCTTACAGCGTTCGCGCAAGATCTAACTGCACGACGTGTAAAAGCACGGTTGAAGTAGAGCTGTACTATACCCGCTTCGACAGGAGCAAGGTGGAAGCTTTCTCGCTCGCAAGCGCAGCTCTCTCTTTACTGGGGATGTCACTGCTGACAGGGGGTCTCTACAGCTATGTTATGAGGAAGTATGTAGAGGAGAAGCGCGAATCAAAAGAAGTCGAGGACTTCTCCAGACCACGCGCTTCGGAGGAGAGTTTTCTCTAAGTGCGCAGCTTCCCCCAGAGAACTCTTGCAGCCGTAACTAGCGGATCCCACACCGGGGCGAAGGGGGGAGCGTAGCCGAGGTCGCTGAAGAAGGCCTCCCTGACTGTGGCCCCCTTGGAGATAAGTACTGCTGCCGCGTTAATCCTCGCTAGCACGCCCTCGCCCCCCACGATCTGTGCCCCGAGGAGCCTGCCGGTCTCGGAGTCCGCTATCAGCTTGACGGTCATGCTCGTGGAGCCGGGGTAGTAGCCAGCCCTGCTCCTGCCCTCTACAACCACGGAGACGGGCTTGAAGCCCTCCTCCACGGCCCTCCTCTCGGTCAACCCCGTTCTGCCGACCTCCAAGCTGAAGACCTTGGTCACCGCGGTTCCGACGGCGCCGGGGAACTCCTCGGCCAGCCCTGCTAAGTTGCTACCGGCCACGTAGCCCATCTTGTTCGCCACAGGGGCTAGCGGGAACCAGTCGGGCTTCCCGGTCACAAGGTTCAGCGCCTCGGCGGCATCCCCCGCGGCGTAGACGTCCTCCAAGCTCGTCCTCAGCATAGCGTCTGTCCTGATAGCACCCGTCCCGCCGAGCTCCACGCCGAGCTGCCTGGCAAGCTCCACCTCGGGTACAACGCCTATCGCTGTGAATACCGCGTCCACGCCGTACT
>Ga0105158_1001030_pt1 | contig 11082 bp, 11 predicted proteins | sample LHCtaG_FD_81567 | JGI IMG/M metagenome (GOLD analysis project Ga0105158, IMG submission 81567) | Hot spring microbial communities from Little Hot Creek, USA to study Microbial Dark Matter (Phase II) - LHC4sed_matched | ecosystem: Environmental > Aquatic > Thermal springs > Hot (42-90C) >... | reverse complement strand
GGGCAAGGCGCTCTACATCGACACGGAGGGCACGTTCAGGCCCGAGCGGATCGTGAGCATGGCGAGGTACAGGGGCCTGGACCCGGAGAAGGCGCTGGAGAACGTGCTGGTGGTGGAAGCTCCGACGCAGGCGGAGCTCGTCGAGGCGGTGCTGGCGCTGGAGAGGCTGGAGGTGCAACTGGCGGTGGTCGACTCGATCTCCTACCCGTTCGCGTTCCCGAGGAGCGTGGGGGAAGCGAGGAGGGCTTGGGGCAGGGTGGCGGCCGTGCTCAAGCGGCTGGCCTTGTGGGGCGGGGTGGCGGTCGTCGCGAGCGCGGAGCGGAGCGGCAGGGTAGTGGGTGACCCGTACGCCTCCATGTGGGTGGACAGGAGGGTCAAGCTGGAGCCGCTGGGCGGCGGGCTGGTCGAAGCCCGCCTCGCGCTCCCCTGGTCCCCGCGCAGGTGCAGGTTGAGGATCGCGGAGGGGGGCGTCCTCCCGGCGGACTAGGGGTGGAGGGCGCTCGCGGCTATCGACCAGGAGAGGATCAGCGCCCCCGCGTACTCGAGCGCGCCCCTCGCTCCGCCGAGCAGCTTCCGCTTGCGGAGCGCGAGCGCGGCCGCGAGCGCGGCGAGGTAGCCGAGCAGGGGCGGGGCGCGCAGGGCCCCGAGCGCCAGGCCGAGCGCCAGCGCGGTCAGCAGGTGCGCGGACCCCTCGAGCCTCACGCGCTCCGCGCGGGGGAGGGGTTTTAACGCTGGCGGTGCCCGGCTCGGGCGTGAAGGCTTCGCTGACGGCGCTCGACTTCGCGGCCCTGCTGAGGGAGTCGCTGTGGGAGCTGGAGGGGCTCAGGCTGCAGAAGGCGTGGGCGCTGGGCGAGGCGGTGGTGGCGAGGTTCCGGGAGCCGCTGGCCGGCGACCGGGTGCTGGTGCTCAGCCCCAAGGTCGGGGTCTTCGAGACGAGGTACGAGCTGCCGAGGGAGGAGCCGCCGCCCCAGCTCGCCGAGGCGCTGCGCCGCCTCAGGGGGGCGAGGCTCGCCTGCGTCAGGCAGCTGAACCTCGACAGGGTCGCGGCGCTCGAGCTGGAGCGGGGCGGGCGGAGGGTGGAGCTGGTGGTCGAGTGGGTGAGGGAGGGGAACGTGCTGGTGGTGGAGGGGGGCGCCGTCGCCGCGGCGCTCAGGCAGCGGGAGATGCGGGACCGCCGCGTCGCGGTGGGCGAGCCCTACGAGCCGCCGCCGCCCAGGGGCCTCGACCCCCTCTCCCTCAGCCCGCTGGACGCACCCCAGCCGGGCGACCCGAAGCGGACGGCGGCCGCGCACCTGTCGAGGATCGTGAACGCGCCGGGCGAGCTGGTCGCGGAAGCGCTGCACAGGTGCGGGGTCGACCCCAACGCCCCCTCCTCCCAGCTCGACCGGGCGACCGCCTGGCGCGCCCTGCTCGAGCTCAAGCGCCTCTACCTGAAGGTGCTCGGGGGCGAGCTGGAGCCCTGCGTGCTCGCTGAGGGCGGGGAGCCGGCAGCGGCCTACCCGCTCAGGCTCGAGCACCTGGGCGCCGCGCTGGAGTCGGTGCCGAGCTTCTCGGAGGCGGTGGGCAGGGTCTTCGCGAAGCTCCTCCTCGCGCCACCGCCCGAGGCCGGGCGGGGGGCGGCGCTGGAGGCGGAGCGCTTGGCCGCGGAGTACGCCGCGAGGGCCGAGGCCCTGAGGAGGGCGGCTTCGGCGATCATGGCGGACCTCGCGAGGTTCGACGAGCTCCTCGAGGAGTTCAGGGAGCTGAGGAGGAGCGCTCGCTGGGACCTCCTGGAGCGGGAGCTCAAGGCCAAGCGCCCGGAGGTGGTCGCGGCGGACCCGGCCCGGAACCGGCTGCGCGTGACCGCCGGGGGGGTGGAGGTGGAGCTGGACGCTTCGCTGACGGCGGCGCGCAACGCCTCCCGCCTGTTCGAGGAGGCGAAGGACCTGGAGAGGAGGGCGAAGCGCGCGGCGGAAGCGGCGGGCGGGCTGAGGCCCGAGGCGCGCGAGCGGCCGGCGCTCAAGCCGAGGAGGGAGCGCAGGTGGTTCGAGGGCTTCCACCACTTCCTCTCGAGCGAGGGTTTCCTCGTAATCGGCGGCAGGGACGCGAGCCAGAACGAGGCGATCGTCCGGAAGTACATGCGCCCCGACGACGTATTCCTCCACGCGGACATCCACGGGGGCCCGGTCGTCGTGGTCAAGGCGGAGGGCAGGGAGCCGGGGGAGGCGACGCTGCTCGAAGCCGCCCAGCTGGCCGCCGCGTACTCCAGGGCCTGGGAGCTGGGGATGGCGGCGGTCGACGTGTACTGGGTGAAGGGCGAGCAGGTGTCGAAGCGCGCGCCCCCGGGCGAGTACCTGCCGAGGGGCGCGTTCATGGTCTACGGCAGGAGGAACTACTTGGGCAAGGTGAAGCTGGAGCTGGCGGTCGGCGTCAGGGTGGCCGGCGGGGGCTACGAGCTCGAGGCCGGCCCCCCCTCCGCCATCGCGAAGCGCTGCGACGCGTACGTCGTCCTCGAGCCCGGCAGGCTGCCCAGGGAGGAGGCCGCCAGGAAGGTGGCCGAGCTGCTCTCGGAGGCCCTGAGGGCGAGGGGGTTGAAGGCCAGGATCCCCGCGCACGAGGTGCTCGCGCTGCTCCCCAAGGGCGGCTTCCACCTGAGCCGGAGGCCGGCGGCAAGCGTTTAAGCGGAGCCCGCGGGGTTAGCGGCGTGCCGCGCCCCAAGGTCCGCGTGACCGAGCCAGCGCCTGAGCTGAGCGCCTCGAGCCCCGCCGAAGCGGCGGCCGAGATGGCGAGGAGCGGCTGCCTCGTGGCCCTGGTCCCAGCGGGGGCCGTGACGCTGGACTCGCTGGTCAGGCTGGCGGCCGCCGGCCGCCTCCACTCCGCCGGGCTAACGGAGGCGGTCGCCGAGCTGCCGAGGGTGCCCGGTCGCTCGGCCGCCTCCAGCTACGCGGCGCTCGGCAGCAAGTACGCGCTCGCTCCGGGCGGCGCGCTCACGCCCCGCTCCGTGTACGGGGCGGCGCGGGAGGCGCTGCCCCCCGCCGAGGTCGCGGCCCTCGCGGCGCCCCCGGCCGTCGTCGCGCCCAACGCGACGCTGAGGGGAGCGCTGAGGAGGATGGCGGAGCGTGGCTCCGTCTGCGCCTTCGTCGTGAGGGCTGGCAAGCTGAAGGGGGTTGTCGACGCGTGGACCGCGCTCCTCGTGGCGGCCGAGGAGGGCGAGAGGGGCTTGGACGCGCCGTGCGGCGAGCACGCGAAGCGGGAGCTGCTCGCGAGCAGCTACGCGGAGGCGGCTGAGGCCCTGAGCGCGTTCGGCTTCGCCGCGCTGCTCGTCGGGGGCGCCGCGGTGATGATCGACGACGTCTCCCTCCACAGGGCCATCGTCGCGGCGGTCGAGCGGCTGCGCGGCTTAGGTGGGGGGAGGTGAGCGAGCGTTTCCGGTTCGTCGCGGACGCGATGCTGGGGGACGTGGCGAAGTGGCTCCGCATCCTCGGAGCGAGCACGTTCTACGAGCCGCACGCAGAGGACGAGGAGCTGATCGAGGTCGCTAAGCGCTGCGGCGCGGTGCTCCTGTCGAGGGACAGGAGCCTGTGCTTGAGGGCGGCGGAGGAAGGGGTGGAGGTGCTGTACGTGGGAGGGATGAGCCTCGAGGAGGCGCTCGCGGTGCTGAGCGAGAGGTACGGCGTGAGGCTGGAGATCGACCTCTCCGACACGCGCTGCCCCCTCTGCAACGGGAAGCTGAGGAAGGCCGGGAGGGGCGAGGTGGGGGGCAGAGTCCCGCCGATGGTGCTCGAGCGCTACGACCTGTTCCTCGTCTGCGAGGCGTGCGGGCACGTGTACTGGCCCGGCGCTCACCTGCGCAGGATGAGGAGCTTCCTGCAGAGGGTGCGAGCGCTGGCCTCGGGGGGGCCGCGCTAAGCTTTTAGCCTCGGCGCGGCCGAGGAAGCCGTGCCGCTCAGGCTCGAGGAGCTCACGAAGGAGGACGGCGAGCTGCTCGTCAAGCTGGCGCGGCGGGCGGTGGAGAAGTACGTGACCGAGTACGTCCGCATCTCGCCGCCCTCCGAGATCCCGCCGAAGCTCGCGGAGCGCGCCGGCGTCTTCGTGACGATCGAGAAGATCGTCAGGGACGCGGCGGGGATCCCGAGGAGGGTTCTGAGGGGCTGCATCGGCTTCCCCGAGCCCGTTATGCCGCTCGCCGAAGCGACGATCGAGGCCGCGATCGCGGCGGCGACCGAGGACCCGCGCTTCGAGCCGCTCGCGCCGGGCGAGCTGAAGAGCGTGATCTTCGAGGTGAGCGTGCTCTCGCCCCTCCAGCCCGTCGAGTACTCGAGGCCGGAGGAGCTCCTGGAGAAGGTGAAAGTCGGCAAGCACGGGATCCTCGTGGAGAAGGGCCTCCTGAGGGGCTTGCTCCTGCCTCAAGTGCCCGTGGAGTACGGGTGGAGCACCGAGGAGTTCCTGGAGAACGCGTGCATTAAGGCAGGCCTCCCGCTTGACGCGTGGAGGACGGCGAAGCTCAGGGTCTACACGTTCGAGGCGAGGATCTTCGCCGAGGTCTACCCGGAGGGGGAGGTGGTGGAGCGCGTGCTCCTGCCCGAGTAGCGGTGGAGGCCCGTGTTGATCTACCTGGCGGCGTGCGGGATGGGCCTGGGCCACGCCAGCAGGATGCTCGCGGTAGCGAGGAGGTTGGTTGCGGGCGGGGCGGAGGTCGTCTTCAGCTCCTACGACAGGGCAGCCGACATGATCGAGCGCTCCGGCTACCCGTGCTTGAGGACGCGCCCCGTCGGCTACGAGGTGGACGAGTGGGGCGATGTAGACGTGAAGAGGACGGTGGCGAAGGGGCCCGCGAACCTCTACCGCTTCGCGCGTCAGGTGGGCGACGAGCTTTACTTCATCGGGGTGCTCGAGCCAAACGCTGTCGTATCCGACTCGAGGCTATCGACGCTGCTGGCGGCGAAGGCGTGGGGCGCTCCCGCGATCCTCGTCCTCTCGCAGCTAAAGGTCGTGATCCCCGTGAAGCGGCCGAGCTCGCGCAAGCTTGAGGCGAAGGGGTGGGCGGAGGAGGGTTTGTACAGGCTCCTCAGGCGGCTCTGGCTGCTCGCCGACGAGATCCTCGTCCCCGACTTCCCGCCCCCCTACACGGTGGCGAGGGCGAACCTCCTAGAGACCGAGCCCCCGCCCAAGGTGAAGTTCGTTGGCCCCGCGCTGCAGGCGTGGCCAGACGAGCTGCCGCCGCGGGAGGAGGTGAGGGAGGAGCTCGGCGTGGGGGGAAGGCTGGTCGTGGCCAGCTTCACGGGGGTCGGCAACGAGGGGAGGGCGCTCATGGAGGAGTTCCTGGCAGCCTTAGCCGGGTGCGAGCTCCCCGACGACGTGACGGTGCTCGTGTCTAAGGGGGTGCCCTCGGGCTCGCCGAAGCCCGAGAGGGTGGGGAAGGGGGTCTACGTGTGCGATTGGCTCCCCTACCGCCACCTGTACGTGCGCGCTGCCGACGCGCTCGTCACGCACGGGGGTCACACAAGCGTGATGGAGGCGATGGTCTTCGGAGTGCCAGCCGTGCACTTCGCGCGGAAGACGCACACGGAGCGGTTGGGCAACGCGCTGTCCGCCGAGGCGCTCGGCATGGCGAAAGCTTGCCTGGCGGAGGAGGGGGCGGAGGGACTCTGCGCCGCGCTCGCGTGGGCGCTGAGCGACGAGGCGTGGAGCGCGGCGCAGAGGCTGTCGCGGGAGCTCCAACGCTTCAGGGGGGACGTCGCGATCGCCTCCGCCGCGCTGGCGAGGGCGCGCTGAGGGGGATCGGGGTGCGCTACGCTTAATAGCAACGCGTTGGCCCGCTTAGCGGGAGCTGTGGGGGCCGAAGAGCAGGTCGTGCTCTTTGTCTATAGGGGGGACCGTTGCGCCCAGCTGGTGAAGGACGTCTACGAGGTGCTGAAGAGCTCGGGGAGGAGGGCGAGGATCAGGGTGGTGAGGGCGAACATCCAGAGCCCGGAGGAGTTCCCCGCGTTCCTCGAGTACCTCGGCGAGCTATACGGTAGGCAGTACGTGGAGGAGTATGAGAAGTACGGGGTGAGGAAGCTGCCGGCCCTCGTCGTCGGCGGCGTGAAGCTGTTCGAAGGCGCCTTCCCGAGCAGGGAGGAGCTAGCCGAGATGCTGGGGGCGGCGAAGCCGGCACCGCCGCAGCGGGGCCCGCCCGCGCCGGAGCCCAAGCTCCCCCCCGCCGCGCAAGGGCCCGAGCTCAAGCCCGCCGGCAAGAGCTGTACCAGGTGCGTCTTCTTCGACCGCTCCACCTCCCGCTGCCTCCTCCTACGCGTCAGGGTGGAGGACCCCGGGAGGCCGCCCTGCGGCGGGTAGAGCCGCGCGATAAGGATAAGAGGCGGGGCGCGTGCCTGGCACCGGGGGTGGGTGTGGCGGACTTGGAGTTTTCGGTCCTCGTGAGTTTCTTCGAGAAGATCGAGGCGACGAGCAGCAGGCTCGCGATGACCGACCTGCTGGTAGCTCTCTTCAAGAGGACCCCGCTCGAGGTGATCGACAAGCTCGTCTACCTCACCAGGGGGACCTTGGGGCCCGATTATGCGGCGCCCGAGCTCGGCGTGGCGGAGAAGCTGGCGCTGAGGGCGGTGGCGCTGGCGCTGGGGCTCGGCGTCAAGGAGGTGGAAGCCGCTTACAAGCAGCTCGGGGACGTGGGCTCGGCGGCTGAAGAGCTCATGCGGAAGAGGAGGCCGGCCTCGATCCTCGACTTCCTCGGAGGGGCCGAGCCGGCGCAGACCAAGCCGCTCACCGTCGGCGAGGTCTACGACGCCCTCTTGAAGATCGCGAAGGCCACGGGGCCGGGCGCCCAAGACGCGAAGATCAGCACGCTCGTGTCCCTCCTCAAGCGCGCGCAGCCCAAGGAGGCGAAGTACCTGCTGAGGATCGTGACCGGGAAGCTCCGGCTGGGGGTCGCGGACATGACGGTCCTCGACGCGCTCGCCGTAGCGTTCGCGGGCTCGAAGTCCGCCAGACCGATCATCGAGAGGGCTTACAACGTCCACCCCGACCTCGGCTACATAGCCAAGGTGCTCGCCGAGCGGGGTCTCGAGGGGGTCAAGGGAGTCAAGGCGGCGGTGGGGGTTCCGGTCAAGCCGATGCTCGCCGAGCGGCTCAGCGACCCGGCGGAGATTCTGTCGAAGCTGGGCGGCGCGTGCCTCGCCGAGTACAAGTACGACGGCGAGAGGGTGCAGGCCCACAAGAGGGGCAGCGAGGTGGCGCTCTTCAGCAGGAGGCTGGAGGACATCACCGGCCACTACCCCGACGTCGTCGAGATGGTGAGGGAGCACGTGAAGGCGAGCGAGGCGATCCTCGAGGGGGAGATCGTCGCCATCAACCCGGACACCGGCGAGATGCTGCCCTTCCAGGAGCTGATGCACAGGAGGAGGAAGTACGAGGTGGAGGAGGCGATGGAGAAGTACCCCGTCTCCGTCCTCCTCTTCGACCTGCTCTACGTCGACGGGGAGAGCTTGCTCGACGCGCCGCTCCCCGAGAGGAGGAGGAGGCTGGAGGGGATCGTGGAGGAGAGCGAGCGCTTCAAGCTGGCGAAGTCTCGGATCGTGAAGAGCCCGGACGAGCTCATGCGATTCTTCGAGGAGGCGATCGCCGAGGGTTGCGAGGGGGTGATGTGCAAATCGCTCACGCAGGACTCGATATACCAGATGGGGGCTAGGGGCTGGTTGTGGATCAAGTTCAAGAGGGACTACAGGTACGAGATGATCGACACCGTCGACCTGGTGGTCGTGGGGGCGTTCTACGGCAGGGGCAAGAGGGCTGGCGCCTACGGCGCCCTCCTCATGGCCGCTTACAGCCCGGAGGAGGACGTGTTCAAGACGGTGTGCAAGGTGGGCAGCGGCTTCACCGACGAGGACCTCGCCCAGCTGCCGAAGCTCCTCGAGCCCTACCGGATCGGCCACAAGCACCCGAGGGTCATCTCGAAGATGGAGGCCGATGTCTGGTTCGTCCCCGCGGTGGTGCTCGAGATAATCGGGGCTGAGATCACGCTCAGCCCCATGCACACCTGCGCGCTCGGCAAGCTGAGGCCCGACGCTGGCTTGGCCATCCGCTTCCCGCGCTTCACGGGCAGGTACCGCTTCGACAAGAGGCCGGAGGACGCGACCACGGAGGAGGAGCTCGTGGAGATGTACAAGAGGCAGAGGAAGGTCGCGGTCCCAGCAGCGCCGGCCGGCGAAGCGGTTTAACCGCCCATCCGCTCGAGGACCCTCTGGAGCGTCCAACGCAGCGCGCTACGGATCTCGTCGAAGCGGCGCCGCTCTCTGTAGTTCAGCACCCTTATCTCCTTGACCAAGCCCCCCTCCTCCACCACCTCGTAGTCGAAGGCCTCGTCCTCCGCCAGCTTGCCGGCCTTGACCATCTCCCCATCCTTCCTCTTGTAGCCCTCCAGGATCTTGGCGACGAAGAAGCTCCTGAGGGGCGGGCTGTCTGCGGGGAGGTCGATCAAGGGCTTGATGATGAGCCCGCGCTCGTACACGAGCACTCTGGCCAGCTCCCTCCCCTCCCTCGACGTCACGGCGTGCTCCGAGATCTTCGCTCCCAAGTCGAGCCCCTCGGCCTCCTCGGGCGGTGCCGCGGGCGCCTCGCGCGGTAGTTCGGCGGCTTTCGTGAAGCTCTCGCGCGACAGAGCCGCGTCGACGAGGCTCAGGAGCAGCTTCAGCAGCTCAACCTCGCCCTCCAGCTCCTCGATCCTCCTCTGGAGGTAGGACTTCGCTTCCGCCAACCTCCTCACGCGCACGCTCTCCAAGCGACCACCGCCCTAGCCGCCCGCCCGCTCTATTAAAGTTAGCCGCTGGCGCCAAGCGTAAAAGGAGGGGCGAGCCTTGGGGGTCGTGAGGGTGGTCGCGGTCGGCAACGCGAACGTGGACCTCTTGCTCTACGCGGACGAGGTGCCAGCAGCCGGGTGGCAGGTCGAAGCCCGAGCGTTTGAGAAGAGGCCCGGAGGGGCGGCCGCGAACTTCGCGGTAGCCGCCGCCAAGCTGGGGGCTTCCTCGGCGCTGCTGTGCTGTGTGGGGCTCGACAAGGAGGGGGAGTGGCTGCTGAGCGAGTTGGGGGGGCAGGGCGTCGACACGTCGCTGGCGCTCCGGGTGGAAGCGCCGACGGGCTTCTCGGTCGTGATCGTCGACGGGAGGGGCGAGAGGGCGATGGTGGCTTACAGGGGGGCCAACGCCTTCCTCAGCCGAGCTGTGGAGCGCTTCGCCCCCTCGCTGAGGGCGGACTGGGTCCACGCGGCTTCCGTCAAGCCGGACGTCGCTGAGGCCGCCCTTTCCGCGGCGAAGCACCTCGGAGCGGCGACATCCTATGACCCGGGCGGCGCGGTGGCGAGGATGGGCTTCGAGAAGCTGGCCAGAGCGCTTGAGCACGTGGACGTGCTCTTCCTAAACGAGAGGGAAGCGGCGGATCTCGCGGCCAGCGGCGGGGGGCGGGAGCTCGAGCGGGTCAGGGAGCTGGTCCGCGCTGTGGTGTTGAAGAGGGGGGCGAGGGGCTCGGCCGCGTGGCTCGGCGAGAGCTTCGCCGAAGCCCCCGCCTTCAGGGTGGAGGTTGTTGACACCACAGGGGCCGGCGATGCCTTCGACGCCGCCTTCGCGCTCGCCCTAAGCGCGGGCCTAAAAGTCCGCGAGGCCCTCCTCTTCGCCAACGCGTGCGCCGGGCTGAAAGTCTCGAGGAGGGGAGCGCAGTCCAGCCCGACGCTGGCGGAAGCGCTCGAGTTCCTGAGGTCCGCCGGCTTCGCGGAGCTGGCCTCGAAGCTCGCGAAAGCTTTTAACAGAAGAGAGGGGGACGGTGGGCGAGGGAGCGGTGGGGGTTGATGTTTTCAACCGAGTGCACCCCTCTGTGCCCTTTCCGGGCTTTCAAGTGCACGAAGAACGCGCTCGTGATCAGGAGGCGCCGTGACCGGCTTGAAGCGCTGTGCGAGTGGACTGGGGACAGGTGCATAGGCTGGAGGTGCCAGTTCGCCGTCTGCATGCGCCACGCCCTCCTCTTGGACGGGACGTGCAGCTTGATGGTGCAGCGGAAGGAGCAGAAGCCGCCCATCGACGAGGAAGCGGCCAAGCTCGCCACGAAGTACCCGGAGTTGGGGAAGAAGCTGAAGAGGATGGGGTTGGACGTCGAGGGTGAGGTTTGAGTGAAGCTCCTCCTGATACACGCCGAGAAGTTCGAGTTCGAGGCGAGGCAGAAGGCCGTCGAGGAGGCGGAGGAGCTCGGCGAGGGCGGGGGCAGGGCGTCGGTCGAGAACGCGCTCGTCTGCTTCACTACGGTTGAGAGCTTCGACGAAGCGAACCCCGCCTGGGTCGTGGCGAGGGCGGTGGAGGAGATCTCGAGCGTGGCCGAGAGGGTGGGAGTGGGGAGGGTCGTTCTCTACCCCTACGCGCACCTCTCCCCCGACTTGGCTAGGCCGAGGACCGCTATCGCAGTGCTGAAGATGCTCGCAGCAGCGCTGGAGGCTAGGGGCTTCGAGGTGGTGCGCGCGCCCTTCGGCTGGTACAAGCGCTTCAGCATAGCCTGCATCGGCCACCCGCTCGCTGAGCTTTCGAGAACGATAAGGCCGGTCGAAGCGGCCGAGGAGTACGCCGTCATGACGCCGGAGGGCGAGGTTGTCCCGCTCAGAAGCTTCGACCTCGCCTCGGCGCCCGAGGACTTCAGGCAGCTCGTGCGGAGGGAGGTGTACGGCGAGGGCGGGAGCGGGGGGGAGGAGCCGCGCTACCTCGACTACTGCAGGAAGTTCGGCTTCGAGTGGGAGCCCTTCTCCGACCTCGGCCACATGCGCTACGGCCCTGAGGCGGCCCTGGTCATCGACCTCTTGGCCGAGTACGCGTGGAGGTGCGCTCTCTCCCTCGGCATCCCCCTCTTCCGCGTGAAGGGCACGAACATGTTCGACTTGAGCGTCCCTGCCGTTAAGCAGCATGCCGACCTCTTCGGCGACCGCCTCTACACGCTCGAAATCGGTCAGAAGAAGCTAGTGCTGAGGTACGCGGCCTGCCACCAGCAGTTCGCCATGCTGAAGGATTGGAGCATCAGCTACCGCCACCTGCCCTTCGGCGTCTTCGAGGTGGCCGACAGCTACAGGCTAGAGCAGCC
>Ga0105158_1001025_pt1 | contig 11112 bp, 7 predicted proteins | sample LHCtaG_FD_81567 | JGI IMG/M metagenome (GOLD analysis project Ga0105158, IMG submission 81567) | Hot spring microbial communities from Little Hot Creek, USA to study Microbial Dark Matter (Phase II) - LHC4sed_matched | ecosystem: Environmental > Aquatic > Thermal springs > Hot (42-90C) > Sediment... | reverse complement strand
GGTTTCTTCGGTTTATTACCCACTTTAACAAGTGATTTCCTCAACTCCAGAAGCAGTTCTGGGGAGACATGTGGGCAACCAATTATGAATGCCTCGGGCTCTTCACACAGATCTTTAGAGGATTCTTCGAATAATTTAATATCCTTATCCTCTATCTCAACACGATCCTCGATATATCCTCTGTAATCTCTCGCAATCTCCGGTTCCTCAGGTGATATATTCTCTATCACACTCATACCAACTGAGCCAGTTGTTCCTATAGCGGCTAATAAAGTCTTTATTCTCTCAATATCTAATTTACCCAACCCCTTGATATAAGGTATTTTGTCTCCTACTAATCTCCCTATGTAGAGACCTAGTAGACCGAGGTACGTGTAATCATTCCTAGGCTCCTTAACACTAATCATTATACGTGGATATCTCTCACGAGTTATGTGTAGACCTGCGTAGTATGTTTTTCCAGTAATTGCTGAGAATAGAGCTAGTATACCCGCCTCCTTATTCGTTCTAGCACCGTATAGGGTATTAGCTATTAAGACAGCGTTGCTCTCAGCCCATGATAGATGCTCCCCATACCTAGGTGCTCTAACATGATAGGGGGCGCAGGTGAATGTTTCTGCTCCAAGAGATCTGTATATATCAAGGATCTCGAGTTGTTTCTTAATGAATTCATCGCCGTAGCCAAAGTACTTTATACTCTCCACATCAACAGATCCTGGGTTAGCTGTTGTGTATACTCTGAAAATGATTTTCTCCTTAGCGAGATCTCTTAGAAACTCTAATCCTGCGTCTCCAATACTCGAGTACCCTACTCCGGATATGTGGGAATGGGCAATATTTATTAGTTTCTTAGCCCCTAGACCCTCCCCTACCTTGACTATGATTCTGAGAGCTTTAGCCTGGGTTTCTCCGAATTCTCCTCTGTATATCCTCTCCTCATATTTTGTGAGATACATTGGGGACCTCTCTAGTGATTATAGACCTGCTAAATCTATTAGGTATCTATAGAGTGATTTCCAAATCTTCTTATCTCTTCTCAACTTATTCTCGAAATTATTCTCCGCGGCCCATCTCTCAAACGCTTTGTATAAAGTTCTGCTACTAGGTGATCTAGGCATTCTACTAATATATTTTAGTTTAAGTAGAGCTTTCGCAATATCTCTCCAAACATCCTCCCAGTTATATAGTTCTGTCTCAGACTCTCTTCTTAGTAGTGTCTCCTCCCATAATTTAAAGATTCTTTTTAGCTCCTCCACAGGCTCCTTATGATCATCTACTCTTATATCAACGTATTTATCAACACCCTCCCTACAACCACCATAACCGCCACATCTCCTCAGAACAAGTATTGCTGCTGACTGCTTCCCTCTCTTGTCACCCCCTGCCTTATCACCAGCTTCCAAGGCCGCTAATAATTTATCAACTAATTCTCCTTTTGTGGTTTCGAAGCTCTTCGCCATGGCCTCAAGAACTTCCTCACCGACTAATAAGTTTCCTTGTACACTAAACCCGTTACCAGTTATATGTCCTGCATATGGTAGGCATTGAGATCCTGTGTAGGCTGCTGCTTCACCTCTAATATTTACAACGGCTACCTGTCTATGATCTCTTCTAGGATCATTACTAATCAGTTTATTAATAACCTCCTCTGGTTTAAGTCCTTTCTTTAGATACTGAAGAGCTTTAGGACCAAATTTAACATTTGCCCATGCCTGAGTCGCAACAGCGCCGATCTCTGTCTCCGCCCAAGGCACGATGTGCCCAACCGCTAGGAATTTAGATGCTACAGCGACCCCAACATCTCCGATTGATGGGTCTGCGGCCACAATCGAGTATGTGGCAATTACTCTATACTCCATCTAAACCCCTATTTAATTCTGATTTTAGATTTATTAAATTTATACGAGTCAAGTATCTAAAAACACGGATCATCTGACTCATATAAGATGAAAAACTTAACGGGAATAATCGTGGTCCCCGTAAAATTATTCCTCAGATAAATACTTTTTTCGCATAGATTATATGAGGGTATATTGGAGAAGAGACTTAGATCACCTATAGTAGTTGTTTTGGGTCACGTGGATCATGGGAAGACCTCATTACTAGATAAAATTAGGGGCACAGCAGTAGTGAAGAAAGAAGCTGGTGAAATGACTCAGCATGTGGGGGCTAGTTTTGTCCCGTCATATGTTATTGAGAGTATTGCGGAGCCTCTGAAGAAGATCATTAGTTTCAAATTAAGGATCCCTGGACTACTATTCATAGACACGCCGGGACATGAAGCATTTGCTAATCTGAGGAGGAGAGGAGGCTCAATCGCTGATTTCGCTATACTAGTTATTGATGTCATAGATGGTGTTAAGCCGCAGACAATTGAGAGTATAGAGATTCTTAGGAGTAGGAAAGTTCCTTTCCTAGTTGCCGCGAATAAGATTGATAAGATCCTTGGGTGGAGACCATATATAGATAAACCATTTCTCGAAACCATAAAAATGCAGGAGCCTTCAGTTCAGAGAGAACTTGATAATAAGATATATGGTATCGTTGCATCATTATCAAGTCTAGGTTTCTCAGCTGATAGATTTGATAGAATAAGAGATTTTAGAAGAACTGTTGCTATAGTTCCTGTATCAGCCAAGACTGGGGAGGGTATCCCGGAGCTACTCGCGGTTTTAGCTGGTTTAACTCAGCAGTATATGAGTGATAGACTAATCTTCGCTGAGGGACCCGCCGTAGGTAGTGTTCTTGAGGTTAAGGAGGAGCCTGGTTTAGGAACAACTATTGATGTAATTATATATGACGGGGTTATTAGAAGAGGAGATCTATTTGTTACAGGCGGTGTGGAGGGCCCCATAGTTAGTAGAGTTAGAGCACTACTACTACCCAAGCCTCTTGATGAGATGAGAGCTCCTTCTGATAGGTTCTCCTCTGTTGATGAGGTTTATGCGGCGGCTGGTGTAAAGATCGTTGCCCCGGGCCTCGAGGATGTTGTTGCTGGTGCTCCGATAAGAGTTGTTTGGGATGAGAAAGAGATCGAGGATGTTAAGAAGAGGATCTATGATGAGATACGTGAGTTAAGAATATTCTCACCAGATATCGCGGGTATTGTTGTTAAAGCTGATACACTTGGTACTCTGGAGGCTTTGATTGATATGTTGAGGAAGAGATCTATTCCTATTAGAATAGCTGATGTTGGTCCATTAACTAAGAATGAGGTTCTTGAGGCTCTGATTACTAGGAATAGCAATAGGTACTATGGTGTTATACTATTATTCAATGTTGATATGCTTAGAGAGGCTAGAGAAATTGTTGAGATTAATAAGATCCCTGTTTTCCAGAACAATATTATCTATAGATTAGTTGAGGAGTATCTGGAGTGGGTTGAGAAAGAGAAGAGTGAGGAGATTCGGAGAGGACTGGATAATCTGTATAGACCTGGTAAAATAAGAGTTTTACCAGGATATGTTTTTAGGAGAAGTGACCCAGCCATAGTGGGTGTAGAGGTACTGGGAGGAGTAATTAGACCAGGCTACCCATTAATAAGAGAAGATGGAAAAAGAATAGGATTCATAATGCAGATCCAGGAGAGAGGGAGGAGCCTAGATATTGCGAGAACAGGAGCGTCGGTAGCGATATCAATAAGAGGAAACGTTATGGTAGGAAGACACTTCGATGAAGGAGATACACTCTACACAGACATACCAGAAGACCATCTACAACAACTAGTAGAGAAATACTGGAATTATCTAAGCGATGACGAGAAAATAGTTCTGAGAGAAATAGTAGAGATAAAAAGAAAAATAGATAAGACATACGCATTATCAATATACCTAAAACTAAAAACAATGAAATAAAGAATTTATCTCCCAAAAACAAAAAATTCAGAGGGAGCGGCGGTCGTCTAGCCTGGTCTAGGACGCCGGCCTCCCAAGCCGGCGATCCCGGGTTCAAATCCCGGCCGCCGCACTGGGTTCTTGCTTTACTCAATGGTTCATAGCTAAAAGTCCTCACCATTTGATTACAGAGGTTGATCCATTATTACTATTTTTAACATATTTTCCATAGGAGTATTATTAGTGTGATATTCACCGATATTAGAGCTTTACCCTAACTCTTCTCTAGAGTAAGTGTATACAGATATCCGTGAACTCCTGGGTCGTGTTTACAAATCGAACCCTATAACAATATGTATCGGAGAGTAAAGTTCATGATCTATTGATTGCTAGATCAATTAAATATATGTTTTAGCGTAGTTTTAACTTTAAATGATACTTGATGAATTAATTCAGAGCTCTCAGTGTAAAGCTCAGAAAAAAGGAGAGAATGAAGAAGTGAATTAGGATACCTGTATATATTCAGTTACAAATATGTTTATTTTCCGGCTAATATCTCTAGATAATGATGATGCTTCAAAGATCATTTATTTACGATAATCTACTTAATTCATCAATTACTTTCTCGAGATATGTGAGTCTTCTTATGACATATGCTGTTCTGCTTAGTCTTACGATATCTGTGTTGAGGTCTCTTTTGATGAGGACGCTAGCAACACCTGATAATGCTGAGCCCGCTAAATCATACTCTAAGGAGTCTCCTACATGAACAACCTCGCTTAGATCCACGTTAAGTCTTCTTGATAAGTAATCGAAGATTTCTTTGCCAGGTTTCATGAGACCCACCTCATCTGAGAATATTGTTGCGTTGAAGTAGTCAAGGATCCCGTTTATATGCATTAGATACCTAGTCACCATCCCGGGCCAAAACATCACGTTCCCTATACATGCTATCTTTAGACCTCTTCTCCTAAGTCTCTCGAGGGTGTCAGGCACATCATCATATACTAAGTACCTGACCTCCTCATCTCCTAATGAAGATACTAATGCTCTAAACAATGTCTCAGGGTCAACACCTAGTTTCTCCGAGAAGAAATTTGCTGAGTCAATAATTATTCTTCTGAAATCACCTGATAATCTCTTTTTAAGTGCCTCGCCATATGTTGCAAGAATATCACTGTAAATCTCCTCATAATCTCTCTTAACAAAACTACTTAACTTAACTGATAATACCTTGTAGAACTTATTCAGATCCATTAAAGTATTCCATATATCAAATGAAACAACTCTTATACTCATAAAATTCCCTCAGAAATATGAGAATGTGAAATCTATATAAACCCTATAAATGAGATCCTTGCAATAATAAGAGTGTTTATATATGATAGATCCTGTATCAACATAACTAGATCTTATGGTTTAACAGTGTAATACACTCTTCTCTTATTCTTACCTCTATTCTCAACTTTTAGTAGAACTACTTCACCAATCTCTCTAGTATTCTTAACATGAGGTCCTCCATCAGCCTGAATATCTATCCCAGGGATCTCAACTATTCTAAGCACCCTGTAACTAGGGGGTGTTTTCTCAGCTAATTTCGTTATACCAGGTATCCTGAGAGCTTCATCACGATCCATGTAATATATTTTGACATCAATTCCTCTAGAAACAATCTCATTAACTTTCTTAATAGCATCCTCAAAAACAGATCTATCGAATCTCTCAAGAGAAAAATCATCTCTAGCATAATCAGGCTCCACCTGACCACCAGTGATCAAGGCACCATAATCATTGTACATAACAGCAGATAATATGTGAGCTGTGGTGTGAAGCCTCATTAATCTATATCTCCTATCCCAATCAATCTCACCCTCAACCTCAGCTCCCTCATATAAACCCTCGTAATTATCAAGAATATGAATCACGTCATCAGTATCTCTCACATGAATCGCCTTAACAACTCTGTAGACCCTTCCACAACATCTCAGAAAACCAGTATCAGTTGCCACACCACCACTCTCCGGGTGAAAAACTGTTCTATCAAGCACCACTCCCTCGCCACTGATCTTGATCACCTTAGCTGTAAAAACTTTTTGGTAAGAATCATCTCTATATATATGATAAGTCAAAACCAATACACCTCTAAATCTCTCAAAGGATTATTTCTATTGAGATTAAAATTATTATTCCAAGGATCATTGAGTCATAGATTATTCTCATAGTGATCCTGTATATAAGCTCTACCGCTCCTCAGAGCCTCATAAGCTCTAGCTAACTCAACACCTAGATAAAAAGCATGCTCAGGATCATCAACACCAGATAACTCAAGAACCTTTCTTCCCAAGCTCCTAGGATCTCTACCCCTAACCCTGTACAGAGCCTTTTCCTTATCACCCGAGAAGATGTATACCTCAATTAATTCATTGTCATAATCCACTTGGATCACGAAGAATCTGTCTCGATCTATTTTCCTAGGAGGAATATAATCCTCAACAACAATATCTTTTCCATAAATAATCTCAACATAATCACTTCTCTTCTTACTCTTCGCAACAAATAGATCAACACCTACATCAATTGGAGGAGATTTTCTGAGATATGCTCTATGAACCATATCAACAGATCTCCTAAGATACTCAGAAGATCCTCTAGTCTTCCAACTCTCCTCAGTTGCCAAAATAATAGATGCTCCTGTCTCGACAGCGATCGCTGTTAATAAAGCTATAGATCCTATAGGATCAGCGTCTATCAACTCATAGATATTAGCCGCCCCAAGCAGCACAGGAACCTTCTCTAATCTCTTCTTCAAGATAGAGATAGCGTAGAGAGCTTCTATAGATCCGAATAGAGGAGGTGGGGCAACAGGATCTAGAATAATCTTCTCCAAACCCCTGGATCTAAAATATTCGTATTCTTCAACACAATACTTAGCTCTCTCCTCAGCAGTTCCCTCACCAACATAATCAGGAACAACTACATAGCCAAGATCCTTCATCAAAGAACCTAACTCATCTAACCAGTACTCAAAAGTTCTACTGAGATTCATGATTAGTGAAGCACCTTCATAAACAGCTGATTTAATCTCTTTAATATTCAAAGAATCAATTGCTAAGACCTTATTTACTTCACTAGATACTTCTCTAAAAAGATCTCTTATGTACTCAGGTTTATCACTATCAATATCCGTCCCAATAATAACTATATCACTATACCTTGATATCTTATTTATTCTCTCTAGATCCTTGTTTAGATCTCCCGAAACAACAATTTCAGAAGCTATTAGCAGTGGTGGAGATCTAGAGGGAATAACCAGGTCTCTTAATCTAAAGGCCTCCGACACCTTATCAAGAAAAGCTTCAGTTGCAGGATCTATGCTGATCTTATCAATGAATTTATCAGCAGGTTCCTTAGTAGATAACTCAACCCCATTAACAACAGCGTCTAGGACCCTGGGGAGATCTCCTGCGAATCTAGATCCTTTGAAGCATTTAATACCATATTTATCACACACATCAGATATATCACCTATTAACAACCCAGGTGTTATAATAAGATCATATTTAGTTGGATTATTTACGTAGTTTACTAATATTTTCTCAAGATCATATTTATTCATTAGAGCTGCAACAGGTTTATCAGATGAGATAACATCGATCACTAGCTCTTGACTATTAACACTTCTCATATACGAAGCTATTATCTCCCTAATAAGTTTCTCAGGGATCTTAGCAGTTATGACTAGTATCTTCATGCCCTTCTCTATGAGAATAATCAATTATCTAACTAATAACTATGCAGAATTCTTATGAGATCAAATTAATAAATATTTATTTTAAGCTGAGTTGTTTCAATGAGAGACTCAACTATGTTCTTGATCGAATAAATTCTGAGTAATATTCTTTAATCACACGACTCATATCAACTTCTCTCGGGAATGTCTCAAGAGCATTGATCATAATATTAATATATTGATCCAGGTTGTTATAGTATAGTGATATTATCTCCTGATATCTATTGAACAAATCCTTGTAATCTCTCTGATCAATCTCAGAAGCACTTGAAGAATAAAGATCTATTGGGTAATCAATATCTGATCCAAAGAACCATCCATTGAAACCATCTCTAATAATCTCAATAGCAGCACCATCCTTGGAAGCAAGTGTTGGTATACCATTTACACCAGCTTTCATAAAACTTGTTCCAGAAGCCTCCCAACCGGGGAAAGGTGTGAATAGCAGGAGATCAGCTCCTGATAAAATAATCTTAGCTTTCTCAACATCGTAGTCATGTAAATAAACAACGTTTCTATACTCCTCGTGAAGTTCTTTGAAAATCTTCATATAACCTACACCCTCAAGATCTTTTGGATGAGTTTTTCCACCTAAGACAAATATCGCCTCATTGGAGTGAGATGTATCCTCGATTAATCTAATCATGAAATAAGGTCTCTTGTACCTAGTTAATCTTCTTGCCCAGGCAATAATTGGTTTATTAATATCACCATCAATATCTCTCTTATAACTCCTCAGGAGATTAAGAAGATCTTTTTTATTCTCAATATGAATTCTCCAGAACTCCTCTTTATCAACAGATCCTTTAGAGACAAGTTCTCGTATTCTAGGACTCATCCATCTATCTAGACTAACACCATTAGTCACATAATCAAGTTTCCCCTCAAACTCTGGGAATGTGGCTCTAGTAATCCTATAATGTTTCTCTGATACAGTGAATATCTTCTCAGATCTCTTACCAGAGATCTTTGTTAGAATAGTTTCTCCATCAATATACCCGAATTCTCTTGCCAGTGTCTCGTGAGAGAATTTAGGATGACCCCATGGACCTGGTGTGTGAATTATTAATCTTCTTCTAACGCTGTGAGGAATCATTATTGATATTAGTGAAGCAAAGGATTCTTGCATATCAACAACATCAATATTGCTAAAACCAATTCTCTTATCCATGTACTCAAATGATAATTTGGCAAGCACGCTATATTTGAGTTCGGCGACGCTGAAATCATCCTCAATATATAACCTATCGATCTTCTCAGCAACATCTTTTGGCTCATTAACATAGAAGTAGATTATTCTTGCTCTATTCTTCTCATAAACATAGGGTGTAGCCATGATCCTAGTATTATCAAAAGTAACTTCGACAGGATCTTCCTTCCTCAATTTATCAAGTAAATATGTGAAGTCTCTCTCCTCCGGAACATATCCTCTCTGAGGATCCGGTTTATAGTAGATGTAGCCTCTCCTGTAAAACAATGTTAATACCGTGTATTCAAGCCCTAGTTTTGATGCTTCTACAAACTTATCTCCTTCTAAAACACCTAATCCACCGGCGTATATAGGAATTTCATCAATTCCTATCTCAGGTGTTATACTAACGATCAATTAAGAAACCCTATTACAAATAGCTTATGAGTAGAACAATAAAAATTTTTTTTGTCTTTTTCAAATAAGGTTTTTCTAAGGATCATGTCTCCTCTACAAGTACTCCCAGACACCAGCTCCTTTATAGTTATAGACTATTGACTTATACGCTGTAACATACTCAAGTGAGTAGCCTATACCCTCTCTACCAATCCCTGAATCTTTTCTACCACCAAATGGGTAGTACCCTATGCCATGTCTCGGGTAATCATTTATGTATATAGCTCCTACCTCGAGGTGTCTGATTAATTTCCTTATTTTATTAATATCTTTACCAAATATTGAGGCATCTAATCCATATCTTCTACCATTACTAAGATCTATTGCCTCATCAATACTACTGACCTTAACTAATAGAGCTATTGGAGCAAATATCTCTTTTTGATAAAGAACAAGATCCTTAACACTTGATTTATCAATCTCGATTAATGTAGGCTCTATATAAGTTGGACCTAATCTATTTCCCCCAACCAATACTCTACCTCCCTTAGAAACAGCGTCTTTAATAGCATCCATCATAAGATCTACTGAAGAGGAGTCTATTAATGGTCCCATATCAACATTTTTATTCCTAGGATCACCTACTCTAACTTTTTTAAGCTCCTGAACTATCAACTCCTTTAACTTATCATACACCTGCTCCTCCACAAGTATTAGTTTAATTGCATCACATCTCTGACCACTATAACTATAGATTCCTCTAGCGATTCTCTGAGCCGACCAACTAAGGTCGGCGTCGCTTAACACTACTGCGGGGTCTCCACCTCCTAACTCCATAACATATTGCTTAATACCAGCTACCCTAAGAACATGTTCCCCGGTCTCAGTACTACCTGTTAAGCTTATAGCCGCTATTCTCTTGTCAGGAAGTATCTTATCCATATCTCTACCCGGAATAGTAGCTACAGCGAATGAGTCTTTCGGCATGCCTGCTCTCTCAAGGATCTTTGCTAAAACAATTGCTGGTAAAGGATCCGCTGAAGCCGGCTTCAGAATAAATGGGTTGCCCACAATAAATGAATAAACTATTTTGTTAACAGCATCGAATAATGGGTAGTTGAATGGAGTTATTATCAATACAACACCAACAGGCTCTCTTCTCACAATACCCTCTGTCTCCAATGTCTCATCGCTCCAGTCACCAGGTACGTAGTCGCCTAATAGTTTCCTCAGATCCATATCAGCTCTCTCGAAACGATCAATAGATGCCTTAACCTCACTCTCAGCCGTAGCTAATGTCTTACCAGCATTCAGAACAAGTATCTCGGTAAGAACACTCTTGTATTCTCTGAGCAACTCAGCCGCTTTCTGAAAAACCTGTAATCTCTTGTGACCAGGAAGATTCCTAGCAGTCCATCTACCACTTCTATATATCTTGTTAAGTGCTTCATCAACTAATTCATATGATATCTTCGGAACCTTAGCGATAATAGATTCATCAATCGGGCTATACACATTCGATACCTCCTTAGTCTTATCATGGCCAACCCATTCACCAGCGAGATATGTCTTGAACCACAGAACATCTTCTTGATCTTTCTCAGCAATATCTTTTAGAGCTGAATATACTTCTTCTGAGAATCTCACCATAGGCGACGTACACCCAATATAATCTAGGTCTTATCCAAAATATAAGGATTAGACCAGGTATAATCTAAGTTAAATCTAAGGTAGAGAGATTAAAATAATTAAAGTAGTATGATGATAATATTCACGAATCTTTACAACCGAAAGCCCCGCTCTAAGGGGGATAATAGGGGAAGCTTATAAGTCTCGTACCCTGTAATATTATTGATGATATCGGTGAGAGATCATGTTTAAGATGGGGGGATCTTTGACCACCC
>Ga0105158_1001022_pt1 | contig 11152 bp, 11 predicted proteins | sample LHCtaG_FD_81567 | JGI IMG/M metagenome (GOLD analysis project Ga0105158, IMG submission 81567) | Hot spring microbial communities from Little Hot Creek, USA to study Microbial Dark Matter (Phase II) - LHC4sed_matched | ecosystem: Environmental > Aquatic > Thermal springs > Hot (42-90C) >... | reverse complement strand
GCTTTTTAAGGTTTCCATCAAAGTCTCAAAATTTCCCAGCTATTTACAGAAGCTGGAAAACATGGATGGAACTTAACATTTACTTTACGCAACCTATCCTCGAATCGCGGACTCTTTTTTTCCAAGGGATCTGGTAGACTATAAAATTTTGAAGACGGATTCTAGCGTAAACAATATTTGTTTTAAGGATTTTACTCTACCTTTGGTTCGATGGGGTGAAATGTGGATGGTTGGCGGATTCGCGGGCAAGGTTCTCAGAGTTGATCTTTCCCGTGGAGAGACTTATGTAGATGGTTTAAACTTCTCTTTGGTGAAGAGTTTGATCGGCTGCCTGGGCGTTGCCTCAAAAATTATGCTCGAGGAAGTAGACCCGGACGTTGACCCCCTCAGCCCTAAGAATAAACTGATCTATGCAACTGGATCTTTAACTGGTTCAACTGCTCCAGCAGCGAACAAATCTATCGTCGTTTCTAGGTCTCCGTTAACTGGTATTTGGGGTGAATCTGTGTTCTCCGCGAACACTGGTATTGAGCTTAAACGCGCTGGTTATGATATGCTTATAGTTGATGGCAGAGCGGAGAAGCCCGTGTATCTATGGATAAGTGACGGCTATGTAGAGATTAAAGATGCTGGCGGCTTCTGGGGCATGGATACATTCAGCGCCTGCGAGTCGATAAAGAGGGATTTAGGTGAGAAGAGAGCTGCGGTGGTATGCATTGGACCAGCTGGCGAGAGGTTTGTTAGGTTTGCCTCCATTATAAGTGATAATGGAAGGGCTGCTGGGCGCTGTGGTTTAGGCGCGGTTATGGGCTCAAAGAATCTTAAAGCCATAGCGGTTAAGGGTTCGAGGAATATAGAGGTTGCTAATCCAGATCTCCTAAATGAGATAAGGATGGAGATTATAGAGATTACAAAGGAGAGCATGAAGGCTTTCTCCGATTATGGAACTTCTAGGGGCGTTGTAGCGTTTGAGGAGATGGGCAATCTGCCTGTGAAGAATTGGACTAGAGGGAGGTTTCCCGGAGCCGAGAAGATATCTGGAATAAGGATGGCTGAGACTATACTGGCTGGCAGAAAAGCTTGCTTTGCATGCCACATTGCCTGTGGAAGATATGTCAAGTTAAGCGAGGGACCCTACGCTCCCTTGGAAGGCTACGGTCCTGAGTACGAGACCGTTGCCGCCCTCGGCTCCCTCTGCATGAATGATAACTTGGAGGCTATAGCTAAGGCAAACGACCTCTGTAATAGATTTGGGATTGACACAATATCTACTGGCGCCACAATAGCTTTTGCAATGGAATGCTACGAGAGGGGTATAATATCTAAGGAGGATACCGGCGGCATCGAGTTGAGGTGGGGTGATCCAGAAGCGATAATCAGGTTGATTGAGCTTATTGGCAGGAAGGAGGGTTTCGGCGCCATATTGTCTGAGGGATCTATGCGGGCCGCTGAGAAGATAGGGAGGAATGCTGAGAGATATGCTATGCATGTTAAGGGGCTGGAGATTCCAATGCATAGTCCATATCGGTTTAAGGAGATGGGATTGCAATATGCTGTCTCGGAGAGGGGAGCTTGCCACTTGAGAGGCTTATCGATGCTTCCAGCTAGGGGGATTCTGCTTCCAGATTTAGGATTCAACAGGAAGCTTGACGGCTTCACCATAGAGGGGAAGGCTCACTTAGTTAAGGTTATGCAGGACGTTTGCCGCGTCGTTGATTCGCTTGGAGCCTGCAAGTTTGTTTATCTTTTCGGCGGTGTTCCATTGAGAAGATTAGCAGACCTCTACTCCGCCGTAACTGGATGGGAAACGGAGTTGAAAGATCTACTGAGGGCTGGGGAGAGAATATGGATGCTTCAGAGAATCTTCAATGTTAGGATGGGTGTAAGACGGAGAGATGACACATTGCCTAAAAGGTTTCTCGAGGAGCCTATGGGCGATGGCGCTGCCAGAGGACATGTTGTCGAGCTGGAGCCAATGCTAAGAGAGTATTACGCTGAACGTGGGCTAGATGAGGAGGGTAGGCCTAGAAGGGAGAAGATTCTTGAGATGGGCTTAGATTTCGCCACTAAATACATTGATTGGTGAGGCGTCCGATGATTAGGGTTAAGCTGGTGCTGCTAGATGAAAACTTGAGGAGGGTTGCTGGAGGAAATGAGGTAATCCTTGAACTTGATGAAGGCTCTACTATCAATGATCTCTTGAAGATTGTTTCCATAGAGTACGGCGGCGAGGTATTGAGCGCTCTGCTTAAGGCTGGAAATTCAATAATGCTCAACGGGCAGAGCATAGAGTTTCTCGGGGGAGTAGGCACTAGGCTATCGGATGGAGATAGAGTTGCAGTGGTCCCGCTGGTAGCCGGAGGCTGAATAGAAAGAATTTTATACTCCTTTTCTCATCCATAAACTAAGAGCAGCGTTTGGTGGTGATTTAGAGAATGCCGCTAGTAAATGAAAAAGATCTACTTTTACCCGCCTTAGAAGAGGGGAGGGCTGTAGGAGCCTTCAATGCCAACAACATGGAGATGGTTCAAGCATTTATATGGGCTGCTGAAGAGATGAGTAAAGAATTAGGCGAGCCAGTAGATTTAATAATACAGGTCAGCCCGGGAGCCGCGAAGTACGCTGGTTGGTCACTTTCAGCAGGAATGGTTAAGATCGCTGCCGCTGAAACCGACGTGCGCGTTGCATTAAACCTCGACCATGCAACCGAGATTGATCATGTTAAAAAGGCCCTCGACGCAGGATTCACAGCCGTCCTCTTTGATGGATCCTCACTGCCATTTGAGGAGAACATCCGCTTGACGCGCCAGGTTGTTGAGATGTGCCATGCGAGGGGCGTGCCTGTTGAAGCTGAACTTGGAAAGATTCCGAGAATAGAGGATTACTTCTCTAAGTCTGAGATAGCATATTTAAGAACTCTGTCTCCCGCCGAGGCTGTGAAGATTATACGTGAAAAGGCTGGTAAATCGGTTGAGGATCTTATGGCTAAGCCTGAGGACGTTGAATACTTCGTTAAAAAGACTGGATGCGATTTCCTCGCCGCAGCCTTCGGCTCAATTCACGGCATATGGGATGACATCTGGCCGGTGAGGATTGACCGGTTAATCGCTATACAGGAAAGGATCCGCATGCCGCTGGTTTCGCATGGCTCATCAGGAATACTTATGACTCCGAAGGATGCTGAGAGGAAGGGAATAAAGCTCCTTCCAGGCGAGGGCACTCTACTTGACGCTATTAGGACAGGTGGAGTTACAAAGGTTAATGTTGCAACAGCGCTATCAATAGCCTTCATAGAGGGCTTTATAGAGGCGCACAGGGCTAACCCAAGCGAGAAGGACTTCCGCAGGCTTGGTGAAGTAGCCCGAAATAGGGTGAAAGAAAAGGTTAAGGAGTACATGAGGCTCTTCGCTGGGAAAATTGATCCATAGCGGTCGCTTATAGGAAGAATCTTTTAAGCTGATATTGTCATCTTTTTTCTCCGCGTAGTTGGCGAAGAGATTTAATTCGAGAAAAATATTCTTTGCCGGTAGCCTAAAATTGCCAAGAACATTAAAAATTTTCTAGTGTTTTTCCTCTTAAAGGTTAAAAGTTGCGGAGGATAGCGTTAATGTAGAAACGGTGCCTACAGATGGAACCGCTCTTTGAGGTTCATCTTAGCGGCCTGAATTAATGGCATAGCTCTTCTAGCCTGCCTTATTTCCTCAGGGTTTATTGTAAAGAACCCGATCTTTTCTCCAGCGCCGAGGCTGAACCTTATCAAGCCATATGGATCGGCTACATAGCTCATTCCAACGAAGGGGTTGGCGGCATTGCAGACATTAACTAGGTAGGCTACGTTTTCCATGGCTCTAGCTTGCCCTAGGATATGCCACTGATGCTCCTTTAGCGGTCCGGCGAACCACGCGGATGAAATTAGAAAGACTTCTGCTCCTTCGAGAGCCATCCTCCTAAAATGTTCTGGGAACCTAATGTCGTGGCATATAGCTAGGCCAAACTTTAAGCCCTTATAGTGAAATGTTGCGGCTTTGTCTCCGCGATTAAATACCTCTGACTCTCTATAGCCTAGAATGTCAAATAGGTGGGTTTTTCTATACCTTGCTGCAACCTCTCCCTCGCTATCTAGGACTATGCTTGCGTTGTAGATCTTCTCAGAGTCCCTTTCATAGAAGTTGATTACAGCCCATATCCCTTTATTGACGGATGCCTTCTTAATCTCACCTATGAATTCTCCATCCGGCTTCTCCGCCATCGTCTCAACATATTTTCTAGTTAACCCGCTCTCCGGATAACCCATTAGGTACTCTGGGAACACTATCATGTCGACTTTCTCAGGTATTGTGTCAATAAATTTTAGGGCCTTTTTCAGATTCTCGTTTTTATCTCCCGTTGAGGCTATCTGTGCGATGGCTATCTTAACCGCTTCACTGCTATTATAATCCATGTCTTAGCCCTCCGGAAAACAGTCTCTAGTAAACAAGGATGTTTTCATCCCACATTTTTAAAAGTCTATCACATTCATCTCTAATTTCCTTCTTCCTGCTCTTCGCCCTAAGATTTCTAAGGAATTCTATGCGCTTCTCAAAGGACTTCAACTCGATTATGCCCTCATGTGGGTATTCGCCTTCAGACTGCAACTTCATGTAGTATGCTTCTTGAATAAATCTGCTAGCTGCATCAACAGGATTCTCAACAGCATATTTATTTGCCCATATAGTTGCTTCAGAAACCCTGAGCTGAGTTAGGCCCCCAATTTCTCTAATGCAGCGAATATAGCTTCTAAGAAGACCATAGTATCCAGATGCCTTAACAAGCTTAAGAGCCCTCCAAACCTTCTCCCTAAACTCTGGGCTACCCTCAACCCTTAAACGCCGCCTACCTCCAGCAGCCCCACCCATATCTTTACTCTCTCCATATAACCTCTTAGAAGATAGCCACGTATTTTTAGTTAATCCCAGTTAAAAATGCACTATCTACTTTAATTGCTTGCATACATGGAGCAGTGGATACAAAAGCATCAACAGATCACGTATATGTCTTAGAGCTCCACCAGCTTTCCTCACAAATTCTCCACCGACTTCCATAATATGCTCAACTCCACTTTAACGAGATGGCCAAATGCTTTAAAATAACTTTGCCCGGCAAACAACTATGAGCGAAACGACAGAAAAGTGTAACGTTAGAAAGTTGACTTTACACCCCAAGGCAGAGCGAGAACTGTGCACTGTTATATATTTACATCTTATTAAAGATATGAATACAGAACCCCATAGATTAACTATGGCATGTATGATCCATACCTTCTTCCGGCTTTTATAAAGACTTTGATGTTTTCGACGGGTGTGTCAGGCAGCGGCGTCGCCGTGGGTTCTAGGATGAAGCCGCCGCCAGGAGCAGCTTTCATTATGGCATTTTTACAGGCATTTAATTATTTAAGAAGTTCCTCGACGAAAAGAGCTTCTTTTAAGAAAAGTCATATTAGTTTAAGCTATTTAGCATATGTTAGTTTAAGCTATAAGGGGAAGAGTTAACTATGAAAAGGTGGGTCTCGGCTAAAGAAGCTTGGAGGCTTGAAGTTGAGAGGGGGCCTTCTGAGCATGGAGTTTATAAGTTCGGCTACCTTTGGCTTGCGCCCACCTTCATGAATGAATTTTGGAGGGTTAACCCTGATAAGGGCATAGTCCTCACCAGATTTCGAATGCCGGGTGTAGTTTGGGGTGCGCCGTGGGTGGAAAAAGACTCTTTGTATGGTGCCTCCGGCGGAGGGTTTGTTAGGAAATTTGATATGGACGGCAAGGAGATTTGGACTGTTAACCCTGGGCTGGATGATTTTAAAGCTGAGGCTGTGATAGAGGCTTGGGGTCAATATATCGCTGTTCAGTTTCCTAAAGGCTTGGCTATTTTAGACAAAGAAGATGGAACAATCGTATGGAGCGTAGAGTGGAGTCCTCAGGGACCTTATGGTCAAGAGCCCACCTTCGACCCTGAAACTGGCCTTCTGTGGGTTTGTAGACCGACACCTGAGGACAACCTGGTTGCTTTTGATAAGGAGGGTAGAATTTCTTGGCGTTTCACTTTACCAAGCCCGGCGACTACGTATGCATGCCCCCAGATTTGGGATCGCTACCTCGTGGTAGCATGTGAAAGACATGTAGTAGTCATTGATAGAATTTCCAAGGAGCATCTTTGGAGCTTGGACTTCGGCAAAGTGTATCATGGAGGCGGGTATGCCAATGCTTTAACTGGGGGGCCTAGAACTCTGACGCCTGATGGGAAGCTTCTAGTTTGGACCGTTGACGGATTATACAATTGCTTTGATGTTAAGACAGGGGTTCTTCTTTGGCGGCTTGACTTGGGGACTCTTGGGTACGCCAATAGAGAGAGTACAACTTTCTGGGGATATAGAGGGGTGGTAGCTTCAGGCGGATTAGCCATTTTCTTGGGATGCAACAATCTTCCAATGGATTCGGAAAATCCATATGGATATGACGGAAACAGACTTTTCATCGCGGACTATGAGAGCGGTAAACTCGCCTATGTAAGCGAGCCGAAGTATAGATTAGCCTGCTGCTGTAAGCCTATTTTGGCGAGGGGTCGCGTAGTTATAGGCACATGGTACAAAGATAGGGAAGGTAATGAATTCCCATCATACTACTATTGCTGGAAGATAGAGGATTCAGCTGGCAGATGGAGTGTTGAAGATAGGACATATGAGTGGATGGGCGGCTGGCATCATGGAGGATACCCCCTCTAAAACCCCATATTTTTAAGGGCTTATCGACAATTCATCCCGCAGTTAAAAACCGTAGGCTTTCTCGTCGACTTTGTGTAAAAATGCTTCTCTAGAGTATTTCGTCAACGTTATCTTTTATCTTTTCTATGCTGCTTACTATTAGGTCGACAGCATCTTTTTCCCCTAAGAGAAGATAGTGGGGTAATGTAACCTCACGCCTTGCGAAGTCTTCGGCATTCGGTAGATAAAGGTTCTCGTAATCAGGCGGCTTTACCCCCTTTGAGATAGCATCCTTTAATCTTTCTTTTCTGAAAGCCGGCTGCCTATATAGCGGCATACCATAACCAACACCTGCAGGTACACCCTCAGCCCTTAAGGCTTCCACAAATTTTTCTTTCGAAAGCCCATTAAACTCCTTAGGGTTATACCTTATGACGAAGAAGTAGTATCCTCTTTTCGTAACTCGGGGGTCTCTTCTTAATGGTTCGACCCCACCAATCTTTTTAAGCCTCGACGCTAGATACTCTCCGTTTAAGTGCTTAATGTCGACCTCTTGGGGCAGCGTCTTTAATTTTGAGATGAGTAAAGCCGCCTGAAACTCGGTCATACGATAATTTGAGCTTAGAATGTAGTGTTCATAACCTGGTCTTCCAACAACTCTCCCGATATTATGGATGAGCCTTGCTTTTTCAGCTAGATTATCATCGTTTGTCAACACAATTCCCCCCTCACCAGCTGTGAGAGATTTGCTTTCTTGGAAAGAAAAACATCCCATATTTCCTATTGCACCAATTTTTCGACCCTTCCACTCCGTGCCATGAGCATGCGCACAATCTTCTATCAAAAATAAATTGTTCTCCTCAACTATTGGCAGAATTTCATCAAAGTTTGCAGGGTAACCTGCATAATGAACGATTATAGCGGCCTTTGTTCTATCAGTTATAGAGTTTTTTAAGGCTTTTGGACTCATACAACCTGTCTCTGGATCTACGTCAACAAATATTGGAACTGCGCCTACTTCGGTTACAGCTGAAGCAGTCGCTATAAAAGTAATAGCGGGAACAAGAACTTCGTCGCCAAAGCCTATGCCGAGAGTTTTTAATGCAAGCTCTAAAGCAACTGTGCCATTGGCAACAGCGATACCATATTTGGCACCATGATATTTAGCAAATAAGGCTTCGAACTGCTCGGCTTTAGAACCTGGGTATATCCTACACCATCTCCTGCTTTCTAAAACTTCTAAGACGGCTTTCTTGTCATCTTCAGTTACTGTTGGCCAATGTGGAACTCTATTTATCAATTCGCGTGCTTCGGCAGGTCCACCATTAATGGCCAATTTAGGCATATAGGTCACCACGCACTAAAAAATGTAGTTTTCTATCTGCTGGAGAGGAGGTTTTCAAGGAAATTTTTGCCGTTAATTAGCCCGTCTTCAGGGCCAAAGAATGGGTCTTCATGTTCAATGCTTAACACATAGTTGTAGCCTACTTCCCTGAGGGCTGTGATGTATGAGCGCCAATTTATTCCACCCCAGCCCGGTATCCTATATCTCCACCAGCCTCTGCCTAAAACACCCACGTATCTGAGCCTGAAGGGCAGTACTTCGGTGTCCTTAGCGTGAGTGTGATATATTCTGTCGCCGAACCTATGAACCGCCTCAATATAGTCTATTTGCTGCCAGAAGAGATGCGATGGATCAAAATTTAAGCCCAGATTCCTGTCTGGAACACTTTCAAAGGCTGCTTGAAAGTGGTCTAAGCCCTGGAGGTTTGTTGCATACCAATTCTCCAGAGCAATCCTCACGCCATGTTCTTTAGCGAAGTCAACAATTGAGTTAAAAACTTTCTGGAAATCCTCCCTTAAAGTCTGAATTTTATCCTTCCCTTTAACTGGCCCACCTGCCAAGGTGCAGACTACGCCGACATCTAGAGTTGAGGCTGCCTCAATGACCTTCAGAAGAAACTTCTGTTCTTCTTCATTCTCGAGTATTCTTATACTATAAAATGCTAAACTCGACATCTTTAGATCTCTCTCAGAGAATAGGCGTCTAACTTCTCCAGCCCCGCCGCTTAAGACCCCTTCGACGTCAATCTGCTTTGCGGTTGGCGAGACAGGAACCTCTAAGGCCTTGAAGCCGTTTATAGAAGCCCATTCAACGATCTTCTCAATGCTCCAGTTCCTCAGAGGAGCTGTGAGAAAACCCACAAACATATCATACACCTTAATGCTCTCTTAATCCGAAAATATTATATAATGTTTTTGATTCGATGAAAGGGCGCCCAAAACGGAAAACTAAAAATTTTGCTTTGCGGCTTAATTATCTTTTGACTAGTATTTTTGCCCCCTTTTCCATTCTGGAAACTTTTCAGCCGTATTCGGCTGAGGATGAATTTCCCCCCTAATAGGATCTAAGCTAGAATTACGGTGAATCGCCAGCTCTAACTGAAAAATAAGTCTAGATTGCAAGAAGACTATAGAAAAAGGCAGAATAAAAAAGGCTAAAATTTGAGAAAAATAGCGGTTTTTTCTTCAATCGGCATATCTATCCCAGTTTCGTTCCTCTTAGCAAACATATATCCTATCAGCCTAAGGAAATATGCCGATTGAAGAACGCTAGTTAAAATACCTATTATGGCCAGCCAAGCTAAACTGGACTCTATGGCTGATGTGAAGACTAGGTATTTTGCTAAGAGACCTGCAAAAGGGTGGGGGGCCTGAGAATGATAGAGCTGCTGTAAGAAGCATAATGCTTGTCAGAGGCATTTTCCTACCGATCCCTGAAAGATCTTTTAGACTTCTAAAGCCAACCATTAAAATATCAAAGAGGCTAAGCTCAAAATCATAATCATCAAGAAAATCTAGGCTGAGGAGGAGCTCGCCGCGCCCAATAAGCCCCCCTCATCAACAAGCCTCCAATCCATAGGAGAAAAAGAGAGCTGAACGGAGAGATTAATTAAGCCGCAAAGCACTAGAAATATTCAATAGCATCTCTAAAATAGTGTAGTGGGTATAGGATGAAGCTGTTAACATGGCTTGATAGGTGCCCTTATGTTGAGGCTTGATTCTAAATCTAGGGAGGCGAACCTCAAGACCGGAGGAAAAAGGGTGAGGGAAAAGTTTCTCCTTATTCTTAAGGTCGCGTTTATAGTAGTTTTGCCATGCGGATTAACTCTGCTTTATTCAGGATGGTTTTCTGGCGTTAACGAGCCTCAATCTGCCGGCGGCTTAGGTGTTGACATGTCCAGAGCCGCCATAATTGACGGTATAGGAGTTACTAAGCCTAATCCAGAGTTTATGGGGGGCGTTAAAGAAGTTTTGGAGAGGGCTGGGTTAAAGGTTGACGTATATGAGGGTGAGAATGTGACGATAGATTTACTTAGGAATATTGGCGGATACGGGATTCTAATACTTAGAGTTCATAGCGCAATAGACTTGAAATACGGTTTCCTATACCTATTTAGTGCAGAAGAATTCAATGAAACCGAATATGACGTTAGGTTTAGTGAGGAGAAGAGGTTGGGGGCTGTTAGGGAGGGCGTAACATTTGAGAATGAAAGATACTTCGCTTTAAGGGCTGACCTACTGGGATATTTAAGGCCGAACGGATTAAAAGGCTCAACAATAATATTAATGGGCTGCAATGGAACAGGCTCAGAGCATACGTTAAATAGGCTATTCGAGAAGGGCGTTAAGGCTATAATAGCCTGGAATGGCTACGTAAGCCTGGAATACACAGATGAGATAACGCTAAACCTCATAAGAGCAGCCTATGAGGAAAGCCTAAAATTTCCAGAAGCCGTTAAAAAGATTATGGAGGAATATGGGCCAGATCCAGTATATGAAAGTAAACTCGAATATATAGGTGAGCCATCTAGTCAACAACCTTAAGATTCATTTTTGGCATGAAATGTCCCTAAAACCCGCTTTTTACCCGCCAAAACCTCTATTAAAAATTTAGGGTCTAAGCCTAACAAAAGGCTTCATGGTCTTAATTATTTCTTCTCTGGTTTTTAAGATGATTTCAGCAATCTCTTTTAAGCTCTTATTTTTTTATTAGTCAACCTCTTTCTACAAAGATGGCCAAAGATTTCTTGAAAACACATATCTAAAGTAGGGAAATACCAAGTCTCTTGCTTATCAATTCTCAGATTTGGCTTTGACCTAATCTTAACTATAAACTGGTTCTCGTCAGCAAAGATTGAAATTTTCTCATTTATTCTAGTAATTAACTTCATAGTATAATCGTATAATAACGATTATTAGTTCAGTTTATATCGGGCAAATACGATTGTCAAGGGGAAAAATAAAAAGATCTATTTACTCTCTTTTTAGGTTTAATGCTCAGCTTTCTATTTCTTCTAGTATTTTGAGGATTTGGTTTTTAAATTCTGGAAGTTTGTATTTAATGGTTACCCAGACCAG
>Ga0105158_1001020_pt1 | contig 11155 bp, 8 predicted proteins | sample LHCtaG_FD_81567 | JGI IMG/M metagenome (GOLD analysis project Ga0105158, IMG submission 81567) | Hot spring microbial communities from Little Hot Creek, USA to study Microbial Dark Matter (Phase II) - LHC4sed_matched | ecosystem: Environmental > Aquatic > Thermal springs > Hot (42-90C) > Sediment... | reverse complement strand
TACAAACCAATATCTATTCACCTTCTAAACCATCTAACAACAAATTAGAAAGATTCTTCAGCAACATAAAATCTAAACTTAAACAAAGAAATGGTTTCAGATCTGAAATATCAGCCATTGCATTCCTCACTATGTTCTTTATCGTTCATAACATAAAAATTATTTCAAACATCAATAAAATATCAACACTAAACACATTATTAAACCAAATATCTATCCCAGTCTTGAGAGGTTTACTACAATGTATTGCTTTTTAATTAATTTTTTTGTATTTCAAAGAACACCATTTTTAGTTAACAGAACCTCTTATTATTCTTTTAATCCTGTAAATACTATACCTTTAACAATATATTTTTGTAAAAATATAAATACTACAAGCATAGGTAATATGGAAATACTTGCTCCTGCCATAAGAAGACCAAAGTTGTTACTAAATTGTGAATTTAACACTGCCAAGCTTAATGGCACAGTTCTCATATCACTTTTGTGTATTATAATCAAAGGCCAAACAAAATTGTTCCATTGACTCATAAAACTAAAAATAGCTAATGTAGCTAGGCCAGGTTTTGACAGCGGTAGTATGATGCGCCAAAATATATATGGCTCACTACAACCATCAATACGTGCAGCATCAATAAGTTCGTTAGGTATAGTAGAGATCATTTGTCTCATAAAAAATATCCCGAATGCGTTAACCATTGCTGGAATTATCAATCCATAAAAAGAATTTAGCCAACCAAGTTTTTTCACTATAATAAAACTTGGTATTATATTAACTTGCCATGGTACCATCATAGAACCTAAGATTAAAGTAAAAAGAAAGTTTCTACCATAAAATTTGTGTTTAGCAAATGCATAGCCTGCAAGAGAAGATAACAAAAGGTTTGTAATTGTTACTGATAAAGCAACAAAAAGACTGTTAAACAAATACCTTTGCATAGGTATTAAACTAAACAATTGTTTGTAATACTCAATTGTAGGTTTTAGTGTATAAAGCACAGGTGGATAAGTTAAAAGTTCTTCTCTTGGTTTTACTGAACTTATTACCATCCAATAAAAAGGAAATACCATTATAACAAATCCTATTATTAAAAAGCTGTACAACACAAAATTGTTTACAACTTTTCTTATCTTTACAATCTTTTTCATATTTTTATTCTTCATAGAATTTTGATATCTTCATATAAATTAAAGTGAACACAAAAATTATAACAAATAACAAATATGCTAATGCAGAAGCATATCCTAGCATAAATCTTTTAAATGCACGTTCATATAAATAAGGTACAATAGTTAATGCAGAATATAACACACCGCCAAAATACTCTGTTGAACTTGTCATAATATAAACTTGTTCAAAAACTTGGAATGAATTAATAGTAGACATTATTACTAAAAACAACATTACTGGTTTAAGCATTGGTAAGGTTATATACCAAAATTTTTCCCATGATGAGACACCATCAATTTTTGCTGCTTCAAAAATACTATCTGGTATTGACTGCAACCCTGACAATAAAATTATTGAATTGTATCCTACACCGCCCCATATACTCATAACAATAATAGCAGGTAATGTTGTAGATGGTTGCATAAGCCAATCTTGTATCACAGATATTACACCTAATTTTGTTAACACATAATTTAAAAATCCGTACCTATCACCTGCATAAATCCAACGCCATACTACTGATACTGCAGCAATTGAGGTTACTGTAGGTAAAAAGAAACCTGTCCTGAACAACGCACTAAATTTAATTCTTTGATATAAAGCTAAAGAAACTAATAATGATACGGCAATACCTAAAGGAACAGTAAAAATAACATAGAACAAAGTATTTTTTACTGCTTTCCAAAACAACGGATCTTTAAAAATTATTGTTATATAATTCTTAAGTCCAATAATTTTAGGTGGTGAAATACCATCATATTCAGTAAAACTTAAGAAGAATGATGCAATAACTGGAATAAATACAAAGATAGTAAGAATTATCATTGACGGTGCAATAAATATATACGCCCATTTTGTTCTTTTTGTAAATTTTCTCTTCTTTCTCATTTAATATATTAATTTTTTATAAGTTCATTAAGTTTTTTGTTAAGTTTTTGTAATTCTTGTTGTGGTTCACTTCCTAATACAACAACATTTTGTATTGATTCTACCACATATTTTGTACTATCATCCCAACCTAAAACAGAAGGAGGACCTTTTGCTTCTTTTATTTGCTCAAACAAAATTTTCTTAAATTCTTCTTGTATAGGAAGGTTTTTCCATACATCAATATTTGGTGGTAAATATATATTTTTTGATTTTGCTATTTCATTATAAATTTCAATTTGTATCTCTGGTTTCATCAAAAATTTTATAAATTTAAAAGCTTTGTCTACATTTTTAGAAGTTTTAAAGATACCTATTACTCTACCACCAATAAACGAAGTTCTTTTACCAGAAGGACCTTTAGGAAGTAATGCAATTGACCATTTACCTTCAAGTTCTGGCATTTCAGCTGGAAAACTATTTATAAGCCAATTACCACACATTACTAATGGATATTCTCCTGAACGGAACCCAGCAGCGAAATTTTCTGCAGAACGTGGTACATTATACTTTGTATAAAGAGAACTGAAGAATTTTAAAGCAACCAATGCTTCTCTGCTATCTAAAATAGCTTTTGTTCCATTTTTATCATAATAATCTCCACCTGCTTGCCACAAAAATGGAGAAAAACCTATCCAATCTAAAGAACCCCACCCTATAACAAACTTTTTTCCATGTTCAAGTAAAGATACAAGTTCATCCCATGTTTGTGGAGGATTCGGTATTAAATCTTTTCTATAATACAAAATTTGTACTGTCATATCAAAAGGTATACCATAAACTTTGTTTTTCCATTTCACAGAATCCCATATTGACCTAAAAACAGATTTTTCTATTTGTTCCATATCTTCAGGGAAAGATTCTTTAAGTTCTATCATTGCGCCTTTGCTACCAAATTCAGTTGCCCAAGTAAGTCCCATTGTGCCTAAATCTGGCAACACTTCGCCTGCTATAGCAGTAAGATATTTTGTATGTGCTTCAGACCAAGAAACTGATTCACAAACAACTTGTATTCCTTCTTGTGGTGTAAAATACTTATCAGCAAGATTTTTAATAATTTGTGCTTCTTCTTCAGATCCTACATGCCATATTGTTAAAACATTCTTTTGTTCTTTTTTTGAACAACTAAAACAAAAAATTGTTAGTATTATCAAAATTTTAACAAAATTTTTCATTGTTTAAATATTACCTCCTTTTTCATAAAACTTTTTATGGTAATATAAAAAAACTCCTTTTGGATTGCAACAACTATATTGTTGCATTTATTTCACTTTTTGTTTAGATCTCATCAAAAATATTTTTGAAAATAACGTACAGTGTAAAAATAACCAATCTTTACCAGTTAACAGAATCTATCCATATATATCCTGAGAAAGTAGCAGTAGATGTCCCTCCTGTACCTATTTTTACCCCTATTAACCTTGTTTGAGAAAGGTTTGCACCATCATCATAACCCCATTGTTCTGTTGCTGTGTTTATTGTAATTTGCACCCATTCATTAGTAAGTATATCAGTACCTATATTTCTCCATCTACTATATTTACTATTCCAATTTGTATCTTTGAAAAACACTTGTATACCATTAGGTTGTGATGGGTCTCCTACTGCTTGTGATGGTATCCATACCCATAATGTAACCGTAACATTAGACATATCTTGTCCTGTCTGCAAGTCAACATACGTCTCACCTTTTGCTTTATTTGGATGATTATATTCTCGTAAATCTACTGTACACATTAAACTTGCACTACCATACCTAGCCTTTGATGTATCTCTTGCTACTGCAGTGATAGCTTGTGAATCAACATATGTTTGTGCAACCCATCCTTGAACACTTGTTTCAAAATTGTATCTCGCTGTATCATTAGTACTCTCAAAATTAGCAGTAACATTTTTATTTGAGTTCATAGTCACAGTAGTAGGATTAGATGTTCCTGTAACATCACCAGACCAACTAACAAACTGATATCCAGAATTTGCCTGTGCTGTTAATTGAACAACTGTCCCTGCTGTGTACACACCACCAGGCGGATTCAAAGATACACTACCAGCACCAGCAGGTGATACACTCACACTTAATGTATATTGTTGTTGCTGCTGCTGTGTAAACACTGCTACCACAGTCTTGTTTGAATCCATTGTTATAGTAGCAGGATTCTGTGTACCACTTAAATCTCCGACCCAATTATCAAATACATACCCACTATTCGCTATTGCCGTAAGTGTAACCTGTGTCCCTGCTGTATACACACCACCAGCAGGATTCAATACTACACTACCAGCACCAGCAGGTGACACACTTACATTCAATGTATATTGTTGTTGCTGCTGTTGTTGTGTAAACACCGCTACTACGGTTTTGTTAGAATTCATTGTTATGGTAGCAGGATTCTGTGTACCACTTAAATCACCAACCCAATTATCAAACACATACCCACTATTTGGTATCGCCGTAAGGGTAACTTGTGTCCCTGCTGTATACACACCACCAGCAGGATTCAATACTACACTACCAGCACCAGTAGGTGATACACTCACATTCAATGTATATGTTGTGCTACCACCGCTTAACTGCTGAAAATTAGCCGTTAATACTATATTTGTAGTAATTGTTATATTTAAAGGATTATCAGTACTACTTATCTACCCACTCCAATTTAAAAACTGATACCCTGAATAAGGAACCGCTGCTAATACCACTTCTTCTCCTGCTATGTATTGTTGTTTATCAGGATTCTTTACAACAGTACCACCTCCTGTAGGCGAAATATTAATAGTTAAAGTATAATATGTAGTTGTTCCTCCAGTCCCGCCACCACTACCACTGGTGCTCACAAATTGTGCTATTACTGTTTTATTGGAGTTCATAGTAATAGTGGTTGGATTCTGTGAACCACTTAAATCACCACCCCACATGTTAAAACTATACCCACTATTAGGCTGCGCTGTTAATGTCACAACTGTCCCAGCTGGATATACACCACCTGAAGGTTCCAAAACCACTCTTCCACTACCACTAGGATATACATTAACTGTCAAAGTATACTGCTGTGTCTGAGTAGAACCAGGTGATGAACTTTTCTTCTGTGAACAAGAAAATACAAAAAATATAATCAATAATAAAGAGGTTATATATACCGTATATTTTTTCATAGATTTGTACCTCCTTAATACTTCTACTACTTTTTATAAATTTTACATGCTATATCATAAGTAAAATCTGGAGGTGTAAAAGTCAAAACATTATTTGTGATCTCAACTTCTTTTTTTTCTATAACAACACCATTCCATGTATCCCAAAAATCTATCATATATTGCCCATTTTGTATATCTTTAACTTCTATTTTAGCATTTTTCACAGGTTTTATTTCAACACCTGTAAGATAGTTTTTAACGTTCCATCTCGGATTTTTTAACCATAACATAACAAAATTTTTTTCATTATTTTTTAACCCTATAACCTGACAATCGTTAATAGCATTAGAAAAAGTAATAGAACCTACATTAAACCAATCCTCTCCGTCGTTAACTACTTTTATAACATGTTTCCCTTTAGGAACATCTATATCAAAACTTTTTTGTATTTTATGGTCTGATCTACCTTTTGGGAACTCGTGTGATAGTTTTAATTTATCATCAAGATATATTTTCATATTTGCACCTATCTTTGCTGAATTTATCACATATATAGAAAATTTACCATCTGTAGGATATTCTACATAAAACGTTGGTAATACATACATATCTTTATGCCACATAGGAGACTGAAAATATCTTGATAAAAGACCACCTTTTACTAATCCACTTTTATCTATAGTAAGTTCTGAACCAAGAGATTTCTCCCAATCAAGTGGTGGAGCATAAATAAGATCGTTATACATATTTTCACTTACACATTGAGCATCAACATGAGTAAAATTCATTTTAACATAGTCAATATCTTTTAAGAATTTTGAAATTGCAGCATAATGATAATACAAATTATTAGCTTTTATATGTCCATCCCACCACCAATACATAGCCGTTCCTGCACTCATTGACATAATAGAAGACCATAAAGCATCATGTAAAAGTATACCTTTTTTATCCTTTGCTTCCACTGAAACATCAGTTACAGCACCACCTATCTCACCAAAAAAGTGTGGTTTTTTATATCTTTTCATTTTTTCTAAACTCACATTGAAAATCCCATTTAACATTTCATCTGTATACATATGTGTTTGTGCATAACTTATTTCTTCTAAAGAATAAATTTTGTCCCCAGCAAACGCTCTTGCAAACGATGTTGTTATTAAATGTTTCGCAAAATCTATTTCTTTCAAATAGTTAGCCATTTCTTTATGCCAATCTGCAACAAGTTTTTCATCATAATCAGAAATCAAATCAACTTCATTAAAAAACTCCCATGACATAATTGCTCTACTGTATCCCCATCGTGCTACAATATACCTTAGTCTTCTTTTGTAATACTCTTTAGCAGTAGAATCTTTGAAAAATTCAATCGGTTCTTTACAAGGACCACCATTTTTATAATTATACGCATTTTGTTCCCAAGTAATTTCTTTATGGAACGCACCATGATAATCCAAACAAAATTGTATGTATATACCTAAAGATTCAGCAAGTTCTATAATTTTGTCAAATTCAAAACTATCTTTTTGGTTGTATCTTCCTAATCCTTGGCCACGAGGTTCACCCCATTCTATAATCAACCCCCAAGGACAATTCCATAATCTCGTCCAATTTTGTCCAGTTTCATTGAGTTTTCTTAAATAATTAGGGAAACGCCAACTATCAGATGTTGTTACCCAACATACATTTTGTCCTATTAAGAAATATGTTTGTCCATTAGAAAATTTAAAATATCTTTTATCAGAAGATATTTCTATAAATCCTTTATTCTTTGATGAAACACATTCAAATGTCATCTTTTCACTTTCCGCTTTCCCAGCAGGATTCTTAACTATTATATTATATTCCCACTTACCTTCTTTATTTGGTGAGAATCTTACGACCCAATATTTTTTGCTAGTAGAGATAAAAGAGTTACCTTCTTGACGGAATTCCTCATAGTAAAACCCTGGAACTTTGTAAACAGTACCATCTGGTGAAACAAAGTTTCCTATTATATCGATTTCTTCAGGATTATATGGATTATTAAAATAAGTATTTATGTTTATACTAACTTCAAACTTATCATATTTACCTACCATTTTTGCGCTTTGTTCAACAGACTTAATAACTGGAGGTTTATATTTTGACACTTCTATAATTTCAGGAAATTTTGGTGGTTTTATTTCTTCTTTTATAACTAAAGGTTCTCCTTCTGTAATTCTTAAATTGTCAATATATATGCTACCACTTAAAGTTTCACCTGCCGGTGCTAACACTTGGATACAGATTCTTTTAACTTTATCCTTGTTTTTTACATAACTTGCATAATTCCAGTTTGTTGCTTCACATTTAAAATTTTTTGCATTCAAATCAAATTCTACATCTTTAACTTCTTTTTGGTTTATAACTTTATCCGGTGATTCATACCAGATCCATCCTTCACCAGTTGATAATGCTAAATTTATTAATATTGTCTTACCAGTAGGATTATAAACATCAACATAAAACCTGTTAACCTTATTCCAATCAAAATCTCCTTCAATAGCATAAGAAGCTTTGTTAGAACTTGTTACATCTTTAAATATAAGTTGCAAACTTTGTTGGCCATCAGAAGACCAATCTTTTGAAAGTTTTACTGCTACTGCTTGTGTTTCCCACTTAGCTTTATCCCATTCTGTTTTGTCATTTTCAAAAGATTCAAAAATTATTTTATCTCCAGCTATTCTTATTGTAGGTGAAATTTTATCAATTTTTTTGTCACTATAAACTCTTACATTATCAATATATACAGGTCCTTCACCACCAACAAATGTTAAAACTATTCTTCTGATATCTTTCAGATTTTCAACTTTAGTTATGTTTCTCCAATTAGTTCTTGCAGCTTTAAATGTTGGTGAAACAATGTTAAAAATAACATCTTTGTTCCAGCCAGGAAGTATTTTTTGTTCTTGAGATTCAAACCATTCCCATTTTTCACCAGTACACAATGCTAAAGTAATTATAAAAGTATTTTTTGTAGGATTATAAATATCAAAAGATATTTTTTCTACTGAAGAAAAGTCAAAGAATTGTTCCACCATAACTTGTGCTTTTTCTGACCAACTTGAATAATCAAACTCTACTTTTAAAGAATGTTCTCCTTCTGAAGGATTCTCTTTAACAATATAAACTTTTTTTGTTGCTGTTTTCCAACTTACTACAGACCAGTAGTTCACACCTTCAAAATCTTCTAACAAATACCATTCTTTTGCAAACAAAAAACTACAGAAAACTAATCCAGTAAAAAACAATATATTAACCAATTTTTTCATAAATACCTCCAGTGTTTATATAAACCGGTTTTTGAAATTTAATAATTAAGAAATTTTAAAAACAGATGATTAATAAAAATATAACGCTGTTTCTAATTTTATTAACGAAACAGTATCTCCTCCTATTACAAAACCTGTTTTAGCATCAGTACCATTAAGATACGCTCTGCCTGGGAAGAAAAAACCAAATATTAATCTAAAAGTAGAAGTATATTTATAGTTATATCCTATTTGAAAATTTATTTCTTTACCAAGATCATTTGTTTGTTCTTTTTTGCCATCTTCATTTATACATACAACACCATCAGGACTTAGATGATTGTAGAAAAAGAAATCAAATTGTGAAAATAGTCCTTGTAAAAATCCTTCTGTTACTTCATATCTTGCTCCTAAATTTATTATTCCTGTAGGATATAAACTTATACTTTTTTCAACATATCTACCATCATATGCATCAGTAGGATTATCACCAGAAGTAAATCTATTGTGTTGATATGGATTAGCTTTATATATCTCGCCATAGCCTTGGTGGTCATATCCGCGAGCTCTCGTCCACCAATCATCATTAAGTCCAACAAAACCTTCATCATCAGGTGTTGTGGAATCATCACCAGAACCACCAAGAATGTTAATAAACCCTTTTAAATTAGCTGTGTTATCTAAGAGATATGTTGGTTTTGTATATTGTACTAAAAACTGGTATATAAATGCTTTCCTTGCAGCTAAGTCGTAATATTGTTTAGTTTCGTAATCTAAAGTTGTTGGATTTAACGCTCTATATGTTGTTACATATTTTTCTCCAAACAAATAAGCAAACTCACCTGCATACTCAAGACCAAAAGAAAGACCTCCTTCTACTCTAAACCCAATAATATTTCTTAAATCATACTGACTATAAATTTGTCCTGTAGGATTTGTTTCATTTGGATCATTAATAATAGAATTTAAGAAATAAGTTTTTAATCTATGTCCTGGCAATAAATTTGCTGATTTCAAAAGTACACCTTGTGCATCAAAATCTTTATCTTCATATTTTGTTTCCCATGCTAATCCACCATGAGGCGCATACATTGGCGCAGTAGATTCATTCAATTTTGCTTTAAACAATATAATTTTACCATAATCTGAAAAAATATCAGCTCTGAACCCATCCATTGTCATACACAAAACTAAATCCATACGTTCAGGATCAGGATATTCTGTTCCTGAAATAAATTGTCTACCAACAGTTAAAGAAAATCTATCATATATTTTGTCCCATTTTATATAAGACTTTGTTATTTTGTAACCAGTATAATTAGTAGGATTTTGAATGTTTGGATCACCTAAATATCCACCTACTGTGCCATAATGTTCTGCATTAAATGCATTATTATGTGTTGCCCATAAAGTATCCCTTTTTTCAATTTCTATAACACCAAAAACATCTCTTAATATGTTTGCTCTAATACCTAATTTTGTATCCGAAAACATATGGTCATCAACATCGTCAAAATCTGCAGACCCGTCTTCTCTAACAATAGTTTCTGTTTTATCCCAAGCGTTATTTGTACGGCTCCACCATGCTCTTACTTCACCTATGACTTCAAACGATTTTACAGCACTATTAACATATACAACAAAAATTGATACTAAAAACATATATATAATACATAAAACCGACTTTCTATCAAACATTCCTTTTTTTATATATTTTTTCATATTTTGTTTATCCTCCTTTTTTAGAAAAATTTGTAATATCCATTATTTTAAAACTATTATTTTTCCTAACAAAACTTTTTTTACTTTATAATCAGAGACAGCCTCAATTTTATAAAAATATATACCACTACCTACTTTGTTCCCATTTTTATCTTCAAGATTCCATTCTTCTTCTTGATATAGAGAACTTTTGTATTCCCATCCGTCAGTAAGTTCTTTGACTAATCTCATATTAATATCATATATAGCAACTCTAACTTTTGTAGGAACTAATGTAGTAACCAAATATGGTATTTTAACAACTTTTGTATTTTTAACAAAAACAGGATTTTGCTCAAGAGGTAATTTTTTAAGGATAGAATTACCTATATCAATTTGTTTATCATCTTTATTTTCTGATTTATTTTTTAATACTAACTTGAATGCTAAATCTTGTTTTGTTGTAGCAGGTAGTATAAAAGATAAAGAAGTATAGCTTGCTTCTACTTCATCCGTAGAAATATAAGACCCCGACCATGTATCATAGATTTTTAATTCATAATTACCATTAGAAACACCTTGTATATTTACAATTCTTTCTTTATTATCATAAATACCTTTTACCCAACCTAATACAATATTATCACCACTTAATACATATATATCGCCAGAGGGATACACTGAACATTGAGGTAATGTCCAGTTAGTATTATTTACAAAATCTACATCTTTTACAAATTCAGAAAAAATTTTCATATGGTTTAACATATCATCAGTAACACTATCCCACCACCAGTACATTGGTGTAATTGCAGCACCTGAACATAATGCAGACCATATTGCATTATGTAAATATGTTGGCTGTAAAGTTTGGTTTTCTACACCAAACTCACCTACAAAATTTGGTTTCTCAAAACTGGTAAACACACTTTTTGTAAAGTCAGATATAGTT
>Ga0105158_1001018_pt1 | contig 11165 bp, 11 predicted proteins | sample LHCtaG_FD_81567 | JGI IMG/M metagenome (GOLD analysis project Ga0105158, IMG submission 81567) | Hot spring microbial communities from Little Hot Creek, USA to study Microbial Dark Matter (Phase II) - LHC4sed_matched | ecosystem: Environmental > Aquatic > Thermal springs > Hot (42-90C) >... | reverse complement strand
GGATTTGAACCCGCGACCTCTCGCATGCCAAGCGAGCGATCTACCGCTGATCTACCGGCCCTCTAAAATTTCTGGTTTTGGAGAACTTTAGCCTTTAAGTATCCTGAGGTCAATCAGAACCTTCCTCAGGACCTCCCTAGTTTGCTGGCTTACCTCCGTAAGCGGGAGGCGCGGTGCACCAGCTGGCAGGTCCATCATCTCCAGTGCGGCCTTGACCGGAGCCGGGTTGGTCTCCAGGAAAAGGGCCTTGAAGAGGGGTGAAAGTCTGTAGTGAAGTTCTCTTGCCCCCTCTAGGTCACCTCTCCGAAAGGCGCGTACCATCTCCGCCACAAGTTTTGGCGCCACATTGGAGGCCACGGAGATGACGCCTACTCCACCCAGCGCCAAGATTGGAAGGGTCTGGTTGTCGTTTCCCGAGAAGACCACGAAGTCCTTCCCCCTCGTGAGCTCTATGATTTCAGAAACCTGATCCACGGTGCTCGCCTCCTTGATCCCCACGATGTTTCTCACTTCTGCAAGCCTCGCCACGGTCTGGGGCAGGAGGTTCACGCCGGTGCGCGAGGGTACGTTGTAAAGGATCTGCGGGAGGTCGACCTTTTCCGCCACCTCCTTGAAGTGCTTGTACATTCCCTCCTGTGAGGGACGGTTGTAGTAGGGCACCACCAGAAGGGCGGCGTCCGCCTTCACCTCCTTTGCGAACTGGGTCAGCATCAGGGCCTCGCGGGTGGAGTTGCTTCCCGTGCCCGCGATTACCGGCACCCTCCCCTTGGCCTCCTCCACCACTATTTCTATCACGCGCTCGTGCTCCTCGTAGGAGAGGGTGGCGCACTCCCCGGTCGTCCCCACCGGAACCAGCCCGTCTATCCCCTCCTCGATTTGGAAGCGCACAAGCCTCCTCAGGCCCTCCTCGTCCAAGTTTCCCTGCCTGTCGAAGGGTGTCACAAGGGCCGTGTACGTTCCCTCGAACCTCAACCTATCTCCTCCATCACCCTCTTCAGAATTTCCGCTCCCCTTTTCCCATTTTCCCAGTCGAGCAGGAAGCTGATGGAGGCTCTGCTGGTCATCATCTCCACAATGTTTATCCCCTCTTTGGCCAGCGGCTGGGTCAGCTTGGCTATCATTCCAGGAGTGTCGATAAACTTCTCACTCTCGCACACGATAAGCGCGAGCTTCCCCGCTTTGGTTACGGACTTCATGTGCTTGTCGGCGACGACGGACCGATGAAGGATTTTCAGGGCCCTTTCCCCCTCTTCCTCCTTCACATAAATGGAGAAGGAGCGCGGACCGATGGAGACCCCATAGATGTTTATTGCCCGCCTGCTCAGGGGGGAGACGGCCTTGGAGAGGATGCCGGGAGTAGTCTGCATGTTTTCCCCAACCACCGTGACCATGGTCAGGGGCTCCTCGTGCAACCTCACGCTCACGGGTCTGGAGGTTGGTCCCACAATCTCCGTTCCTTCTGCGGATAAATCACCATGCCGGAAGTTTATGATCTTTGCCTTCACCTCTGGATCTTTAAAATCTAGGGCCCTCGGGTGGAGCTTCCTCATCCCGAACCGGGCCAGATCCCGGAGTTCCTCCGCGGTGATCCGCGGTAGGAGCCTCGCTTCTTTCACGAGGGAGGGGTCTGTGCTCATGATTCCGTCCACATCGGTGACTATGATGGTTTCGTCGGCCTTGAGGCAGCTACTAAGGACGAAAGCGGTGATGTCGCTTCCACCCCTGCCCAGCGTGGTGAGATTCCCAGCAGGATCCCTACCCAAGAAGCCGCAGACGACCGGAACCTCCCCCCTCTCCAGCATGGGTTCCAAGAATTTTTTCACCCTCTCCCTTGTGGCGGGAAGATTCACCTTGGCGTTGCCGTGATTTGAGTCGGTCACGATGGGCCATTCTGCGCTTTCTGGCGTGAGGGCTCTTGCTTTCAGGCCTAGGCTCGAGAGGGCGGCTGAGAAGAGCTTGGCTGAGAGCATCTCCCCCATGCCCATGATCCCGTCAAGCTCTTTAGGGGAAATCTTTCCCCCCGTGGCTTCTCGGGAGAGGGCGATGAGGTGGTCGGTGGTCTCCCCCATCGCGGACACCACCACCACAACCCTTCTCTTCTTCACTTCCTTGGCCACGCACTCCGCTGCCTTTCTTATCCTCCCTGCCCCGTCAAGGGTGGATCCCCCGAACTTGACCACGATCAGGCCAGCCATGTTGGAATCCTATCCAACCTTGTGAGATCTTCGAAGGTCTCTCTCTCCCTAATAACCTCCACCCCCCGGTCAGAGACGAGCACCACGGCGGGCCTCGGGTGGGCGGTGTGCTGGCTGGACATGGAGAGCCCATAGGCCCCGGTGTCGAAGATAGCCAGTAGGTCTCCGGGCTTGGGCCGGGGAAGCCTTCTCTCCCACCCCAGCACGTCAGAGGTCTCGCAGAGGGGCCCAGCGACATTCACCGTACAATCGTGTTCGTCTCTCATCCTGTTGGCGAGCTCGATGTGATGGTAGGAGCCGTACAGGGCGGGCCGCACGAGGGCGTTCATCCCCGCGTCCGCGTACACCCATGAGGGAAAGGTTTTCCTTTCCTTGAAGGCCCCGACGGTGAGGAGCAGGATGCCAGCATCAGCCACCAGAAACCTCCCGGGTTCGAGCACCACCGTGGGCGGGGGCAATCCGTCCCTCTCGACCACCTTCCTCACCTCCCCCAGCATCCCCTCCGCCATTTGCTCGAGTGGCATCGGCGTTTCTCCCTTGTAGGGTATGCCCACCCCTCCCCCGAAGTCCACCTTCTCTATCTCGCAGATTTTTGAGACCTCGGAGAAGAGCTCCATGATTTTCCTTGCCTCCTCGATGAACGGCTCGGGCTCGAGAATTTGGGAACCGATATGACAGTGGATGGCCTCTATCTTAACGTGCCTTTCCCTGCTCGCCCTCCGATAGGCCTCGAGCGCTTCCCCCGATTCCAAATCCAGCCCGAACTTGCTCTCCCTAGCTCCTGCCATGATGTAGGGGTGAGTGGGCGGTTTAATGTTTGGGTTCACCCTGAAGCCTATGCGGGCGGTCCTCCCAAGGGCACTCGCAACGGAGACGATTCTCTCAAACTCGTCCAAGCTATCTAGGTTCACGAGGACTCCCTCCCTCACCGCGGCCTCGAGCTCCTCCCTCCCTTTATTCGGCCCGTTAAAGACGATTTTTTCGGGGGGAACTCCTACCTTCAGCGCGATTTTCATCTCGATGAGAGAGGCCACCTCTGCCCCGGCCCCCTCCTGCTGGAGGATTTTGCAGATGGCCAAGGTGTTGTTTGCCTTGTAGGCGTAGCAGACCAAGAGCTTGGGCCAGCTGGAGAAGGCTGCTCTGAATCTCCTGTAGTTCTCCCTTATTCTAACCTCATCCATGACGTAGAGGGGGGTGCCGAACCTCTGCGCGAGCTCCACAGCATCGTATCCCCTGATGGTGAGGTGACCCTTTTCGTTGATCCCAAAGTGTTCCTTCAGCACCTTCCCTGCACCTGCTTGACGGCCTCTTCCAGAAGGTCCAGCCCGAGTTGCAGCTCGTCCTCCCCTATGATCAGGGGCGGGGCAATCCTGATGGTGGAGTTCCCCCCCCGGAAGACGAGCACTCCCCTCCTGATTCCCTCCCTCACCACCGAATCCCTCTCCTCCGGCGCCGGTTTCTTGCTTCTTTTGTCTTTGACGAACTCCACCGCGAGCAGGAGACCTTTCCCCCTCACGTCTCCTACAATGCCGTATTTTTCCTTCCATTCCTCTAACCTTCTGAGCGTCTTCGCTCCAAGCTTGGATGCCCTCTCCACCAGGTTTTCCCTCTCGAGTATCCTTATCCCCGCAAGGGCGGCAGCACAGGCAAGAGCGTTTCCCCCAAAGGTGTTTGCATGCGCCCCCTTTTCCCAGTTCATCACCTCCTTCCTTCCCACAACTGCACCGATGGGCACCATCCCCCCGCTGAGAGCCTTGGCCATACAAATCAGGTCGGGTGTGACTCCCCAGTGCTCGATGGCAAACATCTTCCCCGTTCTGCCCAGTCCGGTCTGCACCTCGTCAGATATGAAGACCCATCCGTGCTCCTTGCAGATCTCGGCTATCATGGGAAAGAATTCCGGCGGGGGGACGATGTAGCCCGAGGTTCCCTGGATGGGTTCGGTGATCACGGCCCCGACTTCGCTTGGGGGGAGGATGGTCCGAAGGGATCTGCGGAGGTATTCCACGCAAAGGAAGTCGCATCCGGGATAAGTTTTCCCGAACGGGCACCGGTAGCAGTAGGCGAAAGGCATGAAGTGCACACCGGGAACCAGGGGGAAGAACCTCTCCCTGTGTACAGAGTTGCTCCCCGTCAGGCTCAGGGCTCCCATGGTTCTGCCGTGGAAGGCGCCTGTGAAGGAGATGATGCCGGGTCTCTTGGTGTGCCACCTCGCGCACTTGAAGGCCGTCTCGACGCTCTCCGCCCCGCTGTTGCAGAAGAAGACGAACTTTCTGAACCTCCCTGGCGTGAGGCTGGCGAGTTTTTCCGCGAGCTCAACCTGCAGGGGATGGTAGTAGTCGGTCCCGGGCACATGCCCCAGCTTTTCGCTCTGTTCCTTCACGGCTTTCACGATCTCTGGGTGGCAGTAGCCGTAGTTCAGCACGAACATTCCAGCTGAGAGGTCTAGAAAGGTGTTGCCGTCTACATCGGTGAGATAGCAGCCGCTTCCCCTCTCCCAGACGAGCGGGTCCTCCCTAGTGCAGGAGGGCGAGATGACTTTCCTGTCTCTGGCTATGATTTTCTTGGCGTTCGGTCCGGGTATCTCCGTAACGATTCTCGGTCCCTTTCGCATATGATTTTAATTTACCAGCAAATAAAAGAAACTATTTGTTACGCACCGAACTTCTTCGTCTTCCCCATAAGGTTGGCGAGGATGGGCACGAGCTCCCTCCCCCTCAGGTATCCCAGACCTCCGTGTGCACAGGATCTCTCGCCGAAGGACTTCACCTCATCCCTTCTCACACCGGGTCCAGCGAGGGCGATTGGAACGGGATCCCCAGCATGCTCTTTAAACTCCACAGGGGTGGTGTGGTCGGCGGTCAGGAGGAGAAAGTCGGCCTTTCCCCACAGCCGCTCCAGGTAGGAGTCAACGGTCTGTATGAACTCCACCTTTTCCTCCACTTTTCCATCGTGGCTCAATTCATCGAACGCCTTGATGTGGAGGAGTACCAAGTCGTTCCTTTCTAGAGCTTTCAGGGTGGCCTCGATCTTGCCCTTGAGGTTAGTCTGGGTGTTTCCTGTGGCACCCTCCACCTCCGCCACCTCCAATCCCGCGAGCCTGCAAACTCCTTTCACGAGGGCGGCGGCGGCCACGCAGGCGGCTTTCATCCCCGTTCTCTTCTCGAAGGGCTCAAGATGCGGAACCACTCCTGCCCCCCTCACCAGCACCATGTTGGCGGGTGGAAGGTTTTCCTTTTCCCTCTGCCGGTTCAAGGGATGGTTGCGAAGAGCTTGGTACACCTTTCTGGTGAAGAGGTTGAGGATTCGGGAGGTCCTTCTCGCCGCAGCAGTATTGTCGAGGGCCCTTGCCTCCAGCACCTTTTTTCCCACCTCATGCGGATCCGTGTCGCTTACGGCCGCCGAGAGCCCCCTTCCCTTGAGGACTAGCACCGCTCGGTGACCCACGGTGTTTTTGAACTGGAATTTGACGGGGAGCTCGATCTTTCGAACGGCTTCCTCCAGCTCTGGTGGTCCTTGGATTCTTCCTGCTCTCCTGTCCGTCACCACGAGGTTACCGTCGACGCTCGCGTAGTTCGCCCTGAAAGCAACGTCCCCCGGTTTTAGTTCCAGACCAGCACCGGCCGCCTCAAAGGGCCCTCTTCCCGTGTAGACTTGGTAGGGATCGTAGCCGAGAAGGGCGAGGTGAGCCGTGTCGCTCCCTGGCGGAATTCCGGGCCCGATGGTGTACATCATCCCGCATATCCCCTCCTCTGCTATCCTGTCCATGTTAGGTTTCTTGGCAGCCTCCAGTGGGGTCCTACCGCCCAATGATTTCACCGGTCTATCAGCCATGCCGTCGCAGATGATAAGGACGGCCTTCATCGCTCACTCCCTTTGAGCACCACTTTAAAACACCAACAACCAAAAGCCGGGGCGCGAAAATTAATAGGGCCCGTCGTCCAGCCAGGACAGGACGTCTGGCTTCGGACCAGAAGGTCGTGGGTTCGAATCCCACCGGGCCCGCTATTAGCCCTCCTCGAAAGCCTGTTTAAACCTCTGATAGGCCTCCTTGCCGTAAAGACAGATGGTGACTTTTTCGACAAATTTCCTCTTTTTCGAGAATTCCTCCAGCTGCTTTCTCATAACTCGCGCGCAAATCTCCATGGGATATCCATACACCCCTGTGGAAATGGCGGGCATGGCGAGGCTCTTGAGCTTCAGTCGGTCGGCAGCCTCCAAGGAGTTGCGTATGGCCTCTGCCAGCTTCTCCTCCCCTTCCTCCCCATACACGGGCCCCACCGCATGAATCACGAACTTGGCCTTGAGCTTCCCCGCCCCAGTCACCGCCACTTCTCCTGTCCTTAGCGGCCCGTGCTTCCTGATGTATTCGTCACTCTCCTCTTGGATCTCTATTCCTCCCCTCCTCACGATGGCAGCGGCCACCCCTCCACCGTGTTTCAAAAAGCGATTTGCCGCGTTCACTATCGCATCGCTTTCAAGAAGCGTAATGTCCCCCTCGACTATCTCCACTTTCAGGCTTCCCAGCTCCATTTCAATCTTTAGTGAGATGTTTTTAGGGGGGCCGGTGGTCTAGCCAGGAAAGGACGGAGGCCTCCGGAGCCTCTAGCACGGGTTCGAATCCCGTCCGGCCCGCTTCATGTCGCGACATGTCTTCTGTGTCGTCCTGATAACGAACGACAGGCACTTCGATAGAATCAAGAAGGAGTGCCTGAAGAAGTCTGGAACGTCGACGGGGCTATTAGGAGGTTGCTTTGAGGTTGGGAAGTGGCTGGATCCTTTGGGTTCGAATCGCCCGATAATTTAGCTGGGGAATAGGTGGGGATGAAGTACTCCCAGCTTTTACAAGCTTTGGCAGTGATGCTGGCCATCTTAGGCGTGGGATGCCTTCACTGGTACTGGAGCACGCGCGTGCCCGCTTACTACACCTACAAGGTTGAGGCCTTCCTCACCTACATCAGTTCACCGGACAACGTGCCGCTTGAGAAGGTCTGGGTCAGGTTCCCTGTGCCCACGGTGGATGGGGAGTGGCGGGGGTCGCGGACGGGGAAGTGGAGTCTTTACTGGCTGGACGAGAACGGGTTGCATCTCCAAGCTTCCCAAGAAGGTGGCGAGAAGGAGCTGAGGCCCCCTCGTACCTCCGCAGAGATAAGAGGGGGCGCGGACCTTGACTCTGAGTATGCCCCCAAGGCTCTCTTCGTCGTCGATTATCTCTACCCCGGGGAGGTGCTGAAGGGGGTGATCTGGACGGAAAGGGTCGAGTCCAAAAATGCCACTCTGGCGGAAGGGGGGCGGGCGGAGGCACTGGCCGTCCTAAGCCTGGAGAACGGTGAGATCCCTTCCGGGAGAGTCTCGGTTTCGGTCACCCTCTGGGGATGGAGGAAGGAGAACCTGCGGTTGCTTGAAAACTTCTATGGAGAAGCGGAGAACGTTGAGGAGATCTGGTTAGAGAGGGTTGGGCCCTAGCTCGTGTAGCAATTTATAGCGAGCCGCCCTCTTACAGATGCCGAGGGTTTCGGAGAAGGAGATAAGGGAGTACTTGGAGCAGAAGGGCGGGTCGGCAACGGTGGAAGAGATGAGGGCCGACGGCTTGGGAGATATCGGAAAGGGATGGGACACCATCAGGGTGCTGAGAAGGATGCTTGAGAAGGGGGAGGTGGAGAGGGAGATAAGGCACACCCCGGAGCGTCAGACCGTCATTCTTTGGTCCTTGAAGAAGAGGGAAGCAGCGCCACCCAAAAAGCGCTGATGAGGGAGTACCATGATTTCCGCGACTCCCTGAAGAAGCTGGAGCTCATCCACACCTTGGGTCCCCAGAACCTGGCAAAGTTCAGATTTCTGGTGGATACTGGGGAGCAGAGCGTTGGAGAAGCGGTGAGGGCCCTCCTGCGCATGGGCAGACTCATTCTCGGTGAAGGGGCACCAGAGGAAGATGTTGAGGTGGTGAAGATGCTGGGAAAGGGGGGGATCCTCTCACCTGGCAGGGTGAGGAAAATGGAGAGGCTCCTCTCTTTCCGCCGGGCACTGCTTGAGGCAAAGGCGGCCGATGGGGAGGAAGCTATCTCCGCTAGGGAGGTCTACGCGGCTTTCGAGAGGCTGAGAAAGGATTTGACGGAACTGGGGGAGACGCTCAGCAAGTATCTGCCGTTCGAGATGAGGGAAGGTTAGCCTATGTAGCTCAGCTTCTCCTTCTCTCCCCCTTTCGGCTGCTGGGGCGGTGGGGAGAAGCTGGGCAGGGGGATGGGAGGGGGAACCCCCACCGTTTTGGAGAGGATCACCGCCTCGACCAGCGAGATGTTGGTTATGGTCTGGAGAAGGCCGGCGGGCGGGGGAAGACGCTTTTTGTAGTCCTCTTGGATCTTCTCTAGCTCTTCCTTCCCCCCGGAAACGGTGGCCCTTCCCTTCAGGTTTATCTGAGCCACGGAGGGGTTGTAGCTGATGGAGGCCACGAAGGGCAGCACGAGCTTGCCCTCCGCCTCCTCCATTCCAACGATACTGACGTTTGCCGAGACTTGTACATTTTGGGGGAGGGGCCTGTTCGCCTCCCACAGCTTCTCCGCCGAGACATAGTAAATTTGTACGTTTATCTCCATCCACAACCTGGTTTTCAGGCTAAAAGTCTTCCCGTCCAGAAATCGATGGGGCCGTGGTGTAGCATGGTCTAGCACGGCGGGCTCCAGCGCGTGGGTTTCGGGCTGACTTGATGATGACCCGTTGGAGCGAAGAGACCCGCAAACCCGGGTTCAAATCCTGGCGGCCCCACCTTTTTCCCCCTTTTATTCAGCCTTCCCACAATTTTCTGTCAGGGAGGTGAAGGGGGGCGGTGAAGGGAGAAAGTGCCCGGAGGAAAGCGGGATTTCTCTTCCTAGTCGCTTTACTCATCCCCCATGTTCTCCTTCTTTGTACTCCCGGGCCAGCCTACGCCTGGACCGCCACAGGTGGCGGGGACCACCTGGGGGAAGATTGGATAATCTCCTCAAACACCACCATCGCAGGCAATCACTACAATATCAGATTGTTCCGGATTCCCAGTGGAGTGACAGTTACAGTCCAGGCATACGACGGGACGAACTACGGGTGGGTTGAGATTCACGCCGAAAATATCCTCATAGAGGGGATCCTGAGCGCAAAGGGATCAGGGTACCAGGGTGTGACGGGCGAGGTGAATGGCAACGGTCCCGGGGCCGGTACCCGCGCGGGCGGCTATGGCGGAGGTGGAGGCGGAGGATATTGGCGCGGGGGTAGCGGCGGAGGAGACGGGGGAGGAGGAGGTGGGGGAGGAAGCGGCGGAGCTGGTGGAGCGGGAGGAGGCGGGGCCGCCGGAGGAAGTGCGATGAGCAGCATCGTGTTTCAAATGGGAAGTAGCGGTGGAGGGGGCTACCTTGCGGCTCAAAGCGGAAGCGGGGGCGGGATGGTTTCTCTCTATGCTGAAAACGTTGTTATCTCGGGAGTGGTCGATGCCAGTGGAACTGATGCCTCGGAGAAACCCTCAAGTACAAACGCGCAAGGTGGTGGGGGCTCCGGCGGGTGTGTAAAGATTGTTGCTAGGTTTCTAAGCGTCACCGGGAGCATACTCGCAAACGGGGGGAAGGGAGCTTCTAACAGGAGCGGGGGATCGGGGTGCTCTGGTGGCGGGGGAGGAAGCGGTGGGCTAATATACGTTGAAGCATCTACAACCGGTGGGGGAACCCTTAGAGCGAACGGAGGAAATGGAGGGGAAGCAAACGCCTTATATTCTTCGACTGGCAGTACGGGCGGCGGTGGAGGGGGAGGAGGATGGATTCGCGTGCTTTCGAGAACCGCCATAACCCCATCATTCTCAGTCGCTGGCGGCGCTGGAGGTCCCTCTAAGCCGGGGTACTACGGGTATCCCGGGCAGAGCGGTGTGGTGGAAAACATAAGGCTTCCACCCGAGGCACCACAACTGTTAAGCCCACTAAACAACGAAAATGTCATCGACCGGGTCACTTTCAGCTGGAACAACGCCCTTGGTGCCGACAGCTACCAGCTGATAGTGGACGATGATCCTTTCTTCGAAAGTCCGGAAGTAAACATCTCACTCTCAGGCACATCTTATGTCACCAGTCTGCCCGCGGAAGCAACCTATTATTGGAAAGTCAAAGCCGTGAATACGGGAGGAGAAAATGTCTCGGAAACCAGGAGGCTGACCTTCCGATACAGACCGGAGATAATCGAAATACAGGCGGACAACAGGCTGGTGGACAGAAAAAAAGACACGGATTTTGCCACCACCGCAACAGCCACGAGGATTTCGGTGACCATTCGAGACAACGGGGGGGCCCCAACAATAGCCATCAAAAACGTTAGGTTATGGATAAGAGCTTTCGATAACTCTGTGGTGGTGGACAACCAGCAATTCGCCAATTTTGAGACCGTTGACGAAAACACCAGAAGATTCACTTTTGTGTTCGATCCTCCCGATTCTCTTCCCGTCACGGCTCTCGGTCCCTTCGACGTTCAAGTTTGGGTATCAGACGTTCACGGCATCACTGCCATGGGGAATTATGAAGGGAGAGGAAAGAGTTTGTTTACCGTGGATGATCTCCAGGTCGGCATAAATCTCGCTGACAACACACCAATCTACCAACTCGTTATTTCTGGTAACTCTTTCAGAGTCTACGACAACGCCAGCACCACTCTCGACAACGTGGTGGTAGTGGATAACAATGAAGGGTTGATTCAGGCCAGTTTCACGGGTAACTCTTATTATAAGAGTTACGGTTTGGTTTCACCGGTTCGGTTAGGGCGTGGCGACCTCGGCCGGGTTTACGTTTGGGCTAGGGACAACGTGCTAGACGGCGTTAGCCCCGCGCTCACGTATCAGGTCGAGGGGGACAATGTCAAGTTCCTCAACTTCATCGTCAACCGGCAGAGCGACCAAACTTCTGTCACCTTCGATGCTACTTGGTCTTCAGACGGGATCGGGGTCTCTTACGGGACACCCTTCCT
>Ga0105158_1001017_pt1 | contig 11168 bp, 5 predicted proteins | sample LHCtaG_FD_81567 | JGI IMG/M metagenome (GOLD analysis project Ga0105158, IMG submission 81567) | Hot spring microbial communities from Little Hot Creek, USA to study Microbial Dark Matter (Phase II) - LHC4sed_matched | ecosystem: Environmental > Aquatic > Thermal springs > Hot (42-90C) > Sediment... | reverse complement strand
TTAGGGTTGCCTCGAGCTGGTTCCGCGAGGATAGGCCCCTCTGGCCGGATGAGGCGAGGGAGGGGCGTGTTAAGTATCCTTGGAGGGTTAGGCTTGAGCCAATAAAGCTCGGCGTAGTGGGCTTCGAAGAGCTAGCGCCGAAGTTAAAGTTCGTGGAGAACAAGAGTAGGCCACACGCATACCTAGTAGGCACACCAGCAAACCTAAAAAGACCAATACCAGAAGAAGACGCAAAACTAATCATCGAAAGCCTCAAGTAGCCCGCCACAGCACTGTAATTTAGTAGAGTAAGCATTTACCTAATAGTTCGTGAAGTAGTGCGCATTAACTCTTAAAACCTAGTGACGTGCCGTAGCAAGGTATAGCTCCTGGTGTGATTAAGGCGCGTTGATCAGCGCGTTGAGACTACATAAGGTAAGGTAGTAGTGTTTATGTAATCGTTAACGAGTTAATGTTGTGGTGGCGTTGAAGTGGTGTCTTGGAGGCTTCACGAGCTCTTTGGTAGGGAGGTGTGTGGCTTCTCCTCTAGAGAGATCGACTGGGTGGTAGACAGCTCCTCGGGGCACGACGCATCTAGGTATAGCGCTGATGAGCTACTACGCCTCGTTGACTGGGTCTACAAGAGGTATGGGGAGAAGGGAGTCTGCTACATGGTCTTACACCACTTCCTCGATAGAGCTGTAGACGCGGTCGTAAGCCTCATAACCATCTATGAGGCGTACAAGAGCAGCGCTGATGTTTGCGAAGACTTCGCCAAAGATACTTATGGAAGGCTGATTATGGATGAAAAGAACATTCTCGCCAAGTACTATAGAGACTCCTCAACCATCCCAGGAGCACTCCAAGTGCTAAAGGAGCAAGTAGGCTTCGTCCTCAAAGAGCTCCAAAAGCACTGGAAGAGCGTTTTGCTAGAGATTCTAACAGATAAAGACCTTGTAAACCTCTATAAAGCCATAATTGCAAGGGCGGGGAAAATTGGCTCACAAATATACCGGCGCGTCCTGATCTCACGTATAACCGGAAAGCCCATTGTAGAGCCAGGTGAACAAATTGAACAGGACCTTAAAGGGCTAACGCGGTTTCATATGACTTTAATCAACTGCTACTCTAAATAGTAGGTTAGCATAGATATTAAGATGTTCGAAATGTGAGTGTGTGAGAGAGAAGAATCATTTGAGGGGGTTAAACTCGGGAGATTCAATATGTGTTGTTTAATGAGGGTTGCTAGTACTATGCTTTATATAGTAGTATGTCCTCGAGTTTTGTTATTGGTGTTGACTTGTTCCACATTCTATTGTACTCCTCAGAAGCTTTCCGTACTTCTTCAGGTTCATTGATTATATAAGCTGATTCCTTATTTGATATCAATGCCGCTTTTGTTAAGTTAAAGCTTCCTTGAATCAGTGTTACACCATCAATTAGGATCATTTTGGCGTGTAGGGGTTCCTTAGCGTAAAGTTTTACCTCTAGACATTTCCCTAGATCTTGATCTTGGAAAAGACTATTTAAGCTATCTATAGCGGATTTTAAAGCAGATTCATCGCTGTATATTCCTTGACCTAGGAGAATCTTTATCTTTGCACCATTATTACAAGCTTCTCTCAATGCATTTCTAAGTTCTTTGAAGTTATGTATTGATAGAACCCATGTTGATACATCAATACTTGTCTTAGCAGTCTTAATCCATTCAATTATAGGCTTTTTCAATGGTAAGTCAATACTTTTTTGAGAGACTCCCGTCTTAATCGTTTCCGCTATGCAGCAGCTTATGGAGAATGGCTGTAGGAATGGTCCGTAGGTGCACCCTTCCTCGATATAATAGCTTCCTATCCCACCATCAAACAAACTAAAAGTTGAAAGAAACCTCTCAATAACTTTGCTCATGTGCTCCCTTAACTCTCCTGGAATAATAGAGACGAGACATCTGTGAACTGTGTAAGCATGTGGTGTAACATTGTACTTCCTGAAAAGATCGGCTATGTTATCTAGGAACTGGTCTAATTTCTTGTTCACATCATCAAGTTGTTTAGCGTGTTGCGGCAATGTAGACTTTAACCCACTAATAGTACTTTTAACCATGCTTCTCAATATTGAGATTATGTTATTACCAGTGTTACTACCAGGAAACACAACACATTGATTAGGACTTGGAGCATTTTGAAGGGTATTAATGACGATATTGTATAGCATCTCCCTATGCTCTGCCAAATATCTTAAGTATCCATAGCCACCTGATGCAGCCTCGAATACCCAAGCCTCAAATGAGTCATCTTTGGGGACGATAACGTAGCTAAGCTCATCACTAGAAAGACCCAGTGTAAACCAGAGGTTCAGCATGAGCATGTGGATAATTGTGTGAATCGCGATAAGCTTTATTGCCTTTTGAAGATCAGATTCACTAACATCAAGCTTTTTAGTAAGCTCTTTAATAGGATCTTGATCTTTAGTAGGAATCGAACTTAACTTGTCTTCTCTGCCTTTATATAGCTGTTCTAAAACTTCCCACGGCTTAAATATGTTTCTTTTCTTTTTCCCAGGTATAGCATTAGTTGAGGCTAATAGTATTGCTTTAAAGTTAAGCCAGCTCCAAGCTAGCTGATCCTTTTTCTGATCCTTTTTCAAATCATTTACTAGCTCTTCTAAAGTCTTGTCATTAAAGCTAATCTTCAAGGCGGATGTCATATGAAGTCTTAAACCAAGAGTTTTATCTAGTTTAACCCTTAATGCATTATACGGTACATACTTCTTGGGCAGGAAGTTTATTACATCGTAGTAAGCAAGAATGTTTACAGGCTCTACATAGACAACCTCAAAAAGTGGCTTCCCCTTGTACGGCACAATAAGCAGGGTCTTCACAATCCTAGAAGTGCGGTCTTCAATCTCCTTAATCTCGATCTTTATATCAGCAACAACCTTGTAAAGACCTGCATAGTTCTCCCTAAAACTTGACCATGAAATGAAATGTCTGCAAGAGCCGCTAGAACTTCTGCTGAAAGGACACACATCTATTAAGGGACATCTCTCTCTATGTGTAATCAGGACAAGACCGTGACGGCAAAGGTTGGGTCTGTTAATACTTTCATATGTGAATTCAGCTAAAACAAAAGATCGTGCACTGTATGCTTTTCTAATCGCTTTTACAGCTTCATCCTCGACCTTCTTACCTCTGAGATGCTCCAAAACATCACGATTAATTATGGCAACATACTTTCTGCTTCGTTTAGAGAATTCGAGTGCTGAGAAACTTGCGTATAGATATACACGATCACGAATTACATCACGGAGTGGTACCTCCCATAGTCTACTCAACTCATTACATTTTTCTTTATTTTCAATAATTCTTTGCATAGGCTTGGAGGGTAGATCGTCATCAACGTTATTACAGTAATACCCCACCATATTTCTTGGGCTCCAGAACGATATAACAATGCTATCCCTTACATCAGGAGTTGTAGAAGACGTGTAGATGATCTTAAACGGTGTAAAGGTGTAAAGCGCAGCTAAACCTTGTCGCTCATATTTACGAGTAACACTCATTTTATCCATCACCTATAATGTCAAGGCCTATAGTATCAGATTCGTCCTTTGTAACGAGACCTACCAAGTACTTTAGGCGTTCAAAGATGTAGCTTCGTAGGATCCTATGCCATACTCTTTCAAGTTTCGCGGCATCAACTTCTTGTGACTCAACTTGTTGCATTTCCTCCCTTAGTCTTTTTAGTTTTTCGACAAAGTTGATCTGAATAAAGTTAGAGTAAAGGATTTCATATCATCCTGTACGATCTTCTTGATTTCAAGAACCTTATCCAGCAACTTACTTAGCTCATCATTCAACTTTTTGAAAATGTTCATACACTTGTCAGGGTTTTGAAGCACATGTGAAGGCAATTTAATGAGGATTCCATCAGGTAATTCTACGATAACATGTTTATCTTCCATGTCAATTTTAAACTTAATGTTAGGTTTAGCATTAATCCATTCATCGATTTCTTGCACGATTTTGTCTACATAATTCTTGATACCACTATCGGAGAGGAGTATCAAGCCTGTATTCAGCTCTGTATATTCTTGGAAGATCTTATTTAATTCATTAATTTGATTTTTGAGTGCTAAGACTATTGTTTGGGTCTTTACACTGTATTTTTCCTTTTCTTTACAGACGTTCTCAATGTCGTTTTCAAGATTTCTCAGGTGTTTGCTAAGGGTTTTAATCTCCTTGATTTTGTCGATGTATTCCTTCTTATAGGGAGCCTTTGCTTGTAAAAATATTTGGATGAATCCTTGATTTGATGGAAAGATTTCGCGTAAAATATCCATTACTACGTGTTCAGCTATTCTCCTAAGTTGGCGAATTCTCATGGTACCTTTATGCTGTAAAGATCCATATAGCCTCTCTTTCAATTCATACTCTAAAAGCTCGATCTTGTACATCCTATGTATTACAGCTGGGTGTGGTAAAATAGAGAATCCTATACTAGGTACTTGAGATACTAAGGCCTGTATTTTTATCGGGGTGTACGTCGGTATGTAGAATCCTAGTGCAATTCTATAGGACTCGTCTTTTCTACCAGCTCTACCTAATCTCTGAATCAATGCCTCATCTGATATAGGTTCTTTGTATTGAACAATAAAGGTCACATCATCAAAATTCATACCTAAGTCTATTGTTGATGTTGCTATCAGTACTTTGTAGTCTCCCTTTAGAAATTTCTGCTCTATTTCTCTCCTAACATCTTCTCTCAAAGCTCCGTGGTGCACATCAATAATATTAATCAGATTCTTGGTTTCGTCTAGCATATTACTGATATGTTTACCAACGAATTTGCTTGTGGGCCATAAATGGCTCCAGCTGTAGTCATCGTAGACTCCGGAACGGTTATCAAACGAATTCCTTACTATATTATGCCCTATTATCAAATTTCTACTTGATCTACAACTTACACTAAGTATGTGATCGCAGATCTCTGCACTTTCTCTAACTTCAAATATTGTATTCATGTACTTAGCTAGTGTCGAGACTTCAGAGAGACTATCAACAAATACTAATGCCTTCAATGCCCTGTTCTTAAGAGCTGTTGCAAGAACCTGTATCACTCCCTGTACTATAGTCTCGATAGATAGTCTATACGGAAGTAATGTGACAAGAACTTTGAGAACCTTATTAGGATTGTCAGGTTCGAGTACTGAGTAATCCAGCAATATAATCTCGTTTAAATTGATATCGATCTGACTACAATTATCATCCTTACACAGGCTCCAAATCCATTGAACAAGAGTTCTTTTATCACTCAAAGGTATTGTAGCTGAGGAAAGGATGTATTTAGCCTTTACGCCCTTTTCATCTTTTAATATTTTCCTATAGAGTTTCATTACAGCTACTAGGTCTACGTAATTAATGTTGGTATATACATGAGCTTCGTCAAGAACTATCAATACCCTATTGAGATAAGCATCTCTCTCACGCATTTTTGTGCTTTTAATTCTGAACCTGATAGTCCATGGATTAGTTATAAGTATGTCAGGGTCTTCACGTAGTATATATTCCCTATCTTCAGGGGTTATTGCCACGCCTTTAAAGTATGGAAGTGGTTGTGGCGGGCCACTAGCTGGTTTTATAGATACCATGAGCCTAACTGCATGATCAGTTCTCCTTTGCTCTTGAATTAGTTTACCTGCTAGCCCTCCTAAATCGATATCAAAAAGCTCTTTCATATTGTAAGGCTCTGCCTGCTCCATACCTTTATCAACAGCTACTGTTACCTCAATGTTTACGTCGCTTTTTAGATACGTATTTATGTGGTGGAGAATTTTAAGGAGGATTTCTAATTGCTGTCTTTGAAGAGCTTTGCGTGGGTAAATTAGTAGTGCGCCTAATTTTTGCGTGCCACTAGCTCCTCGCTTAAGTTTGCATAGAACGGCGTACACAATTGCTGGTATCATGAATGTTAGTGTTTTTCCTGTTGCTGTTGGGGCGTCAACAATATAGTATTGTGCAGGTTCATTAAGTATTCTCTGTATAGCTTCGAATTGCCACCTAGCTAGTGATTTAAATCCTGCACTATGTAAGCCCTTCACTATGGCTTCAGCGGCCTTATCTGCGACATCTTGACTGACATCGTTTTGTACGAGGAACCTAACAATCAGATCCTTCAATTGATCAAGAGCTACAGCATTGAAGTCTGGTAATTTCGTCTCCTCTACTCTTATAATAAAGTCTCCGACCCACCTCCCATCTAGCTGATCCTCAAATGCGCGCCCACGTATAACCCTGAATACTACATCAGCGTGAATAGTTGTGTAAATGGGGATATTACCTAGACGACCTAGTTCAACAAGCATACCCTTAGAGATTAACGTACCTAGGACATTGCGGCATAGGTCAAGGTCGGGGTCCTGCGAAATGGTATATATTTCGTAACAATAGCCGAGCTCATTCTTACAGAATGAGTTTGGAGAAATAGGAGAGCTAGTGGTGTACACAAGGAACTTTATTAATCCACTTATACGAGAAGAGCTCATATACTCCAATTGCTTTTTCACAAGCCTCTGATAACATATTATCTCGTTTGTTTTCTGTGCAACTAGACTAACACCTGAATGCAACGACACACCCATTAGGAATTTCCTAATTCACTTATTATAAGTATAGGTTATAGGTCTCTATCTAAGCATATGCAGAAATTACGTCTCGCTATAGATTATAGTGTACTTCTCACTTCCCCTAGGACCTACACTCCTGTGGTTTGCTATATGTATGCTCTCAACCCTTGTCTTGCCCCAAATACTCTGTGCAAGCTCAATCAATTTTTTCAATATATTCTCCCTTTCTTCGTGTAAGACTAAAACTTTCTTCCTGAGCCTTCTCGTCCTCCGCATAAACAGCGCTATCTTGTTCATATAGGTGTTTATATTTTTACCTCTAGCCTCATTAACTATAATCTCTTTCGACATATACAGTCTTGGCCTCTTCCCTATCAACCTCTTCACTAGCTCCGGAAATCCCGAGCTCCTTAGCCAAACCCAGTAGAAGTAGCTTAACTCAGCGTATTGAACCTCGTTAACGTGTGGTGGATCTGTGACTAATGTCCAGCCATCCTCGTACTTAAGTGTTAGAGCGTTCTTGATCAAGAGCCTAGCGTCAGCATTGCAAGTCTCTGTATAGCATACCGTGTAAAACTTAGCTGTTTTTAAGAAGTTATAGAACCTGTAGATAGCTTTCTCGAACGCTTTGAGCGCATCCTCAGGGCAACTGTTCTTCGGTGCCCAATAGCTTGGCACACCCCAGCTTCCAGCTCCACATCTATTCATGTAGGATGAGGGGTACAAAGCTGTGCAGAAGGCTAGGTAGAGAGCTAGCTTAGTTCTTGGAGAAGCCTCTATAGCATCTATAGACTTTAAGATGGCTCGTAACTTCATCCTATTCTCTGGTGAGAAGAATTCGCTCACTCTATCAAAGTTTCTCCTTTTCAAAAATGGTCTTCCATTGTAGTAATAGAGGTAATCATTATGTAGCTTAGCAGAGCTCGCGTAGATCCATGCCCTAGAAGCTCTGTCCAGAACTTGGAGAGCTGTTGAGAGAAACTCTTCAGGGTCGGCACCAGCGATTGTTACGTGAGCCACTAGCCATGCATATGGATTTATATCTGAGTAGACAACTCTCTTCCCAAGCTCCAGGGCGGCTAAAACAAAAGAACCAGAACCACCAAAAGGATCAACAACAGTACCCGGTGAATCAAGATACACCCTCACAATATCACTGGGTTTCCTACCCCAAAACCTTACAAGAACCCGTGGCCTGCGCATGCAAAGAACCTCAGCACACGCTATTCGTGCACCTTCAAATAAAATTCAGCACCTAGTATTAGTATGAGAGGTTTCAGTAAAAAATTTAACATAAATTTTAAAATCACCAGCATCAACTACATACCCTCTTCTAGATAATTGAAACAACTAAACACAGCATACCTAACACATCGTAAATGTACAAGAACCTCGCCTATATTTAGTCACCGCATAGAATAGTTACAAAATAAATGCATGGCTATATCCCTGACGCTTCAAAAAATCTTCGAGTTCGCCGAGCTTTCTTTAAACATTCTTAGCGAGAGTTCAAGCAATGATCGGCGCTTCAACACATGGTGATCTAAACGACATGGGGTTAGAAGAAATTCATTTAAACATAAGCATTAAATAGAGAGCTAAGCGGCCATAAAGATGAGCTCAAGGAAATTGGTATTATGAAAAATTCTTCGAGAGATTTTTCTTATATTCAATACTAGACCAGTTTACCGTGATTTTATTAGAAATACTGCTGAGGATCGCAAAACGAAAAATAATCAAGGAGCAATTATGCTCGTACCTAAACGCTCTATAAGTCACAACAAGACCGTGGTGTTTTGATGGCCGCAACAATTGCGTCATCTTAGAAAAGCGTTGTACGACCAACTCTCTCACTAAAGATTAGGGCGTTTTAAAAAGCGTGGCCCGCCTCATAATATCGAATCTTGTGCAACCTTTCCAAGGATAATGAAAATAGTGAAGTAGGCGGGCTTACAAAGCATTTTAGGAGGTCACGCATAAGGCACGTCTAAAAAGCATGGAAGGATGATCGACCTATTTACGAGGAGTGATTAACGTGCCGTAAAAGCTCGTCTTCAGGTCATTAAGCTCAGCTAGCTTGCCGAGGGTATACCCATCGAGAGATAGGGTTATTACACATGTCGCAATATTTAATCAAAAGGGGTGTTGAAATATCGACTCATCTGTACTAGTTGACATCTCTAGGAGGCTGGAGGACTCTCTGCGTGGGGCTACCCACATCATCCGCTGTATTATATTAGCCTATGTCAATTTAGGTGAGATCCCTCTTAACCTCCTTAGAGAGTACTTGGCTGGGACGCGCTTCCTATATGGTGGTAGGAGGCTTTTCACTTCAGAGGAGCTTAACCTAGACTCACTGAAACGGCATTTTCTCAGTGATATACGACTTGCACAACTTTGCCTCGACCAAGATAGGCTAAAGGAGTCGATCATTAGGCTACGAGATGAGTGTAGACGTGGATTAGAGGAATCTAGGTTGCTTTCTAGCCTAGTTAAGCTCGTGGAGCTTCTCAACGACATGTATGTTAAGGGGCTTACTAGCATAGCCCTGGGTGATCTTAAGCGGGAGGCTGAAGCGCTGGGCTTAGATGTAGACGTGGATCGGCTGATTGCCTACCTCGCAGTCCTGTTCCCAGCAGCGGTTAAGGTCAACTGTGGACTTGATGTCCACGAGCACCTCGTGCGCAAGCTAGATGCTCTCAAGAAGAAGGCTAAGAAAGAGGGGCAGCTAGACGTCGCTGCACTTTTTGCCAAGACCTTATCATCCACCTGCAAAGACCCTGCATCCACATACATACTAATCACTAAACAGCTCATAACATCAGAGAAGCCTAGAACCTCCGTAAACATGGGTAAAGGAGGAACATCATGGAACCCGTTCACAGAATGCAAAGAGTTCTACCTCGAAATAACAGGCCCTCCATATCCTGGGCATGTTGGTAAGTGCCTTTGGTCACCTACAAGGAAGGCTGAACCGGGGGTAGAGGGGGACTACAAGATATTATGGGATCTTGATGTTGGAAGTTGCATAATCCATTACATAAAGAAGAGAGAGGATGTACAACCCGAGTATGCTGGTAATGTAGTTGGAATATCACGAGTAGCTAAGAAGTGCGTAAAGCTAAGCAAGGACGAGCTGATAAGAAAACTAAGTGAAATGGGCATATGGAGTGACAAGTACAAGGAGTTCGCAGATGAATTTCTCGAAAGAGATAACTTCTTCTACTTCGTGGAGTTGACAGACTTCATTGAGTTTCCAAGAAAGATGACGCTTAGCGAGTTTTCTAATACGGCTGGAGTGAGCTTCGTTGGGTTAAGAGGATGGTATCTACTGCCATTAACGCGCAAGCAAGCTTTGAGAGTTCTTAAAGTAGCCTTGGAGGAAGCGGTTAGCGTTGAACCGGCATACAAGATAGGAAAGCTACTAGATAAGGTAACGTTGCTAGGTGGGATCGAAAAGGATGCTGCAACCATTATCCTGCTCAACTTGTTTAGTGGGAAGAACGTTCTGCTTGTTGGGCCCCCAGGCTCTGGTAAGACTAGCTTGCTTAGGGCCCTGCTCGAGGAGCTTGATGTTGGCTACAGGCTTGAAACTGGAAATCCCGAGTGGACTCCGTTTGACACTATTGGTGGGTTCTTGCCTGGTCGTGGGGTGAGGAAGGGGTTTATCTTTAGCGCTGTTGAGGAGAGCGCGAAGAGGCTAAGAGAAGGCAGTCTCTACTGGCTAATCATAGATGAGGTTAACAGGGCTAACGTAGACCTAGCCTTTGGCAAGTTCTTCACGCTGCTAGACCCCGTGCATAGGGGTAAAGAGCCCTTAGAGATACCCGGGTGTGGTGAGGGTGGGGAGAACGGGAAGGAGTGCATAGTCGTGGTTCCACTCTCATTTAGAGTCCTCGTAACTATGAACAACTATGATAGGGCGTTGCTGTTTAAGCTCGGCTACGCGTTGACTAGGAGGTTCTCTATCATAAGCCACACGTACCTGCAGATGCTACCAGAGTACTGCGGGGAGTATCATAAGGCGGCCTCGGAGGGGAGGTTGGTAGAAGCTCTTGCTAAGCGCTCAGAGGTGGCTATTGGAGCTCTTGGAGTTGACTATGAGAGGCTGCGGGAGGAGCTAGTGATGTGCAGCAGCAAGATCCCCTACGACTGCATAGCACCAGTAGACTTCGTCGAGGAGGTGAGTAGGTATGGGGATAAGTGGGCTGAAGAGCTCTACTCAATTGAGGCCTCTGGCTCTAGGATTAGGCTTGACAGGGCCCTGCTAGGCATTGTAGAGGAGGTTAACAGGGAGCTTGCAGAGTTTAGAGACTGCGAAGTATGCCCAGTCCAGGTGACTCCTGGCGTTATCGCCGACGCTTTAAAGTACCTGGCCGTGGGCTTATACGCCTACAAGGCGGGCCTAGAGCCCCTGCCATGTATAAGTGGTGGAGCTGCTGGTGGAGGGGGTGAGCGTGTGTTGACATACGTGCTCTTACTGCTAGATACAGCCCTCTCAACGTACATTATTCCACAGCTAGATGTGCTAGCTGATTATGCAAGCCGCGAGCGCCTATACCGTGGTA
>Ga0105158_1001015_pt1 | contig 11176 bp, 14 predicted proteins | sample LHCtaG_FD_81567 | JGI IMG/M metagenome (GOLD analysis project Ga0105158, IMG submission 81567) | Hot spring microbial communities from Little Hot Creek, USA to study Microbial Dark Matter (Phase II) - LHC4sed_matched | ecosystem: Environmental > Aquatic > Thermal springs > Hot (42-90C) >... | reverse complement strand
TTTCCATCCAGCCCTTAAAGTGGGGGACCAAGACTTCATTATTTCAAAGGGTGTTGAAAAATCGAAGGAAGCGTATTCTGGCTTCGAAGGGACCGACCTTGACGAGCAGCTAAAGCGCCTTAACATAAAAGAGGTTTTTGTATGCGGGCTTGCTACAGACTACTGTGTCAAGCACACTGTGTTAGACGGTTTGAGAAGAGGGTATAGGGTGTATCTGCTTGAGGATGCTGTACGCGGGGTAGATGTAAATGAGGGGGATAGCCTACGCGCGATCGAGGAGATGGTTAAAGCAGGGGCTGTGAAGATATCTTTTAAACATCTAAAATAAGATACGACCGGTAGAGTTTTCCTAACGTAATAAGATGTTGTTTTCGCCAAGAACTGTTAGCTCTGTACATTATCTCGGTTGGCTTCTCTACACCCTCCTGATCACAAGGTGAGATCTTCAGTTTAAGGTGGATGCTTTCTCCAAGAGGTTATTTACCTTCAACGCCAGCGTAGATGCTGGATGTATGAGAACATAGATCTCATCCAAATAGATGTATTCGTCAAACCATCATCAAGCAGACAACAAGCAATCAAACAGGCGCTACAAGACAGATGGGAGATAGAAAAGGAGGTTGAGAGGATAATAGAGGAGAATAGAGCGAGAACCGAAGACCTACTCTACGTACAGCCAAAAGACAAAAGGCATAGGGATGAATTGGAGCAGGAGCCAATCACACTACAGACGGCAGTGGAAGTGGAGGCAACATACACCGATTGAGACTCTATTTATTCACCGCTTTATCTGAAATTAAAAGAATATAAATTGAATGGTGTGCTTGATAGTGGAGGATGCCACGTAGACGCAGCGCAAAGCAGAGGAGGAAGAAGACGGGTGATTGGTGGGGTGAGCTGAAGTATGGAGAGGCAATCCTTAGAGGTCTTAAAAGATTTGAGGAGGAGCAGACCGGTGGAAAGAAGCCTACTGCTGGCGCCTCTATAGAGGCTCATACCACTAGAAATAGCGCCCAGAGGTAAACGCTTATTTAGCTTTATTTGGTTTGTTTCGGTGATGTCTGAGGATAAGCTTGCTCACTTCCTTAAGACTGCTTCTGATTGGTCTAGGATGAGGACCACGATACCTGGTATATTTATTCTTAAGCTGCCTGCTTTTAAGAGTAGCCCTGCTAGGCTTGCTGTTGAGTTGAATCCTGTTGATGACTCAGGTGCTCCTATGAAGAAGAGGGGTTTGGTCTTGAGGTCTTATGAGGAGCTTGAGGAGTATAGGAGGCTGTTTCAGTTCGATAAGCTTGAGAACCTCTTGAAGTCTATTGATAAGGTGAATCCTCCAGTGAAGAGGGCTGCTAAGCCTGGTGAGGAAGTCTTGGAGATCTAGGTTGAGGTTTGTTGAGCACCCTTTAATCTACCCGAATCTGGTTGAGGATAGGGAGTATCAGAGGAGGATTGTGTGTGAGGCTAGGGATAAGAACACCCTAGTGGTTCTGCCTACGGCTTTGGGTAAGACGGTTATAGCTGCTTTGGTTGCCGCTGATGTGCTCTACAACTATAGGGATAGGAGGGTGCTTGTGATGGCTCCTACTAGGCCGCTGGTTGTTCAGCATAAGCGGACCTTTCAGAGCATCATCAGGCTCCCTGAGGAGGACTTCTCCCTCCTCACAGGTAGGGTTCCGCCTTACGTTAGGGAGGGTGTGTGGGGTGGTGGGTCTAGGCTCGTCTTCGCGACACCTCAGGTTGTGAGGAACGATCTGCTGAATAGGGGTTTGGGTTTGGAGGGGTTTGGGCTACTTGTCTTCGATGAGGCGCATAGGGCGGTGAAGGAATATGCTTACACTGAGGTTGCGAGCCAGTATGTGAAGGGCTCAGACTACCCCCTGATTTTAGCTACAACCGCTTCTCCCGGCTCTGATCTGGATAGGGTGAGGATGGTCTGCGAATCACTCTTCATAGAGCACGTTGAGTTCAGGGGGGATGATGACCCTGATGTCGCACCATATATCCAGCCTGTTAGGGTTGAGGAGAGGGCTGTTAAGCTACCATTAGCATACCAGCCTCTTAAAGACATCATCCTAGGCTTGCTGCGGGAGAGGGTTGTGTGGCTGAAGGAGAGGGGGTATATTGGTGGCGAGAGGTTGACGAGGAGGAGGCTAGTCGAGCTCGGGGCTGAGTTAAGGTATAATCTTGAGATGAGTATAGAGGAGGAGAGGGGTAGGATATACCAGGCTATATTGCAGCAGTCTTCAGCCCTAACGCTGTTTCATATGCTCGAGGTCCTCGAGACGCAGGGAGCATACACACTCAAAGCCTTCCTTGAGAGGTTGGAGGAGGATCGCAAGAGGACTCATATGAGTATAGTGAAGGAGGATGTGTATTCTCACCTCCTAGAGCTGCTGAATAGCAGATGCTACGTTGAACACCCAAAGGTCTTTGAGCTGAAGAATATTGTTTCAAACCAGATCAGGGCAAACCCAGACTCAAGGATACTGGTCTTCACACAGTATAGGGACACGGCTACGCATCTAGTTGAGGAGCTGAACAGGGTTGAGGGTGTGAGGGCTGAGAGGTTCGTGGGCCAAGCAACGAGGCTGGGAGATAGGGGGTTGAGTCAGGAGCAGCAGATCAACCTGCTCGAAGACCTGAGAAGAGGATACATAAACACACTCGTAGCAACAAGCGTAGCAGAAGAAGGCTTAGACATACCAGAAGTGAACCTCGTAGTATTCTACGAACCCATACCATCTGAAATAAGGTTCATACAGAGAAGGGGGAGGACAGGTAGGAGGACACCGGGTCGAGTCATAATACTCGCAACAGAAGACAGCTTAGATTCAGCATACCTAAGAGCATCGATAAAGAAGCTCGACAGGATGAGAAGCATAGCCGAGCAACTAAACAGAATCCTGACACCAGTATTGAGAGCAAGGCAGAGACCAGAGCCCAAACCGCTCACCAGAGAAGAGGTTCTAACGCTACACAAGATAGGTGTGAGAAGAGAGCCAAAGCAGATTCAGGAGGAGTTCCTCAGAGCAAGGGTGTTAGAGAGGGAGGTCGCTAGGGCTGAGAGGCTTCTGTATATGAAGATTCTTGAGAGGGGTGCTGCCAAGATAGAGGATGAGGAGCTATATGGAGAGATGGAGACTGAGGGCTTCAGCAGAAGCGTCGTGAAAGCCGCTCTAGCGAAACTCCTGAAGAAAAGGTACATAGCAGAGGAGGATGACAAGGTATCCATACCGGTCAAGGATATACCTGGGGCTAGGCTCATGAAGATAACGGTTGAAAAGATCCTCCCGAGACAAGCAGTAGTCTGGGTCGATGATAGATGGAGGGCTAGGCTCCTACCAGAAAACTACAATGGACCACACCAACTGATAAGAAGAGGATCAACCTTCGAAGCGCTATGCGAACTCTACCGAGACTCAGGAATACTGCACATAAAGGTTAGGCAGGTAGTGAAGAGCGGTCTTTGACCAAACCCCATACTGCTCCCACAGCTAGATACGCTAAGGCGTATCCTCAATCATTAATTGTTCTAAACCCACGTCTTGTACATTAATCATAGAGGCTGGAGATAGAGGGTTCCCTCTCCTTTGCTTCTATATCCTTGCAGTAATGTGTTGGCGAAACCTGTTTTATGAAGGGTGGTAACTTCGCTCCCTTCTTCAGATTCAGTAAGGAGAAAAAGGAAGTCCAAGCTTCATTGTTCTTCTGCATAACTGCCTGTGCATTGACTCCCAGTTTTCCCTTGTACTTCCCGTAGTATTTGTTCCACGTACCCCTGAAGTCTACGCGTTGTTGCTGAAAGAACTGCTGCCTCCTCTCTAGTTTAGTTCATTGTAGAGTTTTGCTGAGAGATCTGCTAGCCTTCTGAGCTTCCTCTCCTGGAAACCGTTCGGAAGTAGGCGGACTACATTTGTCCTCCTGTTCTTGAATTCTACTTCGTGGATGTCCTCCTCACCTTGAAGAAGTTGACCAGAGGAAGACATCCTAAAGAGTAATGGCGATTTGGTTTTAAAAACCCTTACCCCTATAAGGGGCGAGGTTTGCCGTTCGCGTTATTAAGGTTACCACTGCTGTTATAGGCGTTGTGGGATGCTTACTAGGGAAGGATGCTCGAGGAGACCTCAAGCCAGGCTTCCGTTCATACACCTGCTCTCAGATTATCATTGAGGTTGGAGGAGTATGCTTGAATTTTATTTCATCATCTTCGATGTATATTCCGTAACTTTCTATGATGTTCAATCCTATGATCGCATCTACTGCCAGATCCTCGATAACCCCAATAATCTCTTCCTCAGGTAGAATATAACCTTCGACTTCTATGTAAACCGCTGTTCTACCGATTAAATTCGCAGTCTTATTTTTCACAGCTAATGGTATCTCCCTCGACCTAACATAAGGCTCGTATCCAATCTTCTCAGCGAATTTCTTACTGAAGTAGCTTCTTCTTGACCCGGTATCGAATAAAGCTGTACATTCGACAACCTTTCCCTGTTTATGAACTCTAATCTTCTTCTCAACCTTAACCATCCTCACTCACCTCTAAAGAACACACCTAATTAAGACATTCGGAGAACAGTTAAACTCTAGCATTAACATTTGTGATGTGAGGGTTAAACAGGACAAACCCTTATTTTGGAGGGCCCTCAATTGTATACCTAAACTTGCAAGGAAAATAGGTGGAGGTCTAGGTTTTTAGTGCTTGCAGTACTCTCCTGCCCTTGTCCGTCAGTTTGTAGACTCTCCTTATGAACCCTAGTCTCTCTTCTTCGACCACCTCTATCAGTCCTCTTTCTATGAGCTCTTTGAGTGCGCTTCTTAGGCTTGTGTATGCGCACCCCGGTGTTGTCCTGTATAGGCTGTATAATGTCTTTGGTTCACGCAGTAGGGATGATAGTAGGGTTTCAACGCGCTTCAGAGGCTTCATCTTAACCCATTTGACGCACTCCAACCCTCTGAGAGAAGGTTGCAAGCAATCAAAATATATCGTTTATCCAATATGTTGTTTGATGATATTAGATATCACTCACTTTTGTTGTCCAACTTCTATTCTCTGATACCAGAACGCAGACTGCTACTTACCTCAGGATAATTTTTCTCTCTATCTCTCTATCAGTTGTTTGTTTGCCTAAAATTAGTCTAATGTGCTAGAGTTATACAAGCATTAAGATTATACCTATGAGGGTTCCGAGGACCCCTCAGATCAGTGCGTACTGTATGTTTAACATAATTTTGGTCCTCTCATCGATCCTGCTGTAGTTATTCTCCAACCTACTTATTGCTTTGGAGATTTCTCCAAGCTCTTTATTCATTGTGTTTATTCGGTCTAAAATATCTTTAATAACCGGTTCGATACTCTCTGTGAGAAATTTCTTTATTTCCTCTTCTTTCTTCCCCGCTTTTTCAGACATCAATATTACTCCTAGCGCGCTTTGTGCTCCTAAATCGATAATAATTTGTGGTAAGGATTTAAAGATTGCCTACCAGTATTATTGTTATTGTGATAGAGATAGAGAGTTACCGATGTAGTTAGCTTCTCCTTGCTATCCTCGCTTCTTTTGGGTCTATCTTGATCTTTATTTCTCCTTTCTTTTCCATCTGCATGATCTTTGTTCGCTGATACGAGTAGGCAGTCTGGTTTGAATCTCTCAGCCTTCACAGCCCTCCTAGCCTTCACAATATCCTCGTAAGTTAACTTGCCAGATGTTGACGCTGCGATCTCAGCGCCACCAGCCAGATCAGCATTTGCTATGGATGTGAAGAGCTTGACTATACGCTCGGTTTCAAGCAGGGCTACTGCTCTACCAAGCTCCGCTCTCTCTAACACATTCCAACTTGCATCCTCGAGGAACCTTCTTGTCCACTCCGCTCCCGCTCTGATTTCAATATCCGCCTTAACGTCCTGTGTCTCGATCTTCTCGCCTGTGAACCAAACCGAAGCCAACTCAAAAGCCTTTAGCCTTCTTAGCCTTAGGGAACCTAACCAAAGCATCGTCTGTTCTGATGATCTGCAGAAGATTTCTGCCGATCAGATCTGGTTGAGCAGCCTCTATCACCGTGTCGTGAACCCTTACCCAACGCACCTGCTATGGGTGATGTTAATGCTTCGTAGCCTTGCGGGAAGAGCTTTGTAGAATTAGATCTTGATGCTGAAATGTAGGTTAATGGTATGCACAAGATGGGTAAAAGCTATATGTGACTCCATGGTGTCTTGAGGTTAAATGACCGACTCTAGAAAGCATATTAACCTAATTATAGGTTCGATCTTGCTTCGGTACCTTATACTGCTGATGGCACCTACAATATTCTCTATGTTTCTCGGTGTTTCTGGTGTAGGTAGGCCTGTTGGCGGAACTGTGGAAATTCTTAAGTTACGGGAGCAGCTAAGTGTGTCGTTATGCGTTGGGGGCTATACCATGCTCACCCCTTATTGCATAGCCTACTGTGTTATTATCGCTCTACCGCTTGCTTGTAGAGCTAAGAAGAGGTGGTGAAGGTGGGGTTTTCGACGATAAGAAACATCTGGGCCATCTTTGGCGTTATATGGTTTGTGATATTCTTTCTACTAACCTTCGTTAAGGAAATCATGGAGCCAGCGGCGATGCTGGCCGCGATTAGCCTATACGCAGGGATAATTCTAGCAGCATTTACAGTAATCTACCTAGCTTACAGCGGTCTAAGAAAGACACTTGGAAGGAAAAAAGTCAAGCTGAGAAATGACAACGACTTCAGGGCGATTGAGACCTGCTATCGACAGTCTGGTTAATTGAAGGTACGTAATAGGAGGACCGTACCCTCAGTAGGCTTCTTACCTTTTTAAAAGTAAAATCTGGAAGCCTCCTGTTAAGACAAAGTGTACCTCGTATACCTGCCGAGCTCCATTGACGCGAAAGGAGGCCTTATGGAAACAGCTTCCAGAAGCAAAGGTATGCCTTGCTAGGAATGTAAATGAGTGTTGAGCCTTATCGGCTGCAACCTGTAGTGTCAGAACGGATAAGAGCATCGTAAATATCACTAAAATGGTTGTCAGCAGTGTATTCTAGGATAGCTAAAACTAAGCTAATCCACTTTAATTGGCGTTATTGAGGGGAAATTTATCATACTTTTCTTATTTGTAATATGAGATCAAGAGGAAGGAAAAATGTAGAGTTAGGCGCAAAGAGTATACATCTTGTTCGATCATAAGATGTATACATCATCGACCATCTGGTAGTCAAACAGGCATCCGAATACGACAGAATATCCTTAGGATCTTATACTGTTTATCAGTACCCCTAGGTTAGTCTAGCGAAATTATCCGTCTTGCCTCGAGCCTAGCAGCATTATCTGCTCTATCTTGGTTGGTGAGCTGATTGATGCTTTTCTAAAACACAAGTCGTTAGGATGGTTTCGAGTTAATAGATGGTGGTAGCTAGGTGCTAATAGGGGTTAGTGATATTTATCTATGCACTAGCGATTAGTTCCTTTGTCGCGGTTTGATTATGTAAATCTATCACTGGGAGTCGAACCGGTTGTAGCGTGGCCAAGAGAAGAGCTTTAGTGGCTTATAGGGATGGTGTTGCAAGGTTAAAAGTATCGTGTTGAGGTATCGATACTTTTTAATATAATTGTGAGGTTATTAAAGTGGAGGGATGTGTACTGTCTTCCTTCAATAGTTACAATTTATCAGAGGGTGGTGACACGCTTCTCACCATCGAGGATCTAGATCTTGAAGGTAAAACGGTTATTTTAAGGGTTGATATCAATACCCCTGTCGATCCCAAGACACTAAAGCTTCTCGAGCTTAACAGGATAACAGAGGCCGCGGTCACTATCAAGGACCTCTCTCACTCCAAGGTTGTTGTTGCATCACATCAGGGTAGAGTGGGTAGGTATGATTACATACCTTTAGATCAGCACGCTCAAGCCTTATCTAGAGTGCTTGGCAAAGAGGTTAAATTTGTTGATGATGTGTTCGGTCCTGCGGCTCGAGAAGCTATATCATCACTGCAAAATGGTCAAGTTCTTCTGCTAGATAACCTTCGGTTTACCGCTGAAGAGAATGTAGAGTATTCACCTGAGGCTGCTGCTAACACGTTTTTGGTTAAGAAGCTTGCACCACTTTTTGATGCTTGTGTTTTGGATGCTTTCCCGACCGCACATCGCTCATCACCATCAATAGTAGGCTTCGCCGAGGTTTTGCCGACTTGCGGTGGGCGTCTTATAGTAAAAGAGCTGAAGACGCTTCATAGGATAATCACTGTTGCTAAAGGACCGTATGTGGCTGTGTTAGGTGGCGCTAAGGTGTCTGATCGCATCGAGGCTATAGAGACACTTATCACGAATAAGAGGGCTGATAAGGTTCTTCTGTGCGGGTTGTTGGCAAATGTATTTTTACGTGCAAAAGCGAAGTTAAAGAAGCCGATTGGAATAGATAAAGAGGAGCAGTACGTAAAGAAGGCGAACAGCTTACTTGAAGAATATCCTGATGTCTTTGAATTCCCAGTGGATGTTGCTGTAGAGAGAAGCGGTGAAAGAGTCGAGATTAAAGTAGAAGATCTTAGGGAAGACGATTCTGTTTACGATATAGGACATAAGACAGTAGAAAACTACTCCAAGTTCATCAGGGGAGCAGGGACCGTTTTCATGAGTGGACCTCCAGGATTTTTTGAGCGTGAAGGCTTCGGCTACGGTACAGAGATGCTTCTTAGAGCTATGGCTTCATCCTTCGCAACAACTATCGTAAGCGGGGGTCACTTGAGCGCAGCTTTACAAAAGTTCGGGATAAAAGAGTGGATCGATCACGTGAGTACTTCTGGTGGTGCCTTGGTGCTTTATCTTGCTGGTAGGCGGCTTCCATTGATAGAAGCCTTATATAAGGCTGCGAAGCGTTGGCGTTCTGGTAAGTGAGGTGCTTTTGGATGAAGATTAAAGTCGCTGTAAATGGTTACGGTGTAATAGGGCGTAGAGTCGCTGACGCAGTAGCGAAGCAAGATGATATGGTTCTCCTTGGTGTTTGTAAGGTTACCCCAGATTATAAGGCGCTCTTCGCTCTAAAAAAAGGCTACAGACTTTTTGCAGCTGATGAGAAGGGTGTAGAAAAATTCAGAAAGATGGGGCTCGATGTCTCAGGTACAGTAGCAGATATGGTGAGAGAGGCGGATATTGTAGTGGATGCAACACCGGGAGATGTCGGTCCGCAGAATAAAGAGATGTATGCTAAAGCATCTAAAAAGGCTATTTTTCAGGGTGGAGAGGAGCACGATTTAACTGGATTTTCTTTCGTAGCGCAATGCAATTACAACCAAGCTTTAGGTAGACAGTTTGTGCGAGTGGTATCTTGCAATACAACCGCATTGTGTAGATCTTTGTATGCTTTAGATACAGCCTTTGGTGTGGAGAAGGCTAGGGTTGTTATAGCAAGAAGAGCTGCTGATCCTGATGAAGTGGGGCGTGGACCTATTGATGCAGTAGTATTAGATCCAGCAACCCTTCCTTCGCACCACGGCCCTGATGTGAAAACCGTTCTTCCTCACATTAATATAACAACGATGGCCCTAAAGGTTCCCACTACACATATGCATCTACACAGTTTAATCGTTCAGTTAAAAGACAGAACTGTCACCGTAGATAAGGTGAAGGAGGTGCTACGTCACACTCCTAGAATACTGCTAGTCAATAGTAAGATCGGCGTTAAGTCTACAGCACACACATACGATATAGGTCGTGAGATAGGGCGAGAAAGAAGCGACATATTTGAAAACATAATCTGGGAAGATTCACTAACACTAGAAGACTCCGAGCTCTATTTCTTTATGGGTGTGCATCAGGAAGCGATTGTTGTGCCAGAAAACGTAGATGCGATAAGAGCTATGTTCAACCTTGCATCTAGCGAAGAATCGATCCAGAAGACAAATACTGCCTTAGGTATAAAGTCAAGCATACCATAAACTCCATCTTATTTGATCGATGTTACTAGGTATATATCCAATTTCGGAAAGGTAGAAATTATAAAGAGTAGGATAAGGGGTATCTAGTGGAGGCGTAGTCGCCGTAACACCGTCAAACTTCTTTTACTTATGGATGTGGGTGGCTTCTACAGAGCCATCTACAGCCTACTTTTAGGGGAGAACCAACCTATAATAGAGGATGAGTATATGAGGCTTGAGAACATAATTAGATCACATATTCAGGTTGAGGCTAGGATGCAGCAGGCTGCAGAAGAGTTACTTAAAACAGTAGAGGATGCTAGGGTAAAGCACATCTTAAGAGAGATCCTCCAAGACGAAATTAGGCACCGTAAGTTAATGCAGAACCTTCTAGATGGCGTACTCAAGAGGACGCTGATGGAGGATGAAATCTGGGATATGATTTGGAAAGATGCGCCGGGACACGGTGCACCAATAGGATAAGACCGATCTATCAATCTTGCTCTTTCTCGACTTCGTAATCCAGCAGATGCGCTTCTTCCTCAGACATCTCCTTACCAAGATGGTTATAAACTCCGATCTTTAATGCCTTGTAGGGCAGAAGTGCACATTTGATTCGGACAGGATTAAGTCCAAGAGTCTCTATGCCAAGCGCATCTAGTAGATCTTTTTTAGTGAAGGAGAGAAGTTCATCTAGCTTCTTCCCTTTTAAGAGCTCTGTCATCAGCGATGCTGAAGCTATACTTATGGCACACCCCTTGCCTCTGAACTTTATATCCTCTACCTCCCTATCTCTATTCAGCTTAATGTACAGTTCGATGTCGTCGCCACATAATGTGTTGGATTCGTGCACCTTTATTTCAGCATCATCTATGCTGCCGTAGTTCCTGGGGTGGCGGTAGTAGTCAAGTATAATATCACGGTAGAAGTCTGAGCTCATAGTTTGAATATCCGCCTCGCCTTATTTAGCCCTTCCATTAAGACATCTACATCCTTTTCGCTATTATAGAGGTAGAAGCTCGCTCTAGCTGTTGCTGCGACGCGGAGTTTATTCATTAGGGGCATAGCACAGTGGTGACCTGCTCTGATAGCGATACCCTCTTCATCAAGTATAGTTGCCAAGTCATGGGGATGTATGTTGGACAAATTAAAGGATATGACAGCACCCCGCTTGCTTAGGTCTCTCGGGCCGTAAATCTTGAGATCTTGTAATTCAGACAATCTTTTCAGAGCGTAATCGGTTAACCTAACCTCATGATTTCTAATTC